>Ga0207701_10007894_pt1 | contig 10539 bp, 11 predicted proteins | sample KBSSwiSSwithPhiX_FD_184294 | JGI IMG/M metagenome (GOLD analysis project Ga0207701, IMG submission 184294) | Switchgrass rhizosphere bulk soil microbial communities from Kellogg Biological Station, Michigan, USA, with PhiX - S5 (SPAdes) (version 2) | ecosystem: Environmental > Terrestrial >...
AGGCCTCTCCCCGTCACGCAACACCAGCGCAACCCAGCACAACACGCGCCACACTCGGTCAGACTTCGAGGCGAATGAGCCCTTGGGCGATGCCCTTGGCGATGGCTTCATGGCGGTTCAGCACGCCGAGCTTGCTCACGATGTTGCCGAAATGGTAGGTGACGCCGCGCTCGGTGATCCCGAGCTTGAACGCGATGTCGGCACCCGTCATTCCGTGCGCCGCCATTTGCAGGCACTCGCGTTCGCGGGGGCTCAACGGCGTGCCCTCGAAGTGCGGGGCGAGCCCTTTTTCGATGCCACCCTTGACGAAGACTTCGTGGAAACACTGTCCGAATATCACGATGTTGCCGAGGTCGGCGGCAATCTGCCTGTGTCGCGCATCGTCGATCACCGGCGCGGAATGGCTGAGCGAGACCAGCGTACGCGCCGGGTAGCCCGCGTAGATGGGAAACGCGACGCCGCTGCCGACGCCATGGGCGACGGCGTCCTGCAGGAAGGCGTCGGTCTTCGGATTGCGGCCGCGCTCGCTCACGCTGTCCCATACGAGCGGCAGTGCGCTCTCGAACGAATAGAGGACGCGCGGATCGCACTCGACGTAGGCGCGCTGGTCGTAGCGGATCACCCATTCCCGCGGCAGCGTCGTGAAGTAGTGGATGCGCTCGTCGTTGTTGGGCCGCAAGTGATAGCTCGCCGTCGCGTAGAGGAATCCGTCGAAGCCGAGCTTCTTGACGATCGCAAGCACTGCGGGGACGAGATCGCCGCCCGCTTCGGCGGCCTCGACCAGCTCGAGCAACAGCGGCGGCAGGTATTTCGTCCGGTCGATCCGGACCGGAGTAAGTCGCAACGGGGTCAGCATGGCGCGTCGCCCGAGGATCGAGCGGCGTGAGCCTGGCTCAGTGTTTCGGCACCGGCAGGCCCTTCACGACATCCCCGCTGCGGATGCCGCGCTCGGTAAACCAGCCCTTGCGCATCTCGATCGCGTAGAGCGCGGGTCCGCGCGAAGGGTGGATGCTCTCGTCGTGCGGCTGCATATCGTCGATGTTGATGATGCGGCCGTCCGCCGCGATGAACGCGATCGAAAGCGGAATGAACGTGTTCTTCATCCAGAACCCCTGAGGCTCAGGGTAGTCGAAGACGAACACCATCCCGTGGTCGGGCTGCAGGCTGAAACGGTGCATCAGCCCGGTCGACCGGCGTTCGGGCGTCGCCGCGACCTCGGCGGTGATCTTGTGACCATTGATCGACAGCGCGACGGTCGGCAGGATCTCGACGCTCGCCGCGCCGTGCGCGATGCCCGCGATCGACAACGCAAGGCAGCAACCGTGGATAAGGCGGATCAAGCTCGCGAACATTCCGATCGCCCTCTATGCGGGGCGGGCGCCCGGCTTTTCGGCGCCCGCGAGCGCGGTGTCGACCGCCGAGCGATCGAGTGCCGGCGCAAACAGCTGGATGAAGTCGTAGATGTAGCCGCGCAGGAACGCGCCGCGGCGTATCGCGATGCGCGTGATCGACGATGCGAACAGGTGACCCGCATCGAGCATCTCGAACGCGGTGTCGCGCTCCGGGTCGTACGCCATCCGCGCGACGATGCCGACCCCCATGCCGAGCTCGACATACGTCTTGATCACGTCGGAGTCGAGCGCGGTGAGCACCACATTGGGCACGAGACCTTCGGCGTCGAACGCCGCGTTGATCTGGGAGCGGCCGGTGAACGCGTAGTCGTACGTGACGATGGGATAACGGGCGAGGGCGGCAAGCGTGAGCTTTCCGGATTTCGCGAGAGGATGCCCGCGCGGGACGAGCACGCAGCGATTCCACTGATAGCAGGGCAACGTGACGAGCTCGGGATACGTCGCCAGCGCTTCGGTGGCGATGCCGACGTCCGATTCGCCGTTCGCGGTGTGCTCGGCCACCTGGATGGGATTGCCCTGGTGCAGTTCCACCTTGACGCGCGGGAAGCGGGCCGCGAAGCCCTTGATGATCGGCGGCAGCACGTAGCGGGCCTGCGTGTGCGTGGTCGCGATGGCGAGGGTTCCTTCGTGCTCGTTGCGAAATTCCGAGCCAACGCGGCGGACATTCTCGATCTCCCGCAGCGCGCGGCGCGCCGTGGCGATCACGGCTTCGCCGGCCGGCGTGACCGATGCGATGCGCTTGCCGGCACGCACGAACACGCGGACGCCGAGCTCGTCCTCGAGCTGGCGCACCTGCTTGCTCACGCCGGGCTGCGACGTGAACAGCGCCGCCGCCGCGTCGGACACGTTGAGGCCGTGGTCGGCGATGGCGCAAAGATAGCGCAATTGTTGAAGGTTCAAGGGATTGGCGCCGTGGGTTAGAATCGGGACTGGCACCAATTATAGAGCCGCGCCGTGCTCCGCCTCGGCGCCTCCTTCACTGGCGGCGCCGATCATGGCCCAGTTCTTCCAGGTACATCCCGCGAATCCGCAGCCGCGCCTCATCCGCCAGTCGGCGTCGATTCTCCGGGCGGGTGGGGTGATCGCCTATCCGACCGATTCCAGCTACGCGTTGGGCTGTCAAATCGGCGACGCGGCGGCCGCAAGACGCATTCGCCAGATTCGCGGTGTCGACGAAGCACACCCTCTCACGCTCATGCTGCGCGACCTGTCGGAGATCGGCCACTTCGCGAAGCTCGACAACTGGCAGTTCCGGATCGTCCGGCAGGGCACGCCCGGACGCTACACCTTCGTGCTTCCGGCAACGCGCGAAGTTCCGCGCCGGCTGCAGCACAGGAAGCGCAGCACGATCGGCGTGCGGGTGCCGGACCACGCGGTGGCGCAGGCGCTGCTGCACGAGCTCGGCGAGCCCATCCTCTCGTCGACGCTGATGCTTCCGGGGAGCAGCGAACCGCTGAACGACGCGGAGACGATCCGGGACCTCGTGGGCGCGAGTCTCGACCTCGTGATCGACGCGGGCGCATGCACCGCGGAGCCGACCACGGTCGTGGATCTCGCGGCGGAGCCTCCAGTCATCTTGCGTCTTGGCGCCGGCGAGCCCGCGCGACTCGGAATGAGCGGCGAAACTGCAAGATAGCCCTTGCACCGCACGTGCGCTCGGTACGCTGCGCCGCCCGAAAATGCCGCAACCGGGGATCGATGGTGTCTTGGGGTAAAATAGTCGGCCAATGGATTTGTCGCTCGCGACCATCGTGCTCTGGGCGGTGCCGGTGGTCTTCGCGATCACGTTGCACGAAGCCGCACACGGCTACGTTGCCAAACTGTTCGGTGATCAGACGGCCTGGATGCTGGGACGGGTCACGTTAAACCCGATCAAGCACATCGACCCGGTGGGGACGATCCTGGTTCCGGGAATGTTGCTCCTGAGCGCCAAGCTGCTGGGCGGCATGCCTTTTATTTTCGGATGGGCGAAACCGGTGCCCGTCAATTTTGGAAACCTCCGGAATCCGAAACGCGACATGTTTTGGGTTGCGGGCGCAGGACCGGCGGCCAATTTCGCGATGGCCATCGTCTGGGGACTCTTGCTGAAGAATACGACGCCCGATGCAGCGCTCCCGAGTGACGGCCTGCATGCAATGGCGAATGTCGGGATACTCATCAATCTGATGCTGATGGCGTTGAACCTCCTGCCGATCCTTCCTCTGGACGGCGGTCGCATCGCAGTGAGCCTGCTGCCGCACTCGATGGCGATGACTTACGCCCGGATGGAGCCCTATGGCTTCATGATCGTCATCGCGCTGCTTGTGACCGGTGTTCTTGGTTGGCTGGTTCAGCCGCTGATCGGCATCGGCGAGCTCGTGCTCTCCGCCATCCTCGGCCTCTAGACAGTCGACCCAACCGTGCGTTCAAAACATGTTCGCTGACCGTGTGCTGTCGGGCATGCGCCCGACCGGCCGCTTGCACATCGGTCACTATCACGGCGCGCTCAAGAACTGGGTGAAGCTGCAGGAGGAGTACGAATGCCTGTACTTCGCCGCGGACTGGCACGTGCTCACCACCCATCACGACCAGACCGGAGTGATTTCCGATTCGGTGTGGGAGATGTTCATCGACTGGCTCGCGGCCGGCATCAATCCGACGCGCGCCACAATTTTCATCCAGTCCCGTGTGCCCGAGCACGCGGAGCTCGCGCTCTTGCTCGGGATGATTGCGCCCGTCGGCTGGCTCGAACGCGTGCCGACGTACAAGGACCTGCAGCAGAAGCTCGCCGACCGCGATCTTTCCAACTTCGGATTCCTTGGCTATCCTGTGATGCAGGCCGCCGACATCCTCATCTACCGCGCCAACATGGTGCCCGTCGGCGAGGACCAGGTGTCGCACATCGAGCTCGTGCGCGAGCTCGCGCGGCGCTTCAACTTCATCTACGGGAAGGAAACCGGCTTCGAAGACAAGGCCAAGGCCGCGGTCAAGAAGCTCGGCGTGAAGAAGGCACGGCGGTACGGGGAGCTGCGGACCGCATTCCAGGAAAAGGGCGACGAAGCGGCGCTCGAAGCCGCGAAGGTTCTCTTGACCGAAACCCAGAACATTTCGCTCGGCGACCGCGAACGGCTGTTCGGCTATCTCGAAGGCTCGCGCCGCGTCATTCTCCCGGAGCCCGGGCCGCTCCTGACCGAAACGCCGAAGGTCCCTGGTCTCGACGGCGAGAAGATGTCGAAGTCGCTCGGGAACGCAATCCTGATGCGCGAGGAGCCCGCGGACGTCACGCAAAAGATCCGGACGATGCAGACAGATCCGGCACGCGTGCGGCGTTCGGACAAGGGTGATCCCAATCGCTGTCCCGTGTGGCCGCTGCACCAGATCTACTCGGACGCGCCGACGCGCGAATGGGTCGTCAAGGGCTGCACGACGGCGGGCATCGGCTGCCTCGAATGCAAGCAACCGCTGATCGACGCGATCATCAAGGAGCAGGAACCGATACGCGAGCGCGCGCAGCGTTATCTCGACGATCCGCAACTGGTACGCAACATCGTCGCCGACGGCTGCGAGCGTGCGCGCAAGCTCGCCGAGGAAACGATGCGCGACGTCCGCAGCGCGATGGGACTGGACTACTCGTGAGCGCAACAAGCGTCAACGAAACCGACACCATCGATCTCGCCGCGCAGGGCGGCGCCGTCGTCGCCAAGGTCTACGGCGAGCCGATGCTCGAGCTGCCGCACGACCTCTACATTCCGCCGGAGGCGCTCGAAGTCTTCCTCGACACGTTCGAGGGGCCGCTCGACCTTTTGCTCTATCTCATCCGGAAGCAGAACATCAACGTGCTCGAGATCCCCATGGCGGAGCTGACGAGGCAGTACCTCGGCTACGTGGAGATGATGCGGCGGACGCAGCTCGAGCTCGCCGCCGAATACCTGCTGATGGCGGCGGTGCTGATCGAAATCAAGTCGCGCCTCCTGCTCCCCAAGCCGCCGGCGCTGCCGGGCGCGGAGCCGGAAGATCCCCGTGCCGAGCTCGTGCGGCGCCTGCTCGAGTACGAGCGGATGAAGGACGCTGCCCGCAAGATCGACGCGCTCCCGCTCGCCGAACGGGACTTTGCTCTCGTAAGGGTGTGGTTCGAGCGGACGGCCGCCGCCCGGCTGCCGGAAGTCTGCCCCGAGGACCTGCGGACCGCCTGGGCGGGCCTGCTTGCGCGGGCCCGCATCAACCGGCATCATCTCGTCAGCCGCGAGCAGCTCTCGGTGCGTGCCGAGATGAGCCGGATACTGAAAACGCTGGAGCCTTCGCGCTTCGCCGAGTTCACGACGCTGTTTGCGGGGCATGCGGATGTGCCGCACCTTATCGTGACGTTTCTTGCGCTGCTCGAGCTTGCGCGCGAGCAGCTCGTCTCGATTGCGCAGACCGAGCCCTATGCGCCGATCCATGTGCAGTTGACCGGCGGCCCGACCTTCGCGCTGGCATCCTGACCAGGCCTTTCACGCAGAACACGGTTCCACGATGGACGATTCGCAGCACACGAGAAATATCGTCGAAGCGGCGCTCTTGACGGCGGGGGAGCCCGTGTCGGCGGCGACGCTCGCGAAACTGTTCGACCCGGCGCTCGACGCGTCGACGGTCGGCCAGCTGCTGGGCGAAATTGCCGCCGAGTGGACCGGCAAGAGCGTCGAGCTCGTCGAAGTCGCCTCCGGTTGGCGCTTTCAGTGCAAGTCCGCCGTGCAGTCCTATCTCGACCGGCTCACGCCGGAAAAGCCGCCGCGGTACTCGCGCGCGGTGATGGAAACCCTGGCGATCATCGCCTATCAGCAACCCGTGACCCGCGGCGATATCGAAGCCATCCGCGGCGTCGCTGTGTCCACCAACATCGTCAAGACGCTGGAGGACCGCCAATGGGTCGAAGTGGTCGGCCACCGCGAGACGCCGGGCCGCCCGGCGCTCTACGCGACCACCAAGACCTTCCTCGACGATCTCGGCCTCTCCGCGCTAACGGAATTGCCTGCGCTGGCCGAGCTCGACGCTTCCCACCTGCTGGAGAACCCCGATGCAACCACCCAAGCCGCCGAAGCGCAACTCGCGCTCGCGATCCCGGTCGTGGCACCGCCCACCGACCGGACCGATGCAGCAGCCGAGCCTGGCGCTGCAGCAGATAACGGAGAGCATGGCGCCGCCGCGCCACCGATCCTCCACTGACGACATCTTCACCGAGCCGCAGCGCCTGCACAAAGTGCTGGCATCGTGCGGGTTCGGTTCGCGCCGCGCGATGGAGGAAATGATCCTCGCCGGGCGCATCACCGTGAATCGCGAGCCCGCCGACGTGGGCCAGAAAGTCGGACCCGGCGACGAGGTGCGGATCAACGGCGAGCTCGTGAAGGTCCGCTTTGCCGAGCCGCGCACGCGAATCCTGATGTACCACAAGACTGCGGGCGAGATCGTCACCCGCGATGATCCCGAGGGACGGCCCACCGTCTTCGAACGGCTGCCCAATATCGGCCACGGCAAGTGGATCGCGATCGGCCGCCTCGACTTCAACACCGAGGGTCTGCTGCTCTTCACGAACTCCGGCGAACTCGCCAACAAGATGATGCATCCGCGCTACGAGGTCGAGCGCGAATACGCGGTCCGCGTGATGGGTCTCCTGACCCCCGAGCAGCAGCAGTCTTTGTTGACCGGCGTCGAGCTCGAGGACGGTCCGGCCAAGGTCGAGAAGCTGACCGACGGCGGGGGCGAGGGCTCTAATCACTGGTATCACGTCGTGTTGAACGAAGGCCGCAATCGCGAAGTTCGCCGCTTGTTCGAGACGATGGGCATGACCGTAAGCCGCCTCATCAGGACGCGCTACGGGACGGTCGCGATGCCGTCCCGCGTCAAGCGCGGACAGGTGCTCGAGCTGACGCCCGAAGAGGTCACGGCGGTGCTGACCTCGGCGGGCATGCGCGCTTCGGGTCCGTCGGGGCAAAAACAGGGGCAGGGCGCGCGGCCTCACGGCAATGGCGCGCGCGGTCCCGGCAAGGGTCCGCGGCAACCCGGTCACGGCAATCGCCGCGGGCAAGGCGGCGGGCCGCGCGTCGCGGAATCCTCGGGGGATCTCTCGGTGAATGGCGAAACGGCACCCGACACCGACGCGATAGAGCCCGGCAACAGCGTGCACGGACTGCCCACCCACGGCAACACGCCGGTCGGAAAGTTCTTCAGCAAGACGCACGGCAAGTCGCACGGGCGGCCACAGGGTCAGGGCGGGCCGAGGCGCGGCGCCGGCCAAGGTCACGGCGGGCGCCCATTCGGGGCGCAGGGCCGTCCGCAGAACGGCAACCCGCGCCCCGCACAGGCGCGCGGAAGTCACGGCCCTGGATCTCCGTACGTCACGACGACGCTCACGGTTCCGGGCGGGGTGCCCGAAGGGCTTCCGGGCACCGGGCCGCGGGGAGGGCAGGGTCAGGGACGCAACAAGAATCCGAACGGTCCGGGGCGCGGCAATGGAGCCAATGGTCCCAATCGAGGCAACCCGCAGGCGGGTCCCGGAGGCGGTCAAGGCAAGAAGCGCGGACGCGGCAATCGCCACCGGCGCGGTCCGAAATCCGAGGTCAGTCCGGGCAATGATGAAGCGCGCGTGTCGCGTCCCCTCGATATCGACGACGATATCGGCAACCGGGCGCCGCAGGTACCGAAGCGCGAGGTCGCGATCAGTCACAAAGCTCCGCGCGCCACGCTTCCACGCCAGGTCGACGACGACGTCGGCAATCGCGCTCCCAAGGGAACCACGGTGACGACGGCGACGGGCAACGAGCCGCCGCGCGTGGTCCGGCCGACGATCGTCGACGACGACATCGGAAATCGATGAACGGGCACGGCCCGCAGGCCGCGCCGCGCAGCAGGAGCGGCGTTGCCGCCCCTAGCCGAGAAAGATGTCCTGCATGAGCGGCATGCCCGGCTTGACCGCATAGCCCTCGAGGTCCGTGATTCCCTCTTCCGCGAGGACCTCCTCGTCGATGAAGAAGCGGCCGGTCGTGCTTCGCCCGTCGCGCGTCAGAATCGCGTGAGCGGCGTCCGCGAGGATCTCGGGCCGGCGCATCATGTCGACCCGTTCGGAAGCCCCGGGAATCATCGCGACGGCCGCGGTGGCAATCACGGTGCGCGGCCACAGCGCGTTGACGGCGATGCCGTCGGCGCGGAACTCCTCGGCCATCCCGAGCACGCACATGCTCATTCCGTACTTCGCGATCGTGTACGCGACGTGATCGCGGAACCATTTCGCATCGAGATTGAGCGGCGGCGAGAGCGTGAGAATGTGCGGGTTGCGTCCCGCGGCCGCGGACGTCTTCAGGTGCGGAAGGCACGCCTGCGAGCAGGCGAAGGTCCCGCGCACGTCGACGCCGAACATGAGATCGAAGCGTTTCATCGGCGTCGCAGCGGTACCCGTGAGGCTGATCGCGCTCGCGTTGTTGACGAGGATGTCGATTCCGCCGAAGTGCTCTGCGGTCGCTTTGACCGCGGCCTGCACCGCGTTCTCGTCGCGAATGTCGCAGGCGATCGGCAGCGCGCGGCCGCCGGCGTCTTCGATGGCGGCAGCCGCGGAGTGAATCGTCCCCGGCAGTTTGGGATGAGGTTCGACTGTCTTGGCGGCGATCGCGACGTTGGCGCCGTCGCGCGCGGCGCGAACCGCAATCGCGAGGCCGATCCCGCGCGAGCCGCCGGTGATGAAGAGGGTCTTACCCTTGAGATTACTCATGGCCGAACTGCGGTGGTCGCTTGGCGAGGAACGCGGTGATGCCTTCGACGAAATCGGCCGTGCCGGCGCAAGCCGCGAAACTCGACGCCTCGGCGTCGAGTTGCTCGGACAAGGAGCGCGACAGCGACTCGCGCACGAGGCGCTTGGCGTTGCGGAGCGCGAGCGCGGGTCCCGTGGCAAGTGCTTGAACCATGGCGTTCGTCGCGGCGTCGAGGTCGGCCGCAGGGACGACACGGTTCAAGAGCCCGAGCGCGAGCGCGTCGGCGGCGCCGAAGCGCTCGCCCAAGAGGAAGATCTCCATCGCCTTGCGCAGGCCGACCAGTCGCGGCAGCGCCCACGAACCGCCACCGTCCGGCGTGAGCGCGATCTGCCGATAAGCGGACGCGAAATAGCTGTCTTCGGCGGCAACCACGAGATCGCACGCGTTCATCAGCGACAAGCCGAAACCGGCGACGGCGCCGTGCACGCGGCCGACGACCGGGTGCGGCATTCGATGCAGGTTCTCGATGGCGGCGTGCAGGCGTCCGATCGTCCGCCGGAAACCTTCGCTCCGCACCGCCGGCGCTTCGCCGAGCCGCTCCGCGAACGAGCGGATATCGCCGCCGGCCATGAAATGGCGACCGGCACCGCGCAGCACGACGACGCGGACGCTGTCGTCACCGGCCACCGCAGCCGTGTGCGCAATAAGCGCGTCGATCATCGCGGGATCGAGCGCGTTGAGCGCGTCCGGCCGATTGAGCGTCAGCGTCGCGACCGAACCGTCGCGGGCCAGCAATACAGTGTCGTTCATCGGCGGTCTCCCGGGTTTGGACTTCGAAACGGGGTAGCGGCGTCGAGCTCGTCGATCGCGTGGGCGACATCGACGCGCTCCTTCGCGCAAAATGCGGCGATCGCACGCGCGAACTCTTGATCGGCGATCGCGTGCGCCGACCACGTGGTCACCGGCACGAGGCCGCGGGCGAGCTTGTGCACGCCCTGCGCGCCGCCTTCGAAGCGCGCGATCTTGCGCTCGATGCAGAATTCGATCGCCTGGTAGTAGCAGGCTTCGAAATGCAGTCCCGACACGCGCTCGGTCGTCCCCCAGTAGCGACCCCAGAGCGTGCCTGCATCGAAGACATCGAGGGCCGCGCACACGCGGGAATTTCCCCGTTGTCCGAGCGCGAGCATGAGACTGCCCGGCATTTCCGCACCCATCCGCTCGAAGAATTCGAGGCTCAGGTAGGGCGTGGAGTGATGCTCCTGGTAGGTGTGCTGGTAGCAGCGGAAGAAGAACGCCCAGTCCTCGGAGGTGATTTCGGCGCCGACCTTGCGCGTGAACGCGATGCCGGCCTCCACGACGCGGCGCCGCTCCTGCTTCACCTTCTTGCGCTTGTCGTGATGGAACGTGGCGAGGAAGTCGGCGAAGTCTCG
>Ga0207701_10007896_pt1 | contig 10537 bp, 14 predicted proteins | sample KBSSwiSSwithPhiX_FD_184294 | JGI IMG/M metagenome (GOLD analysis project Ga0207701, IMG submission 184294) | Switchgrass rhizosphere bulk soil microbial communities from Kellogg Biological Station, Michigan, USA, with PhiX - S5 (SPAdes) (version 2) | ecosystem: Environmental > Terrestrial >...
GTGGAACGAGTACGACGACGAGGGAAAGCCGTGCAGGAGAACAATGGTCGGCTTCGACGAGTCCCCCGTCTCGCGGTAGAAAACCCTAACGCCGGCAACGTCGGCGGTCCTTGTCGTGACAGGCAGTGGGGCTGCCATCGCTCGTACCTCGACCGGTGTTTCGAGTATGACTGTACTGACAGCTGAGAAAGCGGTGATCAATGGACTCAGAAACAGAGTTCACCTTTGAACGCGGTTTGAGACAGTTCCGAGTACGCTCGCCACGCAAGAACTGAAAACGGGCGATGGCCGAGTCAGGCAACGAGGATTTTCAGCTTTTCGCGTAACGGCGTATCCCCATGCATGAACGCTTCCGTGCGTTCACAGTGCCTAACGCTATAACGGAACTTGCGACACCACGCAAACCACCGTGAACAGAGGTTTCCAATGAATGGCTATGGCAAGGCAGTGTCGAGCGTCACTCTGATCGCCTGCGCACTCGCGGGGTACCCAGTCTCGGCCCGTGCGCAAAGCGCGAAGGATGTGCGTGGCGCGATAGCACTGATCCCGATCGACAATGAACCGGCCCCGAAGTTGATCGTCGATCCTCCCGTTCCCGAACAGCTGGCGTTGGGACGAGTGTTCATCCAATACCGGACGGAAAACTTCCGCATCCTGCCAGTCTTCAACAAGACGGCGTTGAGCGTCTCGCCGCGCGTCGGGCATCTGCACTATTACGTGGATGGTCAAGCCTTTCCAACCGTCGATACCAGCAACGAAACGCTCGTCATCGTCGGGCTTCCCCCGGGCCCGCACAAGGTAGTGGTCGAGTTGGCCGATCCTACGCACAAGCCGGTCACCAGGCAAACGGTCGAGTTCACCGTGCCTGCTGCAACCGTGCATAACTAGTTGCTGGATCGAGCGGCCCGCCCTCGCCACCACAGGGCGTGCCTAACGATGCAGTTTCACGTAGCGACCGCAGCACTCACCTATTGCACACTCGCTCACGAGGATCGCCATGCGGAACTCACTGGCCCTGAAATGCGTCGTTCCGACTCTCGCGTTCGCAGTCGCGTGCGATGCGCAACAACCAACGTCGCCACGGCGCGCTCGCGTGACGGGCGATAAGTACGCCGGCACTCCCCCTCGCCAAGTACTTCATCAGCAACCCCGATAACGTACCCGAATGGGTAAACCTTGTCATAAGGAGACAGCCATGACGTATGCGCAGCTTAGCCCTGCCACTGAAGAGAGACTCGAGACAACGGGAGGCCTCACGCTCTTCGTTCGCTCGTGGCGTCCGGAGGCCAACGCACGCGGCGTCGTCGTCATCGTGCCCGGCTTCAACTCTCATAGCGGCTATTTCGGATGGACAGCGGAGCAGTTGGTCGCGGCCGATCTCGCAGTCTACGCCGTCGATTTGCGGGGCCGCGGACAGTCGGACGGGGAACGGTTTTACGTGGAGAAGTTCAGCGATTACGTGGACGATGTGTCGGCAGTGGTAAAGCTCGCGAAGTCCCGCGAGCCGGGGCTGCCGACCTTCCTGCTCGGCCACAGCGCCGGCGGCGTGGTCGCCTGCCTGTACGCGCTGGATTACCCGCGCGAGTTGACTGGCCTGATCTCGGAAAGCTTCGCCCACGAAATCCCGGCCCCCGATTTTGCACTCGCGGTGTTCAAGGGATTGGGCCACATCGCGCCGCACGCGCACATCCTGCATCTCAAGAACGAGATCTTCACGCGCGATCCCAAGGCTGTGGAGACGATGGACGCCGACCCTCTGATCGCCCACGAGACGCAGCCGACAAAGACGCTTGCGGAGATGGTCCGCGCTGATGAACGGCTGAAGAGGGAGTTCTCGTCGCTGACGCTGCCGGTGTTGATTCTGCACGGCACCGCGGATCAGGCGACCAGGCCGAGCGGAAGCCAGCGCTTTTACGATATGGCGGGCTCACAGGACAAGACCCTGAAGTTGTACGACGGACACTTTCACGATCTCCTCAATGACCTTGACAAGGAGATCGTGATGGCGGACATCAAGAGCTGGATCGTCGGCCATCTGGGCCCCGCCCAATCCCAGAGCGTTGGGCGATGACGGCTTGTACCAGGTATGGCGACCCTTAACGCCCGTATCCATGGTCCGAACAAGAGTCAGGATGGCTTGCCGGTTTCGGCAGGCCATTCTCATATTGGAACGGATGCTCGCGGCGCCTGTGTCGATTGCCCGCGTCTCGAATTTTCAGTTGTTGGCGCGGCAGCGTATCACCACATATGAACGCTTCAGTGCGGGCGAGTCCTCATGGGCGAGCTTCAGTGGACGTCCGTGGTAGCGGGTGGCCGTTGATGCAGCGAGAGAGTCGGACGACCGATAACGCGTCGCCGCTCCCAGACCGCTCGGCGCAGCGGGAGGCCAAACCGTCCACATGGCCCGACGCGTGGTTGGTCAATGCCGTCCGTCGCGAGCCGCCCGATGAAGAAGCGCTGAGTGTGCTCGTCGATCGATATTGGAAGCCCGTGTATGCGTGCTGCCGTCTGCTGACCGTCGACGATGACAGAGCCCGCGACCTGGCGCAGGAGTCGTGGCTGCGCTTGCTGCGCGCGCGACACTCCCTCAAACCCGACGGCCATTTCAAGGCCTATGTCGTCACCATCGCTACGAACTTGTGGCGCGACATGAACCGCACCGCGATGCGCGCGGGGCCGACCGCCGACAGCCGCATGGCGTCATTGGAATCGCCCGCGGAGGCCGATGACGGGGAATCGATGTCGCTCATCGATGTAGTGGCCGATCCGCACACGCTTTCGCCGGACGACCAGCTCCTGCTCGAGATGGATCTCGACAAGGCGCTCGCTCGCTTGCAGCCACCACTGCGCGACGTTCTGATCTGCCGGTTCATCAGCGGAGAATCCGCCGCGGAGATCGGTCACCGCTATGGGCGCACCGAACAGACGATCACCGGATGGATCCGCGACGCCGTCCGCCAGATGAAGATGTTTCTCGGCGAAGCGCGTGGTGGAGTCGACCACACGGAGGATCGATGAAAAGGGCAATGGATATCGAGACTCTTCTACAGTGGCGGCGCGAGCGCGCGGAGGCCGAAGCCCCGCAAGCACCATCCGGTGTTCGCTTGCTGAAGCTGTTGTCACCGTGGTGGGAAGTGTCGCCTGATCGCTTCGCCGCCAGCGTGCGTCGCCTCGCCTCCATTCAACTTTCGTTCGGGTACGCGATGTCGCACGTCCCGCAGGGGCATCGCGGACACCCCGTCGCCGCACTGATCAGCGAAGGCGACGAGGAACGCGAGTCCCCGGCGCGCGTCCTCTATTTGAGCGTTCGTGATGGCCGACTCCGTCTTCGCTTTCAGCTGGCGCCTATTCCACGAACCGACCGGCTGTTCGAAGTGACGTTCGTGTCGGAACAACCGGCGCTGCGGCCGATCCTCGCCGCGTATGCCGCCTTGTCCGGCGACGGCGAATATCGTGTTGATGTCGAGTTGCCCCGCGAGCTCGCGGCAGCGTGGGAATCCCTCAAGGTGACCGATCCGATGCCGTTCCGATTCATCCTTCGACCGGCGCCGAGTAACATGTAAGCGTCGCCTGCGAGAGAACGTTGCAATTCGTTTGGTTCTGGACGTTCTGGCATTGGAGCACTGAGAGCTTCCGCTCAGGTGCGGTCCTGCGCAGCCCTTTGCAGGGCGTAGCGGGGCATTGGGATGAGTGGTACCAGCATGAAGCGTCCGAAAGTGACCGACGTGCAATCGCAGCCGTAGCCCGCGGGGGTTTCGAGCAACGACGCTTCGTTTGCTGGCTCGCGCGTCGCTGGGCGCGCGAAGCACGTTGGCGGAACGAGATGTTGCCCGCTCGCTTCGTGCTGGCGCAGCTCTCCCGTGTGGCCCCCTTCGACAACTGGACGGCGTTCGAGAAATACCGTTCGGCGTACACAGCGCCGGGCATCTCCGCGATAGTACTCGATCAGGAAAGCGCCGGCGAAGCGGCCGATGTGCGACGCGTCGAGGCCATTCCACTTCCGCTCGACGAAGATGCCGCAGCCGGCAACGTTGCGTGCGATGGATTTCACGCGGACATCGGTGAGCTGAACACGGCGCGTCGCGCCGCCATCAGCCTCTTGAACGGCAAGGGCCTCATCGTTTTTCTCGGTCTTTGGCTCGTCGCTGGTATCCGGCCGTATCCACGTGTGCTTCGAGTCTTGCTTACAGCCGGATGGCTCGCGGTCGTCGGCCTGATCGCGCGTTTGCTGCTCGGGTCAGACCCGGGTGCGCAGTTGGCGACGTTCGAAGCAATTCTCCTCGGCCTGTGGGCGTCGCTGGTGGTGACGGCCGTGGCGGTCGCAGCCGCACTCGGTGTCGACGCCTGGCGAACGGGCGGAGAACTAAAGAAGAAGCTGGAAGAGAGTCAGCTTCATCTGCGCATGAGCGGCGGTTTGTCCGTGCAAGGTGGATCAGCGGGGCTTGCCTTCTGTCTGAACGGTCTGTTCGCCGCGTATCGATCGCGGCCTCGCGTCGCGAGTCGGTCATGGCTGTGGGAACGGTTTTTCCGGCGGCTGCGTACCGCATCGCAGAATTGGGCCGCGACAGGAATCGTTGACGCTGACGGTAGCGTTGACCACGTCGTGCTCGAGCCGAAGATCCGCGCGTGCCTCCGCAATCCCAACGTCACTGACGTGCTGACGCCATGGCAAGCCGAGGGGAAAAACAGCGCGATCGCGCGAGTTGCTGCGACGACGCGGTCGACCGGGCACATGGCGCAGCACGCACGGATGGTCCCCGGTTTTGCGTCAGCGCAAAGGACATTGCGCAGCCACCGATGTCGTCACATTGCGCAGTCCGTCATGGCGGTTGGCGAGTTCGCAAGCAAATGGCAGCTTACGACGAACATGCTCGCTCTGGCCGTGACCGCCGTCATGGCTCTTGCGCTCAGCGACATACGCAATGTGCTCCAGCCGCCAGCGGCGCCCAGAGTCGTGCTACCCGGATCTCCCTCACCCTACTATTTGTGGGTCAGTCTCGACACCAAGCGTCCCGAGGCTTTCAGGGCTCAGCTGGAGTCAGGATTCTGGTCGAATCGTCGAGCCGACGTCGTCGCCTATGGCGGCGCCGACGCCTCGGTTCGCGCGGAGATTCGCCTGACTCGACACGGCCGTCAGAGCACGATCGACGAGGAAAACGGAACGGTCTGGATCGAGCGTCGCCAAACGTTCCTCACCCGGGAATTCCGGGCCGGGGAGCGCATTGCCAGTTATCCCTTAGCGCACCTAACGAATCTGCATCATGATTAGCTCGTGGCGATGCGTAACGACCATACTCGGAACGGTTGTGCTGAGCGTCGGGTGTGCTGCGAAAAAGGAACTCCTCGTCCAACTCGAGACGCACCGACCGCAGGCATACGACCCACGTCAAGTCGAAGTACAGGCGATGGTCTTGGGGCCGCAAACTGGTCTGCATTACAAGTGGTTCTCGGTCAACGGCGACTTCGACCCGCAGGAATCCTACGAGCCGAAGAGTCAATTCACCTTTGCGCCAAGCTCGGTGCGCGATCGCATCTGGGTCGAAGTGTGGCGGGACAACGAGAAGGTTGCCGAGAGCGCACTCGACGTGAACGTCGAGAGCCGCCGGCGTTCGTCAGTGGAGAAAACCGCTGTACCGGAAATCGCGATCACGCGTGTTCCGCGATATCAGGCGGAGGGCGGCCCGGACACGCGAGACACGATCGCCGGCACGGTTCGCACATCAGTTGCCGGCGACTATCGCGTCGTCGTCTATGCGCGTGCCGACGCGTGGTACATCCAGCCGACGCCGTTCGCGATGCAGCCAATCGAGAGCGACAATACCTGGCGGACCTGGACCCATACCGGTTCGAGCTACGCGGCGCTCGTCGTTCGGCCGACCTATAAGCCAATGACGCGGCTCGACGTGCTGCCCCAGATCGACGCGGACGTGTTGTCGCGTGCGATCGTGGAAGGGCGAAAGTAGCGAGCCCAGACATCTCCCTTTCAGCTTTTTTGCTGGGAGCGTATCGGAAGTGAATCGCAAGCCCGCGCTCCGGAGATGACCTCGCAGGTCAATCGAGGCTGCCATGTTGAACCTCACGCCAACCGTGTTTGTCGTCGAGCCGAATGGTTCGGTCTCTGCTCAACAAGCCGTGAAGGTGCTCCACAAGACCGTGAAGATCGGCGACCTGGACATCTTCTACCGCGAGGCCGGGCCGAAGGACGCGCCAACACTGCTGCTGCTCCACGGCTTCCCGACCAGCTCGCAGATGTTCCGCAACGTGATTCCCGCGCTGGCGGACCAGTATCACCTGATCGCGCCGGACTACCCCGGCTACGGCCACAGCTCGATGCCGCCGCGCGACCAGTTCTCTTACACCTTCGACACCCTGGCGAAGGTTATCGACGAGTTCACCGAGAAACTCGGGCTGACGAAGTACGCCCTCTATGTGCAGGACTACGGCGCCCCGGTCGGCTACCGCCTGGCGGTCAAGCACCCGGAGCGCATCACCGCCCTCGTGGTGCAGAACGGCAACGCCTACGACGAAGGGCTGGAGAACGACTTCTGGAAACCGCTCAAGGCGTACTGGAAGGAACCGAAAGGCAAGGAGAAGCGCGATGCCCTTCGCAAATTGCTCACCTACGAAGCGACCAGGTGGCAGTACATGCACGGGGTGAAGAACCCGGAACTGGTCAGCCCGGACGGACCGGCTCACGACCAGTTCCTGCTCGACCGCCAAGGGAACGACGAGATCCAACTCGACCTGTTCCTCAGCTACGGCAGCAATCCGCCGCTGTACCCGGCGTGGCAGGAGTACTTCCGCAAGCACCAGCCGCCGGTGTTGATCGCCTGGGGGAAGAACGACCAGATCTTCCCGGCCGCCGGGGCCGAGGCTTACAAGCGCGACCTGAAGACGTTGGAGTACCATCTGCTCGACGCCGGCCACTTCGCCCTGGAAACGAATGGCGACGAGATCGCCAAGCTGATACGAGAGTTCCTTGGCAAGCATGTGGCCAAGAAGTAAGTCCAGACTAACGGCGGCCCAAGGGCCCGATGCGGCGATATCATCGTGCAATGGAGGTGTTTCGCCGCGTCTCGTAAGATTGCCTCCCCGCGATAGCCTGCCCGCGAAGGGCCACGCGCGTTCGCCGACCCTATCATCGAGGTGGGTGGGCATCGGTGAGCAGGGTGGTGCTCCGCCACGAGGTCCCGCCATGTCGGAAACGACGTGCAGTTAGGCTCACCGAGAGCACGCGTGTCGAAACGTTCAGCGACGGAGTGATGGCGATCGTCATTACCATCCTGGCACTGGAGCTGCACGTGGCACCGCACGAGCCTGGCCGATTGCTCGCGGCGCTCGAGAGCATGTGGGGATCGGTGCTTGCGTTTCTGATCTCGTTTCTGCGCGTCAGCGTGATCTGGTTCAACCATCACGGCCTATTCGTCCGCCACCGCTTCGAGGACCATGGCCGGCAGTGGGAGATCGATTAGTTCCTCGATCGTGAACTGATCGTCGCGGAAATGGAGGTCGACGAGCCGGGTGATACGATGGCGTTCCCACAGTGGCTCGAGCGCATCGTCGAGCATGATGTCACGGACGAGGACGAATATAGCAACCAAACCTCGCCGATGATGGGCCAGAGGCCTCTAGCGACTCAACCACCCGGCGGCTGGAAATAGGTCTTCGTCTCCTCCAATAAATATGGTTGCTATAGAAATATAGTAGCTATATATTTCTCAACATGCATCTCGAATCCGAGATCGTCATCCGCCGCGGGGCGGCCGCCGTGTGGAGCTTTCTCGGCTCCGTCGAGAACATCGCCCGCTGGGACCGAGGCGTGGTCCGCGCAGCAAGCACGAAAGCGTCTCCGACCGGGGTCGGCACGGAGTTCAACACGTTTGCGAGAGGGGACTCCGACTGGGGACGAATGTCGTATCGCATCGTGGAGTCGGGCCCTGATCACTGCCGAGTGGAGCTCACGAGTCGCAACGGGAACGCACGCTTCTTCAGAAGTGGGTTCTGGACCTTTCGAACAGAGCCGCACCCGGAAGGAACGTTGGTGAAGTGTCGTGTAGACTTTTCACTCAGGCTCCGGTTCCTCTTCCTCGCTCCACTATTGTGGTCGGCCCGATCCGGGATGGGTACCGATCTCGAGCTTCTCAAACGAGCCGTCGAAAGTGAGCCAGTCGTCAAGCCGAGTGAATGAAGTCAGCGGATTGCGGGCGAGGAAAAAGCAGGAGAGTCGCAGAAAGATCGTGGCGGAAGCCGAGCGTTTGTTTCGCGAGCGCGGTTACGAGCGCGTGCGGATGATCGATATTGCGCAGGCGGCCGAAGTCTCAGAGCCGACACTCTACAACTACTTTCCGAGCAAAGAGCACCTGATCTTCGATATGGATCAGGAACTGGAAGAGCGGATTGTTGCCTGCATCAAGGGCGTGGCTCCGAGCAAAGCGCTTGTCGAAGCGGTGCGAAAGGAATCCTTGCGCTTTCTCGGTGATCTGAGCCGCTCCGGAGCCGGCAAACCTACTGGCATTCCGCTATCCGTCCTGCAAAGCGAGGCTCTGCAACGGGTGTGGCTCCAAATGAATTCGCGGATTGCGCATCGCGTCGCCGAAACCCTCCTTGCGGAGAGCAAACCGAGGATCTCTCGGATTACCGCACTGATTCTCGGCCGATCCATTGTGGCGGTATTCGCGGTCATTCTCGAGGAGTTTGGCGCCGGCAGATTGAGGGGGAGAAGTGCGAAGCGACTACGGCAGGAAATTCAGTCAGCGGTGAATCAGACCCTGGACAACCTCGGGGCCTCGGTGCCGCGTGCCTGACAAGTCATGACAGTCAGATGCTTCGCATGTGATACGTTGATTGACGCCGATTCCACCGAGGACGTGCTGGACGCCTTCGTGGTCCATGGGCACGAGAAACATGCCTGGCCGTACTCCCAGGAGGCGATCCGCAATTACGCGCGCAACTACGCCGAGGCGAGGGAACGACGCACCCGTAGCGCCGAACGATTGTTCGAGATCGGTGAAGTGACGGTGCATCCAGTGACTGAGGGGCGCGTCAGCGACTGGCTCCAGTTCTTCGACCACGATGCGTTTCGGGCAATCCCGATTGGGCCTCGTGTTATTGCCTCGAACCTCATAGTGCCGGCGACGCCCGAGCGGCCTGCCGGAATTCGCGTGAGGTGAGAAGAGCCGGCGACGAGTCACGCGGAATCGAGCACCACAAATGCCGACAGTCACCCGATACGACCACAGTGGTGAGGTACCGCGTGATCTTCAGCGCGCAAGCCACTCGCCAGGCTGGTTCCCTTTCAGGCAATTCGCGTTAGGTCAAGCCATTCGCGGGCAGGGAAGGCGGGAATGCGTGGGACCCGTTCCGGGAACGCTCGATACCGGAATAGGCACGAAATGCTTGGCCCCTCACGAACGGAGCATCGCGTGTTCAGAGGTGAATTGGCGAATACTCAAGTCACCGTTTGGTTTTCGGCCTCCTTCCCAAGCTGGACGTCGTGGGTTCGAGTCCCATCGCCCGCTCTTTCAAAGTTGAGAAGTCCCAAGCAGTTCCAGTCGCCGGGATCCGAACGGGTCCCGGCGATTTTTTCTTGGGACCCATTCCGGCCTCACTCACGGTATCAGCTACACGCGTTACGTCGACGACATCTGCGTCTCGGGCAACAGAACGCATGGATTCTTCGAACGCGCAGTGAGGCTTGAGTTGGCGAACGTCCGTCTCAACCTCTCTCCGGAGAAGACACGATACTGGGGGCCGCGACTCACGCCGGTCGTGGGCGGTATCGCCATCGGGCGCAGGCCAAGTGGGCAACCGAAGTATCTACGAAAGGTTCGCAAGCTGCTCGATGCAGTCGTACAGTCGGGAGCTGTACCAACCGAGGCGCTGATGAAAGCCCTCAGAGGTCACATTGCCTACATGCTGGCGGTAGATCCCCGGCTTGGCGGCAGCTACCAGCGTCGCTTGATGGCTGTCGGGGTGACTGAAGCGCCCGAAGCGTAACAGAGACAAATACACGCGCTTGAACGGGTCATGCTGTATGACGAGTCGGCATCACCGCGTACCACTCGCTGCCGCCAACGACACGTCGGATGAGATCGAACGCACCGTCGTGATGCTGACCCGGGTCGAGATTGTCGCTGATGGCAAACCCTGGATCGATCCTCGTCGGGCTACCTGCGACCCGTGGTGCGGCAATGGTGGACGTCAGCAATTAGCCGAACGCTTAACGTCGACAGCTCGGCGCGCGCTAGGACGGTTAGCAACGCTGAAGGCGAATGTGAGAGCCTTGTTTGTCAGAGCGTTGTGGCGCAGAAGCGATACGAACCGAGGTCCGAATCCCACTCTCGCGCGACGCGAGCAGACGGGCCGCCTCGAAGGACGAATCGATCTACGGAACCCGCCTTGTGAATCAAGGCGGCGGCGTCATGGCCGGTTTTCCCAGAGGACGTTGATGATGACCCAGCGACCGTTCCACTTGGCCATGTGCATGTAATCGATCCACGTGCTTGCGTCGACGCGCACACTCGCCGTGTTGCCGAAG
>Ga0207701_10007898_pt1 | contig 10536 bp, 7 predicted proteins | sample KBSSwiSSwithPhiX_FD_184294 | JGI IMG/M metagenome (GOLD analysis project Ga0207701, IMG submission 184294) | Switchgrass rhizosphere bulk soil microbial communities from Kellogg Biological Station, Michigan, USA, with PhiX - S5 (SPAdes) (version 2) | ecosystem: Environmental > Terrestrial > Soil...
TAAATGGCTTCCACAATACGAATATCTCTTAATCCTTCTTCACCGGGCACAAGCATTGGTTTACCATTCATGATCGACAACGCATCATCATCCATTTGTTTGGCTTGTTGCCATGGCGTATCATAGGCAGTGTTTATTTCACCAAGCGGACTACTGCCTCTCACACCTGAATAAGCGGAGTAAGGCGCCATTTTGATCTCACCTTTTTCACAAACAATATTCATGTAATTTATATTCTCACCAAAACTGGTCCTGATACTTGCTTTCACACCGCCGGGAAATTCCAACACGGCAGTAGTCGTTTCATCCAATCCATTTTTATAGATCTCTGGTCTTGTGGTTGAAGTACTTGCTGAAATAATGGCGATAGGTTCCATATTCGTTCCCAATCTTGCACCTTGTATTGCATAAACACCCATATCATAAAGCACTCCGCCACCCATTTCTTTTTTTTGTTTCCAATGATCGGTACGATCATCCCTGTAGCCTGCTGCACAATCCAAACTTTTTGCATTCCCTAAAAGTTTTCGTTTCAGGATGCGCCGGTATTCCTGTGTGTTAGGTTCGTGATGCAACCGGTAGCCGATCGCTAATGACCTTTTATTCTTATTACAGGCATCGATCATCTCCTGGCATTCTATTGCTGTCATCGCCATTGGTTTTTCACACCATACATGCTTGCCGGCATTCGCTGCTCTTATTACGTATTCTTTATGCATCGAGGGGGGAAGCACTACATAAACAACATCAATATCATCGTTGTTAGCGATCTGGTCAAAATTCTGGTAGTTATAAATATTCTTATCAGGAATATTGTGTTTTGCTTTCCATGTTTCAGCTTTTGAAGGGGTGCCGGTCACGATCCCTGCGAGATAACAATTTTTTGTTTGTTGTAACGCTGGCGCCAACAGGTCAGTACTATAATAACCAAGTCCAACTAAGGCTATACCCAACCTGTCTTTTTTAAAAAGATCAGTTGCCCGTAAAATTTTGGGAGATAAAATAAGGCCGCTTGTTCCAAGCGCCAATGTTTTTATTACATCTCTACGGGAAGTTAAACTCATAATTCAGCGTTTATATCATGAATGATTATTTCCTAAAGTTAAAAAATATAAAGCGAAGTAATCAGGATTACTCAAGTCCGACCCGGGGTTAGAAGTAGAAAAGCAATAGATACAAAATTCATTATTCATAACTCATTATTCATAACTCACGTACCTTGCTCTTTGTTTTGTAAATTCGTAATCCATAACTTACTCACGATGCGCCAATCAACCCGTAAAGAATTCCTGCAAACATCTTCAGCCCTGCTTTTAGGAGCAGCGTTTACTAAAACTCCGTTCGATCTTAAAAAAGATAAACTGCCTTTAGCATTTTCAACATTGGCTTGTCCAGATTGGGACTTTAAAAAGATCACGGATTATGCAGTAAAGCATGAATACACAGGCATAGAATTGCGTGGATTGAAACGGGAGATCAACCTTCCAAAATGCCCTGAGTTCAGCAGCACAAAAAATATAGAAGCGACGCTGAAAACAATGAAGGATAAAAAACTTCGGTTTGTTGATCTCGGATCATCCAGCACATTACATTTTAGTGAAAGTGCAGAAAGAGAAAAAAATATAAATGATGGCAAATCCTTTATCGATCTTGCGCAACAATTGAATTGTCCCAACGTAAGAGTATATCCCAACCTGCTTCCAAAAGACAAGGATAAAGATGAAACAATGGATTTTATTGTAAAAGGATTATTGGAGCTTGGTAATTATGCAAAAGCAAGTGGAGTAATGGTATTGATGGAAACACATGGCGATCTTGTATGGACACAAGATATTGACAAGATCATGCAAAATGCAAGTCATTCAAATGTTGGATTGGTTTGGGACCCATGTAATATGTGGACGATCACAAAAGAGCCTCCGTCAGAAGTGTACAGGATCTTAAAAAAATATATTCATCATGCTCATATAAAAGATGCAAAGCTGGTGGATGGCAAACCACAGTATACAAGATTAGGACAGGGCGAGGTTCCCATCTTCGAAGCAGTAGATGCTTTATCAAAAAGTGGATACAAAGGCTATTATAGTTTTGAATGGGAAAAACTTTGGCATCCCGAACTCGAAGATCCTGAGACTGCGTTGGCTGATTATCCTGTGGCGATGAAAAAACATTTTAATAAAATTTGAATTATGAATTATGAGTTATGAATGTTCTTGCATTTCAATTCATCATTTTGCGTTTCATAATTAAAAATTTTACCCCATTCATCATTCAAAATATGAGAAACAAGGCAATTATCATGATTGCTCTCTTTGCAGCACTGGCCTCATTACCATTTCCCCTAACCGCACAATCCAAAAGCAATTTCAAAACTATTGACAGCGGGTATGCGGAAGTAAACAAGACAAAATTGTATTATGAAATAGCAGGAAAGGGTGAATCGCTTGTACTTATTCATGGTAGTTTTGGTGATCGCAGGTTTTGGGATCTTCAGTTTTATGACTTATCAAAAAAGTATAAAGTGCTCCGCTACGATCTTCGCGGGTTTGGAAGATCAGCTTTACCAAAAGAAAATGAAATTTACAGGGACGCAGACGATCTCAATGCTCTTATAGATTTTTTAGGAATAAAAAAGGCACACCTATGCGGTCTCTCATTCGGAAGTTTTGTCGTATTTGATTTTGCACTTTCTCATCCGGATAAATGTTTATCATTGATCCCTATTGGTCCCCGGGTGGCAGGGGATGATTTGGATGAATACAAAACTCCCAACGTTGATACACTTAGACCCATTATAGCAATGGTCATTGACATTGCAAAAACCAAAGGCGCAAAAGAAGCTACCAATTATTTGTGGACAGGCGATCATGCGATGGGGAAAGCAGTGGTGACAACCAGGACAAGGCATGCATTATTAAAGATGGGTTACGAATACTCGTGGTGGCGATATTTGCATGGCAATAAAAGAGAGTTTGCATTTCCGATGGCGATAAAAAAATTAAATGAAATAAAAATACCAACACTCATTGTGACTGCTGAGTATGACCTGGCGCTCTGTAAAGATGTCGCCACCATGATGGCAAAAGAAATACCCGGCGCTAAATTGATCTCCATAAAAGGAGCTGGTCATATCATGAATATGGATCAGCCGAATGAGTTTAATAAAGCTATTTTGGAATTTATTAATCAAATAAAATAGAACTTGCATAATGATTCCTGTATTTCATTCAAAATTCTACATTCATAATTCTTAATTTGCGCCCATGCCCGATAAAAACACATACGACGCAATCATAGTTGGCTCCGGCATTTCCGGCGGATGGGCAGCTAAAGAACTTTGTGAAAAAGGATTAAAAGTTTTAATGCTCGAACGTGGCCGTAATGTTGAACACATAAAAGATTATCCCACTGCCACAAAAGATCCCTGGGAATTCAAACACCGGTTAACCTTATCACCGGAAGACAAAAAGAAATTCTTTATTCAAAGCCGGCATTATTCGCTGCGTGAAGACAACAAACATTTTTATATCAACGATGGAGAAAATCCTTACCAGGAAACAAAACGCTTTGATTGGATAAGAGGTGATATAGTTGGTGGACGTTCTCTTTTATGGGCAAGAGCCTGTTATCGCTTTAGCGATCTTGATCTTGAATCCAATCTTAAAGATGGTCATGGTGTGGACTGGCCGATTCGGTATAAGGATTTGGCGCCCTGGTATGATCATGTAGAAAAATTCATTGGTGTAAGTGGCAATAAAGATGGTATTCCGCATTTACCAGATGGACAATTTCAACCGCCATTTGAAATGAACGTGGTGGAAAAATATTTTAAAGAAAAGATCGAAGCAAAATATAATGACCGCAAAGTCATCATTGGCAGAACAGCCAATCTTACACAACCTGTAAAAGGAAGAGGACAATGCCAGGCAAGAGACCTTTGTCATCGTGGTTGTCCATTCGGTGCCTACTTCAGTACCAACGCAAGCACAATACCAGCAGCCTTTGCAACAAATAATTTAACCGTGCGGCCACATTCGCTGGTGAACAAAGTATTGTACGATGAACAAAAGAAGAAAGCAACAGGAGTGGAGATCATTGATACAGAAACAATGCAAACAGAAGAGTTTTATGCAAGAATAATTTTTCTCAATGCATCAACTGTTGCCACTGCATTTATATTATTGAATTCAACTTCGCCCAGGTTCCCGAATGGATTAGGCAATGGAAGCGACCAGGTGGGCCGCAACCTGATGGATCATCATAAAGGTCTTAGTATAAATGCCGAAGTGGAAGGCTTTGAAGAATGGACAACCTTTGGTCGCCGGCCAACCATTGCTTTTATGCCGCGGTTCAAAAATATCACAACGAAAGAAAAGAATTTTCTCCGCGGTTATTATGTTGGCGTCAGCGCCGGCAGGGGGCGACGAACCGATGCACCGATTGGTGAAGAATTAAAACTGGCAAGCACGGAGCCGGGACAATGGCATCTTAATCTTGGTCCTTACGGTGAGTGTCTTCCTTATGAAGATAACCGGGTAACGCTTGATCATAATAAAAAAGATAAATGGGGCCGGCCACAGATAGTGGTGGATTGCGAGTTCAAAGAAAATGAAAGGGCGATGCATGAGGATATGAAAGTTACTGCCAGTGAAATGATGGAAGCAGTTGGGCTTAAAAATATCAAAGTAAGTGGCAGCATGTCTTTTCCCGGCAATGCCAATCATGAAATGGGTACTGCCCGCATGGGCCATGATCCAAAAACTTCTGTGCTAAACAAATGGAATCAAATGCACGAAGTACCCAATGTATTTATTACTGACGGCTCCTGCATGACTTCCAGTTCCTATCAGAATCCTTCGCTTACTTACATGGCGTTGACAGCAAGAGCATGTGATTATGCAGTGGGAGAGATGAAGAAGCAAAATCTTTGAAGAGAAGATTATTAGCCCATCTGGATTGCTACTATTAGGCTTCTGTTGCGTCGCACTCTTATACGTTTGGTAATTCTACTGTGCATACAGTATCCTTTCTGTTTACAGTCATAACTTTGCAACTGATAAAGTTTATGGGATATTAGACTATACATGAAATTTGGAGCTAAAGAACATTTGGATAAAATGCAAAAAGAGGGCACGTTTTATTGTAATAGCATTACCAATTTTTTCAAAATTAGATGATGCGAGTCGTGGAGATTTTTTTGAATCTGTATCTAAGCTAAAATATTTTGAGAATGTAGTTTTTCAGGTCAAACCAGCGAATGATCCATCAGCTGAATGGAAAAATTTAAATACGAATAATGCTTTGTATAAAGAACATTATGAAGAACCACTTGGTAGTCTTTTTTGTATGTCAGCATTTAAAATAAATCCAACAAAAAAGATATCGACATTTCATTTTGATAAAAGGTTTTCAGATTTTGGTTATGGTTTGATGACTTCAAGACAAGATTTATTCATAGAAAGATTAAAAAAGACTTTAGAAAAGTTAGATTTCAAAAATTGTATGAGATTAGTTGAATACAGCGACCTGCATAAATACTCCGGAACAAAGACGCTTTTTCAAAAAGATTTAAAATATAGTTGGCAAGAAGAGCTCAGAATCATTTTATATACTAACAAATATAAAATGTATGATCCTTATGAATTTTCTATTGGCAGTATTGAGGATATTTCGGAAATCTTTGACCTCAGAAAAACCAGCGAACTTCAATATAGGCTTTAATTCATCTTCGCCTTGGTTCGTGTCCGTCGTTTAATAAAAAAAATTAAGAATGTCCCGGTGCGTGTCTTTCCAATGGCTGAATATATTACTGAATCCGTTACGACCCTCTTTGGTTCCATTTTTGTAAATTACAGTATTATTAAAATCCGAGATCATGATCCTGAATGTAAACGGTGTAAAACGCGAAGTCAACGTAGATCCCGATGTTGCATTACTGACTGTTTTGCGTGATCACCTCGATCTAACCGGTAGCAAATATGGTTGCGGAGAAGGAGCTTGCGGCGCCTGCACCGTATTAATAAATGACAACCCGACCCGGTCATGTATAACGCCGGTCGGCAACACAACTAACAAAGAGATCATCACTATTGAAGGCCTTGAAAAAAATGGCACACTGCACCCGGTACAGGAAGCGTTCCTTAAAACAGATGCTTTTCAATGTTCCTATTGTGCGTCTGGCATGATCATGTCGGTAGCGGCCCTGCTCAAAAAAAATAATGACCCGACTGAAGATGCCATTATAAAAGCGATGAATGGAAATATCTGCCGTTGCGGAACTTATCCCTACATTCTAAAAGCCATTAAGCTGGCTGCTAAATCATAAATTACTCACAATGGAAAATTCAGATCATTCATCCCATCCATTTGAGCCAAAACAAAACGAACTCCCACCGAAAGCGAACTATGAATTTGTACTTGACCGTCGCAAATTTTTTAAGCTCACTGGCGGCGGTTTGATCGTTGCATTTGTATTAAAAGACCTGCTTTCTTTTGGTAGTGAAACTACTCCTTCTGACGCTTCATCAATTTCAGGTGTAGAGTCATGGATACATATTGGCGAAGATGGAACTGTGAGTGTTTATACCGGGAAGGTTGAAGTAGGACAGAACATACGTACCTCATTGAGTCAAATTGTTGCGGAGGAATTGATGGTGCCCGTCTTGTCAATTAAGATGATAATGGGAGATACAGACCTAGTACCATATGATGCAGGCACTTTCGGAAGCCGCACTACTCCGCAAATGGGTACTCAATTGCGTAAAGCGGCTGCAACGGCCCGGCTGGCGTTGGTGGACATGGCAGCAAAAAAATGGAACACAACAGCAACAGGTATAAGAATTGAAAACGGGATGGTAGTGAACATTGCGACCAATGAAAAAACAAACTATGGTGCGCTTACAAAAGGTGAGCAACTCATGATCACAATTTCGGATGATGCAGCGGTGATTGCAGCAAAAGACTGGAAGGTGGCTGGAAAATCTTTACCCAAAATAGATCAACGAAATTTTATAACGGGTAAACATATCTATGTTTCAGATATGAAATTGCCGGGTATGCTTTATGGTAAAGTGTTGCGTGCGCCATCGTATGGAGCAAAACTCATTGACGCAGATCTGGCACAGGCAAAGAATATCCCGGGTGTTATTGTTGTGAAGGATGGCGATTTTATCGGGGTAGCAGCACCCGATATAAAAACTGCAACGAAAGCTATGCAGTCGATAAATGCAAAATGGGAAGAGAAAAAAGAACATCCATCAAACGCAAATATTTTTGACTACCTGGTGAAGAATATCTCCGGAGATAATGGCAGAAATTCAGGAACAATAAAAGGTGATGTTGAACGCGGATTAACGGAAGCTGATTTCAAACATTCCGTTAAATATAATATTCACTACATCGCACATGTACCGCTGGAACCAAGAGCCGCAGTAGCAGAATGGGCCAATGAAAAACTTACTGTCTGGACGGGAACCCAGCGTCCTTTTGGAGTGCAGGAAGAATTGGCCGAAACTTTCAGACTGGATAAAAAGAAAGTAAGAGTTATTATGCCTGATACAGGATCAGGCTATGGAGGAAAGCATAGTGGTGAGACTGCTATTGAAGCAGCACGCATCGCAAAGGAAGCGAATAAGCCTGTTAAAGTTGTATGGACAAGAGAGGAAGAATTTGTATGGGCATACTTCAGACCCGGTGGAGTAATTGAAGTGAATGCAGGAGTGAATAAAGATGGTATCATCAATGCATGGAAATTTATTAACTACAATTCAGGTGGGGCCGGGTTGGACACGCAATATAAAGTCACTAACAAGCAGGTAGCACATGTTCCCTCCAACACACCATTGAGGCAAGGATCTTATCGCGGACTTGCTGCCACGGCAAATGTATTTGCAAGGGAATGTCATATGGATGACCTGGCGCATCTTATAAAGATGGACCCTTTGGAGTTTCGAATTAAAAATTTAGATGACACTCGTTTTATTGAAGTGTTGCAAACGGCAGCTAAGAATTTTGGATGGAATGGTTCAAAAACTGATGGTAATGGCTATGGTGTTGCGGGTGCTTTTGAAAAAGGTGGTTATGTAGCCACCTGTGTCGAGGTAAAAATAAATAGCGATAAGGAAGTAAAGGTGGTCCGTGTTGTGCAGGCGTTTGAATGCGGCGCTATTGTTAATCCTCATCATTTGGAAAATCAGGTAATGGGTTCTATTGTGCAGGCACTGGGTGGTGCATTATTTGAAGCGGTTGAATTTGCCAATGGAAAAATTATTAACTCTGCACTTTCTGCTTACAGGGTCCCACGCTTTAGCGATATACCAAAAATCGAAATCATATTGATCGATCGTAAAGATCTAGCATCAGCTGGCGCAGGTGAGGCTGGGATCGTTGGAGTTGCACCTGCTATCCGCAATGCTATATTGAATGCAACGGGCAAAGCCCTTAATAATTTGCCGATGTTACCAAATGGAATGCTGGCATAGATTGCAGAAGAGTTTGGCGCAGGAAAGAAACCCCCAGCTCTCGCAAGTGTTCTCCTTTGTTTTTCCATTAAAAAGAATACAATGAATGCTGGCCTGAGCCTCCCGTAAAAAGCGTGGGAAGTTGTGACTTATGAAATTCATTTATCAATCTTGTATTATAGCTATTCTAACGAATAAAAAGAAACGCAACAAAAAGTTGCGTTTCTGTCTTAAACCGTCCAATACATTATTTAATTTTCAAGGACTTTTTCTTTGGACAAGGGCTTCATGCAAAAGAACCAGTCTTTGCAATACAAGCCACCGTTTTCTTTTCCCTGCATTCTGTCTTCAGCGGTGCCACAACTGCCGGCAGGTGGCACTATCACGTCTTCACCTGGTTTCCAGTCGGCCGGAGTAGCAATGGAAAATTTATCAGCCGTTTGAAGACCGATCAGGACTCTTTTCAGTTCTTCAAAATTTCTACCCAATGATAATGGGTAATAGATGATGGCCCTGATCTTTGCAGACGGATCAATAAAAAATACGGCACGCACTGCTTTCGTACTACTTTCAGCCGGTTGTATCATTCCGTATTTTTTTGCCACTTCCATAGTAATGTCTTCAATAAGCGGAAATTTTACTTCTACATTTTTCCAGCCTCTGAATTCTATTTTTTCTTTTATAGTTCTCAGCCAGGCAATATGGCTGTATAATCCGTCGACAGATAAGCCGACCAGTTGTGTATTAAGCTTTTTGAAATCATCTTCCATTTTTGCAAAAGTCATAAACTCACTGGTGCAAACCGGTGTGAAATCGGCTGGATGGCTGAAAAGCACTATCCATTTTCCTTTAAAGTCACCGGGAAATTTTATCGGTCCCTGTGTGGTTACCGCCTCGAACGAAGGGGCTGTATCACCAATACGTGGCATTGGCGTGTAAGTCATATTTTCTAAAGTTGTAGTTGACATAAAAATTGATTTAAGTATTTAAAAATGATCAATGATATTTTAATTTTTATCTCCGGGTTTCATGCAGCAGCCATTTCCGTTCCTGCATGCCCATTTATAATTTATATTTGCTATATCAATAATTTTTTCACATAACAAAGTTCCATTAGAAATAAAAGCCCGCTTGTAACTTCCGTCACTGAAATAGATGAGTAAAGTCAGGATCAGAGGGGTTACTCCACAGTTCTCCTTAGTGTTCCCGTTTTCAATTTCAATAAAGAATATAAAAATTACAGGATGTTATACTTGTCCCGATAGTTATCGGGAGTGACTCAGACCAATCGGGAGGTTCGCTCGAGAGGAAAAATATTTCAGTTTTTAAGTCAACTTTATTGATCCTCCTGTTCAGTATCTGCTCATTCAAATGCGCTGGTAATTCACCAATGGTTAACATAGATTAAATTTCTTTTAGAAAGCGACAGGATACCTTTGAATAATTTAAGACAAATGAAATTGTTATTCACGATCCCCTGCTTTTTATCCCTGGTTCCATTATTATTTTCTTTTCCACTGCGCAGCAGTTCACATGTGCTTTCTATTATGATGAATGATACAGTTCCACCGGTGCATACAACAGATGGCCTGGTGAATGAATGGCAGGCGGATATGTTTCATCCCGATCACGATACCACCGTTTTTACGGCTATCGATAATGATGATAATGATCTTTATACGGCATTGGCGATCCCTGAATTTTCCATGCAGTCAAAGTTGATGCGCAATGGGATGAAATTATTTATTGATCTGAAGGCAAAGAAAAAAACAAGTCATGGAGTTGAATTTCCCATTAGTGAAGAGGTTAATAATTTTATTAAATCAAATTTCTCCGGAGAAGCCGGGCAGCCGCAACAGGATGGGAAAAAACAATATGATAAAAAAATGTTGCGGCAGATCATGTCACTCGGAATGGTATCTATGAAAATATTTGGTTTTACTGCAGTTGGCAATGAACAAGGATTGAAAATCCCCGGCAGTATCAATATCGCTTTTAAATGGGATACAAATGATGTGATGCATATTGAATACAGTATTCCTTTTAAACTTCTGAATATACAACCTGCAGATAGATC
>Ga0207701_10007899_pt1 | contig 10534 bp, 9 predicted proteins | sample KBSSwiSSwithPhiX_FD_184294 | JGI IMG/M metagenome (GOLD analysis project Ga0207701, IMG submission 184294) | Switchgrass rhizosphere bulk soil microbial communities from Kellogg Biological Station, Michigan, USA, with PhiX - S5 (SPAdes) (version 2) | ecosystem: Environmental > Terrestrial > Soil...
CGTCAACGCCCACGCGATGTACGTCGTGTACGCGCCCAACGTGCGAGGCTCCGGCAACCCGGAGATCGTCGAGACGAGCCGATAGCGCGTCCTTCCGTCGACGGTCACGGCAACACCGAACGGAGATGTCGGCGGCTTCAGCGCAATCGTGCCCGTCGCGGCGCCGAGGTCAGGCGTCGGATACAGCGCGATGCAGTTGAGCGGCGCGTCGATCGTCATCCCACCGACACGCAGCACACACGACACCGCGGCCGCCGCGATCGCGCTCGAGATCACCGGCGCGGCGCGGCGTCGTCGCGATAGATCTGTCCGCCCTTCATCACGAAACGCACCTGCTGAAGGTCCTTCACGTCTTTCGTCGGATCGCCTTCGACGGCGATGATGTCCGCCAACTTCCCCGCCTCGAGCACGCCAAGTCGCTCACCGAGCCCGAGGAGATCGGCCGAGTTGAGCGTCGCGGCACGAATGACGTCGATCGGCTTCATGCCGGCGTTTTGATACGCCTGCAGCGTCAGCAAGCTCGATTGTCCCCGCGTTCTGCCTGGCGCGTTGTAGTACTCGTCCGATCCGAACGCGATCTTCACGCCGGCGCGGAAGGCTCGCATGAGACGTTCGCCGCTTCGTGTGACGAACGGCTGCGCGGCACTCATACGAGCGGCGCGCTCTTCCGCGGTCGCTGACCCACCGAGCGCGTCGACGTAGAACTCCGCAGGATAGTCCGTCGGCACGAGGTAGATCCCGTCGCGCATTTTCGGAAGCACGTCGTCCGGCAACGAGTATCCATGCTCGATCGAGCTCACGCCGGCATTCACCGCGATGCGCGCCGCCTCATCCGTCGTCGTGTGAGCGGCGACTCGCTTCCCGACGCGCTTCGCCTCTTCGACGATTGCCTTCATCTCGTCGAGCGACACGACACGCGGCCCCGTGTTCACGATGACCTTGATGAGGTCCGCGCCATCGTAGAATGCCTGACGTACTGCGCGACGCGCCTCGTCGACGCCGGCGATCACGACATATTCTTGCTCGATCAACTTCTGCGCTTCGGGAGCAAGCCCGCCGAACTGTCCGCCCGCCGCGGCCAGCGCGCGCGTCGACGCGACGATGCGCGGGCCGACGACCTGTCCAGCGTTGATCGCGTCGCGGAGCGCGACGTCGCCGTTCAGTCCAGAATTTCCAAGATCGCGAACGGTCGTGATGCCTGCCTCGAGGTCTTGCCGCCCCATGTGGGCACCGAGCAGCGCGCGGCGCACCGTGCCCATCGCGGCGACCGTGAGCAGCATGTTCGGATCGTCGTTGCCCAACTTGCCATCATAGTTCTGTAACAGGTGGGTGTGTGCGTCGATCAGTCCCGGCATCAGCAGGCGATCGCCGAGGTCGATGACCTTGGCACCGGCGGGCACGGTGACGTTCGCGCCGGCCGCGGTAATCCGCGCACCCGTAACGACGATCGTCGCGTTGTTGATCACGGTGCCGGTTTTGACGTCGAGCATGCGCGCCGCGCGGATCGCGGTCACGCTTTGTGCGTTCGCCGCTCCCGCTGCCAGGAGCGCCAGCACAATTCCCTGTTTCAGGCTCATGATCTAGATCCTCTGGCAGTCATCCTGATGCCGCGCGAAGCGCGGGCGTAGGACCTGCTCTCCGGTATCCTCACAGTTGTCCGCTCAACGGTCCCCACTTCTCGACGAGCGCGCAATACTCGGGATCGTCGTACCGTGACGGCAGAAACCACTTCGCGTAGGCGGGCAGCGGCTGATCGGCAACATGTAAGGAGAGCAGCTCGCCGCACGCGTGCGACGCCATCACACCGAACCCTGAAAGCGCGCCGCACACGTACGCCCCATCGATCGGCAGCGGTCCGACAAGCGGCCGGTTTTCAGCCGTCTTGCAATAGAAGCCGCCATCGACCAACCCGCGCACTCCGTCGCGCACGTACGACGCCAACCCTGGAATCATCTGCGCGCATCCGCGGAGAACGACATCGCCATAGTGCGGGCTGAACGTCGGCGGCCACACGTATGGATGGTTCTCGGTCTCGTACGTCCATATGAGATACACCTCGTCGCCATGCGTGAGATCAACCGGCCGCGCATGAACGCCGGACGGCAGCATCTCCGTCAGTCGACGCGTCTCTTCGCCCCTTGCGAGCTCCGCGAACTCGTCGTCGCTCCAGGTGATCTTCACCGGATCCATCCACAGCATGAACGGCGCATCGCGGCCGACGACCCGCCGCGGATCGCGAAACGTGAGCTTCGCATGCAGCTCGTGCCGCACCGGCAGCTCGATGTCGAGCAACCGCGCGACGTCGGGCAACGCCGGCCCCGCGGCGATGACGAATCGCTCCGTTTCGATGGTATCTCCCGAGGCGAGGGTCACCGCGACGACGCGGCCACCCTCAGTCCGCACACCCGACACGCGATCGCGCACGAAGCTCGCGCCCGCGGCGTGTGCACGTTTGAGCAACCACGACCCGAGCGCGACCGCATTGACGAATCCCGCTCGGCGAATGTGGAGCGCCGCAACGGTGTTGCTCGTGAGATACGGAAACGCCACGCGCGCCGCGTCGCCAAGGAGGAGGTCCGCGCCCGTCGGTTGGCCGACGAATCCTTCACCCGGAGCGCGACGATAGTCGTCGAGATTCTCGTGCTCGCGCACGTCGCCCATGCCGAATGCCGAGACTTTGCGCGCCATCGTTTGCATTTTCTCGATGTTCGCGTGCTCGGCGGTCGCGAACAAATAGCCGCGACGATTCAAGCGAAACACGTTTGCGCATTCGATCGCGTTCTCCTCGAGGAGATCGATGCTCCGCGACACGAGCCGGAGCATCGTATCGTCCGGCCCCGGCCACCAGTTTCGGTACCCCTGTGTGCCCTTGTCGCTCGTCAACGTGAGTGGATCGCGCTCATCGATCAACACGACGCGCTTGACGCGCTGGCGCACGGCGAGGTGATACGCCGCCGCGATGCCGGCGATGCCCGCTCCGCAAATCACGACGTCCGCGGCGGATCGCATGCTACCAGAACACCTTCTTGATGCCCGTGAGCTGGCGCTTGCCGCGCATCGTGAAATAGATCACGAAGCCGGTAGTGCCGAGGATCGCGAGCGCGAGGCCCCAGAACATGGCGAGGACGAGTCCTCCGTCGCCGAACGCTTCGCCGCTGTGCAACCGATACAGAAACGGCTTGTCGGCGTAGTCCTCGTTTTTCACGAGCGCGCCGGTCTTCGCGCTGAACACGAGCTTGCGATCTTCACCGCCGCCGGGTTTTCCCGTGAAGATCGTGACGGTCGGCGACTCGCCTTTGAATTGCGTTTGGATCTTGTCGATGGGCGCATTCGGCGAGATGGTCGCCGCGGCGGCGACGGCTTTCGCGATTGGGCCGGACCATGCATCGGCCGGCGATGCGACGGTCACCGGGCTCACGAGGTCGCGTGTTGCTTCACGCAGCGCTTCGTCTTCGCCCCAAAACTCTGTTCCGGCGACCAGAATGCCGGTTGTTGCCACGAACACGAGAAAGATCGCCGCCGGAAAACCGATCCAGCGGTGCCACTTGCGCCAGAAACGTGGATGCATTCGCGCACAATATCGGGTGAGTTGGACTTCGAGTTGCTGAAACCAACTCACCCCGTCGCTGTGCCGGAAGAGGCACTAACGATCCATCACGACGAGCCGTGTCGTCACGAGCACGTCGTCGCGAGCCGTGTCATCACGAGCGACGCCAGGTCACCACGACCGACGCGAGATTGCCAAGAGCCGGCTAGTCATCACGAGCGAAGCGAGGGATCTCGCTCTTTGCCCCGTTCGCTCTTACCCCTTCACCCAGTCTTCCTTCCCTCGAGCTTCCACTGCGCTTTCTTCGCGACGATCGAGCCGGCCACGTTCGTTCCGTCGAACTTCGCCGTGAGCCTCGCGAACTCTCCCGTGACGTTGAGACGCCCCGTGAGCGTCCCGTTGCTGAACGCGAGGCTATCGATCGCCGCCGGACCACGCTCATCCGTGACGAGCGTCGCTTCGAGACACCCGTTGATATTCTCGAGCAACAGCAGCGCGAGCGCGCCAGACTTCCCATCGGTCTTCGTCGCGACGAGCCGGAACGTGCCCGTCTGCTCCGGCACGACACACGCCTTCGCTGAATCAGAAACGGGAGACGGTGCACTGGCGAACGTGAGCATCAACAGCGCGGTGGCAATCATCGGATCCTCCTCGACACAAGCAGCAGGTGAGTGAATGCTGCACTCTACGTGAATAGACACGCGCACGATTCACGGCGTTGTCGCGGAGCTGTATAAGGATTTTGAAAACATTGATCGCGCGTGTTTCGGCGCGATCACACCGGCGCAGTCGATGACCAAGCGCAACTGCCGACTCGCATTCCACGCTCGGCATGTTGTCCCTCGATGCAGCGCGCTCAGCGACGCAGGGAGAGTTGCTCGAACGTGAGATTACCGATCGGATACTCGCGCCAATCGCGATAGTCGAAGTGCCACCACTCCGTATCGATCACATCGAAGCCCTGTGCTTCCATCACGTGCCGCAAGAGATCGCGATGCCACCGCTGCGCGCTCGTGCCGCCGGGATACAACGGATACGACCGGTCCGACATCTCGTCGTACCCGCCGGTCATGCGAATCGGCGCGCCTGTTTTGAGATCGTATAACGTGAGGTCGACGGCACAGCCGCGATTGTGCCGCGATCCTTGTGACGGATCCGCGACGAACATGTGCTTGTCGGGCGGTGTTCCATCCCAAAACATTTTCGTCACGTACCATGGCCGGTACGAATCGTGAATCAACAACCCGAACCCGAGTTTCTTGAGCTCGGCGGCGGCGCGCGCAACCGCTTCAGCCGCCGGGCGCTGCATGAACGCGTGGGCTGACGTATAGAACGGAACGCCCATGAAGTTGTTCGACGTCGCGTAGCGAATGTCGTATTTGATCGACGCATCCAGCGACCGCAGCTCGACCAGATCGGGCGCGCGCGCCCGAGTCTCCTTCGGCGGCGACGCCGCCAGCGCATCGCGCCGCAACTCGTCGGGCGATCGCACGGGAGTGATTCGAAAGCTCACGCGATCGTCGTCGCCTGGCAGCGGACGCCGCATGAACGGAACGGTCCCCGCCACCGCGGTCGTTGCGATGCCGCGTGCGTCGCGACGAAACACGATCTCCTGTGAGTCGTACAATCCGAACGCCGGGAATCGATAGACGTCCCGCGAAACGCGTTCGAGCGGGTACTCGAAGAACCACTCGATCAACGCGTTGAGCTTGTCGTCTTTCTCGCGAATGTAGAGCACGTTGTGGTCCCAGCCGTACTCGCCAATCAGCGACGCAAATTCGCGCGACGCCGCCGACGGCTTCGTCGTCGTCACCGGCGCCACGCGCGCTTCCTGGGCGGGTCGACGCACCAGCGTGTCCGCGCCAATGATGATTCGGTCAGTGCCGACTACACGAACGCGCAGGCCGTACGCGAGCCGGTCGTCGACGACCAACTCGCCCGACGACGTTTGGCGCAGCTCGGCGACAGAGCCGCCACGGACTGGACGCAGCAACAGCTGCCCCTCGAATTCCTCGAGATCCACGCGCGACGTCTTGCCTTCATAGCGCCCGACCATCGAGAGCGCGCGTTCTGTCGGGATCGGCGTCGTCGTATCGATCGCCGCCAACGTCTTTCCTGCTTTCGCATCCAACGCAAGCTGCATGGCCGCGCGGCCGATGTGATCCGTCACCGCGTTGACGCCATCGAGCGTCGCGGCAACGATGACGCCGAGCGAATCATCCGGAAGTGCGAGGAGCGTAGTGGCAAACCCATAAATCGCGCCACCGTGGCCGATCGTGCGATGCCCGTTCATCTGCCCGATGTCGAACCCGATTCCAAATCCCGTCCGCGTGTTTGGTGCGGCGAACTGCGGCGTCCACATCGTATCGAGCGTGGCTGCATTCAGAATTCGACGACCGTCCTGCGTCACACCGCGCGCGAACATGATCTCGAGAAACCGGCCGAGATCGAGCACCGTGCTGTACATGCTGCCGCACGGCCCCATGCCGAGTTGAAACGTCGGTGCGTCGAACGTGCGGCCGTCCAGCGTCCACATCGTCGCCTTCGCCAGCTTCGCCTGGATGGCAGGCAGCGGCTCGAACGCGCTGGATGTCAAACCCATCGGATCGAGCACCGCACGTTTCAGATACGGATAGAAAGCCTCTTTCTGCGTGCGTTCGAGCACGTAGCCGAGAACCGCGATGCCGGCGTTCGAGTACTTCGCGCGCGTGCCTGGCTCGAAGATGAGTGAAGTCTGATTGAGGCTCGCCACGGTGGCGGCGAGCGACGGATGCGTGTCGTCGAAGTAGTTGCCGACGGGCGGCTCGCGTGTGATCCCCGCGCGATGCGACGTCAGCTGCCGGAGCGTGAAATCCACGCCGAAAGGATTCTTCGGTTTCAGCTCCGGGATGTATCGGCGCACGGGCGCATCGAGATCGAGCTGCTTCTGCTCGACGAGCCGCATGATTCCGATGTCGGTGAACAGCTTCGAGACGGAGCCGACTCGATAGACGGTACTCGCGCTCGCACGCACGCCGGCAGCCGAGTCGGCCCAGCCGAATCCGCGCGCCCACACGACGCGCCGGCCGTCGACCAGCGCCACCGAGATCGCGGGTATTCCCTTCGTCGCGCGCTCGTGCTCGACAAATGTCGACAACCGGCGCGCCACGTCGGCGTATCGGCCGGACGCCGCGACGGAGTCCTGTGCGGAGAGCGCCCGCGCCGCGCCAAGCAGCGCGAAGACGCGAGCGATGCGTTTCACGTGGTGATCTCGTCGAAGGTGCGAATCACGTCGAAGTCGACTGCGGGCGCCTCGGCGTCGCGGTCGCGGATACACAACAACGTCTGGAATCCAGCCGACCGCGCTGCCTCCAACTCGGCGACGACGTCCGAGACGAACAGCAGCGCCTCGGGCGCGACACCGATGCCTCCAGAAATCTGCCGGTAGCTTTCCGGCGAGCGTTTTGGTCCGACACCCGTGTCGAAGTAGTAGTTGATGAACGGCGTCAAATCGCCGTGGTTGCTGTGCGAGAACAAGAGACGTTGTCCCAGCACGCTCCCGGACGAGTAGATCGCGACCGCCAGTCCGTTCTGCTTCCACCGTTCGAACGCGGTGCGCACGTCCGGAAAGACGATGCCGCGAAGTGTCCCGTCATCGTAGCCGCGTTTCCACACGTGACCCTGGATCAATTTCAGCCCGGTGGATTTGCGGTCGCGATCCATGAGCCATTCGAGATATCCGACGAGCGATTCCTGCAACGCCTCGGGTGTTTCGTCGTTCCACGGCGGCGCAGCGCCGCCGCGGCTTGCGTCTTCGTCATGTTCCGCGCGCAACAGGCGCGCGGCCTCCCGCACCTCGGGACTGTTCGTGTGCTCGCGCAAATAGCGTCGCAGATGTGCGCGTGCATACGGGAATAAGGCGTCATACACAAATGCGATCGGCGTCGTCGTCCCTTCGATGTCGACGACGACGCCGGCGACCTGCGTGCGTGCAGTATGCGTCAAATCGTGACTGCCGGCGTGACCTTCGTCGGTGGGATATATGAGGGGCCGAAGCACAGCGGTTGGAACTGTGCGTCGACGCCGCTTTCGGTGTAGTGCGGCGTCCATCCGGACTTGTCTTGGAAGAGACGAATCGCGCGAATGCGACGCTCGCCGCAGAGGTCGAACCAGTGGTGCGTGCCGCGCGGAACGCGGATGAGATCTCCCGCATCGACCTCGAGCGCGAACACGGGACCAGTCTGCGGATGGATGTGAAAGATCCCACGCCCTTCGACGATGAGACGCACTTCGTCTTCATCGTGCCAGTGTTCACTGCTGAAACGTTTCAGCATGACGTCGAGCCCCGGCGTTTCGCTCGTCACGTCGATGATGTCCGCGGTGACATACCCGCCTTTCGCTTTGAGCTCGTCGATCTTCGGCGCATACGCGGCGAGCAGCTCGTCGGCGGACAGCGCCGTTGTCGTCGTCACCGCGCCAACGCGCTCGTATTCGATGCCGCGCTCGGCGAGGTACGAGGTGATCTCCGACTGGTCGGTTAGCGTGCGGTTTTCGTCAGGTACTCTGAGCAGCGCCATGGTGAACCTCCTTCTCCTTCATGCGTCCGATGGTCTCGAACAGGAATTCAAGAATCTCTACATGCCGCTCGGCTTCCGCGAGCGTCTTACCCCATGTGTATAATCCGTGGCGCCGCAAGAGAAAGGCGTGCGCGGTTGGATTTTTGTCCAACGTTGCGCCGACCACGCGAGCGAGGCGAGACATATCCTGATCGTTGTCGATGATCGGGATCCACTCACGATGCTCGTGCGTCTCGACGCCGTCGAGCCCTTTCAGCATCTCGAATCCTTCGATGGCGACGCCGGCCTGATCCGGCGCGCTTCCCGAAAGTATCGTCGCCCAAACCGAGTGCGTATGGAGCACCGCGCCCGCTTTGCGTCGTTTTACGATCTCGGTGTGCAGCAGCGTTTCCGCCGAGGGCTTGCCGCTTCCCTTCCCGACACGCTCGCCACGGCCGTTGATTTCCAGGAACTGCGATCGTTCGAGCGTTCCTTTGTGAACCGAGCTCGCGGTCACCACGAGGCGAAGAGGCCGCTCGTTCACGACCGCGCTGAAGTTGCCGCTCGTTCCGTAGACCCATCCGCGGTCGTAGAACCGCCGTCCGATCGCCGCGAGCTCTTTCGTCACGCCAAGTTTGTCTGTCATCACGAGTGCAGCGAGGCAGTTGCTTTTCGCACTTTCATCACGCGCTTTTCCCCGCCATCCCGAGCGCAGCGAGGGACCTCGTCCTAGGACCCACATGCCGTCTCGGAATCCGGTCGCCGCCGAGCCGAGCCGATAGCTGCGGCTGATAGCTATAGCTGATAGCCGATCGCTGGAAGCTCATCAAAGGCATCACCGCACCACGCTGTCAGCCAACGTCGCGCGCGCGCTCCGGTACGGCTGAAAGTTTGCGCCCCAGTCGACCCCCACGACGTCCACCGTGACCTTCGGTCCATCGACGTGCACGATGAGAAAGTGATACGCATTCTCTCCCGCCGTCACACCGGGCCTCACCAGGTGCTGAAGGCGAACCGAGTCCGCTCGGCCCGCGGCGAGATACTCACGGAGATTCGGCTCTCCTTGATACGTGTAGAGAGGCGCTCCGCCACCGCCGCTCACGATTTGATCCATCCGATGTTGTTTGCCGTCGGTACCGCGATACCGCTCCACCCAATGCTCGAAGAGATGCTCGTGGCCGGTGAACACGAGATCGACGTTGTGTTTGCGAAAGAGCGGCATGTAGCGCGCGCGAATCACTGCCGTCGGCCGCTCGACGGTCGGTCCGCCATGCGGTCCCGATGAAAATGGCGGATGGTGAAAGAACGCCACGACGTGTTGATAGCGGCGTCGATCGAGTCCTTCGAGCTGTGACCGCACCCACGCGAATTGCGTCGAGTCGTCGGCGATGTTCGAGTCGAATCCGAGGACGAACGTATTGCCGTAACCGAAGGCAAACGCCGGATATCCACTGAGCCGTCGCGCCGCACCGTCTGGCGGAATCAGCTGCGACACGGCGTTGAGATAGTTCCGGAGGGCGGTCTGGCGTCCCGGAGCGTCGAGCTCCGCGGCAGACGTGACGTCGTGGTTGCCGGGCGCCAGGAAATACGGAATGCCGCCGTCGACCGTGAGCCGGTTGATCAAGCCCACGAAGCTCACGTTCCATTGCGCGGCGTTGCCGCCGTTCACCACCGCGTCGCCACTCTGCAGAACGAACTTGATCGGACTGGGTCCTGAAGCCGCCGCGTTGATCGCGCCGAGCATTCCGTCGACGATCAACGAATGCTCGTATTGCTCGTTCACTCCGTCGCGGCGTCCACGAGTGTCGCCATAGGCAATGAACGAGAAGCGCGTGATGCCTGCCGTCGCTGCCTCGGGCGGAATCGGGTTCTTGGCGCGGGCGATCGCGTTGACGGTTGCCGGCGCCTGACCAATCGCGGCCGACATGGCGAACACGAGCGGGAGGAACGACGAAGCAAAAGCTCGATACATGGCCGGATTTTGATGGGATGGGAGGAACGCTGACGGCGACAAGTTCGTGGCCTTCGCGAACCCCGTCTAGATCCGACGATCGAGTCCGATTGCTGGTATTCCTGCCGACACTGACGAGCCGGCCGTGTATTGATCGTCACACGATCCTTACACGATTCGGCTGGCGTTGTTGAAAAGAAGAGAACAGCGTGGTTGTCCCGTCAATTTCTCTCACATCCAACTCCCATGACCGCAACCGGCACATTCGTCTGGCATGAATTGATGGTCCCCACACCCTCGGCAGCGCCGTCGTTCTACACCGGTGTCACCGGCTGGGGCACGCAGAAGTTCGATGGACCGATGGATTACACGATGTGGACGGTCGGACCGGCGCCGATCGGTGTCAGAGCCGCCGCGCCCCTTTCCGGGGCGGGCGATCAGCGCGACCCGGTGGTGGCGCACGACGCCACCGGCGGCTTCGTCGTCGTCTGGCAGGACCTG
>Ga0207701_10007900_pt1 | contig 10533 bp, 10 predicted proteins | sample KBSSwiSSwithPhiX_FD_184294 | JGI IMG/M metagenome (GOLD analysis project Ga0207701, IMG submission 184294) | Switchgrass rhizosphere bulk soil microbial communities from Kellogg Biological Station, Michigan, USA, with PhiX - S5 (SPAdes) (version 2) | ecosystem: Environmental > Terrestrial >...
GCATTGCTGAAGTAGACATCCCAGAAAATCGTGACCAGGCCGAGCTCGCGCAGCACCGGAACCAAACTCTGGATCATTCGCGCACCGCCGAACGGACCAGCTGATACGCCACAAACGCCGACTGTCTTGTGAACGTATTCCGTTAGGTTCGTGTCGAGCACATGTTTTAACAGTCCGGGGAAACTGTGATTGTATTCCGGGGCTACGATGATCAAACCGTCGGCACGCTGAACCGTGGCGCAGAACCGAGGATCCTTCAGCGCTTCGCCGGCGTCATCCAAGCGAATGGGAATTTTCCTGATGTCGATCAATTCCGTTGTGATATCGCCGCGCTTCGACACTTCACCGAAAACGAAATTTGCTGCGGGTTCGGTTAATCGTCCTCGTCGCGGGGTGCCGATAATGATCGGGAGGAAAACGGGTCGAGTCACCTCTTCTGCTGCCATCCTTCGATTTGTCGCAGGAACCCGCGGAAGTTTACAAGCGCAATTTGTGGCGGAAAAGCCAATTCAGCAAGGGTTGTGAGCACCGCAACTCGCCGGATTGGCGAAATTGACAGACACGCCAGCGTAGGATTCCGAAATGGCCGATTTCAAAAACCGTCCATTTACAAGGAAAAACCCGATCTTCCGCAATCACGGGGTTGCTTTTGAGATCAGCGAGTAAAAACGTCGTCCTTCTAGTGCATCTTGCTGGAAAGACATAGCGGATCTGTGTACACTGATCACCTCGACTATTTCTGCTTCATCGTCAACCAACCTACACAGAAAAGGCTCGACAAGTTACAGGCACGTTGCAAAGATTTCGCTGATTGCGTCACCCGACGTTCCAATGCGTATTGGGTCGTGCTGAGAAGCGCGAGGGGGCTGGACGTTCGCTGGAAACGCCGCTTAACGCGATCTCCAATTCCGACTGGAACTTCGATCCAAACGCACGCGTGAGTCCGTCAGTGGAAAGATTGTCGCGGCAATAGCGGTTCCTGGTCCCGGCGGAACTGGATTGCAGTCACCAATTCAACGGACATCGACTTCGACACAAACCAGCAACCAAAGGAGACAATATGCGAAGATCAAAAGTGAATGCCTGGTACGGGTGGGTTCCCGACCGACCGGATTATCGGGACAAACTCTATAGCGCCATTGCTGCGCCACCGAAGAAACTGCCATCAAAGGTGGATTTGAGGGCGGGCTGTTCCCGAGTGGAAGACCAAGGACAACTCGGCAGTTGCACGGCCAACGCCTTGGTTGGCAATCTGGAATTCCTCAGAAAGAAAGCCGGTCGTAGGGTCACCAATCTGAGCCGGCTATTCATTTACTACAACGAACGCGAGATGGAAGGCACGATCAACGACGACGCGGGCGCCATGATTCGCGACGGAGTCAAATCGCTGGTCAACCTTGGCGTGTGCACTGAGAGGAAATGGCCTTACGATATTACCAAGTTCACCCAGAAACCTTCGGCCTCGTGCTACGACCAGGCGGCCGATCATCAGGTTACCTCTTATCACCGGATCATCAGTTTACAGCAGATGCGTCAATGCCTTGCTGAAGGTTATCCGTTTGTTTTCGGTTTCTCTGTTTATGAGGCATTCGAGTCCGAGGAAGTTGCCAGCACCGGCAAGCTGGACCTACCTAAGCCAGGTGAAAAACAACTTGGCGGCCACGCTGTAATGGCCGTGGGTTACGACGACTCCGCCGAACGTGCGCTTATCCGCAACTCTTGGGGCAGGAGCTGGGGCACCAAAGGTTACTTCACGATGCCGTACGACTACATCTCTGACGACAACCTGGCAGACGACTTCTGGACCATTCGTGTGTACGAAAATGTGTAGATAGCAGCCGATTGGAGCCGAGCCTGAACCGCAAGAGCCTGCTCTCTTCGTTGAAGACTTTGTGAAGTCGCTCGCGGCCGATGACGTCGATACGCAACTTCGGTACTACGCTGATCGGGCTGTTTATTACGAGTTTGGGCAAGTCAGTAAGGAGGCGATCCGCAAAGATCTCAAACACGACATTACAACATGGCCTAACCGCATTTATTCGATGCGGAACCCACCCAATGTTACGGCAGAGGGCAGTGACTTTGTCGCGGAGTTTCCCAAGACATATACGCTCACAAATCCCAAAGGCGCGCATAGCGGGGTACTCGAGATGATGCTGCGCCTTAGACGGCAAGCGCAAACGTGGCGGATCGTTGGAATTCAGAAGAAAGTGATCCGCGCGAAGTAATCCCAACATCGCTTTACCGAGATTCAAACTCAAGGCCGGCGCCACTGTGGCGGTTTCTGGTGTGAGGCGATGACTGTCCAGTGACCATCAGGACTGAATTGCACTGGCGCCTCGCGGATCAAGCAGTCAAGCAAACCGGTGATCAAGATAAAGCCCGGCGCGCTCGAGAAGCTGAGTTTCTAACCCAGAGCGGCGTCGTGTAATCTCGAGCCAGCAGGACTCAATCTTTTTTTCTAGTGTGATGAATGTAGAAGACGGTAAAAAGCTCACTGATTGGCTGACGGTTTACGTTGTCGTTTTCGTGAATCTCAATCAGAGCGATGAAGTCGATTCCCATGAGTACGAGTGTCTGATTCTCGACTTCGTAAACTGACGCAATTGTACGGGAGAATACCGTGCTTGTGATCGATAGATAGCGGGTCAGTGTCCTGACGCGGCTGCAGCGTCACCCGTGGCGGCAAGCTTCTTCAGCGGAGAGGCCCCAAGCAGCGCCTTGAGTTTGGTCACTTGCTCCTGGGTGGATTCCTTCATCCATCCTTCAGGAGCAGCGGCAAAGGCTTCCTCCAAGCGCTGTTGACCCAGCGCTTCTTCTTCCAATCCAATCTGCGCTTCGGCAAGAGTCGCCAAAACCCAATATCGCTTTTCGGGATACTTGCTCCCAGGCAGTAAAGGCGCGGGGCGCGGATTAGACTCGAGCCACTGGTTACAAATCGAGACCACTTCTTTGCGTACGCGGCGCGCTTGTACAAAGTCGGCGACGGCTTCCGCAAAACCGATGGGATGGGCTGCGCGCTCATTTAGCAGATAAGCGTAGTTGATCCCGTTATAGTGGTCGTTGCGCAGGTAAAACCCACGCTCGTAGGCGCGCACAGCTTCATCGAGATAGCTACTCTCGTTAGTCAGTTCCCATAGGCGCTTGTGCACCGATCCCCACAAGCCAAGGGTCTCGGTGTCATTAGTGGTCTGCGGTTCGAGCAGCTTCAAAAGATCGCGTGCTGCTTTCAATGCTTCTTCAGGAGTAGGATACTTGCTCTTATACGTGGCGAGCGCGAGCCGCTGGAGAACGTCCGGATCTTCTGGGTTCTCGACTTGCTGGCCCGCGGATGTTTCAACAGTCCCCGTCCTGCGCATCTCGCGGATTTCCTCCAAAAGCATCTTGGCTTTCAGCCAATCGCCCTTTTTCTGCGCTTCGTCTACTTGTTGCATCAATTCGCTGTGAACTGGGGATCCGGGGACGCTCGCCTGGGATAAGGCGGCTGCGACTGCTTGTTTCACCTCTTCCGCGATTGACGGCGGTGTAAGCCGATCAATGAATTTATAGACTGGGCTATCCCAGCGCAGCTTTGGCTCGCGCGCCATGATCTCCTTGATCGCCCTCGTTAAGTCGCTAGTGAAGCGTTTCATTTCACTTACACCAATATCTTCGCCCAAATGCCGATATTGCCTGATGACAATGTGGTTCAAATCGAAAAAAGGAGACTTCATCATCTGTTCTTCGGCGATGATAACTGTCGTGTAGGGCCGTAGAGCGTGTCGCACACCGAGTTCGTAAACAGCATTCCTGTTTGAAGTAGAAATGTCAGCGACGACGACATCAGCCTTCAACAACTGTTCATACATCGGCACGTCAATCAGCCCCGAGTGCACGATCTCGTCCGCGCGTATGCACTTTAGGCCGGCAGCTTCGACCGCGGGCTTGATGAGGTTGATATAGGACTGGTCGAGATCGAGGACGCGACCCGTCTCGAAGTCGGTCTTTTTTCCAAAGCCCATCACGACAAAACAGGCACCACTTTCTACGGTTGGGTCTGGCGGTGTTGGCATATTTTTTCCCCCGAGCTATCCTGCTGCCTCCCGCAAGGCAAAAGAGACACGATCACATTCTTCGCGGCCACCGTACCGCGCCCACCTCGTGCGAAACCACTACTATGAATTTTGCCCGCACAGGAAGTTGCGTTTAAAACCTAAGTATGGTGTGGCGACGGGGTTTCGGCTGTCAAGAATGTTTTGGCCACTTTCAACCAACCAATGAACATCTCTGGTCTCCGGCTAATATTAACTGCGCATGTGAAAATCTGTGCAATTCCTGGAAGGGTGCGAAGGTATTGAGCGTGCGGCATCGAGTTGCGTGAAAAGGATGAGATTCAATTTGGAAGGAAGAAATCATGAGAAAAAATAACGTTACTTTCACGAATGGGAATCGCGCCCTAGTTATCACGGCACCGCGCGATGCAAGTGCGAAGGCGATTTTAGACGCTCTTGAAATCGCATCGCCTAGTGCAGTGATTCTCCTTTTTGGCGGTGCGGCCGGCCTCGACGATTCACAGAAAGCTGATCTCGAGACTTTGTTCGCTGATGGGGTTACTCCGGTGGCGGTCGAATTGGGTGCACTGATTATCGATGGAGGTACACAATCGGGTGTCATGGCGATGATGGGTAAGGCCGTGGCGGCACGATCCGGGACATGTCAGTTGCTCGGAATCGCGCCGGAAGGGAAAATAGCGCATCCGCAAATTTCAGGTGCGTCTACTGTGTCGGACGACGGTGCTCGGCTCGAGCCGAATCATTCCCATTTCGTTTTGGTGGAGAGCAATGAATGGGGCGGCGAGACCGGGAAGATGCTGGAACTCGCGCGTGCATTTAATGCGCCGACTGTTGCGATCCTCGTCAACGGTGGCACGATTGCGGCGGATGAAGCTTTACAAAGCGTCCGCAATGGCTGGCCACTTCTCGTTATTGAAGGCAGCGGAAGATTTGCAGACGAATTGAGCGCGGCCATCCGCGATGGTCAGTCAGCGAAATCCACAGAGGTAACTGAGATCGCACGCTCCGGCGTCGTCGTCTTGTTTCATGTCGATAATGCGGCTTCGAATTTAAAAATCCAATTGCGCCGAATGCTATGCAATGCGTCGTACGTGTCGGCCACGTCCACGGGTTGGAGCGCGGGACAAGCGGAGTTGGATTGAGTATCGAGCTACAGCGGAGTCGCTCCGAAAGGAGAAATTCTTGTTTCTGGCCCAGACGGAGCCCTATGATAAGGATGATGCCTTCGATCTTCTCGTCCAGCGTGTCGAAAATCCTTTGTCAAACAAAAACACTGATTGGGCGCAATCCATGATGAAACCACCCAAAGGCGAGAAGCGTGTTTGAGATTCCGAAATCGGGCCTTTGAGCTTAGCTTCACATGCGCCCTTATGTTTCAAGAATAGTTGGGATGCGGTAGAAAGCGTCCTCCCGCAGATTATTTTCGCTGGCGCGAGAACCAAACTGGGAAACTGCGATTGTCCGGTGGGGTGTTATGCATCGTTCCTTCCCAACGAATATCGCCGGCAGAGTTCTTACGCGTGAGTTCAACGCGTGCAGTCAATCGGGCGTCGGTGTATTCCTCGAGCAATAATTTGCCGGTGGGATTCTGGCCTTCGAGCCGAAACGTGCGGCCGTTTTGCGTATACGTTCCGCTAACGCGACCCGTTGGCCCAAACCGTAATCGAAATGTCGCTTCGGAAGATCCCACCTGACCCGAATACGTGTTCTCCTCGCCGGCTACAGTGGGTTCAGCGCTCTGGGCCAACCGCTGGCGCGAGAACCAAACTGGGAAACTGCGATTGTCCGGTGGAGTGTTATGCATCGTTCCTTCCCAGCGAATATCGCCGGCAGAGTTCTTGCGCGTGAGTTCAATGCGTGCAGTCAACCGAGTGTCGGTGTATTCCTCGAGCAATAATTTGCCGGTGGGATTCTGGCCTTCGAGCCGAAACGTGCGGCCGTTTTGCGTATACGTTCCGCTAACACGACCCGTTGGCCCAAACCGTAATCGAAATGTCGCTTCGGAAGATCCCACCTGACCCGAATACGTGTTCTCCTCGCCAGCTACAGTGGGTTCAGCGCTCTGGGCCACCTGAGCAGAGCTTATCGGCGGCGGCGGTGATGGCGTCGTTGGAGTCGGTACTGCGATCGGGACAAGTGTCGGGACGGGTGTGGCCGAGGCCGGCGTCACCGGGACTGGTGTTGTAGTCACCGTCGGCGTCACGGCCGGCGTTATCGGGACTGGCGTTGAAGTTTCTATTGGAGTCACGGCCGGTTTTTCAGTAGCCCGCTCTTTCTTCTGGACGAGATACAATCCCGCGCCGCCGACAATTACTAAGGCCGCAATTGTGGCAGCGATAAGGATTGATTTACGCCTAGACGGAGGAATTGGTGGCGTTAGGATCGATGGTTTCTCCGGTTGACCTGGCACGTGTGCGGCGGGAAGAGGGGACCTCTTCAGCACGGCCGTGACCGTTTTCGCCAGAGTATCCAAGTGGCGCTCCAGCGGTGGCGAAAACGCATCCATCCATTGCGAAGTCGAGATGAAATATTCCAGCGACCTTGTGGGCGGGATGTCATCAACCCGAAATGGGATGATGTAAACGCCCTTGTTAACAGCGCGCTCTACTTCGCGTTTGATTTGGGTCGAAGTGTTCGCGCTCTGAGAAAAAATAAGGATCATAATGCGACTGGATTCGATCGCATCGATAATCGATTCGCCCCAATCGGCACCCGGCATAACATCGCGCGGCGCTATCCAACATGTCACGGATTCTGCTTCGAGCCGTGCCACGATTGCCTCGGCGACAGCTTTATCTTTTACCGAGTGACTTACGAAAACATCATGAGCCATATTCGCTAGCGCGGAGTGACCGGTGGGCTGCTTGGCGGAGCGGTTTTGACCTCCGGAGTTGGAGCAGGTTTCCCCTTAGAATAAGCGATAATTTCGGGGCGATATTCGAAATGCATGGTATCAAAATGCCACCATTTGCCGCCCCAGATGAAACCGTGACGCTCGAACGTCTCGATTATTTCACTTGGCCAATTCGTGCGCGAAAAGGTTTCCAATTGGCTTGGCGACACCCAGCGCCAATAGGCCGCTTTTTGCACATTAAGGTCGATGGCGGTGGCAAAGGAGTGATTGCTTAGCTGTTCCGTGCCGGCGACCTTTCGCCAATTAAACGTGCCGCCAAGTTTGTCGACGTAGGATCGTAACTCGGGCTTTTGTGCCAGTAACTGGGTCAGATCGCCGGACACGGCACGCAGCGCATTGGCTGCGTTGTAACGCGCGTTAAATTTTACCGAATGCCCACAGAACTCGACCGCTACACAATTCCTTGCTACAGCCGATTCGGAATCACCATAAAGCGCCATGAAAAGTGCTTCAACGCGGTAACGGCCCGGGTCAAAGTCCTTTGGCAACCGATCGGTCGGGTTCGCGAGCGGATAGGTCTGATAGAACATGTCTTGGATGTCGGGATGATCGAGTCGTTCATCGAAGGTTTTTGTTATGCCGTCGTTATAAATGAATTTCTGACCGGCAAGGCACACGAGGAGTCGCTGATCGGCCCTTATTTCCAGCGCCTGCAATGCCTTGGGATAAGCTGCTGCAAAAGCGGTGAGAATTGGAATCAGCTTTTGATCTTGGTGAAACGAGCCGGGCAAGCTTGCCACCAGCGCTTGAATATCATCGTGGAATTCAAACCGCTGATTTGTCGAGGGAACCGGCTCGGTCGAAGAAAGGTTCCCTACCAGCAGCGCAAGCAGGCTTATTAGAAAGAAGGCCAACCCTCTGCGCAAAAAAGCGGCGACGTAATGCACAACGATTATCGGCCGCTCTCGATTGAACGGATCAGGGTTACGTTGGCTTGCTCGTATTGATTCATTTTGTTGAAAACGCGATCCTGATTGTCATCTAGACCTCGATAATAATTGCCCAGGGTTTGGGCAAAGGCGATTCCCCTGGGGCTCGAGAATTTGTAACCGTTCCGTGCAAAGATTTCGTTACGCGCTCGCCACAAGTCATCGGTGCTAAGACCCGCGAGATCGCTGGGTGTCAGATAGCGAGAGCTTGAATCCGGGAAGAGCCATGGTCCTCGCGCACGCGTAATGGATGGTATGTTGGCAATCGGCGGCGGAGGCGGTGTCGTTACAGCCGGAAATGAAGTCAGCGGTGGTGGCGATGACGGCGTTAGAGTCGGAACTGGGGTCGGGGCGAGTGTCGGGACGGGCGTAACTGCAACCGGCGTTATCGGGACAGGCGTTGGGGTTCCCATGAGAGTCACGATCGATTTTTCAGGAGGCCCCTTTTTCTTCTGGACGAGATACCATCCTGAGCCGCCGACAATCACTAAGGCCGCAATTGTGGCAGCGATGAGAATCGATTTATGGCCAGAAGGATGAATTGGCGGCGTTGGGATCGATGGCTTCTCCGGTTGAACTGGCACGTTTGCGGCGGGAAGAGGAGGGCTCTTGAGCACCGCCCTCACCGTTTTCGCCAGACTATCCAGATGACGTTCCAGCGGTGGCGAAAACGCGTCCATCCACTGCGCCGTCGAGATGAAATATTCCAGCGACTTTGTGGGCGGGATGTCATCAACTCGAAATGGAATTATGTAAACGCCCTTGTTAACAGCGCGCTCGACTTCGCGTTTGATTTGAGGCGAGGCGTCCGCGTTCCGGGAAAAGATCAGGATCATAATGCGACTGGATTCGATCGCATCGATAATCGATTCGCCCCAATCGGCGCCCGGAACAACATCACGCGGCGCTATCCAGCAAGTTACCGCGTCTGCCTCGAGCCGTGTCACGACCGCCTCGGCAACACCTTTGTCCTTTACCGAGTGACTTACGAAGACATCATGAGCCATGTTGAGGCCTCTGTTCCGTCCTTTGCCGTCTATCATGGGACGAGGGGGAGTGTCAGTTCAAGACAAAACCGAGCAATTGACCTTGCCTGACCCGTACGAAAACCGCCAATATCGATGGCGTGAGTTACCGCGATAAATTGGCCAAGCCCGGTCCGCGGAGACTGCTCGCATGCGACGGCGGAGGGATTCGCGGAATGATCAGCATTGAAGTTCTCGCGTGCATAGAATCGGAGTTGCGCAGGAGTAGCGAGAATCCAAAGCTCGTTCTCGCGGATTATTTCGATTATGTCGCCGGCACGAGTACAGGAGCGATCATCGCGACACTAATCGCACTCGGATATAGCACCGATGAGATACGGGATTTTTACCTTCGCAGTGGCGCTGAGATGTTTCACAAGGCGCGCCTCTGGGAGCGCTTTCGTACAAAATTCGAGAGTGACAAACTTTCTGAAATGCTACGTGGTGTGATTGGCGAGGATACAACGTTCGGTTCCGACAAGCTGCGCACCTTACTTATGATGGTGCTTCGCAATGCGACCACCGATTCACCGTGGCCACTGAGCAATAACCCCGCAGCGAAATACAACGATGTCACTCACTCCGGCTGCAATCTGAAGCTACCACTCTGGCAGCTCGTACGCGCAAGCACCGCGGCACCGACTTATTTTCCGCCTGAGGTTATTCACGTCGACCACGACTTCATCTTCGTTGATGGCGGCGTGACAATGTATAATAACCCGGCCTTTCAACTTTTTTTGATGGCGACCAGCGAGCCGTATCGCCTGCGTTGGCCAACGGGCGAAGAGAAAATGCTTCTTATTTCGGTCGGCACAGGCGCAAGCGCGAACGCAAATAGCAATTTGAGTCCAGAGGAGATGAACCTGATCTACAACGCGGGCACCATTCCCTCCGCGCTGATGGCGGCCGCGCTGCACGAGCAGGATTTTCTCTGCCGCATTCTCGGAAAATGCCTGGCTGGAGATCTGTTGGATAACGAGATTGGAACGGTGATTGGGCAAGGTATTCCGAATGTGCCGAAGCTATTCACTTATGCCCGCTACAATGCTGAGCTTTCCCGCGAAGGCTTGGATGCTCTAGGCCTTAAACACATCAATCCGCTGCACGTCCAGCAAATGGATTCTGTAGACCATATCGGCGAAATGCAAGAGGTTGGTCGAGCGTTGGGTCAGCAAAAAGTGAAGTCCGAACACTTTGCCGCGTTTTCGGCGGCGAGCTAGTGTATTGGGTTAGAAGAATCAAAAACACCAAGGGTAGCTGGCGAATCCCAATCTTGGGCATTTAACTCCGCCATAGAGGATCAACTATGGCGCCTGGCGGGCCGGCCGAAGGTCCAGGATCGCGCTGATGGCCGTGCGATTTTTTTGCCTAGCGTGACAACGCGTCCCTGAAACAAATTCGCGCGCGCTGTGATTCGAGTCGGCTTAGCGCCCGGAGCGGCTGTGTCGCAAATTGCTTCAAGGCTTGCTTTCAGCGTTTTGAGCGTCGAGTGCTTAAATTTAGCTCCACCGTTGGGGTTTACCGACTACCTTACCCCCCCGCGGCGAGCCAGGGTGGCGGAATTGGCAGACGCGCCAGACTTAGGATCTGGTGGAGAAATCCGTAGGGGTTCG
>Ga0207701_10007901_pt1 | contig 10532 bp, 5 predicted proteins | sample KBSSwiSSwithPhiX_FD_184294 | JGI IMG/M metagenome (GOLD analysis project Ga0207701, IMG submission 184294) | Switchgrass rhizosphere bulk soil microbial communities from Kellogg Biological Station, Michigan, USA, with PhiX - S5 (SPAdes) (version 2) | ecosystem: Environmental > Terrestrial > Soil...
GGTCTCGCCGAGATCAACGACAACAGCTCGCGGCTGACGTTCCCGATCGTCGTGGGCGTGCGCTTCAAGTTCAAGTGAACCCCGACGCGCGTCGGTGCTAAGGTGCGGCGGGGTGCTAACGACGCCGGTGCTAGCGGTGCTAGAGGTGCGGCCGGGTGCTAAAGGTGCTCGGTGCTAAGGTGCGACGGGTGCTAAAGGTGCACCGTTAGCACCGACGCCGAAGCAGTTACTTGCCGATGGCGTAGAGCGCGTCGTCGGAGCGGATGAAGAGGCGTCCGCCGGCGATGGCGGGGGAGGCGAGCTGACGCGCCGTCAGCCGGTTGCGCGCGAGGATCGCCGGCGTGCGCCCCGCGCGCAGCACGATCGTCTCGCCGTCCTCGCTGACCAGGTAGACCTTGCCGTCGCCCGCGACCGGGGACGCCGTGAAGACGCCGCCGACGCGTTCCTGGTAGACGCGCTCGCCGGTCTTCGCGTCGGAGACGGTCAGCACGCCGACGTCGCCGGCCATGTAGATCAGGCCGTCGTGCTGGATGGGTGACGAGATGTAGGGCGCACCCGAGGGCATTCTCCAGACGACGCCGCTGGCGGCGACGTCGCCGCTGCCGCCGGCGCGAATCGCGACGACCGGACTGCTGCGATAGCCGCGGCTGGCGTAGATCACGCCGTCCTGCGCGAGCGGCGTCGGGATCGGGAAGCGATTGGGCTCGTCGAAGTACCACGTGCGGGCGCCGGTGGCGAAGTCGTGCCCGCTGATGCCGGCGCTCGAGTTGACGACAATCTCCGTCTTGCCGCCGGACTCGACGACGAGCGGCGTGCTGTAGGAGGTCACGCCCGCGGGCGCGTCGCTCTTCCAGCGCACGGCGCCGGTCTTCGCGTCGAGCGCCAGCAGGTACGACGACTTCTCGTGGTAACAGAGGAGCAGCAGCTGTCCCTTGTGCACGACCGGCGAGCTGCCGTGCCCCCAGTTGATCACGAACGGGCCGTACTCGGCGCCGAGGTGCTTCTTCCACACGAGCGTTCCGCTCGTGTCGATCGCGGCGACCTGCCCGGTCCCGAACCACGCGTAGACGCGCTCGTCGTCGGCGACGGGGCTGGGGGACGCGAGGTTGTGCTTTTCGTGCACCGGCGTGAGACCCCCTTCCGCCGCCAGTTCGTATTCCCACCGCTTGCCGCCGGTCCGGCGATCGAACGCGGTGACGAGGAACACGACCTTGCCCTGGCCGCCCGCGGGTCCGGCGCCGAGCGCACGCTCGCCGGCCTCGGCGGGGTTGCCGCCCTGCACCAGACGCGGGCCGGGGCGGACCTCGCCGCTGCCCGCTTGCGAGGTCACGATGACGAGATCGCCCGACACGATCGGGGACGAAATGCCGAGGCCGCGGATGGCGGCCTTCCAGGCGACGTTATCGCTGTCGCCCCACCGGGTTGGCAGATTGCGCTCGGGAGAAACTCCCGACGCGGACGGCCCGCGCCACTGCGGCCACTGGCGTGCCTGCAGCGAGGGCGCCTGCAGCACTGCGAATACCCAGATCGAGGACAAAACGGTGGCACGCCGTCGGGCTCTGCGCATCGGACACCATCCTCCGTCCGGCACAGTCTATAATCCTTCGCCATTCGCGCCTGTAGGGGACGTTCGCACCTCTTCTTGTAACGAGGACGTAACGCATCATCGCCTGACCGCTCCTCCGCGTGCTGCCAGGGTCCTGGCCGTGCTGGCTTGTGCGATGCTCTGGCCGACCCTCGCCCTGGCGCAGGCGGCGATCGCCGGCGCGGTCCGCGACGCGTCGGGCGCGGCGCTGGCGGGCGTGAGCGTCGAAGCCGCCGGGCCGTCGCTCCTCGGCACGGTCCGCACGGCGATCACCGACGACACCGGGCAATATGGCATCGCCGGTCTGCCGCCCGGAACGTTCAGCCTCACCTTCCGGCTGCCGGGGTTCTCGTCGGTCACCCGAACCGGCATCGTGCTCAACGGCACGTTCGTCGCGACCGTGCACGTGACGCTGGAGGTTGGCGCGCACATCGAAAGCGTCCGCGTCGCCACGCCGGTCGTCGACGTGAAGAGCACGACGCACCAGGTGGCGATGACCTCGGAGATCGTCGCGGACGTCCCCACGGGCCGCAGCCTGGCCAACGTCGCCGGTCTCATTCCGGGCATGACGACGGTCAGCGCGCGGGTGCAGACCGACGTCGGCGGCGTCAACAACCTGCAGAACCAGTTCCTGGCGATTCACGGCGGCCGCTTCTCGGACCAGCGGATTTACGTCGACGGCGTGACCATCCGCAACCTGCAGAGCGAAGGGCACGCCACCAACTTCACGCCCGACATGAGCAGCACGCAGGAAGTGGTGATCGACGTCGCCGCCGCGACCGCCGAAGAGCCGTTCGCGGGCGTGCGCGCCAGTTACATTCCGCGCGAAGGGGCCAACGAGTACAGCGGATCGGTGTTCGTCACGGGCGCGAACGGCGCGTTCCAGGGGACCAACCTGACGTCGTTCGCCGCCACGCGCGGCCTCACGGCCGACGCCTTGAAGGCCACCTACGACGTGAACCCCTCGTTCGGCGGTCCCATCGTCCGCGGCAAGGCCTGGTTCTACGCGGCCTCCCGCTTCCAGTCGAACCAGGCCGACGTCGGCGGCATCTTCGAGAACCGCAACGCCGGCAATGCCGCCGCGTGGAGCTACGATCCCGATCGATCGCGGCCGGGGCTGTTCGCCATCACCCAGCAGAGCGTCAACGCGCGCGCGACCTGGCGGCCCGTGAACCGGCACAAGCTGTCGCTCTTCATCGAGAAGCAGTGGCGGTCGTGGGACGAGGGCAACGTCACCAGGGCGCCGGAGGCGTTCTCGCGGTTCCGCTTTTCGCGCAACCAGCTCGCGGTCGCGACGTGGACCGCGCCGATCTCCGATCGCCTGCTGCTCGAGGCGCGCGGCGCCTACCACGCCGAGTCATGGCTGAACATCGGCGCCGACGATCTGCTCGCCGACAACCGCGCGTTGATCCCGGTCCTGGAGCAGGGGGGCGCGTTTCCCGGGCTGATGTATCGCGCCAAGAACGGCGTGTATACGGGGCAGTCGGCGCCATTCATCAGGATTGGCAGCCTCGCGGCCACCTACGTCACCGGCGCGCATTCGTTGAAGGCCGGCGTGGACATGGTCGGCGGGTCGAACACCAATCCCAACACGTTCAACGACAGCGGCCTGCAATATCGCTTCAACAACGGCGTGCCCAACCAGGTCACCGAGTTTGCGACGCCGTACACGCAGTCCTGGCAGATGACCGAGCTGGGCGCGTTCGTCCAGGACCGCTGGACGTTGAGCCGGCTCACGCTGAACGCCGGCCTGCGCCTCGACCACTTCGGCACCTCGTTTCCCGAGCAGCATCTCGGCCCGGCGACGCTGTTCCCCGCGCGCGATGTCATCTTCGCCGCGCGCAGCTGGTTCGATCTCAACGATCTGTCGCCGCGGCTCGGCGCGGCGTTCGATCTCTCCGGCCGCGGCCGCACCGTCCTCAAGGCTACGGCCGGGCGCTACGTCGTCGCGCTCTCGCCGATGATCGGCAATCCCGTCTCCACGGTGCCGCTCGCGACGACCCGTTCGTGGTCCGACGACAACCGCGACTTCGTCGTCAATTGCGATCTGCGCGCCGCCGGCGCCAACGGTGAGTGCGGCGCGATGTCCGACGCCAATTTCGGCACCGCCGCGTCGAGCGTGGCGTTCGATCCGGCGATCCTGCGCGGCTGGAACGTCCGTCCCTACGACTGGGAGTTCTCGGCGGCGCTGCAGCACGAGCTGGCGCCTCGCGTCGCCGTCAGCGCCGCGTACTTCCGGCGCGTCTACGGCAATTTCGTCGTCCAGGACAACCGCGCCACGACGGCCGCGGACTACACCGCGTTCAGCATCGCGGCGCCGGCCGACATGCGGCTGCCGGGCGGCGGCGGATACATGATCGGCGGTCTCTACGATCTCAATCCCGACAAGGTCGGGGCCGTCGACAACTACGTGACCTCGGCGGATCAGTACGGCCGCCAGATCGAGCACTGGAACGGCGTGGACGCGGGCGTCGCCGTCACCCTTCCGCAGCTGCTGCTGAGGGGAGGCGTCAGCACGGGCCGCACGTCGGCGGATCTCTGTGCCGTCGCATCCCGCGTCCCGGAAGTGCTCGGGACGCCGACGATGACCGTCGGCGGACGCGCCATTCCCTGGTCGATCACCCAGTGCCACATGGACACGTCCCTGCTCACGCAGGCCAAGGTGCTGGCGCGCTACGTCATCCCTCGAGTGGATCTGCAGGTGGCCGGGACGGTGCAGAGCTCACCGGGCCCCGAGCTGCAGGCCAACTACATCGCGCCGAACGCCGTCGCGCAGCCGTCGCTGGGGCGCCCGCTGTCGGGCGGCGCCAACACCACCGTGACGCTGCTGCCGCCCGGCCGGGCGTTCGGCGGGCGCCTCAATCAGGTCGACCTCCGCGTCGGCAAGCTGCTGCGGTTCAAGGGCGCGCGTACCGCGCTGAACCTCGACGTCTACAACCTGCTCAACGCCTCGCCGATCACGGCGGTGAACCTGAACTACGCCGGCACCGGCGGCACCTGGCTGCAGCCGCAGGCCATCCTTCCCGCGCGCCTGTTCAAGATAAGCGCGCACATCGAGTTCTGACGCATGCGCGCGGTCCGAATCCTGTGGCTGGCGATCGGATTGATGCCGCTGGCGGCCACCGCCGCTGCCGCGGGCGGCGACGAGGGCGCGCAGAAGCGTGTGCTCGTCGTCTATTCGACCCGCCGCGACACGCAGCTGCCGACGCTCGGCGACCGTGAGATGCCGCGGCTCCTCGAAGAGGCCCTGTCGGCCAAACCGGACTATTACTCAGAGTACGTGGACGGCGCACGCTTTCCGGAGGCGCAATACCAGCAGGCGTTCCGGAACTACCTGCGGCTCAAGTACCACGGAATGCGGTTCGACCTCGTCATCGCGTCGCACCGGCTGGCCTACGAGCTCGTCACCTCGGTGCGCGACGAGCTGTTTCGCGGCACGCCGATCGTTTTTCTCACCCAGGATCGCAGCGTGCCGCGCATTGCCAATTCCGCCGAGATCGTCGTCGAACCTGACTATCGCCGGACGATCGATCTGGCGTTGCGCCTGCAGCCGGACACGACACAGGTCTTCGTCATCAGCGGCAGCTCGCCGCGCGATACGGCCCTGGAACGCGTGGCGCGCCAGCAGTTCGCGTCTCTCCAGCCGAAGGTGGCGTTCACCTACCTGACGGGCCTCGAGACCGAGGCGCTCGAGCAGCGCCTTGCCACCCTGCCGGAACACGCGATCGTCTTCTACGTGATCTTCTACCAGGACGCGGCAGGGCTGAACCTCACGCCGCTGGACTATCTCGGGCGCCTGACGCAAATCAGCAACCGACCCGTCTACTCGTGGGTGGACTCGGCGATGAATCGCGGCGTCGTCGGCGGAAGCCTGCTGGTGCTGGAATCGCAGGTCCGCAGCCTGGCGTCGATGGGCGCGCGCGTGCTGCGCGGCGAGGCGGCCGACGGCATTCCGGTTTCGGAAGCCGACCTGCAGGTGGATCAGGTGGACTGGCGGCAGCTGCGCCGCTGGAATATCGATGACGCGCTTGTGCCCGCTGGCGCGCTGGTGATGTACCACGAGCCCAGCCGCTGGGACCGCGACCGGAACTACATCATCGGCGGCGTCGCCGTGCTGGTCGTCGAGACCGCGCTGATCGGCGCCCTGATCCTGCAGGGCGCGAGGCGCCGACGCGCCGAGGCGAAGGCGCGCGAGGCGGCAGCGGAGCTGCGGCTCAGTTATGAGCGCATTCGCGATCTCGGCGGCCGCCTGCTCGGAGCGCAGGACGCCGAGCGCTCCCGGATCGCGCGGGAGCTGCACGACGACATCAGCCAGCAGCTCACGCTCTTGTCGATGGACCTGGCCCTGCTCTCGCACGCACAGGCGGGCCGTCCCGACGATGCGGAAAAGCTTGCCCACGAGGCCCACGAGCGCGTCGTCGCCGTGGCGACGAGCGTCCACCAGCTCTCGCATCAATTGCATCCGGCGCGGCTGCGGCTGGTGGGTCTCGTGGCCGCCCTGAGCAGCCTGCAGCAGGAGATTCAGAGCTCCGGCCACCGCATCACCTTCACCCACGAGGGCGTGCCCGACGCGATCGCGCAGGATCTGAAGGTGTGCCTCTATCGCGTCGCGCAGGAAGCCGTTCAGAATGCCATCAAGTACAGCGGCGCGCGCGAGATCTTCATGTCGCTTGCCGGCACCGGCGATGCGCTGACGCTGGTCGTCGGCGACCACGGCACCGGCTTCGACGCGCAGGCGTCCATGCACCGCGGCCTGGGACTGGTCAGCATGGGTGAGCGGGTCGAAGCGTTCGGCGGGACCCTGCGGATCCAGTCAGCGCCCGGCGCGGGCACGCGCATCGAGGCGACCGTGCCGCTCGCGATCCCGCAGGCGGAACGGGTCGAGACCGCCTAGCCGGCCCCCGGCGGCGGCTTGATCCCCGACAGCCAGGGCGTCATGAACGTGCGACCCTCCGAGACCTCGCGGATCGCGGTCAGCAGTTCCTCGCCGGCCGAGTGCTTGATCACGTAGCCGTTCGCCCCCGACGCCATCGCCTCTTCCGCGACGTCGATGTCGGCGTACATCGTCAGCATGATCACCTTCGACGTGAGCCCCTGCGCGCGCAGCCGCCGCACCGCCTCGATCCCGTCGAAGCCGGGCATCGAAATGTCGGCGACGACGATGTCGGGACGCAGCTCCAGCGCCGCCGCCACGAGACTCGGACCGTCGCCGACCGTGCCGACCAGCTCGCAGTGCCCCTTGAGCAGCAGCCGCAGCCCTTCGGCCACGATCGCGTGATCGTCGGCGATGAGGACGGTCGGGCCAGGCATGCGCTCGTCGTTTCTGCGGCTAAGCCGGCGCCGTCACGGGTGCGCGGTCCGCCGCGCCGACGGGAATGCGGACGTCGAGGAGCGTGCCCCGGCCCGGCGCGGACGTGATGGTCAGCGCGCCGCCGACGAGGCGCACGCGCTCGTCGACGCTCGGCAGGCCCAGGCCGCCGCGCGCGAACGCGGCGGACGGCTCGAAGCCGCGGCCGCGATCGCTGATCGACAGCTCGAGCTGTTCGCCCGCGCGCCGCAGCGACACGCTCACGTCGGGTACGCCGGCGTGACTGACCACGTTGCGCAGCGCCTCCTGCACGATGCGGTAGACGCACAGCCCGACGTCGTGCGGGACGGGACCGAGATCGTCGGCGGCGATGAACTGGAGACGCAGGCCCTCGCGATCCGCGAACTGGCTGCAGAGCGAGCGGAGCGCCGCGGCCAGGCCGATGTGCTCGAGCACCGCCGGATGCAGGTCGCGGGAGAAGGTGCGGATCTGATCGGTCAGTGCCACCGTGCGCTGCTGCAGCTCGCCGAGGGCCTCGGCCATCTCCACGCCGCCGCCGGACGAGCCGCGCCGCAGCGCGCTCAACTTGATCGACAGGGCCGCGAGCTGCTGGTTGAAGTCGTCGTGCATGTCGCGCGCGATGCGCGCGCGCTCCGACTCGTGCGCGGTAATCAGCCTGCCGGCGAGATCGCGCGCCCGCACGTAGCTGCGCCGCAGCGCCGCTTCACTGGCGCGCAGGGCGATGGTGGCGGTGTTGCGTTCGCGGATCACCGCGGCCAGGAACAGCAGCGGGGTGGCGCTGGCCAGCAGGAACAGCTGCAGCGACACGACGTCGTCGAGCGGCGATCGCTGCGTGAACGGGCCGCGGCCGCGCAGCGCGTCCCAGCTCACGACCAGGGCGACCAGCAGCACGCTCCAGGCCGTGCCGCCGGGCCCGAACCGGACCGCGGCCCACAGCAGCAGCGGCAGAGGCGTGTAGAGGAGCGCCGGAAACGCGTCCGATCCCGCCGTGTTGCCGAACGCCACCGCGCAGGTGAGCACGACGAGCACCGTCAGCCCGGCGGCCTCGGCGATCCGGTGCTTCACGAGATGGCGCCAGTCGAGCGCGACGAGATCGACCAGCGCCGGCACGACGATCAGGTGCGTGAGGATGTTCGATCGCGCGCGCGTGACGAACGCCGCGTCGAAGCTCGCCGTCCAACCCGTCGCGACCGAAATGCCGGCGTCGGCGAAGGACAGGGCCAGCGTCGGCAGGGCGGCGCCGAACACCGCGAAAATCACCGTCGAGCGCAGGCTGTCGAACCGGAACGGACGCCCGTCGTGCGCGAACCGCCGCGCGAGAAACGCGCCGAGCGCGGCGTCCGCGCAGTTGGTGAGAAACAGCAGCGCCATGGTCAGCGGCGGCGCTCCCGAGCCCCACGCCACCAGCATCTGCGCCGGGAACGCGGCGGCCATGTAGGCAGGCCACGACCGGAACGGCACGACGAGCAGCGTGCCGAGCAGGATCGAGTTCGGCAGCCAGAGGACCGACTGCGGCGCGTTGGGCGCCTGCAGCGCGAATCCGATCTGAGCTCCGAGGTAATACGCTGCTGAAACGATCAGCGGGCCGACGGCGCGGTGCATCGCCCTCCGGACCGATGCGCCTGAGTGGGACAGAAGTCCTCCCCCTTGGCACATCTTGTCACAGTTGGCGGAGGGGGGTTCTAAGGTTCCAGGGTTCTAGGGTTCTAAGGTTCGCTCGGTTCTTGGTGCTCGGTTCTCCGCGAACCGTAGAACCCCGAACCGTAGAACCTCAGAACCCTCTAGAACCCCAGAACCCCTACTCCGAGCGGATCGCCTGTAAGACGTCCGTGCGGGCGGCGCGGGCGGCGGGCACCAGTGAGGCGATGATGGCGGCGCCGACCAGGACGATCGAGGCCGCGACGACTGGCACGACGCCGGGCAGTTGAACGCTGGCAAAGAACGCGGTCGCCGCGCGCGCGACCGCGTAGCCGCCGACGGCGCCAGCGGCGGCGCCGATCGCCGCGATGACGAGCCCTTCCGACAACACCTGCGCCAGGATGAGGCGCGGCGCCGACCCGAGCGCCAGCCGCACGCCGAACTCGCGCGTGCGCGCACTCACCGAGAACGCCAGCACGCCGGCGACGCCGACCAGCGCCAGCAGCAGCGCGATGCCGGCGAACCCGGTGAAGACGAACGCGTTCAACCGCTCGGGCGACAGCACTTGCGTGCGGACGCGCGCCAGTGTGGCGCCGCGCTCGACCGGCTGTTCCGGCGACAGTTTCCGGATGACCTCCGTCACCGCCGGGATCAAGTCGTCCGGGTCGCTCGTCACTCGAACGAACAGCCGCCCGGCGACGCCGATCTGGCGGACGGGGTGGTAGATCGTCTGCGCCGGCCGTTCGACGACGTTCTCGTCGTCGGCGTCGGCGACGATGCCGACGATGCGGCGTATCACCCGCGTGCGGCCGAAGTACGGATCCGTCCACCACATCGTCTTGTTCACGGCGTCGCCGTTCGGGAAGAGCCGCGACGCCACGCTCTGGCTGACGATCACGACCGGCTCGCGGCCGGCGCGGTCCTCGGCCGTGAAGTCACGTCCGGCGACCAGCGGGATGCCGACCACCGCGAAGAACCCTGGCGCGACGATGCGGAAGCGCGCGCGCGGATCGCCTTCGCCCGGCGCCGGCTGCCGTCCCTCCACGGAGAAGGGGACCGCGGCGCCGAAAGTGCCCGCGTCGCGCCACGGCACGAAGCTGCCGACGGCAGCCCGCTCCACACGCGGCAACGTACCGACGCGCGCGGTCACCTCGTCGTAGAATTCGAGCACCGCCGGATCGTCGTAGCCGACGCCGGGCGCGGGCGTGGGCACGTCGAAGACCAGCACGTGGCGCACGTCGTAGCCGGTGCGCGCGTGCTGCAGCCCCATGAGCGTCGCGAGCAGCGTGCCGGCGCCGGCGAGGAGCACGAACGAGCAGGCAATCTGCGCGGTCGCGAAGATCCGCAGGCGGCGCCTGGTCGCCGGCGTGATGCGCGCGGTACCGCTCGCCAGGCCGAGCCCCGCCGGCGACTGCGGCGAGGGCAGGCGAGGCACGAACGCGAGCAGGACGGCGGCGGCGATGGCGAGCGCCGCCCCGACCCACAGCACGGTCCCGTCGAGCGTCACGTCGAGCGCGCGAATCGAGAAGCGGGCGGCGTAGCGCACCACGACCGCCAGGAACGGCTTCGCGAACACGATGCCGAGCCCCGCGCCGGCGGCGCACAGGACGATCGCTTCCGCGAGCAGCGTCCGCCGCAGCGCGCCCGGCCCGGCGCCGAGCGCGGCCCGGATCGCCAGCTCGCCCTCGCGCCGCACCGAGCGCGCCAGGATCAGGTTGGCGACGTTCGAGCACGCGACGACGAAGACGATCGCGGCGGCCCCCAACAGCAGGAGCAGGATCGTCCGCGCCGGCGCGGCGATCTGATCGCGGAGGCGCGTGACCGACAGTTCGCTGGCGGCGTCGGCGGGATACGCACCGGGATGCGCGCGCATCATCGCCGCGTGCACGGCGGACAGCTCGGATCGCGCGTCTTCGATGGTCGCGCCAGGCGCCAGGCGGCCGAAGAGCTCGGTCATGCGATGGGTGCGCAGCGTGACCA
>Ga0207701_10007902_pt1 | contig 10532 bp, 6 predicted proteins | sample KBSSwiSSwithPhiX_FD_184294 | JGI IMG/M metagenome (GOLD analysis project Ga0207701, IMG submission 184294) | Switchgrass rhizosphere bulk soil microbial communities from Kellogg Biological Station, Michigan, USA, with PhiX - S5 (SPAdes) (version 2) | ecosystem: Environmental > Terrestrial > Soil...
GTCACCTTGGTGGTGCCGGTGCTGTCCCAGAGGTCCGCGCACTTGTCGAGCGCCGTGGTGGACGAGATCCGCTTCAACGTGGCGCCGGCGTTTGCCGTGCCGCAGGTGCCGTCGGCCTGGGTCGCCTGCTTCCAATCGAACAGGTACGTGTGCTCCGGGTCTTGCCAGCCGAAGACGAAGCCGATGAGGTCGTCGTCCGACGTCGTGTGCACGCCGAACCTTCCGGTCACCACGATGCCCTCGGGCAGCACCGTGTCGTTGTAGTAGACGGAGGCCATCGGGTTGGCCGACTGCACGGCCACGAGGCCGTCCATCTCGAACGTATAGCTGGCGGGCGTCTGGATGCTGTCGTCGGTGAGGTTGTACTGGTACACCTTCCAGCCCGTCTGCAGCGACATCGGCTTGCACGCGCCGGCCTCGCACCCGTTCGGGCACGCGAGACGATTCCAGCCGTCGCCGGTGGCGAGACAGATCTCGGCGGTCGATCCGGCGCACTGCTTCGTGCCCGGCGTGCACGACACCGGCCCGTCATCGGCCGCGTCCGCCGCGCCGCCCGTATCACCGCCGCCGGCGTCCGCGGCGGCGTCGGTCACGCCCGCGTCGTCCAGCGTCTGCGCGTCGCTCGCGTCCTTCCCTCCGCCGGCGTCGCCCGTCGCGACGCCACCGTCGCCGCCCCCGCCATCGACCGGCCCTCTGCGGCCGCCGCCGCCACAACCCACGAGCGCCAGGAGCACCACGGCGCGCAGAAGAACCTTCGTCGTCATTGGAGGCGGTTATCGACCGGGCTCGGCCCGCGGTCAAATGGAAGCCCGAGTCGTGCGGGGAGCGGCTATCATCGAGCGCGTGGGGCGCAATCCGGGGTGCTGGCTCGCGGTCTTGACGCTCGCCTGCGCCGCCGCACCGTCGGCCCCGTCGTCGCTTCCCGCCTCGTCTCCCGCTCCGGTGCGCGGCGCCGCGCGCCCCCGCGCTGCCGCGACGTTGATGTTGCTGACCGAACATCCGATCGCGCTGGAGGCGTTCCGGTACGAACGATCACCGCTCGTCCGCGTCGAGGCCGGCGTCGGTTACCTCGATGGCACGCACGCGCGCGCTCTGGCGACCCGCGATCGCGTCATGCGCATCCCTGGGCCGCCGGACCTTCAAACCGTGTGTGTCGCCGATGACGGCCGAACGACGTTCGCCAAGTCGCAGAAAGATTACGAGGCGAAGCTGTGGCGGGCGCCGCGCTTCGATGCGCCCCTCGAGTTGCTCGGCACCCGGCCCGTCGACGTGGGAAATGGCGCGGGTTCGCAGCGGGCCCGCTGGGTGATCCAGGACGACAGCGGAACCGTGCTGGTCGAATGTGAAGCCGGACGCGTTCAGCGCCTCGGTGCGCCCGCCCTGACCGTGTCCCACCTTCGCTGGACGGACGCGGTTCAACTGCTGCGCCTCGGCCGCGACGTCAAGGCGACCGACACCTGCGTGCTGCGGACGCGCGGCGACGACGGATTCACCGAGCTGCCCAGCTGTTACGAACGCGTGCGCGCGGACGGGTCGATCGCGATCGAGAAGATGCCTCCCGAGGCGGCGCTCAAGGCTCGATCGGGACAGAAGCCGCTGCCCGCCGATTGTCTGCTGGTCGTCGAACGCGATGGAACGAGGCTGCCGTGCTCCTTCGACGTGGTGCCCGAGGTGCCGGCCCCGGCGTCGACCCGCACCGAGCGTGCCTCCTTGGCGCGGGCGCGCTTCTACGCCGACGGCCGTGCCGTGGCGGCGGGGGCGGAACGAGGGCTGTACGTCCTGGGTTCCGGCGTCGACCTTCGGCCCGAGAATCGGATCGGCGCCGAATCGCTCGGGCTGTGTCTTCCGTTGCTCGCGATCGAGCCCGTGTACTGGTGCGACGGCGACCCCGACTTCGACGTGGTCATTCGTGTCGGCCCGGACGGCAAGGCCGTCCAGGAGCTGCGCCGCCGTCGCGCGCTGGAGCAGCACGCCGGCGGACGTGCGCGCGCGCGGTTTCACCACACGAGCGACGGCGGACTGGCGGTCGGCGGCGATTGTGAAGGTCGCCTGACCGACGCCGCCTGCGTCCGCGATCGCGGCGGCGTCTGGCACACGGTCCCGTTCTCGACGACGCTGATCACGGCGCTGGCGCGCACCGCCCCGGCGACGCGCCTCGTCCCGACAAAGAATGGACGCCTCTTCGTCGGCACCGGAACGGCAACCCCGGGATTCGGGATCCGGCCCGCCGTCGGCGGTGAGATCCAGGTGCTGATCTTCGACGCTGCGCGAGGAGAGCCGACCTCCGTCAAGAAGCTTCCCGCGTGGATCGTCGAGCAGCTCGCCGACCTCGTTGACGCACCGGACGTCGGCTCGGGCGAAGATCGCGTGGGCGTGTCTTTCATCGGCGATCGTCGTATTCGCGTCTGGCCTCTCGAGCGGAAGCATCCCGCGTTCGGCAACGTCGAGCACTGCCGCGTCGACATCACGCTGGAAGGCGGCTTCGAAACCGAATGCACCCAGGGCCGCCTCTTCGCTGTCGGGGCGTTCGGCCTGCTGCAGAAGCAGCTCGGCGAGCTGTACGAGACGCTGGACTCCGGCGGCTCGTGGGCGCGCGTCCCGCTGCCCCCAGGGCTCGAGACCGACGACATCACCTGCAGCGCCCTCGGGTGCCGCATCGGACCCTATTGGCGCGCGGGCTGGGGCGAGCCGGCACGCTGACCGGGCTCGCCGGATGCGCCGCACAACGCCGGATGCGCCGCACAACGCCACAACGATTGAAGGATGGTGTCCCGGAGGGACACTAATCCGAGTCGAAATCGAGCGAGAATACCCGCGTGAAGAAAACTTACATTTGGATCCTCGGCACGCTCTTCGCGATCGGTTGTGGCGGCGGCGCTGATGGCGGCTCCGCAGGAACGGGCGGTAGCGGCGGCCAGTCCGGTGAAGCCGGTCAATCGGGAAGCGCAGGCAGCGCCGGCGTAACCGGGAGCGCAGGAACCTCAGGAAGTAGCGGCGCCGGAACGGGCGGTAACAGCGCTGCCGGGACTGGCGGCGCGGCATCCGGTCGCGGCGGCGCGTCGGGCGCCGGAGGTATCAGCGCGGGTGCGGGCGGAATGGCGGCCACCGGAGCAGGAGGAGCCTCAGGAATCGCAGGCGGCGGGATGTCGGGCGGACGCGGCGGAAGCGCCGGCACGAGCGGCGTCGGCGGTGCTGGTCGCGGCGGAACCACCGGCGCGGCAGGACGTGGAGGCTCGTCCGGTGCGGCCGGTGCCGCGGGTCGCGGCGGCGCGTCGGGCACCGCGGGTGGTTCGGCGGGGACGGGCGGCTCGGGCAACGTCGTGCTGAACAAGGTCTTCAGCAGCTGCCGCTTTCACTTCGGCGCGCTCGAGGGAGCGGCCCGAGGCAGCTCGGCGCTCACGCAGCAGATCGACATGTTCACGCCGGGGTGGATGGGACAGAAGGACACCTTCGACATGACGAACACCTGCACGGAGACCGCCTCGAACGGCCCGCTCGCGGGCAAGATTCCCGTCGTCGTCGCCTACGTGGCCGCGTTCTACGCCAAGCGCCATTTCGGGCGGTGCGACTGCAACGTCACCACCTGCGGCGCGAACAACGACCTCTGTCACAACGGCGCGGCCGACATCCAGCAGAACCTCACGAACATCATCAACGTCTACAAGAGCTACGCCCAGGGCTTCGCGAGCTGCTACGGCACGACCAAGCCGATCATCTTCGAGATGGAGCCGGACTGGTACCAGTACACGATCACCGAGCAGTCGCAGCCGATGACCGCAACCCAGGCGGGGACGATCATGGGTCAGTTCGTCGACGCCCTCCGGGCGTCCCTGCCGAACGCCGTGTTCTCGATGGACATCTCGCCCTGGGTCGGCGCCAACGGCGCCGACAACGGCGCGGAGTGGTTCTCGCACTTCGACATGACGAAGTTCACCTTCATCAACACGTCGGGCGGGGGCACGGACGCGACGTCGACGAAGATCCGCGCCGCCAACCTCATGACCTGGGCCGGGGTGCGTCAGGTGACCGGGAAGCCGATCCTCGCCGACACCGGCTACGGCGTGAACGGCAGCTCGGCCGGACACGACGCGAACTGGGACAACCCGACCTACATCAACGCGCGGATCGCGGACGGCGTCCTCGGGATCACGCAGTACAACCCGAACTCGTCCTGGCCCACGACGATCAGCAACGTGCGGTCTCAGCTGGCGACTCCATCCTACTGCCCGTGAAGCGACAAATTCCGCGGCGAGCGGGTTAGGATGCGCGCGTGACAACATCATTTACGAACTTGCGTAGTGGACTGATCACCACCTTGGCCATCGCGGCGCTCGCGGCGGCCTGTTCCAGCGGCGGCGGCGGCAGCGCGGGAACCGGCGGCGCCGCCGGCGGCGGAGCGGGCGGCGCGGGCGGCATGGCGGGCGCGGGCGGCATGGCGGGCGGCGGCGGGACTGCAGGAACCTGGGGCCCGAATGGACCGCCCCCGATCAGCGGCTTCGCGGGCTTCGGTGGCTCACTGCCGCCGCTCGGTCCGGGGCAGGGCGGCGCGCCCGTGACCTGCATGGACCCGATCGCCGTCACCGGCACGGCGGCGACGGTCACCGCGAACCTCGACATGGTGGGGCGGACCGTCAGCCCGGATCTCCTCGGCATCCACACGTCGGTCTACGACGGGAACATGTTGAACCCGACGACGCCCGATCTGCTCAAGGCGGCCGGGGTCAAGACGATGCGCTACCCGGGCGGCTCGTACGCCGACCTCTATCACTGGGAGACGCACACCGGGACATGGACACCCGCCGCGGGCGCCGGGGGCAACGGTCTCTACATCGCGCGCGACGTCGACTTCGGCGCCTTCATCGGCCTCCTCGACAAGGTCGGCGCCAACGCGGTGATCACCGTGAACTACGGCATGGATCCGGCGGGCAGCGGCCCGGGCGTTCCGCAGGAGGCGGCGGCGTGGGTCGCGTACGCCAACGGCGATCCCGCGAGCACCGTCGCGATCGGCAAGGACAGCACCGGCACCGACTGGAAGACGGTCGGCTACTGGGCCACCCTCCGCGCGTCGGGCAAGATGCCGACCGACGACGGCAACAACTTCCTCCGCATCAGCCACCCGACCCCGGTCGGCGTGAAGTACTGGGAGATCGGGAACGAGCTCTACGGGAACGGCTACTACCACGGCAACTGCGGCTGGGAGGCCGACAAGCGCGTCCCTTACCCCGACAACATGGGGACCAACTGCATGGGCCGGAAGGACAACCCGGTGCTGAGCCCGTCCACCTACGGCATGGGCGTCAAGCAGTGGGCCGCGGCGATGAAGGCGGTCGATCCGACGATCAAGATCGGCGCCGTTCTCGTCGGGAACAATGAGTACCCGGACTGGAACGCCAAGGTCCTGGCCGCCGCCTGCCCCAGCTTCGATCTCGCCATCCTGCACTGGTACGGGGGCAACGTGGGCACCGGCCTCCAGGTGCTCCCTTCAGCGCCGGAGGTCGAGATCCCCGGGATCTTCTCGACCGTGCGCGGGGCGCTCGGCACGCCGATGTTCGGCTGTCCGGCCAACATTCCGGTCCTCGTGACCGAGTGGGGACCGAACTCGCTGTCGGGCAACGACCTTCCGGTGTCGACGCCCGACATGGGGCCGGCCGGATCGATGTACGCGGGCCTGTTCGCCGCCGAGTCGTACGCGAATTTCATGGAGCAGGGCGCGGTCGCCGTGAACTGGCTCGAGCTGCACAACCGCAGCTTCCTCGCCCAGATCGACTGGGTCGGCGATCCGTTCACCCGGTACAACGACACCCGGCGCTGGGGCCACAAGGGCATGAACATCGCGCACTTTCTGGCGGCCGGTAACGACACCATGGTGCAGGCGACGGTGTCAGGCACGTTCGGCGCGGCGCTGAAGGCCCACGCGTCGCTCCATACGGACGGCGCGGTCGGCGTGATGATGACGAACACCAACAGGAACGTCGCCGCGAGCGTCACGGTGAACTTGACCGGAACCGGCGCGGCGCGCGGCTGCGTGGGCGCCCGCTACGCGTACACGCCGATCAACACCGATCAGGACGGCGATCTCTCCTACGAGCCGATCTATGCCGCCGCCGACGGAATGTCCGTGACGGTCGCTGTCCCGCCGCTGTCGACCGTTGTCGTCGTGCTCCCCAAGAAGTAGCGGGCGTGTTAAGTAGCGAACCGGTAGCGGCCTGAGAAAACGTCAATGATCTCTGGAGGCGGACGCATGTTCGTAAAGACAGTTTCCACTATCGCGCGCATTTCCTTGTTCGTGTTGCCGTTCGCCGCGTTGACGGCCGTCAACTGCGGGAGCGACGACAAAGGCGGTACGGGCGGAACCACCGGCAGCGCGGGTTCCACCGGGACCGCCGGCACGACCGGGAACGGCGGCACGACGGGGACGGGCGGCAGCGGCCCCATCGCGTGCGCCAAGGTGTCGCCCACCGCGGCCCAGACCACGATCATGGACTGGGAGATGGTGACGGCCGGCGCGACGACCTCCAGCTTCGGCGATTACATGGACGGGACGTACGGCGGCGGCACGTTCGAGTATCCGTCCGCGGCCACCTGTGACCAGACGATGCACCTCTGCCCCACCTTCGACGGCAAGAACTGGCACATCAGGGGCACCGTGCACGACTACTCGGGCTTCGGCATCTACTTCAACAAGGGCGTCGTGTGGGACGTCTCGATGTTCACCGGCGTCTCGTTCGACATCAGCGGCACGTTCACGATGGGCGCGGCCGGTGCCGCTCCGGCGGCGGCGGTCACGCTGAACGTGACCGACCTGCGGCACGAGGTCGACAGCGCTCACACGTCCGACGGCCGCATGACCTGTGGCACCTGCGTTCCCAGCGCCGGCAACGAATACGACGGCAGCTGCGTCGCGCCGTCCAAGAGCATCACGCTCACCAGCACGCCGACGCCGACGATGGTGAAGTGGACCGACCTCACGGGCGGCCGCCGCCCGCCGAACTTCAGCGGCGAGAGCCCCGACCCCATGGAGATCTCCCACATCGCCTGGGTGCTCCCGTGGACCGGCGCCGGCGCGGCGCCCTACACGGTCGACATCACGATCGACAACCTGAAGTACCTCACCAACTGACCGCCGGGCGCGCGGCCTCGTCGTCGCGCGCCTACTCCATCTCGCCTTCGGCCGCCCTGCGCGTCATGAGGGTGATCCGGTCGATGTTCGAATGTTCGCCGGAGAATTCGAGATGGATGACGTGCTTTGCGAGGTCGTAGCGAATCCATTCGGGCCCGTCTGCGACCTTGCGGCTCTTCTCGGAGGGCCGGCCGAGCAGCTTGATCACGTCGGCTTTCGCCGTTCGGAATGACATTAATCCGGCGGGAAGCGCCTTCCTGTACGGCCGGTGTCCCTCGAATCGCTTGCCGTAGAGAAAGATCGTGATCACGCGGCCGCGTTTGCCGACGTGGACGTCGATACCGTTTCGGCGGTACGCGAGAGTCCGCATCCCTCCGAACGCGTCGCGCTGCGGCTCCTCGTCGGCGTACGACAGGAATCCTCCGAGCCGAGCGCGGCTGAATGGCTTCCCGAGCAAGGCTTCAGGGCGGCGGGCTCGCTTTGACGCTGATGCCGTCGACTGACCGCGCAGCGCCTGAAACTCGCTCCAAGCGTTCTCCGGATCGATGTCGTCGTACCCGCGCCGCTCGCGCAGCTCCTTCAGGGTGCCTTGCGACACGAGGATCGCGGGAGCCTGGTCGCGAATGCGATTGACCTCGGACCGGGTCAGCGGCGCTCCTTTCTTCTTTTCGTGATGCAGCAGCGTGGCCGCGAGGCTCGGGACGAACCATGCCACCAGCGCCTCACGCGCGCGCTGCCTGGCGCCGCCTGATCGATGCCTCTGCATGTCGGTTGCACGTCGACTCTACTCCTCGAGCGGGCGCTTCGCGCCGAATCGCTCGAAATCCGGCAGGCCGCAAATGCGGCGCGCGTTGATGAAATCTTTTCGGGGTGACGCCTCGACGAGGCGCGCGCCGCGCGACTGAATTATTGCCCGCTCGTTGGGCAATGAATTGCCAACGAACGATCAACCGCATTGACGCGCGCCTGTCGCGTGACTGCGCCCCCGACCGGACGAGTCCTCGATCTTTTTGAGCGCCGTTGTGGGTTGTCTCGCGCGCCCCACGCTGACGTACCGGAGGTCGACATGACTACGAACAGATTCATTGGAAGAGGTCCGAGGAGAGTGTTGGCGGGCGTCGCTGGGGGCGCCCTCGTGCTCGCTGCGGGAGCGCTGCTGATCGAATGCACCGGCGTGGACGAAGGGAGCGCGTCCGCGAGCGGCCAGGTCAGCGGCGCCTCGAGCGCGATCACGGCGGGGCCCGTCGAGACCTGCCCCTCACCGACGCCGGTGCCACCCCTCACCGATCCCGACTCGGGGCAGGTGTGCCACGCCAGCGCGTGCACGCCGAACTTCTGCGCGCGCGGCGACATCGCTCCGCTCGCCAGCCACCCGGTGACAGGACCGTTGCTGTCGAGGCTTCTCACCCTCGACTGCAGCCCCCACAGCATTCCCCCGCTTCAGGTCTTTGCCGAGGCGGACCCGACCACCAGCCGGAGCCTGCTGTTCCAGTACTACCTGCTCGACAGCACCGGTTTTCAACCGAGCCCGTTCACGACCAAGATTGCCGGGATCAACAACGATCCCTCGACGCAGAAGACCGTCTGGGGCGCCAACTGCGGCCTCGCGACGATCGGCTCGGTGCGCATCGAGCTCGAGCCGAAGCCAGGCTTGCCGAAAGATCCCGATGATCCGCGGGCGTTCATCGACATCTTCACCGACATCCGCGGGCTCTTCGTCATCAACAACGAGAGCGGGTGGTACGAGGGGTGGATGATCCACGACCTCCGCGTCGCGCCGGTCGCGGCCCGAGACAAGACGGGGCACGTCCCGGTCGGGGCCATCACGGCCGAGGACGCCGCGCTCCTGCGCACGATGGGAACGGGCAACAACGTGCCCGGGCACTTCTTCACCGTCGACGGGAAGGCGCCGCACATGCCCAGCCCCCGCGATCACTTTCCGGAGCGCGTGACCAATCTCGTCCCGATCCAGCTCAGCATGGGCGCGTACAACTCTCTCCAGCAGTCCGACGCCCACAGCTACTGGGAGTTCAACTATCAGACGAACTGGATTCACCCGCTCTACGAGCTCGAGTTCGCCGGCGGTTTTCCGGATCGGTTCGCGACTCAGCCGGCCGACACCTACCAGGACGGCGAGATCGGCCTCCTCCAGTCGATCGTTCCCGGAAACGCGGCGGGTGAGAACCGGAACCGCCGCCTGGCGGTCGCCTTCGGTGACAATCCCGACAACCCGCGCGACCCCGACAAGTTCGACTCGGAGGACGACGCGCAGCGGGAGTTCCGCGAGCGCTTCGTGCCGAGCGGGATCGCGCGCGAGGCCTTCCTGAACGCGTTCGAACGGCTCGTGTCGTTCGAGCCCGGCGAGCACGACCTCACCCGTCGGCTCAACGACGGCTACCGCGCGGCGGTCGCGCTCATCGACACCAACCACGACGGCATCGTCTCCGCGGGAGAAGGCGACATCGACACCGAGAATCCCAACTGCCCGCAGGGGGACAACACCTGCTTCTTCCTGCTGCCGAGGAGCTTCAACCGCTTCGCCGTCACGCGGGAGATCAACGACGGCCTCCTCGCGCCGCGCTTCGCCCCCAGCACGCGCGGCTGGGCGCTCTCGGGGACGATCGTGACCGGATTCGCCCCGTTCGCCGCCTCGGAGGGGCAAGAGGACTCGGACGACCGCTGACCGACGGCGGCGACCGCGCCGAGGTTGCCTCCCCGTCAGCGCGACAGGAGGACGACCTCGGTGCGGCGGTTCTCGGCGCGACCGCTCGCCTGCTCGTTCGAGCCGAGCGGCCGGTTCTCGCCGAAGCCCGCCGCCTCGATGCGATTGCCGGCGATCCCCTTGCTGACCAGATATGCGCGCGTCGACTCGGCGCGCGCCTGGGACAGCTGCTGGTTCGCCTCGGCCGTTCCGGTGTTGTCGGTGTGCCCCTCGACCCGGATACGGGCGCCGGGGTTGGCCGACAGCACCTGCGCCAGGTCGTCGAGCACGCGCGCGCTGCCCGGGTCGATCTCCGCCGAATCGGTGCGGAACGTCAGGTCGCTCAGGACGAAGCGCTGGGGCAGGGCGTGGCTGCCGGTGATCGCCTGGGAGAACGCCGTCATGCCGCCCGCCTGCAAGGCCACCGGTCTCGTCAGGTCGGCGATCGCTTCCGTCTGAGGCGCCCGCTGGACGGTCGGCGCCTCGTGCCGTCCGCCTCGGCGCGACAGCAGCAGCACCAGCGCCGTGACGGCGATGAGCGGCAGGAGGAACCATTTTCCGATGCGTGGCCTGTGGGCCGCGTGGATCGCCGGCACCCCGTGCGGATAGGCGGCGGTGTGGCGGTCGGTCACGCGCGGTTCCGCCTCGCCACCGACGAGGCGCGACAGCGGGCCGGGCAGGGCGTCGCCCAGCAGCTTCCGCTGCGACGCG
>Ga0207701_10007903_pt1 | contig 10531 bp, 12 predicted proteins | sample KBSSwiSSwithPhiX_FD_184294 | JGI IMG/M metagenome (GOLD analysis project Ga0207701, IMG submission 184294) | Switchgrass rhizosphere bulk soil microbial communities from Kellogg Biological Station, Michigan, USA, with PhiX - S5 (SPAdes) (version 2) | ecosystem: Environmental > Terrestrial >...
TTGGATCGCTGCTGCTCGAAGGCGGCGCGGCGGTGCATGCGGCCGCCTGGGACGAAGGGCTGGTCGACTACGTGCGGCTCTACGTCACGCCGCAGGTGCTCGGCGACGGCGCCGTGCCGCTTCTGCCCAACCGGTCGTTTTCGCCGGCTGAGTTGCGCGAGCGACGAATCGCGTCGCTCGGTCCAGACGTCCTTATCGAGGGATATGTTCACCGGCCTAGTTGAAAGCGTCGGCGAAGTGATCGAGCGCAAGCCGACCGGCGGCGGGTTCCGGCTGCGCATCGCGTCGCAGCTCGCGCCCGAGCTCACGCCGGGCGACAGCCTGGCGGTCAACGGCGTCTGCCTGACCGTGATCCTCGCCGAGCAGAACGAAGTGCACGCCGACATCGGCCCGGAGACGAGCCGCGTGACGACGCTCGGCGCCCTCGAACGCGGCACGGCGGTGAACCTGGAGCGGCCGCTGCGGGCCGACGGGCGCATCGGCGGCCATTTCGTGCAGGGGCACGTCGATGCCATCGGCTGGGTGCAGGAGCTGCGGCAGGAAGCCGAGTTTCACTGGCTCACCGTCAGCTTCCCGCCGGAGCTGGCGCGCTACATCGTGCACAAGGGATCGATCGCGGTGGACGGCATCAGCCTGACGGTCGCCGGGCTCGGCGCCGATCGCTTCGACATCATGGTGATCCCGTTCACGATGGCGCACACCAACCTCGGACGCGTCCAGCTGCGCGATCGCGTCAACCTCGAATGCGACATGGTCGGCAAATACGTGATTCGCGCCGCCGAACTGGCCGGCCTGACGTTCACCAGCGTCCGGCCGGGGGAAGTGACACATTGAAAGCCAAACCACGCAAGCCCAAGGCCCGGCCGCGGCTCGAGATCGCGAAGACGAAGGGCTCGCCGTTCGCGCGCATCGAGGATGCCGTCGACGCCATCCGCGAGGGGCAGATGGTGATCGTCGTCGACGACGAGGATCGGGAGAACGAAGGCGACCTGACGATCGCCGCCGAGAAAGTCACGCCCGACGCGATCAATTTCATGGCGCGCTACGGCCGCGGCCTGATCTGCCTGTCGATGACGCCGGAGCGCCTCGACGAGCTCGAGATTCCGCTGATGGTGTCGCAGAACAGCTCGCGCTTCGACACCGGCTTCTGCGTCACAATCGAGGCCAAGCACAACACCAGCACCGGCATCTCCGCGGCGGATCGCGCGGCGACCGTCCTTGCCGCCCTCGACCCCGAGACCAAGCCCGCCGACCTGGCGCGGCCTGGCCACATGTTCCCGCTGCGATCGCGCACCGGCGGCGTCCTCGCGCGGACCGGCCAGACCGAAGCCGCGGTCGATCTTGCCCGCATCGCCGGCCTGTATCCCGCCGGCGTCATCTGCGAGGTCATGAACGAAGACGGGACGATGGCGCGGGTGCCGCAGCTGACGCGGTTTGCGAAACGCCACGGCCTGCTGATGATCACGGTCGCCGATCTCATCAAGTACCGGATGCACACCGAGTCGCTCGTCAAGCGGGTGGCGTCGGCGAAGATGCCGACCGATCGCGGCGACTTCCGCGTCCACGCGTTCGAGAACCAGGTCGATCACCAGACGCACGTCGCACTGGTCTGCGGCGACATCGGCGACGGTAAGGACGTGCTGGTGCGCGTCCACTCGTCGTGCCTGACGGGTGATGGCCTGCACTCGATCCGCTGCGACTGCGGCGCCCAGCTCGACGCCGCGCTGACGAAGATTTCCGCGGAAGGCCGGGGCGTCCTCTTGTATCTGAACCAGGAGGGGCGCGGCATCGGCCTCGCCAACAAGATTCGCGCCTACGAGCTTCAGGACGAAGGCTTCGATACGGTCGAAGCCAACGAGGCGCTGGGGTTCAAGGCCGATCAACGCGACTACGGGATGGGCGTCCAGATCCTGCGCGAGCTCGGCATCCGCAGCATGCGCCTGCTCAGCAACAACCCGCGCAAGCTGATTGGCGTCGAAGGCTACGGGCTGACGATTACCGAGTGGCTGCCGCTCGAGATTCCGGCGTCCGATTCAACCAGGCGTTACCTGAAGACGAAGAAAGAGAAGATGGGACACAAACTCTCTTCGGTGTAGTTGGGGAGTTGGTGAATTGAGAATTGGTGAGTGAGTGATTCGTGAAGCAATGAATCAATCATGACTGCCGCGCAGAGGGTCTCTCAGGCTCCAATTCCCCAAGTCTCCAAGTCGCCAATTGACCAATTGTCGTCCGTGATTCTCTTTGACGGCGTGTGCAATCTCTGTAGCGGCGCGGTGCAGTTCGTGATCGAGCGCGATCCGGCTGCGCGGTTTCGGTTCGCTGCGCTCCAGTCGCCCGTGGCGGCGCGGCTGATGGAATCGACCCGCATCGGCGATCGTCTGGACAGCATCGTGCTGGTCGAGGACGGCAGGGTGTGGACGCAATCCACCGCCGCGCTGCGAATCGCGCGGCGGCTGAGGTTTCCGTGGCCGGCGGCGTACGCGATGATCGTTGTGCCGCGTCCGCTGCGCGACTGGATCTACAATCTCGTGGCGCGCAACCGGTATCGCTGGTTCGGCCAGCGTGAGGCGTGCATGGTGCCGACGCCGGCGCTTCGCGCGCGGTTTCTCGACTGAGGGCGCGCGGCGGATCACGATCTCGGCCGTTGACACCCCGTCGGCGCGTCCCTTACGATAACGGTTTGCGCTACTGCTAATTAGCGGCCTTCATACTGCACCGCCTTCACACCATTTCTCATGAGCGTAAAAGGTCAACTCCACGCGTGCCGAGACTCGTTGATGGCCGGCATGCGCGCCACCTCTCGCGCCGCGGTTCCCAACCCCAAAGCCGAACAGTTGCTTCGGGCCTGCATGGATCTCGTGGAACACCTCGTTCGCCAGTCGCTCGACGTGACCACGGCCGAGGTCGAGACCACCCTCAGCGTGGTCGAGAACGCCTATAACGAGATGGAGGCCGAGGTCGGGGCCGCCAACGCGGCCACGGCCGCCCTCAAGAACGCCATCGGCCGCCTCCGGGCGCTCCGCCTCGAGATCGAAGCCAAGTAGCTTCGGCCGCTCATCGTTCGCGTTGACAGCTGCAAGCTGAGTCCGCTACGATAAGGGTTTGCGGTAGAGTAGGTTAGCGGTTCATGTTCGACTCCCTCAGCACACGCCTCCAGGACGTTTTCAAGTCGCTTCGCGGCGAATCGAGGCTGACGCCCGAGAACATCGAGGCCGCGCTCCGGGAAATCCGGCTCGCCCTGCTCGAAGCAGACGTCAACTTCAAGGTCGTCAAGGCGTTCGTCGATCGGGTGCGCGACCGGGCGATGGACGCGGTCACCAGCAAGGACGTGCTGCGGGGCCTCGCGCCGTCGCAGGAAGTCGTCCGAATCGTCCGCGACGAGATGGTGGCGCTCTTCGGCACGGCTGAAGGGGGCCTCGCCCCAAGCAGCAAGCGGCCGCGGGTCATCCTGATGCTCGGGCTGCAGGGCGCGGGTAAGACGACGACCTCGGGCAAGCTGGCGATGTGGCTGACCAAGCAGGGGAAGCACCCCATGCTCGTGTCGACCGACGTCAAGCGCCCGGCGGCGATCCAGCAGCTGAACGTCGTCGCCGAAAAGGCCGGCGTTCGCGTGCACGACCCGGCCGGGGTGATGGATCCGGTCGCCCGCGCGAAAAGCGCGGTGGCCGAGGCAACCACCCTCGGGTTCGACGCGGTCATCGTCGACACCGCGGGCCGCCTGCACATCGACGACGAGCTGATGAACGAGCTCGTCGCGATCAAGTCGGTCACCGACCCGTCGGACCTGCTGTTTGTCGCCGACGCGATGACCGGGCAGGACGCCATCAAGAGCGCGGGCGAGTTCAACGCCCGCGTCGGCGTCACCGGCGTGGTGATGACCAAGCTCGATGGCGATGCGCGCGGCGGCGCGGCGCTGTCGGTCGTCTCGGTCGTTGGCGTGCCGATCGCGTTCGCCGGCAGCGGCGAACGGCTGGAAGATCTGGAGGCGTTCCACCCCGAGCGCGTGGTGTCGCGCGTGCTGGGGATGGGCGACGTGCTCTCGCTCATCGAGCGCGCCGAGGCGGCGATCGACGTCGAGGACGCGGAGCGGCTCGAAGAGAAGATCCGGGCGAACGACTTCACGCTCGAGGATTTCCGCGATCAGCTCAAGACCATCAAGAAGATGGGGCCGCTCGAGCAGATCATGGGGATGCTGCCCGGGATGGGCAACTTGAAGGCGCTGGCGGAGAACAAGCCGGACGACAAGCAGATTGCGCGGGTCGAGGCGATCATCAACTCGATGACGCCCGAAGAGCGGCGCAAGCAGCACATCATCAACGGCAGCCGGCGCAAGCGGATCGCCAAGGGAAGCGGTACATCGGTCGAGGACGTGAATCGTCTGCTGAAGCAGTTCGTGCAGATGCAGAAGATGTTGAAATCGCTCGGCGGCATGGCCGGGATCGCCGGCGGCGGCAAGAAGTCGCGCCGTCAGGCGATGCAGATGCTTCGCAACCGCCAGTAGGCGGTGCTCGAGAGAGTTGGCAGGCCTGAAGGCCGGCCCTGCATCCGTAGGGCGGCCCTTCAGGGCCGCCATCCGAGCGAAGCGTAACTTGCGTTCGGGTCGAGCCCCGAAGGCTACTCAGGAGTCAGTGAAATGGTCGCCATTCGTCTGCGCCGCGCCGGATCCAAGAAACGCCCCTTCTTCCGCGTCGTCGTCACCGACTCGCGCGCGGCGCGCGACAGCTCGTTCGTCGAAATCCTCGGACATTACAACCCGCGCACCAAGCCGGCGGTCGTGCAGGTCGACACCGAGCGCGTCGCCTTCTGGATGAAGCAGGGCGCGCAGCCGTCGAACTCGGTGCGCACGCTGATCAAGAACCATCTGACGCCGGCGCCGGCGCCTGCGGCGGCTGCCGCGGCAGCTCCCGAGGCCCAGTGACCGCCGAGCCGGGAAGCGCCGCCGAGACTGGCGTGCGCGCGGTCGTCGAGGTGTTGGCCAGGGCGCTGGCCGATCGGCCCGATGCCGTGCGCGTCACCGAGTCGCAGCACAAGCACATGACGCTGATCGAGCTGTATGTGTCGCCGCAGGATCTGCCGAAGCTCATCGGGCGGCAGGGACGGACCGCGGCGGCGCTGCGCACGCTCGCGACGACCGCCGGCGAGCGTGAAGGCAAGCAGGTGACGCTCGAAATCCGCGAGACGCGGTGAAGTGGGAAGAGATGGCGCTGGTCGGCCGGATTGCGCGCGCGCACGGCATTCGAGGCCAGGTCATCGTCAACCCGGAGACTGATTTTCCGGAAGATCGATTCCAGCCCGGCGCCGAGCTGTTCATCGAGCGCGACGGGCGGATCGAGGCATTGAAGGTGACCAGCGCGCGCTTTCACGGCGCGCGGCCGGTCATCGGGATCGACGGCGTCGAGACGATGAACGACGCCGGGACATTGGCGGGCCGCGAGCTGCGCGTACCGGTCGAGCGCCTCGCGGCGCTGCCGGCCGATACGTTCTACCGGCACGATCTCGTCGGCTGCGTGGTCGAGACGCGCGACGGGACGCGGATCGGGCCGGTCACCGACGTCGAAGGCTCGATGACGGGCAGCCGGCTGGTCGTGGACGGCGCCGCGGGCGAGGTGCTGATTCCGCTGGTCGCGGCCATCTGCACGGTGGTCGACCCGGCAGCCAAGCGGATCGTGATCGACCCGCCAGTGGGGCTGATCGAGGCGAACGAAGGCGGTCGATGACCTTCGACATCGTCACGATCTTCCCGGCGATGCTCGAGCAGCCGCTGGCGGCCGGGGTGCTGGGACGGGCGATCGAGCGCGGGACGCTGGACGTGAAGGTCCGGGACCTGCGCGACTTCACGACCGATCGGCACCGGGTCGTGGACGATGTGCCGTATGGCGGCGGGCCGGGGATGGTGCTGAAGCCCGACCCGATCTTCCGCGCGCTCGACGCGATCGAGGCCGAGCGCGGAACGCCGCTGACGGTGGTGATGATGTCGCCGCAGGGGCGGCGGTTCACGCAGGCCGAAGCGCAGCGGCTGAGCGGCCTGGCGCATGTGGTGCTCCTGTGCGGGCGCTACGAAGGGTTCGACGATCGCGTGCGCGAGCGCGTGACCGAGGAAATGTCGATCGGCGACTACGTGCTGACCGGCGGCGAGCTGCCGGCGCTGGTGATCCTGGACGCGGTTGCGCGCTTCGTGCCGGGCGTGGTCGGCGACGGGCAGTCGGTGGTGGAGGATTCGTTCAGCCGCGGGCTGCTGGATTTTCCGCAGTTCACGCGGCCGCCGGAAATCGGCGCGTTCCGCGTGCCCGACGTGCTGTTGTCGGGCAACCACGCCGAGATCCGGCGCTGGCGCAAGCGAGAGGCGCTGAGCCGCACGCTCGAACGGCGGCCGGATCTGCTGGACGAGGCGGCGCTCGACGACGAAGAACGAGAAATGCTGCGGGAGCTTAAAGGAGCGAGACATGGGCGCGATTGAGCTGGTGGAAAAATCGCAACTGGCCGAGCGGCCGGCGATGAAGGCAGGCGACACCGTCAAGGTGCACGTCAAGGTGCGCGAGGGCGACAAGGAGCGCATCCAGATTTTCGAGGGGGTCGTCATCGGGATGCACCGCGGCGGCACGCGGGCGTCGTTCACGGTCCGCAAGGTGTCGTTCGGCCAGGGTGTCGAGCGCATCTTCCCGCTGCACTCGCCGACGATCTCGAAGGTGGAAGTGACGCGCTCGGCCAAGGTGCGCCGCGCCAAGCTGTACTACCTGCGCGATCTGAAGGGCAAGGCCGCGCGCATGAAGGACGCCGTCAAAGCGTAGGGCAGGTCGGCCACCAGCCCTTATGTCCCGCGTTCCCGCGATGCGCACGCTGGAGAACGCGCTGCGCCGTGTCGGGTTCGTGCACGTGGCCGGCGTCGACGAAGTGGGCCGCGGCTGTCTCGCTGGCCCGGTCGTCGCGGCGGCCGTCGTGCTGCATCCCGAGCGGCACATCCCCGGCGTCTGCGATTCGAAGACAGTCCCTGCGATCGAGCGCGAACGCCTCTACGACCGCATCCTTCGGCATGCGGTCGCCTGGGCCGTTGCCGCCGCCGATCCGTCCGAGATCGATCGCATCAACATCCATCAGGCGTCGCTGCGGGCGATGCAGCGTGCGGTGCTCGCGCTCGCGCCGCTTCCCGATATCGTGCTCGTCGACGCCTTCCGCGTGCCAGACCTGCCGATGGCGCAGCGCGGCGTGCCGCACGGCGACCGCCGCTGTTCTGCGATCGCGGCGGCATCGATCGTCGCCAAGGTCACGCGCGATCGCGAGATGCGCGAGCTTCACGGCCGCGACCCGCGCTACGGCTTCGATCGCCACAAAGGGTACGCGACGGCCGATCACCTCGAAGCGGTGGCGCGTTTTGGTTATTCGGATGTGCACCGCCGGTCGTTCCGGCCCCCGACGCTGTTTGATACGATGGACGAAATGCCGCCCGAGGCTGAGGGTCGCGGCCTGACGACTGCGACTGACGACTGATTCGGTGCCCATAGATCGCGCTGTCACACTGCGCAACGCCGAGAAACTGATTCGGCAGGGGAAGCTCGAAGCTGCCATCGCGGAGTTCGTGCGCATCGTCGAGGATCAGCCGAACGACTGGAACGCGAAGAACACGCTCGGCGACCTCTACGCGCGGGCCGGCCAGGTCGACAAGGCGATCGATCAGTTCATGGAGATCGCCGATAACCTCAACGACGAGGGCGCGGTCGCCAAGGCCGGCGCGATCTACAAGAAAATCCTCAAGCTCAAGCCGGATCACGAGCGCGGCCTGTGGCAGCTCGCTGACATCCTCGCCAACCAGCGCCTCTATGCCGATGCGAGGGCGCACCTCAATTCGCTGATCGAGCTCCGGCGCGGCAAGGGCGACACGCGCGGCGCCCTGCAGGCGAAGGTCCGGCTCGGCTCGCTCGACCCGGAAGACTACGAAGCCCGGATGGTCGGCGCCACCGCGCGGATCGAGATGGGCGACGTCGCCGGGGCGATGCACGAGCTCAAGGAGATGGCCGGCGAGCTGGCCGACAAGGGGCGGCAGCCGGAAGCGATCGACGTGCTGCGCGAAGCGGCGAAGCTGAACGCCGACGACGAGGAGATCCGCGAGAAGCTGTTCGACGTGCACATCGCCGCCGGCGAGAACGCGCAGGCGCGCGACTACGCGACCACGATTGAGCAGTTCCGCACGATCGCGGCGGGCTTCGAAGCCCAGGACCAGGCCGACGAGGCGCTGGCGACGCTGCGCCAGGCGGCGGGTGCCAACCCGCACGACACCGAGCTGGCCTCTGAGCTCGCGAAGAAATTCATCGCCCGCGGCGATCTCACCACCGCGTCCGAGTACCTGACGGTCGAGGCCGCCGGCAACGACCCGGCGATGCTCCTGACCGTGGCCGACCTGAAGCTGCGCGGCGACGCGGTCGACGAAGGGCTCGCCATCGTGCGCCGGCTGATCGGAGAGGATCCGTCGCGCCGCGAGCAGATCGCCCTGCTGGGGTGGAATGTCGCCGAGTACAAGCCTGACGCCGGCTTCGCGGTCGTCGAGCTCGCCGCCAACGCGGCGGTGGCCGACAACGACTGGCCGGGCGCGGCCGCGGCGCTCCAGGAGTTCGTCACCCGTGTGCCGAATCACATCCCGGCGCTGATGCAGCTGGTCGAAATCTGCGTCGACGGCGGCCTGGAAGCGACGATGTACAGCGCGCAGGGTCAGCTGGCCGATGCCTACATCGCCGCCGGCGCCGCGACCGAAGCCCGCTTCATCGCCGAGGACCTGGTCGCGCGCGAGCCGTGGGACAACGAGAACGTCGAGCGGTTCCGCCGCGCCCTCGTCCTGCTCGGCGAACCGGATCCCGATGCGCTGATCGCGGCGCGCCTGAGCGGTGAGTCGCCGTTCATGAGCACCGATCTCTTCAGCCTCAGCGAGGTCGGCAAGGCGGAGGAGCCGCCGGCGCCCTCGCCCGAAGAAGAGGCCGAGGCGATGGCGCGGCTGCTGGCATCGGCGGCCGAAGCCGAGGAAGGACCGAAAAAGTCGGCGCCTAAAAAGCCGGTGCGGCGCAAGAGCGAGGAGCACCATTTCGAGCTCAGCTCGAATGCCATCGACCTCGACAGCATCCTGGGTGATTTCGAGACTCCGCGGCCGGCGGCTGCCGTCCCGCATGATGTCGAGGTCGACCTCAGCGTCGTGCTCGACGACATCAAGCCCGGGCAGGCCGCACCAGCCCCGCCGCAACCGCAGGCCCCGGCCGAGGACCTCGAGTCGGTGTTCGGCAACATGCGCGACCAGTCCCGCCGCTCCGGTCTGGACGACGCCGAGAAGGAGTACAAGCGCGGACTGGCGCTGCGGAAAGCGGGCGACATCGACGGCTGCATCGAGGCGCTGACCAAGGCGTCGCGGGCGCCGAAGCTGCGCTTCTCCACCTCGTGGCTGATTGCCCGGCTTTACCGCGACCGGGGCATGAGCCCGCAGGCGCTCGAGTGGCTCGGCCGCGCCGCGCAGGCGACGGCGCCGAATGCCGAAGACGGCCACCTCGTTCTCTACGAGCTGGCTGACCTCCTGGAGCAATCCGGCGAGTCGGCGCGCGCCCTCGCCATCTGCATGGAGCTCGAGTCGGATGCGCCCGGCTATCGCGACGTCGCGGAGCGGATCGATCGACTGACGAAGGTTCAGGCCGAGGGTTAACGTCCTGTTCAGACGCTTCCTCTACGTCGTCTTCTTCATCCAGGTCGGCCTGCTGCTCATCGTCCTCCCCTGGTGGCCGGCGTTCTGGGAGCACAATTATTTCGCGCTCGCGTGGCCGCCCCTGCGCACCTTCCTGACCAACAACTTCGTGCGCGGCGCGGTCAGCGGCCTCGGCGTGGTCAACCTGTTTGCCGGCTTCGCCGACCTCGCGACGCTGTTTGCCGAGCGCGGGCGCGGCGAGCCAGGCGACATGCTGCAGGACGGCAGCAGCCACGGGTAGCCAGCCGGCCCGACCAGCCTGATCCACCGACCGATGATGATCTGCCTGGTCACCGATCGCCGGCGTCTGTCGGGGGGACGCGCGGCGTTTGCCGACGCGCGTCGCTGCCTCGTGACGCAGGCGCGGTACGCGGTCGCGGCCGGCATCCACCTCATCCAGCTGCGCGAGCACGACCTCGAGGCCGCCGATCTCGCCGCCGTCGCGCGCGACCTTCTCGACATCACGCGGGGAACACCGACCCGCCTCGTCGTCAACGATCGGCTGGACGTGGCGCTGGCCTGCGGCGCCGACGGCATCCACCTGCGCGGCGACTCGATCCCCGTCGCCGCCGCGCGCCGGCTGGCGCCGGAGGGCTTCCTGATCGGCCGATCAGTGCACGGCGTTGACGATGCGGATCGGGCAGCCGGCGCGGACTATCTGATCGCCGGCACCGTCTTCCCGACAGCTTCGAAGCCGGCGTCGCAACCGCTCCTCGGTCTCGAGGGGCTGCGCACGATCGTTTCCGCGGCCCAGGTGCCGGTGCTGGCGATCGGCGGCATCACCGAGGCGGGTTGCGACGATGTGGCTGGCGCCGGTGC
>Ga0207701_10007907_pt1 | contig 10527 bp, 8 predicted proteins | sample KBSSwiSSwithPhiX_FD_184294 | JGI IMG/M metagenome (GOLD analysis project Ga0207701, IMG submission 184294) | Switchgrass rhizosphere bulk soil microbial communities from Kellogg Biological Station, Michigan, USA, with PhiX - S5 (SPAdes) (version 2) | ecosystem: Environmental > Terrestrial > Soil...
CCGGCCTTCGCGTCCGCTTCTGAGTCACGTCCTGCTCGAGACACGAACAGGGGCGAGCCTGAAAGGGCTCGCCCCTGCGTTTGTACTGTGACGGCGCTCGCAGCGGTCAGTTAGCCAGCAGCTATCGGCTGTCCGTACAGGTTCGGCGCGTTCTGCCCTGAGCCCTTACCCCCAAGCCCGAGTCCTCTCTACTTGCAGCTGACCGAGCCGTAGCTCTTATAGAACGTCCCCGGGAACCCGGCCTCGCTCCACGTGAGCCGCAGCGGCGTCGACGTGTTGTCGTAGTCGAACCCGATGTCGACGCCCATGTCGCCGTCGCCGCGCCGCCAGGCGAGGAAGTCGATGCTGGTGTCCGGGCCGCCGCGCTTCAGGTTGTAGCCGAGATCCATCCCGCCGCACTTGCCGGCCTCGATGATCCGATCGCGCAGGAACGACATGTTGTCGACCCGCTGGCTGGAGGACACGCCACCGGCCAGCCGCTCGGGATATTTCGCACTGATGCAGGCGATGATCGCCGGGCCGTTGTTCGCGGCGCAGTTCGCGCCCGTACCGCCGCCGCCACCACCGCCACCGCCGCCGGGGCTCGGCGTGGTCACGGCGTTGGGCGTGCGGAAGACCTGGACGACGCTCCAGTCGCCGAGCGTCTCCGCGTCCATCGCGCGCGCGCGCCAGTACTGGGTGGCGTTGGCCGGCAGCGGGGCGCCCAGCGTCACCGTTGTCTCGCCGGGGCCTTCGTTGGCGGCGCCGTTGCCCGTCAGCGACGTGAAGCCCTGGCTTGACGACACCTGGAACTCATAGACCAGGCTGCCCACCGCGGCGTTCTTGTCGGAGTTCCGGACGTGCAGGGTAGGCTGATTCGACTCGGCGACCGCGTTGTTGATCGGCGAGGCGGGGACCGGCGCGGCTATGAACGGCTTGGGCAGCAACTCGAACTGCGCGGTCATGTACGGGCCGGTATTCGCCCCGTCCTCGGCGCGCGCCCGCCAGTAGTAGGTGCGTCCGATGTCGAGCCGATCGAGCACGACGCTCGTCTTGCCGTCGGCGCCGGGGGGCACGGAGCCGCGGCCGAACACTTTCGCGGTGAAGTTGCTGTCGCTGGCGACCTCGAACGTGTAACTGATCGGGCGGACGCCGGTGGTGCTCGAGTTCGAGACGGTGAGGCGGATCGGCTGCTGCGCGTCTCTTAACTTCGTCCCGAGTGCCGGTTCCACCGTACGTGGCGCGGTGATGTCCACGCCGGGGATGGGGCCGGCCACCGAGGGGCTCAGCGGCGTTTCGCTCTTCTGCGCTTCGCATCCGGCGAGCGCGACGACCGACATAAAGACGACAACGGCAAGGGCCGAGGAGTTGGTGCGCATGGTGCGATATCCCGTCGACCGCACCGCTGGGATCGCGGAGCGGCTCGAATGCTGAGGGGGAGCCTCCGGCTGACAGCCGGACACAGTCGAACTATCGGCACCGGGCGGGAAGGACTGTAGTCCTGAAGGTCCGAGGCCGGATCCCGCGAGCGGCGCGCACGGCGCATGAGGGGACAACAAGGGTGACTCCAGGGCAAACGCGGGCCCACGCTGCGCCGGCGAGAAGCCGCGCGCTTCGTCGTGTCCGCGAGGACAGTCGGACTCTTGATCAGTGTCGAGCGCAAGAGCTCGCGTGTCTAAGACGTTCGCTGACGCGAGTTGGCTGACTATCGGCCCACGGCGGGCCGTCGTCAAGCTGAGCGGGGAGCGGGACGAAGCGGATCGGCTGCCGACCGCAGCCGGGCGAGATACACGACGCCGCCAGAGAGCGAGAACAGGATGACGAGGACGGCGCCGATGAAGGACACCAGCAGCGCCGATTCGAGCGGCAGGCCGAGGTGTGTGAAGTAGTACCCGAAGGTCGCTTCCCGCACGCCGAAGCCGTTCATCGACACCGGCGCCATCTGCACGACGAAGGAGATCGGAACCACCACCGCGAGTTGCGCGAAGGTGATCGGAATCCGCAGGCTGTGGGCGATGGCGAGATAGAACGCGACCAGGATGCCCTGGACGGCCACCGCGCCGGTGAAGCAGGAGACCAGGGTTGCCGGGGTTTCCTTGAACCGGGCGAGGGCCGCGGTCAGCCGCCCGAGCCGCTCGTCGACCCATTCCGGGTGGATGATTCGGAGCGGCTGAAAGAGCCGGGTGAAGCCTTCGGGCATCAGCAGCGCCGGGGTCGCGATCATGGCGGCCACGCCAAAGCCAGCCCACAGGATCCCGGGGCCGACCGGTCCGATCGCCGCCGGCCCGAGCCGGGCCGACGCGCCGAGCGCCGCGACCAGGACCAGGCCAATGAGCCCGAGCCCGCGATCGATCAGGACCACTGTGGTCGCGACGGTCTTGGACCCGGCGGCCGGGGCGGTATCCGCGATCCGGATCACGTCGCCACCGATATTGCTGGGCAGGAAATTGTTGAAGAATGTGGCGACCAGAAACGATGAGGTCAGGCCGGCGAAGGTGTGGGCGATCCGCTGCGCCTGGAGCAGCAGGCCCCAGCGCCAGGCACTCACCAGGATCATCGCCGCATACAGCCCGAGGGCCCCGAGCAGCCACGGGACCGACGCCGTCCGCGCCACCGACCAGAGCCGGCCGACATCAACCTTGGAGAAGAGCACTGCGAGCAGCGCGATGCTGACCGCGGCCTTGAGCAACGGGACCAGGATGGCCCGCGCGCGCGAGTGCCGCGCCGGTGCCGTTTCAGTGATGGACACGTTCCGTCCATCATACCTTAACCCTCGCAGATGGCGAGACTTACGTTGACCTTTCGGTCGCGCTTGCCTACAATGCCAAGCTCAGACCTGTGAAGATCCTCATGCTTGCGCCGGAGCCCTTTTTCGAGCCCCGGGGCACCCCGTTCAGCGAGTTTCACCGCATCCGCGCCCTCGCCGATCTGGGGCACACGGTCGACCTCGTCACCTATCCGTTCGGGAGCGACGTCAGCCTGCCGGGCCTGCGCATCTTCCGGTGCCTGCGCCCGCCGTTCCTCCATCGGATCGGCATCGGGCCGTCGTTCGCCAAGATCCCGCTGGACCTCGCGCTCACGCTGACCGCCATCCGCCGGATGCTCGCCGGCGGTTACGATGCGGTCCACTCGCACGAGGAAGGGGGCTTCATCGGGGTGGTCCTCGCCTGGATGATGGGCGTGCCGCATCTCTACGACATGCACTCCAGCCTGCCCCAGCAGTTGAGCAATTTCGCGTTCAGCCGCTCGAAGCTGCTCGAGGCCGCGTTCGCGTGGATGGAGCGGATCGTGATCCGCCGGTCACGGGTGGTGATAGTGATCTGCCCGCATCTCGAGGAGACGGTCCGGAGCATCGACCCCGTCGTGCCGACCGTGCTGATCGAGAACGCCCCAGGATCCGGCGATGCGCCGGTCGAGGGTTCGGGCCGGGCAGTGAGAGCGACCCTGGGCCTCGGCGAGTCCACGCCCGTCGTCCTCTATACGGGGACCTTCGAGGCCTACCAGGGATTAGACCTCCTCTTCGCGGCCGCCGCAGAGGTCAAGGCACGGAGGCCGGATGTCCGGTTCGTGCTCGCCGGTGGCCGTCCGGATCAGATCGAGGCGTTCCGGCGCGACGCCGCCCGCGCTGGCATCGCCGATGTGGTCATGTTCGCGGGCCAGCGTCCAGCAGACGAAATCCCGGCCTATCTCGACGCGGCGGACGTGCTCGTGTCGCCGCGCAGCACCGGCACCAATACGCCGCTCAAGATCTATCAATACCTCCGGTCGGGACGGCCGATCGTCGCCACCCGCCTGCTGACGCACACCCAGGTATTGGACGACGGCATCGCCATCCTGACGACGCCGGACGCGGCGGGGGTTGCGGCGGGGATTCTGTCGGCGATCGACGCCCCGGAGCACGCCCGGGCGATCGGCGCCAGCGCGCGACGGTTGGCCGAGACCAAGTACAGCTACGAGTCTTACCTGGCCCGGACGCGGCAGGCTTGCGACCACCTCACCCGCGAGGCGGCGCCGCAGGTCGCCGGAGGCGTCGCGTGAGCGCGCCCCGCAGCGAGCATTACAGCTACGCCGTCTACGCCGATCCGGCCATGGCCGCGTCGTTCGAGGGCCGCCGCTTCAGCGGGCCGATCGGACAGCTGATCGCCACCTCGCAGGAAGCGGTCATCGCGCGGTTTCTCGCGCCGATCGGCGGTCGCACCATCCTCGACGTCGGCACCGGCACCGGCCGGGCCGCGATTGCCCTCGCCCGCCGCGGGGCCGTGGTCACTGGCGTGGACGCATCCATGGAAATGCTCGCGGTGGCGCGGACGCGGGCCGCGGACCAGCACGTCGACGTGTCCTTCATCCACGGCGACGCGCATGGGCTGGCGTTCGACGATGGGGCGTTCGACGCGGTGGTCTGCCTGCGCGTCCTGATGCACACGCCGGACTGGCGGCAGTCGCTGGGGGAACTGTGCCGGGTCGCGCGTCATCGCGTGGTGTTCGACTATCCGGCCCTGTCCAGCGCCGCGGCGATCCAGGCGCTGACTCGCCGGGTCGCGGCCGGGGCCGGGTCCGGGGTCGAGGCCTACCGGGTATTCAGCGATCGCTCGGTGACCAAAGTGCTCGCCGCGCGTGGCTTCCGGGTCGCCGACCGGCATCGCCAGTTCGTGCTGCCGATCGCGTTCCATAAAGCGATCGGATCCGCGGCGTTCACGACGCGCGTCGAAGGCGCGCTCGGCCGGGTGGGGCTGCGGGCGCTGCTGGGATCGCCGGTGACCGTCGTGGCGGAACGTTGCACGTCCTCGTAACCGGCGCGACCGGGTTCACCGGCGGCCACCTGGCGCGGGCGCTCGCGGCGCGCGGCGACACGGTCCGGGCCCTGGTGCGGGATCCGCGCCGGGCCGCCGACCTCGCGAGCGCGGGCATCGAGCTCGCCACGGGCGATCTCACCGATCGTGCAGCGCTCGACCGCGCGGCCCGGGGTGTCCAGGTCATCTACCACATCGCCGCGATCTACCGGCAGGCTGGCCTGCCCGACGCGGCCTATCGGGCGGTAAATGCGGCGGCGGTCCGCTCCGTGATCGAAGCGGCGGCGAGCGCCGGTGCCCGGCGGGTCGTGCACTGCAGCACGGTCGGCGTGCACGGGGACATCGAGCATCCGCCGGCCAACGAAACGGCGCCGCTTCGCCCCGGCGACATCTATCAGGTCACCAAGGTTGAAGGCGAGGCCATCGCGAGGGCCGCAGCGGAGGATACCGGGGTTGAAGTAACCATCGCCCGACCCAGCGGGATCTACGGCCCGGGCGATCGTCGTCTCCTCAAGCTGTTCCGCGGCGTGGCCCGCCGGCGCTTCGTCGTCCTCGGCGACGGCAAGATTTACTATCACCTCACTTACGTCGACGACCTGATCGAGGGGTTCAGGCTCTGTGCCGAGGTCCCGGCCGCGGCCGGCCGCACGTACATCCTGGCTGGTGGGGAAGTGACCACGCTGGAGGAGTTGATCGCGCGCATCGCGCACATCGCGAAGGTCGCGCCACCGCGCCTGCACCTGCCGGTGTGGCCGTTCTGGACCGCGGGCGCGATCTGCGAAGCCGTGTGCACGCCCCTCCGGATCGAGCCGCCGCTCTACCGGCGTCGGGTGGACTTCTTCACGAAGAGCCGCGCGTTCGACATCAGCCGCGCCCGAGCCGAGCTCGGCTTCAACCCGCAGGTCGGGTTGGACGAAGGTATCCGCCGCACGTTGGCGTGGTACAAGCAGACAGGGTGGCTGTGATGATGACAGCTTCCAGCTGCCAGCTGTCGGGTCCCAGCGCCGTCCTTGAAACTCCGGCGCGGCGACTGGGCGACGGTGCCGGAGGCTGCGAGCTGCGAGCTGCGAGCTGGCAGCTGGCAGCTGGCAGCTGGAAGCCGGAAACTGGCAGCTGGAAGCCGGAAGCTGGAAGCTGACAAGGATCAATGCCGCCCCCCATCCCGCGCGCGCAGGACCAGTTGTTCGACCGGAGCCGGTCGGCGCGGGAGAAGTACGCCGATCTCGTGGTGGGGCAGCCGGGCTGGGGCGCGCTCGCCTGGCACGAGTTCGTGACCCTGTCGTCTCAGCAGACCCCGGGGGCCCTGGGCTACTTCCTGCGCAAGACGCTGTACCCGTCACTGCTCGGCGCCTGCGGCCGCAACGTCGTGTTCGGGCACGGGGTCGTCATGCGGCATCCGCAGAAGATCCGCATTGGTGATGACGTGGTCATCGACGACAACTGCCTGCTGGATGCGAAGGGGGACACCAACCGCGGGATCACGATCGGCAGCCGTGTGTTCGTCGGCCGCAACACCATCCTGTCGTGCAAGAACGGCGACATCGATCTCGAAGACGGCGCGAACATCGGCTTCAACTGTGAGGTCTTCTCGGCCAGCCAGGTCCGGATCGGCCGCGACACCCTGCTCGCCGCGTATTGCTACGTCATCGGCGGCGATCACGACTTCTCCGACGCGTCGCGCGCGGTCCTCGAGCAGGCGCGGACCTCGACGGGCGTGCGGATCGGCGCCGGCGCATGGCTGGGCGCGGGCGCCAAGGTCTTGGACGGCGTGACGATCGGCAATCGTGCGGTGATCGGCGCCGCCGCGCTGGTGCGCGAGGCGGTGCCGGACGGCGCCATCGCCGTCGGCATCCCGGCGCGGATCATCGGGCAACGCGATCCGGTGGTTCCGGCATGAGCACGCCCGCCCGCAAGCTGAACGTGCTCCAGGTCTGCGACCATCTCGGCTGGGAGGGGTCGCGGATGCACGGCGTGAAGCGGCTCTTCGCCTGGATGATTCCGCGCTTCGATGCGGCCCGGTACAACGTGTCGCTGGTCAGTCTGCGGAAGAAGGACCTGTCAGAGGAGACGCTCGACGCCCTCGGCATCGACATCACCTACCTGCACCGGTCCAAGTTCGATCCGGCGACGCTGCCGGCGCTGCTCAAAGTCATCGATCGCAAGCAGATCGACCTGCTCCATCTTCACGGCTACGGCGCCACCACATTCGGGCGCATGGCCGGCGGCATGAAGAAGATCCCGACGATCGTCCACGAGCATGCCAACCTGACCACGACCCCGTGGTTCCAGAAGGTCGCCGATGCGTGTCTCGAGCCGCTGACCGACATCGCGATCGCGGTGTCACGCAGTACGGCGGACTTCCTGATCAAAGCGCGCCAGCTGCCACCGGATAAGGTGAAGGTTGTCTATCTCGGCGTTCCACTCGAAGAGTTCAGCCGACTGCGGACGGCGGCGGAGGTCGCCGCAGCGCGCGCCGAGCTGAGGCTGGCGCCCGGTGACTTCGCGGTCGGGACGGTGACCCGCTTGCACGACTCGAAGGGCAACAGCTTCCTCGTCGACGCCGCCCGGCTCGTGCTCGACCAACGGCCGCACGCCAGGTTTTTCGTCGTCGGCGAAGGGCCGCTGCGCCCCGCGCTGGAGCAGCAGGCCCAGGCGCTCGGGCTCGGCGACCGCTTCGTGTTCGCCGGCTTCGCGCGTGACATTCCGCGCGTGGTCTCCGCGTTCGACCTCAGTGTCTTTCCGTCGTTGTGGGAGGGCACGCCGCTGACCGTGTTCGAGGCGCTGGCGATGGGCAAGCCGATCCTCGCCACGGATGCCGACGGGCTGGTCGACGTGCTCCGTGACGGCCACGATGCCGTGATCGTGCCGAAGCGTGACGCGCGAGCCCTCGCCAGCGGGATGGTTCGGTTGATCGATGACCCGGACGAACGCCGCCGCCTCGGCGACAACGCGCGGACGTCGGGACAGCAGTACGACATCGCCGCGTTCGTCCGCAAGATGGAGCGCCTGTACGACCTCCTGCATCGCGTGTCCCGCCCCACCCACCGGCGCGGCGCATCGGTCGCGGATCTTCGATTCCTGGACGGCGAGAACACTCCGGCATGAGCACCGCCCCGCCGACGACAGCGGCGTCTCCGCGCGTCGCGACGGGGCCGGCGTGGTTGCCCGGCGCGTTGCTGGTCGCAGCCTTGCTCTGCGTCTACGGCGGAATGGCACTGTCAGTGGATTTTCCGCGCGCCGCGATCGGCATCCAGAGCGACGAGGCGACCTACTACATGATGGGCTACAGCCTCGCCTACGATGGCGATCTCACGTACCGGCGCGAGGACCTCGTACGCGTGTGGCGCGAGTTCCCGTCCGGCCCGGTCGGCGTGTTCCTCAAGAAAGGCCGCATCATCGAGCGGATCGGACTCATGCGACGAGTCCCGTTCGTCTGGACCCAGACCCGCGGAGACAGCGATCCGAATCGGCTGTTCTACGGCAAGTCGTTCGCGTACCCGCTGTTCGCGGCGCCGTTCGTGCGCCTGTTCGGGACCAACGGCTTTCTCGTGCTGAATGCGTTGCTGCTGGCACTCGCGGCATGGTGCGCCTACCTGTTCCTGGCCGCACGGTCCCGGCCGGCAGTGGCCGCGGCGCTCGCCGGCGCATTCGTCATGGCCTCGGTGGTGCCGGTCTATTTCGTGTGGATCGCCCCGGAGTTGTTCAACTTCACCCTCGGCGTGGTCGCCTATTTCTGCTGGCTCTACAAAGAAGTCGCCCCGGCGTCATCGGCCACGCGGCGATCGCGCTGGTTGTTCGGTCCGGCGAGCGATGTGGCGGCCGGCGTGATCCTCGGGCTGGCCACCTTCTCGAAGGTTTCGAACGCGCTGCTCTTTCCGCCGGTCGTCCTGTGGTTGCTGTGGAAGCGCCGCTGGCGTACCGCGACGCTCGCGTCGGCGGGATTCGCGGTGGTCGCGGTGGGCCTCTTTGGCATCAATACGGCGATTTCGGGTGAGTGGAGCTATCAGGGCGGCGAGCGCAGCACCTTCAACTTCGAGTTCCCGTTCCAGACGCCGCACTCGGGATTTGCCGTCGGCGCCGAGAAGGCGCGCAACGACGCGCTGACCGAGATCATCTTCAATCGCGACGTCTTCTGGACCAACCTCGCCCACAACCTCGGATACACCTTCGTCGGCCGCTACGCCGGCATCGTCCCTTACTTCTTCCCGGCGGCGTTCGCGATGGCCGCGTTTCTGGTCGGGATCAGGCGGCGGCCAGGGTGGCAGACGCTCGCGCTGCTCGGCGGCCTGGCGCAGCCGATCGTGTTCGCGGTCATGACGCCGTACACCTGGCTGGGCGGCGGTGGCTCGGTGGGAAACCGCTACTTCATGGGCGCCTATGGGGCGTTCGTGTTCCTGCTACCGCCGATCACTCGGGCCGGCGTGGCGGTGATTCCGTGGGCCATCGGCAGCCTGTTTGTCGCGCCGCTCGTCCTCAATCCCTTCATCACGTCGTTCTATCCTGGCCGCTACGCCGCGCACGGTCCGCTGCGCTGGCTGCCCGTGGAGCTGACGCTGGTCTACGACTGGCCGATCAACACGGATGAATCCCGGGTGCGGATCTGGTACGGGGACAACCAGGACCTGAAGGATCCCGGTTTCCAGATCTACTTCTTCGACTACAACGCCTTCGGCCAGGAGACGGACAAGAGCTTCTGGGTGAAGGGTGGGAGCCGGGCGGAGTTCCTGATCAAGACCGATCGGCCGATGAAACGTCTGGTGCTGACGCTCAGTGCCGGCGCAGTCGACACGGAGGTGGACGCGACGGTCGCCGGACGTACCCAGCACGTGGGGCTCTCTGCGGGCGCGTCTCAGCAGGTGTTCTTCGCGCTCGGCGAGGGCTTCCCGTATCAAGGCCAGTGGCCGGTGTGGAAAGCGTCGGTCTCGAGCAGTGCCGGATTCGTCCCGGCCCTCACCGAGGAGCACGCCACCGACACCCGGTACCTCGGTGTGCGCGTCAAGCCGGTGCTGGTGGAATGAGGGAGACAGATCGACGGAGCTCGGGACTCGGGACTCGGGATCCGCTCGGGCCCGCGGTCCGCGAGGCGGCACCATCGACCCCGGTCCGAGAGATGCAGGCGCCGCGGCGCGTCGTCCCGCGTCTGAGTTGGCATGGCGCGCGGTTCGGCTCCAGCGTGCCGGATCCCGGATCCCGGATCCCGGGTCCGGACGCCGCGGTCCTCCTGGGACCTCGGGACCGCCTCCGATGCGCGTAGCCGTCGTCACGTCCAGCCCGCCGATGACCGAAGGCGGGCACATGGTGATCGCCCGCGCGCTGGTCCACGCACTTCGTGCCGAGGGTCATCACGCGGACATCATCGTCACACCGCAGAACCGCTTCGGCCGCCAGGCCGCCGCATACCTGGCGACCTGGCTGACCGATGTCGGGATGAGCGACGGCCAGCCGATCGATCGTGTGATCAGCTTGCGCTACCCCAGTTACGCCGTTCGCCATCCGTATCACGTGTGCTGGCTGAACCACACGATGCGTGAGTACTACGATCTGTGGCCGCGATTGACGCGCGGTCTCGGCCGTCTCGGGCTGGCGAAGGAGCGAGTACGGCGCCGGTTGACGCACGCCGCCGACCGCTACCTGCTGACCCGCAACGTCCGGCGGTTGTTCGTGCAGTCCAGGACGGTTCAGGAACGTCTGGCGATGTGGCCGGAGCTGCGCAGCACGGTGTTGTATCCGCCGCCGCCCCCGCGCGCATATCGCTGCG
>Ga0207701_10007908_pt1 | contig 10527 bp, 14 predicted proteins | sample KBSSwiSSwithPhiX_FD_184294 | JGI IMG/M metagenome (GOLD analysis project Ga0207701, IMG submission 184294) | Switchgrass rhizosphere bulk soil microbial communities from Kellogg Biological Station, Michigan, USA, with PhiX - S5 (SPAdes) (version 2) | ecosystem: Environmental > Terrestrial >...
CCATGTCCATCTCCACTCAAAGGGCGGCCCGCGGGCATGTCTATGGGCATGCGGGAAAAAAACGGCAAAACTGGTAGACTGACTGAAATGAAACTTCTGCCCGGAAATAGAGTGCTTAGCATGTGGCGCGCCCGACAGGAATCGAACCTGTACTTAGGGTTCCGGAGACCCTCGTGATATCCTTTTCACTACGGGCGCGTGCAAAATTTTTTATCACCGGGTCGTCGATCAGTCAACGTGCGCTTTGGCAATTGGGCTGGCCACGCGGACCATTTCGTCGTGAATGAGACCGTTTGTTGCCAACGTCTCGTGGCCGCGAATTGAAAAGGGTTTGCCGGAAAAATCGCTGAGCTTGCCGCCGGCTTCTGTGATGATTAAAGATCCGGCAGCGATATCCCACGGCTTGAGCTTAAGTTCCCAGAAACCATCGAGCCTGCCGCAAGCAACATAGCAAAGATCGAGCGCTGCCGATCCGCCGCGGCGAATCCCTTGGCACCTAATCATGAACGCCTTGAAATAGCTCAGATAGAAGTCGGCGAAGTCGCGGTGATCGTAAGGAAACCCGGTGGCGAGCAAGGACTTGTCCAATTCGTTTGCGATTGACGTCCGAATCGGGATGCTATCCAGTGTTGCCCCTTGGCCGAGTGCCGCTTTGAAGCATTCGTTTCGAATCGGATCGTAAACCAACCCCACGATGACCCCGCCGTTCTGCTCCAGCGCGATGGACACGGAAAACTGCGGGTAGCTATGAACGAAATTGGTTGTGCCGTCGAGCGGGTCGATAATCCAGCGATAGTGGTTTTGCGCGCCGTCAACGTCGGTTTCTTCTTCAGCTAAGATCGAATGATCGGGAAAGTTGCGCCGAATCACGTCGACGATCTGCCGTTCGCATTCTCGGTCCACCGAAGTCACCAGGTCAATAGCGCCCTTGTAATCAATCGTCTTCGGCTGCTGCCAGTTTTCACGAATGATGGCACCGGCGGCGTTGGCCGCTTCCCAGGCGACACTCATGAAATTTCCGATATCAGCGTGGATTGACACGAGTAGGACTCCGTCGCAAATGACCCGAGCCTATGTTACCTAATGGCGCGTGAGGATTCGAGCGCCGGCGAAAATCAATTTATCTTTGCGCGTGGTTGGACGGCGCGAAGACGGATATCATCTGCTCGACACCATCATGCTTCCGGTTTCGCTCTATGACGAAATCGAAATTCGCAAAGCGAAAGCAAAAGCGAAGTCCGCCGGCGCGCGGATTAAGATAACTTGCGCTCATCCGTTGGTGCCGCGCGGCGAACAAAATATCGTCTTTGGCGCGGCTCGGTTATTGCTGCCGCGTCTGGACGAACGTCTGAGGATTCATATTCATATTCGCAAGCGCATCCCGGTTGGCGCCGGGCTCGGGGGTGGCAGCACCGATGCGGCAGCGACATTGGTCGGATTGAACCGTCTATTCAACCTTGGCCTATCGGACGCTCACTTGGAAAAATTGGCCTTGTCGTTAGGTGCGGATGTGCCGTTTTTCATCCGGGCTCGACCCGCCCGGGCGCGCGGTATCGGCGAGCGATTATCCCCGCTGGCTGGATTGCGCCAGATATGGATGGTCATCATCTATCCCGGCTTTCCAATTTCGACCGCTTGGGTGTACAAAAATCTGGCCAGAAAGTTGACAAAACCTAGGGTAAATACTAGCATTGCGGCTTCGCTGAAGAGTTTGGACAAGCTTGCTGGCCTGCTCGTTAACGATCTGGAAAGCGTCACTCTCGATAGGTACCCCCGGATTCGTTTGTTTAAGAATAAGCTATTGCGCGAAGGGGCCGCAGGGGGTTTAATGTCAGGTAGCGGCTCGGCGGTATTTGGTATTTTTAATTCCAAGACCAAAGCCCAAAAGGCCTTTCATCGGTTGCGGAACGAGGAGGGGGTTGACGCGTTTTTGGTGCATGTGCTGAGTTGAATGATCACTCGTAAAGCCTAAAGTAACCGCCAGCAACGCAACTGGCTCGTCTCAAGTTGGGGGTCCCTATGCAGGTTACCGAGGTTAGGGTCTTTCCTGTTGATGAAGATAAACTAAAGGCTTATGTCACGATCACGCTCGATCACTGTTTTGTGATTCGGGATTTAAAAATCATCCATGGCACCACTGGGTTTTTTGTTTCGATGCCCAGCAAAAAACGCAAGGATGGAACCTACAAAGACATCGCTCATCCGATCAATAACGAAACACGGCGGATGATCGAGGAAAAAATCATCGCGGAATATCAAAAGGTTCTCGCCGAGGGTGGAAGCGCCAAAGCACTGGATAATGACTGAGTCGATATTTCGCGCGACCGGGTGAACTTCTTTCGCGGAGGTTCGGGGATGGGCGGTCGCCAAGCGGTAAGGCCCCGGCCTTTGGAGCCGGTATCGAAGGTTCGAATCCTTCCCGCCCAGCCAGTTTCTATTGCAGAAAACGGGTCCAGGTAATAGATATATTGGTACCTCAATGTTGGCGCCGTTCACGGGGACGGCGCCCTTGTTTTACTGATTGGGCGATGCGCATTGCGGAGGCGGGGCTCGATCAGGTTTGTTTCCAAGTTAGATAAAGGGCGCAATCGGTCGACGCCAAAAAAACATGTCTCAACAGAATACCGCATTGAAAATATTCGCCGGTAATTCGAATCCGCCCTTGGCCGCGGAGATCAGCCAATATTTAAAGGTCGCGTTGGGCAAGGCCACGGTGGAGACCTTCAGCGATGGCGAAAGCAAGGTCGAGATAAAAGAAAACGTTCGCGGCGCTGATGTTTTTGTATTGCAGTCGACTTCGACGCCCGGCAACAACAATTTGATGGAACTGCTGCTCATGTTGGACGCTTTCAAGCGCGCCTCGGCGATGCGCATCACCGCAGTGATGCCCTACTATGGATACGCTCGCCAGGACCGCAAAGTGGTGCCGCGCGTGCCGATCAGCGCGAAGCTGGTCGCCGACTTGATTACGACCGCCGGGGCGTCGCGCATGCTCACCTTGGATTTACACTCCGGACAGATTCAAGGATTTTTCGATATTCCCGTCGACAACGTCTATGCCACGCCGGTGTTGCTCGAATATCTAAAAAAGCAATTAAACCACAACGAGGTGACGATCGTGTCTCCCGACGCCGGCGGCGTGGAGCGGGCACGCGCGGTCGCGACTCGACTCGATGCGTCGCTTGCGATCATCGATAAACGCCGGATCGGTCCCAATGTTGTTGCCGAGATGAACATCATCGGCGATGTCGCCGATCGCGTGGCGATTTTGGTCGATGACATGGTCGACACCGCGGGCACGCTGACGATGGCTGCCGAAGCGCTCAAAAAAGAGGGCGCGAAGCGAATCCTCGGCTGTTGCACTCATCCGGTTCTGTCCGGTCCGGCGATCAAGCGCATCGAAGAGTGCCCGCTCGAAGAATTAATCGTCACCAATACCATTCCCTTAGGTCCGCAAGCTCAAGGCTGCAGCAAGATCAAGACTTTATCCGTAGCACACCTGCTCGGGGAAGCGATCCGCCGCACCCATGAAGAAGAATCGATCAGTTCATTGTTCGTTTAGCCCGAGGAGGTAGATTTCCGTGGAAACCCTTGAAATACATGCCGATGCCCGCGAGAAGATAAAGAAGCGCGATGCCAAGCGATTGTTGCGCAGCGGAAAAATCCCGGGCATTCTTTATGGCCCGAAAATGCAGTCCGTGAGCCTCGAATTCGATCAGCGCGAGTTCTCCAACCGGATAGCGGGATTGGAAGGTTCGCATTTGGTGCGCTTGAAGTCGTCGACCGCTTCGTTGGCCGACAAAGTGGCGCTCGTCAAAGATATGCAGTATCACCCGATTAGCGGCGATGTCATCCATGCGGATTTGTACGAAGTCGATTTGACGGCGAAGATTACCGTGCATGTGCCGCTCCATTTCGTCGGCAAGGCCGCCGGTGTTGTTCGCGGTGGTATTCTCCAGCCGATCGTGCGTGAAATGGAAGTCGAGTGTTTGCCGCTGGACATCCCTGAGTTTTTCAACGTCGACGTAAGCGGATTGGATATCGGCGATTCGGTGCACATTGAAGATCTCGCTATGCCCGAAGGCGTCACGGCGATCTATGAGTCGAATCTCCCCTTGGTGTCGGTGGTGCCGCCGACCGTCGAAGAGGCGCCGGCTGCAGCGGCTGCGCCCGTGGAAGGCGCCGAAGTTGCCGCCGCGACGCCGGAAACGCCCACCAAGGAAGGCGAATCCTGATCGACTGCTTTTTCCAAGCATGCCGCGGTTGATCGATGAAATTGATCGTCGGTCTTGGCAATCCGGGGCAACAATACGAACGCACGCGCCACAACTTGGGTTTTTTGATCGTCGATCGGGTGGCGGCACAAAATCGGCTTGCGTTGGCACAAGAGGCTTGCGATTCGATAATCGGGGTAGGTTCTTGCGGCGGTGCCGAAACTGTTTTAGCTAAACCGCAAACCTTCATGAATCTAAGCGGCTGGGCGGTTGAGTGCCTGCTGAGGAATTTTTCCGGGACCGCCGACGACCTGGTGGTGCTTTACGATGATTTGGATTTGCCCTTCGGTCGCATTCGAATCCGCCCGCGCGGCAATGCGGGCGGTCACCGCGGCATGCTGTCCATCATCGAGCGATTGGCCGGCGCGCCGTTCTCTCGGGTCCGAGTGGGCATTGGCCGGCCGCCAGCAGGAATAGAGACGATCGATTATGTTTTGGAACGTTTCAACGCTCAAGAATCGGACCAATTGGAAGCGGTCGTCGACCGCGCGGCTGAGGCTGTCGTAGCCTTACTGAGAGATGGGCCGGAGCGCGCGATGGCGTGTTATAACCAGGCTTAGTGATATCCCGAGCGCATTGTAATGGCTCAGGTCGTATGTTAAAAACGACACTTTATTGTGGAGGAGCAAATCACCGTGACTCTATATGAAACGCTATTCGTGGTTCACCCGGAGCGGGGATCGCGGATGAAAGAATTCATCGAAAAGTTTAAGAAAGTGATTGAGGGTCAGGAGGGCACGGTTTCCCTAGTTGACGAATGGGGTATGCGCGATCTCGCTTATCGCATCGACAAGCAGAGCAAAGGCGTTTATGCCTTGTTGCGTTACCAGGCGACGGGCCGCGCGGTTGAGGAATTGGAGCGCAACCTCAAGCTGACCGACGGTATACTGCGCTATTTAACCGTTCGGACCGAGGAAAACGCGATCACGAACCCGAACCCGACGGCGGTACGCGCGCACACCGAACAAGCCCGGCATGTAACAGAAGAGATTAGCGCAAAAACAGAACCTACGACGTAGAGCCGAAGATTCGGTGTCATCCTGAATTCCCCGCTCGTTGCGTCTTGGGTTTGGAATCATAACCGTTGCAGTAATTGATAGAAAAAGAGGTAGATTAATTTATGGCACAGATGGAACGAAGCCCAAGACCTTTCCGGGAAAGGTCGGATGACGATAAGGGTGGCCCGCCGCGTCGACGCCCGATGTTTCGCCGTCGTGTATGCCGTTTTTGCGCGGACAAATCGCTGGCGATCGACTATAAAGATCTGCGGACAATTTCGCAGTTCGTAACAGAACGCGGGAAGATGACGCCGAGCCGAATTACGGGAAACTGCGCGCGCCATCAGCGTTTGCTGACGACCGCCATCAAAAGAGCCCGCAGCGTCGCTCTACTGCCGTTTACCACCGCGAAGAACTAATCGTTTTCACCGGACCCTCAGTTATGCCGCGAGCAGAAGTCATCAGCAGGTTTTTTTTGGCTTTGGCTTCAAGCGTGTTTTTGTTTATCAGCGGAGTGAGTTTACCGCCGCTGGGCGTGATTATCTTGCCCTTTGTCGCTCAACCCGTTCTCGTGTTTGGTCTCAAGTACGGCGTCGGCGCGGGTCTTGGCGTCATTTGTGTGGCGCTCTTGCTCTTGGTTATTTTCGCTGGCGAGGAGCTTGCGCTGATTTATGCGGTGTTTGCCGTACTCGTCGGGTTATTGTTTGGTTTGCTCGGACGGATTCGGGCGATCGAGCAGTTGGTGCTTGGAGTGGCCATCGTGCTCTCAACCCTAACCGCAAGTCTTTCACTGTATTTTTACGGCTCGTGGTCGACGATGTTCCGAGATCTTCACGCGGCATTGACGCAACAGTTGGCATCCGCCGTTCAAGTTCAGGAGAAAATGGGCCTATCGCAAGAGAGCCTGGAGGTCATCAAAAGCCAGACGCCGCATATCGTCGAGACGATGTTGCAACTACTCCCAGCGCTGCTTTTCTTGAGCTTCGCGTTTATCGCGCTGATCAATATTCTCTATCTCGGGCGGCGTTTTCCCGAACGGCGCGCTCAATGGTTCTCGCTGCGTTACTTGCGCGAGTGGAAGGGGCCCGAGCCGCTGGTTTGGGCGCTGATCGCCTGCGGCTTCGCGCTCTTTCTCCCCGGCCTCGCTGCCGTGCGGATGATCGCGCTCAATCTGTTAGTGATCATCGGCGCCTGCTATTTCGCTCAGGGTCTTGCCGTGATCGCCTTTTTTTTTCACAAGAACAACGTGCCGCGATTTTTGCGCGGCCTAACCTACGTGTTAATCCTGTTTCAACAAATTTTTACCCTGTTGGTGGTCGGGCTCGGTTTGTTCGACTTATGGGGCGATTTTCGCCGCCTGAGAAAAAATAACTTGACGCCGAGCCAAGCGTCTTAGTGGAGGAATTATGGAAGTGATCTTGAAAGAAGACATCGTGAATCTAGGAAAGATCGGCGAAGTCGTGCGCGTGCGCGACGGTTACGCGCGCAACTATCTTTTGCCGCGCGGCTTGGTTTTGATGGCGAACAAGAAAAATCTCAAGACGTTCGATCATCAGAAGAAACTCGTGGCCGATCAAAAACAGAAAACAATGCGCCAAGCGCAAAGCGCCGCCGATCAGCTTACCGGTATCTCGCTGGTGATTCCGATGAAAGTCGGCGAAGAAGGCCGGCTCTTCGGCTCGGTCACCAATATTCAGATCGAAAAGGCATTGAAAGCGAAAGGGCTCAACGTCGACCGGCGTAAGATCCATCTGGACGAACCAATAAAAACGGCCGGTGATTACGAGGTGCCCGTCCGTTTAGCCGCGGATCTCACAGTGCCGCTAAAGCTTTCCGTCGTTTCGGATAGTTAAGCGCAGGCCGCCCTGACTAGAATTCATTTCACTTAACGAGGGGAGGAGACCAGGTTCTTCTCCCTTTTTTTGTGGATTTTCGGTTGAGCCTCTGAGAGAGTGCGGTTAGCCGGCCGTTCGCTTAGTCGAGCAAAAAATAATGCAGCAACCCTTCGCGTCATATTCGCAAGTCGCACAGGGGCGGTGGCTGATCTTCTCGGCAGCGTTCCTTTGGAGCTTGGCTGGGGTCTTCATTAAATTTCTCGACGTGCCGCCGCTCACCATCGTTTTTTACCGCAGCCTTTTTGCCGGTTTGGTCTTCACGCCGTTTTTGCGCCGAAACGGCCGGCCCATCAGCGCGCCGATCCTTGTTTCCGCGCTCACTTACACCGCGGCGATCAGTTCATTCGTCGCGGCGAACAAATTGACCACGGCAGCGAACGCCATCGTGTTGCAATACACCGCGCCGATTTTTGTTTTTCTTTTTTCTGGGCTCGTGCTGAAAGAGAAGATTGCCAAATTGAACGGCTTTTCTCTCGCCGTGAGCATGATCGGCGTGGGTATCATCTCGTTGGACAGCGCCGGTCAGCCGGATATGGCCGGTGTTTTGCTCGCTCTGTTAAGCGGCCTTTTGTTCGCCGCATACATGATCAATCTCCGCCGCACGAGCGAAATAAATCCGGTTTATCTTACCTGGATTAACAACATGGTCTGCGCGTTGTTGCTTTTGTTCGTCGTCAAATCACAGCTTTGGCTGACTTCGACGCAGCTTTGGATTCTCATAGTTATGGGCGCGGTGCAGCTCGGCATGCCCTATTTCTTGTTTTCGAAGGGATTGCACACGGTGTCGTTGCAGGAAGCCTCGCTGATCGCGTTGATCGAGCCCGTGCTGAATCCTTTGTGGGTAGCCCTCGTGGTCGGCGAGATCCCGTCGAGGGCGACCGTCACCGGCGGCGCGATGATTCTCTTGGGCCTTGGCGTGCGCTATGTGTGGCCGCTATTGAGAAGGTCAGCGGCGCCTGTGCGTTTGGCGCCGTGAGTCTCTTTCTTCGAATGCGCGTCAACCGGAAATGCGCACGTTGCCAGGATGGCGGATGCGTTCCATTTCTTCGCGCGAAAGTGTTTTGATATCCTTGCGCAGCTCGTAATTGATATGCTGGATCGCTTCCGACGGTCCCGAACGGTTGCCCATCAGCACCATCGGGCAATCGCCGGTGTTTTCCAATTGATAAAACGATCCGCCCGTGATCGTCGCGACCATGCCCGGCGTCATCACGGCTTTGCCGCCGTCGGGAAAATGCATGGTGCACTCGCCCTCGATGACGTAAAAAGTTTGGTCGGCGTTGTGACAGTGCATATCATCAGCGTCGCCGGGCTTGGGATAGACGTGGAGCCAAGCATGAAACCGATTGGTGTTGAAAATTACTTTACGCTTGCCATGTTCGCGCGCCATTTTAGGCATATCCATCACTTCGATCGGCATAATTCCTCCCGCAGCCTAAGATCGCACGAGGTTATCAGCAGGCCTATTTTCCTGTCAATGCGCATCTAACGAAGTTTAACAATCGGCGTTTTTTTGATAGTTTCACAAGCAATCCCAAAACCGTATCTAAGGAGGTTCGAATGGCGATGAACTGGGGAATGGCAAATCGATTGGCGCGGATTATCAAATCGGATGGACGGGCGGTCATGCTCGCCGTTGATCACGGCTACTTTCTCGGTCCCACGAGCGGCCTGGAAGAACCGCGAAAGACTATCGAACCTTTGATGCCGCATGCGGACTCGATCATGCTAACGCGCGGCGTGCTACGCACTTCGGTGGATGCCAAGGCCGATAAGCCCATCGTACTCCGCGTTTCCGGCGGCACCAGTATTCTCAAAGAACTGTCAAACGAAGATATTACGGTATCGATCGATGATTGTATTCGTTTGAACGTCTCGGCGATGGCGCTGTCGATCTTTGTCGGCTCGGAATTCGAAAAGGAAACCCTCGTCAGTCTGGCTAAGCTGGTCGATGAAGGCGAGAAATACGGCATTCCGGTCCTAGCGGTTACGGCCGTCGGCAAAGATATGGCGCGTGATGTACGCTATCTAGGATTATCCTGCCGTATTGCCGCCGAACTCGGCGCCCATATCGTCAAAACTTACTACTGCGATGATTTCGACGAGCTGATCGAAAGCTGTCCGATTCCGGTCATCGTCGCCGGCGGCAAGAAGACGCCTGAACTCGAAGCTCTCGAATTGGCCCACAACGCGGTCAGTCACGGCGCCGTCGGAGTCGATATGGGACGAAACATTTTCCAGTCCGATTCGCCGGTAGGTATGATCAAAGCCGTTCGGGCCATCGTTCATGAGAATGTTGCGGTGAAAGAGGCGTATAAGATTTATGAAAGCGAGAAAAATGCTAAGGCGCGGAAGGCGGGATAACATCTAAGTTTCTAGTTTCAAGTTTCTGGTTTCTAGCTGGAAGATCTGCGCGAGCCTGCGATGCCAACGTTCCGACGATTTGACGAAATCGAGGCCTGGCAAAAGGCGCGGGAACTCACAAAAATCGTCTATAAATTGTCAGGTCATGGGGCCTTCGCTAGGGATTTCGGCCTGCGAGATCAGATTCGGCGGGCCAGCGTATCGATCATGGCCAACATTGCCGAAGGCTTCGAACGCGATGGAACGGGTGAATTCGTACAGTTCTTAGCCGTTGCTAAAGGTTCCGCCGCTGAAGTCCTGTCCCACGCCTATGTTGCACTCGATCAAGGTTTTATCTCGAAAGAGAATTTTGATGATTTGGCCGCGAAGACAGCTGAAGTAGGTCGCATGCTCGCAACTCTAATGACGTATCTCCGCAAATCCGGGACAAAAGGTCTGAAGTTTAAAGTGGATTAGCAGCTACAAAAGCAAGAAATTCGCGATGGTCTCAAACCAGAAACCAGAAACTAGAAACCAGAGACTGGCGTCGCGCAGCATGCGCGTTGCCATGTACTACAACAACCGCGACGTGCGGCTTGAGCAAGTGCCCGTGCCGAAGATTGGTCCAGGTGAACTGCTCATTAAGACACGAGCGAGCGGCATTTGCGGCAGCGATTTGATGGAGTGGTATCGGATCAAAAAGGCGCCGCTTGTTCTGGGTCATGAGATTACCGGTGAAGTGACCGAGGTGGGGGAGGGGGTCAAAGACTTTAAAGTCGGCGATCGGGTTTTTTCCTCGCATCATGTGCCCTGCGGTCGATGCCGCTACTGTTTGAGCGGACATCAGTCGGTGTGCGACCTGTTGCGGACCACCCATTTCGATCCGGGCGGATTTGCCGAATACATTCGCGTGCCGAAAATAAATGTAGAATTGGGCACGCTGCAGATTCCCGATACGATGACGTTCGACGAAGGGTCGTTCATCGAACCGCTTGCCTGCGTGGTCCGAGCTCAACG
>Ga0207701_10007911_pt1 | contig 10523 bp, 12 predicted proteins | sample KBSSwiSSwithPhiX_FD_184294 | JGI IMG/M metagenome (GOLD analysis project Ga0207701, IMG submission 184294) | Switchgrass rhizosphere bulk soil microbial communities from Kellogg Biological Station, Michigan, USA, with PhiX - S5 (SPAdes) (version 2) | ecosystem: Environmental > Terrestrial >...
CCTACCTGCGAAAACTGCCTGAAGATCGTCGGGAGAGATTCCGAACTTATTCCCTCACCAGAGTCAGCGATCGTGATCTCTACTTCCGAATCGGATCGGGACGCCGAAATTGTGACCGTACCGCCCGGTGGTGTAAATTTTATCGAGTTCGACAGCAAATTTCCGAACACCTGTTGCAAACGGTTGACATCGCCCATTACGTACGCTTTGCCGGGAGCTATCCGCGTTTTATATGTCAGGCCGCGAGCTTCAAGCGAAGGCCTGTGAGCGTCGACCACGTTTCGAACGACGGAAAAAACGTCGGTCGGCCGATACTCGAGGCGGATCTTGCCTGACGCAACGCGTGCCGAATCAACAAGATCATTTATCAACTTGGTCTGCATTCGGGCACTCCGCTCGATCGTTTCCATCGCTTTTCGACGGGTTTGGTCGTCAACGTCTTTTGTGAGAAGGATGTTCGACCAGCCGAGGATCGAGTTTAGAGGGGCGCGCAATTCATGCGAAACGAAAGCAAGAAAAATGTCTTTTGAACGATTTGCCTCTTCAGCCTCGTCCCTTGCTGCCTTTTCACGTTCGTAAACGGACGCAAGCTCTTCTGCCGCTCTCTTTTCTTCCGTTATCTTTCGTACCGCACCGACCATTTTTTCGGGCTTTCCGTCGATGCCGAGAAACGACTTTCCTTCGGCAGCGATCCATTCGGTCGTTCCATCGGTGGAAACTATCCGGAACTCATTTTCATACCGGTCGCCAGCCCGGATCGTTTCTGTTAGAAACTCGCGAACTGACATCCGATCATCCTGATGGACGATTTCCAAAAAAGCGGAAAACGTAAGTTCTTTCCCGTGCTCAAGACCAAGGATCTCGCTGAATTGGCTCGTTGACCTGATAACGTCTTCGCCAAAATTCAGATACCAGAGGCCGATCTTAGCGCTTTCCGCCGCAAGAAGCAGGAGTGCGGCAGGTTCATTGGGCGATGAATCTTGCAGAACCGCCGCTTCCGTTCGACGAGCGCAAACAAATATCCTGCCGTCGTTCTCCGACGGTATCAGATTCAACTCGAGGGGAACCTTTTGTTTTGAGCTGGCGCGAAAGTCGACAAACACGCGCGCAAAGCTACCGCTTAACGCATCTTTGAGTACCTTCGTAACCGCGGCCGAGTTTGCTTCCGACGACTGCCAAAAGGCTGTCTCCGAGAATACCTGGGATTGAAGCAGATGCGGCTCGACATTTGTTTTGTCAAATATCGAACCCGCTAACTCGATTATACGGCCACTGTCGTCGAGCAATCCATAAAGCTCGAAAAGCCGGTCGAATACGATTTCAACCGTTTTTGGGAACTGTTCGTTTTGAGACATTTCAGCCGCGAAATTCATGCCAGACTTTAATTTGTGGACCTCAGTTTACCAAACCTGCCGCAACGTAGATGCGATATTTGGCAAACGAACTACTGTTATCTTGACTGACTCCGAAGGAAGCGTGCGTTTTGTTTGATACAATCGATTTTACATTAAGGTCCCAGATAAATGGAAAGTTCAATGCGTAAAGCACTGATTATTGAAGACGATCCGGATACGATCGATCTGTTTTCCCATCAATTAGCGAGCGAGGGTTTCCATGTTTCAAGTGCTGAAACTGGAGCTAAAGGCCTCGAGAGAATCGGGAGCGAGGAATACGACGTCATCCTTACCGATCTGAACCTTCCCGATATTAATGGGATCGAATTGGTTAGCCGTTCGCGTTCGATCGCACCTCACACGGAGATAATAGTCGTAACCGGTAATGACTCTGCAGAGAAAGCCATCGAGGCCACTCGGGTGGGTGCCTTCGGTTACATAGTAAAGCCCGTCGATTTTGGCGAATTAATGATCGACGTGCGCAATGCGGTCGAACGTCGGCAACAGTACAAGATCAACCAGCGACAAGCCGAAGAAATACGGTCGCTCCGGGGACGACTCACGACACCGGAAGCATACGAAGGTGTTGTAGGCAGCAGTCGCGCGATGCAGCAGATCTTCGAGCTGATCGAAAATGTGGCTGAATCCGACGCAAATATATTGATCCTTGGGGAGTCCGGCACAGGAAAGGAAGTGATCGCAAATGCGATCCACTACAAGAGTTCGAGAAACTCGAAGCCGTTCGTGAAAGTGAATTGTTCCGCTTTGCCGAAGGAGCTGATAGAATCGCAGCTTTTTGGTCACGTAAAAGGAGCATTCACCGGCGCAAATTCCGACAAGACGGGTTTTATCGGGCAGGCTAACGGGGGCAGTCTTTTGCTTGACGAGATCGCCGAAATGCCCGTCGATCTGCAGCCGAAGCTCTTGCGCGTGCTTCAGGAAAAGGCGTATCAGCCGGTTGGAAGCGAGAAGATGCGCGAAGCCGATTTTCGACTGATCTGCTCGACCAATAGAGATCCATTCGAGGCGATCAATGAGGGAATGCTTCGTGAAGATCTCTACTATCGAATTAATACTATCGAGATCCGAATCCCTCCGCTTCGGGATCGAATGGACGACGTGCCGGTCCTCGCGGAATACTTTCTCAAGCAGTTCGGGGAGAAATACGAACGGTCGAATCCCAGATTTTCGCCGGTAGCATACGACCAGATGCTCCGATATCACTGGCGAGGGAACGTTCGCGAGCTTCAAAACAACATTGAGCGCGCATTGTTGCTCTCTAAGAATGGAACGATCGAGCGCCTTGATCTGCCAACAAGCGATGAAAATTCAATGTTGCCGACAAACTCGGTCGCCTCGTTTGCCGAGAATAATGGCCTCAATCTTACTCATTCGCTTGAAAACTTGTCGGAGCTCGAAATCTTTGAGGTCACTGGCAAAATGATCGTCGAACGATTACCCGAGGCGGCAACCGACCAAGAGCGAAAGGACGTGTTTGGCGAAGTCGAAAGGAGTATCGCGAAGGCTGCTCTCGAACGCACTCGTGGAAATAAGCAAGCCGCCGCAAACCTGCTTGGGATATATCGGCCGAGGCTTTACGGTATACTGAAAAGGCACAACATCGAAAAATCGGAGTAGAATTCTTGGATTAGGAGGAAAGTATGCTTGGAATTATCTGGCAATTGATCGTTGGCTTGATCGTTGGTGTTTTGGCAAGGTTGCTTTTGCCCGGACGCGAAGCGTTTCCGGCCGGGGCTTTGGGCTGGCTGTTGACGGCGTTGCTCGGTATTGCCGGTGCATTTATCGGCAGCGTGATCGCACGGTCGCTATGGGCTGGTGAGAATTATGCTGCCGGCTGGATCATGTCGATCCTCGGAGCGATCATTTTGCTCGTTATCGTTCGAATGATCTTCGGCCGAGGCGGAACAACAGCGGTTTGATCACGATGAACCGACTCTGTACTGAATTGTAAGGGCGCCTCGGTGCGCCTTCATCTCATCATCGTCTGTTGTTCCGAACGAAGCATCCATTTACCGCCTTGCTGAACAAATGAATCCGTTACGCGTGCGCGACCGCTTTGGCCCGTTTTCAGCGTTACATTCAAAACGTATCGAAGAATTGCATCGGAATCGCTCGCGCTGACTATCTCTCCGTTTGTGATCGCCCATGAGCGAATAGAACGTTCCACTTTTACATCTGCCAAAGCCTTATTCTTGTTTTGAACCTTCCCCTGGACATCGGTAAGTTCAAAATCGTCAGTGGTATTCTGCGCGAGAAAGCTAATATCGCCATCCTTCGAGGCCTCGGCCATATTATTTGCGATGCTAAGCAATTCATTTTTCAGAGCCTCTCGGTCTACGGGCCGCTTTTGAGATGTGCTAGTTTGATTCGCCAGAGGCCGTTGTTCTTTGGGAACGGCCGTCCTGCCACCGTCGGTCAGGTTACAAAAGGATAATGCGATCCCGAGCGGCAGAAAAGGGAATATCAGTCTCATAGTACGAGCCTAATTAATAAGATCGTGTACCAGACGGGGGAAGTCTAGTGCATCCAGCCGTTACAATTCCAAAAAAGCAAAGCTATTTCAATCCATACAATGTGATCATTGATCTTTGCCCTTTGCCAACGGAGGCGGCCTCGTACCAGAATTTTACGCTGGCGATGTAACGGTCTTTGCCGGGAAGGTCCATCACGCGCGATTCGCGACCGGCTTTGATCACAGCTTTAACCTCGAGGGGCGTCGTTTCCCCGTTCCTATACGTAACCTCGATCCGGTAAAATCGGATCGCATGTCGAGAAACGAAGAATTTCAGCGCCCGGAACTGGCCTTTTGTTGAACCGATGTGAAAGGTGTCGGATTCTTCCTGGTCGGTCACTTCCTTTGTACCCAGATTTTTCCAGTTTTGCGCTGAAGTCGCGGAGGCGTTCACAGCGAAAAGGAAAACCACGACGGCAGAGATGATCAAGGTCTTGAACATATTTTGCTCCTTCGATTAGAAAAAAATTGTAAGACTTTTCAGAGTCAGAATACCGAAATCGAGTCAAAAAGAAAATGCCCCGCCAGATAGGCGAGGCTTTCGTTGCGGTCATGAATGAATTTAGCGAGACGGTACAGACACATTGACATCGATCTCTTTCTTCTGCTTTCCAGAAAGAAATCCGCCATAATACAACGCTCCCATCACGATCGCTACGATCACGATCAAAGCGAATGCCCAAATAAAGTTGCTTGCCGCGCCCGACCCGTTTTCTTCTACCATATTCCTCCGATTGAGATCAAAGTCTAAATAAACCGAGACCCGACGTACATAATGCCGCCAGAAATCACGTTCCAAACTATCGCAAGCGTGAAGCTTCAGACTGTCTGCCAGACAACACACGCACTTTTTGCTTATCGAGACGTGGCGCGGGCCTGTTTAACTTCTTTGGCGTCGCCGCCGCGAAATGCTGCTTTTTCTGCTTCCATCTGGCTCGCCAGCCTCTCCAATGTCGAGTCTTCGATCTGGTCATCCACTAGGGGAAACATTTCGTCTTCTTCTTCCTGCACGTGATGCTCCACATCTTCCATAAGAACCTTGATCTTCGCTCTAAACCCTTCCGAATCACCTGAAAGTCCGTCGAGCTCGGCGAGGAAGGCCTTCACCTGCCGATGTTCTTCGATGCCTTCGCGCACGATTCGCTGAAGTTCTTGATCGCCGTTCTTTAAGAGAAGCGGATAGAAGATGGCCTCTTCGATGTGTGAATGTGTATCAAGCTCTTGTTTGATCTTTCGGAAAACCTCGCCATTATCTCCATTTTCGTTCGATTTCACTTGATCGAACAACCCTTCGACTACTCGGTGATCAGCCCTTAAAAGGTCGATCGCGTTGAGCTCGCTCGGCGTCAGAGCGGATGAAACAGCTTCAATGGCACGCGAGATCATTCCCTTTTTCGCGGGAGTCTTTCGTTTGGAGGACGGTGTAGACCTCGAACGATTCGCCGCTGTAGACCCAGTTGTCGGTTTTGCAGAAGATCTGCCCCTTGACGGAGTCGCGGCACGAACCGTCCGCTTTGTAGAAGTGCCGCTATTCGTCGACCGCGTTTTTGAAGCAGTGGATTTTGCTCGGCCGTTGGTTTTGACGGTCGTTCGCGATGTCGAGGTCCTCGATTTCGAAGCGGCTCCGTCGCCTCGTTTGGTCGAGCTGGCTTTCGACGATGCGGACTTTGCTCTCGATGAAGACGTTTTCCTCGCCGGTCCGTTGCCCGAGCGCGTAGTTTTGCTTTTGGAAGCCGCTGTTCTCGATCGTGATGCCGATGTTGACCTTGAAACTGATCCTTTGGATCCCGATTTAGACGTCGAACGCGAGGACCCCGATTTGGACGATGTTCGCGAAGCCGACGACTTCGATGACGAAGTCTTCGATGCCGAGGATGGGGACTTCGATCTCGAAGGCGCCGAGCCGTTCGATCTCGACGAACTACTCTTGGTTTTAGTTGCGGTTCGCGACCTCGATGAAGAAGGCCTAGAACCTGATTTGGACTTTCCCGTTTGTTTCGTTGCTGCCATTAGATGCCTCCCTTCCTAAGAGTTTTTTCATTCTCTTCGACCGAGAGTAACGATTCTTTGCGGCGGGGTGTGTATTAAACAATACCGGAAAGGAAATAAGCGCAAAGGGAAGGAGGTAAGCGCAGATCGATCCGTTGCGTGGGAGCATCACTCGTTCGTCTATCCGACCAAAGGAACTATCAGCGTTCAGGCACATCCGGGGTGCCCACAGTCGCACCTGATCTCGACCATATCCTGTTCCGCGGAATCGCGGCAATGGTCGCTACAATACGAGGCATCGCCGGTCGTCGGGCAATTACAGATCTCATGTTCGCATCTTCCATCATCAGCCATTATTCTAACCTCCATGAGATTTGGGGATGATTCCCGTCAACGCAAAGGTTGCCCAAATTTTCCAGACTCGATCAATAGCTATGGTTTCTTGGCAGATGCCGCCTTAACTGGTGTCGTTTTCGGATAGATGATCTCGCGACGATCGACCGTCGGTGTTGGTTTGGGAGCGTCAGCTCCAGCGGGCACGATCCAGATCTCATAAGCCGGTTCTTCGCGGAAACCGCCGTCGATCGTCCCGACCCGGTCGGCTGTAATGCCGGCCAACGTCAATTGCGTTTTCATCCTTCGCAGCGCTGTGACGGCATAACCGCGAACGTTCGTTCGCCCGGCATACGCGATCAGATAAACCGCATCGTTCGTGTTCGACAGCGCATTGACAGCGCCAGCAAGTTTTTCGTTTTCCTTTTCGACGGCGAGGTCATCGAACTCGTCCAGTTTGGTAGCGGGCCCGATCACTTTCAAAATCGTGCTCGCCTGAGACGCACATTCCGGAGCGTAACCACCGACCCACAGGTCCGCGACGATCTCGCGGTTTTGGCCGGCGCCAGTCGTATCAACGTTGATCGTCCGGGTTCCTTGTCCGTTTAAGATCGAACCTGCGGAAACGTTCCAAACGATCGTTGGCGTTATGTGGGCTTCGCCGCCAGCGATGGAGGCACCGAACACGGCTTGCTGTCCATCTTTCAGCACCTTGCCAGAAGAGCTTTGGATGTCGATCTTTGGACACGCCTGTGTTTCGTTGACTGCCGCAGGCGGCCTCTCCTTTACCACGGGAGGCGGTGGGGCTTGAGCGAGGATCGCCGCAGCGAATAAGCAAAAGAAAATGAATGTAATGGGAATTCTAAATTTCATTTCGGTTGACCTCCGGGTGGGAATCAACAAAATATTAGCACGAAAAACATTGGACTAAGGCAGCGAATGGGTTCGGGTTTTGCCGGCTTTCGATCGATTTCAAAGATCACGGCTGCGTCGGTTTTCGGACCTGCCGTGGATTCGGTGGATACTCGACCTCTTCGCGCCTGACCGTCGGTGACGGCCGCGGCGGCTCGGCTCCGACGGGCACGATCCAAAATTCGTATGCCGGATCTTCGCGGAATCCACCGTCCATGGCCAAGATCCGACGTTGGGCGAGACCATCAAAGACAAGCTCATCCTTCAACTTCCTCATCCAATTGAATGCATAGCCACGCTCGCTCTTTTTTCCCGCATAGACGATGACAAAGAGATTGTCGGGTGACTGCGCAAGAAAGTCCGCGAGCACTTTCAGGTTCTCCGTTATAGCTTTCCATTCGAGCTCGCCAAATTCACCAAACTTCGTTGCGGGCGCAATGATCTTGACTCTCGTCGATTCCTGAATGACGCACTCGGGCGCGTATCCCCCGACCCAAACCTCGACCACAAGCTCGCGATCCGGAAGCGTTCCTGCGCCGGTCGAATCCACCTCGATCTTCTGCGTTCCCTGGCCGCTCTTTACAAAACCTGCATTCACATTCCACAAAAGGGTCGGCTGCACCTTGGGATCGCCGCCCGTGATGTTCGCAGCGAACGTCAGCGACTGTCCGTCGCGGACAGTTTTACCGGTTTGTGTCTGAACCTGTACTCGAGGACATGCCGACGGCCTGGGCTGCGGCGTCGGCGTGGGCGAAGGTGAAATCCCGGGCGTAGGCGTTGGTGTCGGCGTTCGGTAAGGAAACGGAGGACGTGACTGGCCGCTCGCAGACATCAGAAAGAACGCAATAAGGAATGGGAAAATTGCGATCGCGCCAATTCTCATTTTCAAAGCCTCCGGGAACTTAAAGGATTGCTTTTCCATTTTACAACAATTATTTAGAGGAGCGTCCACTAGCTAAAACACCGCCGGTGACATCCATATGACGCACGAAACGTAGTTTTAGCCTTTATTTCACGGGCAATCCATACAGTATGACCTTTGCCTTTGTACCGTTCAACGATCGCGATTCGTACCAAAGATCGACCTTCGCGACATGACGCTGCCCGCCGAGAAGGTCGAGCTCGCTGGTCGACTCGCCCTTTTCAAGCGTGACCGACCGAGGAAACGTTTGTTTTTCGCCGTTGCTGTACGTGATAACCATTCGGCGAAAGAAAAGCGCCGAACCCGTAACGGTCAACTTGATCCTTGCAAGAAATCCCTTTCGATAGGTCACTACGACGGTGTCGTGTTCGTTTTTGAGATCGAGCGAACGCGAACCGAGTTTTTTCCAGTGCTGCGCCGATGCCGTGCCCGTCGCGACCGCAAGAAATGTGAACACGATCACTAAGAAGAGGCTTTTGCGAATTAACATGACGCTTTTTGCTTGCTGCATCGGATATAAATAGAAATGTCGCAATAATATGCGCTTGCTGGCAAGGTGTAAAGACGACGTCCTGTACCATCGTTGATCGAGGCATGGCCTCAGCGATTACAGAAGCCACGGGTTGGCTCGTATTGTATATGCTCGCGCTCTTAGTGGTTTCGAGTATAGCGGACCGGCGGTCATGGTATTTGTAGTGACCGGTGCCGTCTCACCTTCGATCTTGGAGCGCCGTTCGCCTACTTCATCACGATCTGGCCGTTTTCGACGCGAACGTTTTCAGGGTCGGTTTTCAGAACCATTTCGATCAGCATACCGGCGAGTTTTTTATAACTTGCGAGCGTCGCGGCATCGTTGTTGTTCTTGCCTTCGACGTAGCCCGCGAGAAGCATCCCGCCAAAACCGACGAGCGTATTATTAAATCCTTGTTTGTCTTTGTTCGTAGCCTTACGCATCTCCGGTAAGTCATCGAGGACAACATTCATCATCTTGTAATACGTGTTGACGCCATCTTCGCTTGGCACTTCCGCGTCGTGATAAACGGTTATCGCAGTAACCGTGAAAAACGTCAGCCCGGCGGCGATATTATTCTTCCAGCCTCGCGTCGCCGCTTCCTTTTCGTATTCGACTTTCGTTGAGGCGTATATCTGTTTGATCAGGGCTTTTTCTTCGGGTGTGGTACCAAGTGCGTCGGACAAAGCCGTGCCGGTATCGACGTCTGGATCAGGCCGGAAGACCCCGAAATTGCGCGCGACCGGCGGCGGCTGCACAACGATCTGCGGATTTGACCGCGCAGCGGCTTTTGCTGCGGCTTCGCGTTCCGCTTTCTCGACCGCGGGAAGGCCCCACTTTCTTACTAGCGCTTCGCGTTCCGTCATTCGCCGACTTTGCACTTTGACCTGGTCGTACACACGGCCCTGCGCGGCGCTTGCCTGTCCGAACGATCCGTAAACCGTAGGGTAGCCGGCGCGATAATATCCGCCGCCCGCAGCCTGAATCTGCGCATTCGCAATGCCGACACCCAGAAAAGCGAGAGCGAATATTAAAACTGCTGGTTTTGTGCGATTTTCAATTTTCATATTTCAACTCAATTCGAAAGTAGGTTGAGATTGGAACCGAATACGACGAATCAATAATCGATCCAACATTCTTCATATGTTCGTTAATGCAGTTATTTTTTTCCGAACACGTCATAGATCCCGGTTCCCGTGGATCTTGCGTCGAGCAGGTGCAATAGTCTGGCACCCTTGATGCACGACCAAAAAGCGTTATATGTTTTTGGACCGGTCTCTATTTTCGAAAAATGTATCTGCCAATTATTTGGAACACTGAAGTTTCCGGCGGACTTCACATTAGCATATTGTGCACTGCCGACCATCCCACTTACCACAAGCAGTTTCCAACTGTAGGAGTTGCCCGAGCCGAATACGAACTCTTGGTTTGACTGGTGGATATTCATACCAGCGTAGTTTCCGGTATATACACTATAGAGTTGCTGGACACCGGTAAAATCACTGGTCCAAGTGCCACTGAAGTCGCTTTCGGCAACGGCGAATTTGTTATAGTTCACCATTTGGGCAAGGGGGTTGAGCAAGTCGCTCTCGCTATCCCACCTTATGGTCTCAGGGTCGAACTTGAATTGCTGGATGAAACTATTTTTGTCGGGAGCAACGAACTCAAGCCATCCCGTATTACCTTGCCGAAAAAGGAGAACAAATACTTGTTTTCCCGAGGCTCTCTCGGCCGCATATCCCATACCTAGATAAGGTCTGTTGTAGGTGGTGATGGAAGCGGTTTTGTAATTTTTCAGGCTGCTGTATCGCGGAGCCACTAAAATATCCCAAGCAGCGTTCGTCAACGGTTCCGGGTCGGCAGGGAATATCGTGCCTGCCTTTGGGTAATGAATTAAAACCTTGATCTGTCCTTTCACGGCCTCTACCC
>Ga0207701_10007912_pt1 | contig 10523 bp, 7 predicted proteins | sample KBSSwiSSwithPhiX_FD_184294 | JGI IMG/M metagenome (GOLD analysis project Ga0207701, IMG submission 184294) | Switchgrass rhizosphere bulk soil microbial communities from Kellogg Biological Station, Michigan, USA, with PhiX - S5 (SPAdes) (version 2) | ecosystem: Environmental > Terrestrial > Soil...
CGACATGACCCGCCGTTCTCTAACTGACTCACAGGGGCGACTCGTGTGGACATCGGCGCTTCGTCGAATCCGAGTATGCGTGATGGCACTAAACTGGAACGCTTCAATCGTTGGAAGGCAGTTCTAGTCAATCGGAACAGCTCGACCCTATCTGGGAATCCGTGCTCAAAAAAATTATCGCTTCATTAGGGCCGAAGACAATTAACCATAGATTACATGGATAGGATGGATAGGATGGATAGTTAGGGCGCGACGGCTTTCCTTTCTTTTGTAACAGAAGAAAACACAGGAAAACAAAGACTGTGTTTTCGTCCCTACCTTCGTTTCCTTCTGCTAGTCAGAGTGCCCTTCTTTGCGACATCCACTGAATTGCCGCCCTTTACTTTCTTCTCAACTCCGCGATCGGAGCAAACCCCGCGCTCTGCATGACGCGTTGAAACTGCGAGGATAGCCCGCGGTTTCCGTCGGTGCCTCGTCCGACCAACTTCGGGCAAAGTGGCGCGTTGGATTGATTTCTTTACAAAATCGATCAGGCGCGGCACGGATTGTTTATGAAAACAATACGGCACACGGTCAATGTCCCAGGCGAGATGGAACCGCTTCTCGAAGAACGCATCCAAGACTTCCGAAGTCTGTCCGGCTATTTCGTGGCGCTCTGTTTTACCGATGCACTCTATCTTCCTAAGCGACCGATCGCAAAAGCCTTCGCGAATGCGAGCTGGCAACAGCAACAGCGTGCGATTGAGAATATCCTGACCCTGCGTAAGGAGGGCTGGAGGGGTGTTGACCTGCAACTGCACTTTGACGCGTTTACGCAGGTGGAAAAAGTTGCCATTAAGTGCCTAAAGAAGGGCGATTGGCTACTCGATCATGTCGAGGGAGAACTAGCCTTTATGCGGGGCGCGGATTTTCATCGGTAAGCCGCGCTGCGCAGCGCAGCGTCGCGCATGCAAACGCAGCGTTCTGCATGCCGAATTGTAATCGAAAAATGTGGAACTAAAGGGCTACCTTCACCTAACGAATGAAAGCAATCACCATTCTGCTCCTCCTCTTGATGACCGCTACAGCTATGCAGGGGCAGGGATCACACTGGGTCAATGGTTATTACCGCACTGATGGGACATACGTTTCTGGGCATTACCAGAGCAATTCGAATGGTAATGCATTCGACAATTGGAGCACGAAAGGCAACTACAACCCCTATACTGGCAAGCCGGGAACGGTCGATCCATATGCGCCGCGGCCGCATTACAACTCGCAGGGCCATTACTACTACGATGCCTACGGCAACCTGCACTACGTCAGTGATTAGTTGCCGCGGCAACTTCACAATTGACTGCCGCACTCGTCGAACGAGATGATGCGTTCGAGTGCAAGCTACGAGCAGAAGGTAGTTTGCATAGTTGAGATGACTGCTGACGACGTGCGATGAAATGCCACTTTCGTCTTAGGAAACCCTCGTTCTCTCCGTTGAACTACGGGGACAACATTGAATCGAGAAAGAATAGATGGATTGGATGACAATGAGCAAGTTGCCCAGCGCGATCCCCCATTATTGATCTCGACGGCCGAGAGCGTTGTTGAGAGTCTCCTCAGTGGCGAACATGTCCAGATCAACCAGTATGCCCGCTGAGGTTAAAAAGGAGATCGAGCTTGAGATCGCACATGTTCTCTTCATCGACATAGTCGGTTACTCGAAGCTGTCGACTAACGACCAGCACTCGGCCGTTGAGGAACTAAACCAGATTGCTCGCGCGTCCGAGCAATTTCAAAGAGCAGAGGCCGCCGGCCGGTTGTTAAAAATCCCGACCGGCGACGGGATGGCGCTGGTTTTTTACACGAGTCCGGAAGCGCCCGCACAATGTGCGGTGGAGATTAGCCGCGCGGTGAAGGAACAGCCGCGCCTGCAACTTCGAATGGGAATCCACAGCGGGCCGGTTAGCGGCGTGGTCGATGTAAACGAACGGGCTAATCTCGCGGGCGCTGGTCTTAACATCGCGCAACGGGTGATGGATTGCGGTGACGCCGGACACATCCTGCTCTCCAAACATGTAGCCGAAGACCTGGAAGAATACGAGCAGTGGCGCCCGCTGCTCCATGATCTTGGCACATGCGAAGTGAAACACGGGATGCGCGTCGGCGTGACCAACCTCTACTCGGATGAAGTTGGGAATCCGCAGCTGCCGAAAAAGTTCCGGGCGCTTAGGAAACATCGCAGTCGCGTGCGCTGGGCGGAAGTAGCCATCGCGTTGCTGGTGCTCGCTGCCGTTGTCGCCGCCTTTTTTTTCGTTTTGCGGAGACCGATGCGATCGGTAGTAAGCGTTGCCGAAAAAAGTGTTGCAGTGCTTCCTTTCGAAAATCTCAGCAGTGACAAAGAGAACGCTTATTTCGCGGACGGCGTGCAGGATGAAATCCTAACCAACCTCGCTCGCATTGCGGATCTGAAAGTGATCAGCCGCACTTCGGTGATGCAGTACAAAACTGGCCTCCAGCGCAATCTGCGTGAGATTGGGCAGCAGCTTGGGGTGGCGAACTTACTGGAAGGCAGCGTCCAGCGCGCGGCCAATCGTGTGCGAGTAAACGCGCAGCTGATTGACGCGCGGACCGACGCGCATCTTTGGGCGCAGACTTACGATCGCGATCTTGCCGATGTCTTTGCCATTCAAAGCGAGATCGCCAAAGCCATCGCCGATCAACTGCAAGCCAGGCTCTCGCCTAACGAGAAAGCGGCGATTGAAAAAGCGCCCACCACCGATCTGGCCGCCTTTGATCTTTACACCCGGGCCAAGACTCTTCTCCTTTCGACAAGTTTCGGCTCTACTCTTGAGCAAAACCTGCGGCAGACGGTTGAGCTTCTTAACCAGGCAATTCAGCGTGACCCGACTTTTTTCGAGGCCTATTGTGAGCTGCTTCACGCTCACGCGTTGCTTTATGCAGTGGGCTTCGATCACACTGCTGGGCGGTTGGCTTCGACGGAAACCGCTCTTGAGGCGACGGTCCGGCTGCGGCCCGATGCTGGAGAAACACATCTGGCACGGGCGCAATATCTCTATTTCGGTTCCCGCGATTACTCTGCTGCCCTGACTGAATTGGAAAATGCGCGGCGCAGTTTACCGAACGATCCGCGCATCTTCCAATTGATTGGCTTTATTTTGCGCCGCCGAGGCCAACAGGAAGAAGGTCTGCGCAATCTGGAAAGGGCAGTGGAGTTAGATCCACGAAGTTACGACATCATGCAACAGATCGCGCTCAGCTATGAACAGCTGCGTCGCTATCCAGAGCAGGCTGCCATTCTGGATCGCGCCTTAACCATTATTCCGAACGACGTCGCCACTGAATGTGCCCGCGCCCTGGTTGACTTTTATTGGAAGGCTGACACCAGGCCGTTGCATGAAACGATTGATTCAATCCTTGCCAGGAATCTCGCCTCAATTTCGGACGCCGCCGATAACTGGTTTGCTTGCGCGCTGGCGGAACGTGATCCCACCGCGGCGGAGCGGGCATTGGCGGCCCTTGGAGATGGCCCGTGTTGGGGCGACGACGCTATTAATCTGAGTCCCAGCTTTGGTGACGGATGGCTGGCGCGGTTGATGAAAGACGAAGCGAAGGCGCGCGCCGCCTTCAGCAAAGCGCGCACTGAACAGGAGAAGATCGTGCAAGCCCAGCCAGAGTATGGACCTGCCCTTTGCGTGCTCGGCTTGATCGACGCCGCTTTGGGACGCAAAGAGGCCGCCTTGGCGGAAGGACGGCGCGCCATCGAACTTCTTCCCATAGAAAAAGATTCCGTGAATGGCAGCCGCATGATCCAGTACTTCGCGGTCACCGCGGCATGGACAGGTGAGAAAGACCTTGCCTTGCAGCAACTGGAAATTGGCATGCGCGCTCCGGCCGCATCGGCGTTGGTTAGCTACGGCGGATTAAGGTTGTTGCCCTTCTGGGATCCGCTCCGCGGCGATCTGCGTTTCAAACAAATCGTCGCCTCGCTCGCGCCGAAAGACGCCGCTTCCCCGACGAAGTGAGATCCGCGCCTTTGGTGCGAAGAAGAATAGTTCAAATTGGGAAAACTACGTTTTGCATAGGCTCAACGTCTGATGGGGAATCACGTGTTTGTGCAGATCTGACGATCTCGAACTGCTCGGAACGCGTAATTTCTTTACAAGATCGATCAGGCACGGAAGGAATTTCCTATGAAAACAATACGGCACACGGTCAACGTCCCAGGCGAGATGGAACCGCTTCTTAACGAACGGATCCGAGACTTCCGAAGTCTGTCCGGCTATTTCGTGTCACTCGGTTTTACCGACATGCTCTATCTTCCTAAGCGACCCATCGCAAAAGCCTTCGCGAATGCGAGCTGGCAACAGCAACACCGTGCGATTGAGAATATCCTGACCCTGCGCAAGGAGGGCTGGAGGGGTGTTGACCTGCAACCGCATCTGGACGCAGTTACCCAAGTGGAAAACGTTGCCGTTAAGTGCCTGAAAAAGGGCGATTGGCTACTCGATCATATCGAGGGAGAACTTGCCTTTATGCGGGGCGCGGATTTTCATCGGTAAGCCGCGCCGCACGGCGCAGCGTCGCGCATGCAAATGCAGCGTTCTGCATGCCGAATTGTAATCGAAAATGTGGAACTAAAGGGCTACCTTCACTAACGAGTGAAAGCAATCACCGTTCTGCGTAAACGGCCAGAAATGACTTTCTCACTAGGAGAAGTCAAGAAAGGCCAAAACGAGAAAAGCCAAGTCGAAGCTCTGGTCCATTTATCGCGTTTTCAACGCTTCACGTTTTAATGATTTAGCGTCGCGACGCATCTTTTCGCCTAACGAACCGCCAAATCCTGCCAAGTACTTAGGTGAACGGCCACAAATGACAACTCAACGACGAGGAGTCAGAAACGGCCAAAACAAAAAAAGAAAATAGAAAGAAGAATGATCATGAAAACAAAACTAGTTAAAAGCATAACAAGCTACTTGCTCCTCGCGTGTGCGTTGGCCAGCCTGGTTGCCGCAATGGCGCTGGGCACATCCGCCCCCGCGCGGGCGGCAGCCGACGGGCAAGTTTGCAGCGTGGGCATGCTAAAGGGCTTGTATCTGGCGACCTCGGACGGGTACGCAAACGTCGGTGGGAACCTAGTACCGAAAACCATCATGGAAGGCAAGCACTTCAACGGAGATGGTACGTTCATCAATGAATTCGGCACGGTGAACATCGGGGGCACGACTATTCTCAACACCGGCGGATTTGGAGGAACCTATACGGTCGCACCGGACTGCACGGGCACCCTGTCAGTCCCTAACGGCCCAAGCTTTAATATGTACGTCGGACCGGGTGCACAGAGGCTTTGGTTCACCCAGATTGTAGGTGCTGGCGCCACGGGATTAGGTGTAGGAACCGCAACACGGCTGCCAGGGCGGTAAAAGCTCCGCGGCTGTTGTGACGGGATTTGGCTTGTCACCGATTGTAGGGTTTGGCGCGTTCTATCCGCGCCAAACCCGTCTACTCGTTTAGTCGCGGAAATTTTTGAAGTTGGTTGCGACTTTGAAATCTTTACCGCGGACAAACTGAATGACGCTTTGCAATTCGTCCTTCTTTTTCCCAGTCACCCGAATCTGCCGGTCTTGCAGCGCACTCTGTACCTTGAAGCCGGCTTCTTTGATCGCCTTGATTATCTCTTTTGCTTTTTCCCCTTCCAAGCCTTGCTGGATTTTCAGTTCCTGCCGCGCGTGACCCAGCGGCGAAATATCCGGTTCTACCTGCTCGACGTTGCGCAGATCAACGCCGCGCTTGGCTAATTTACCGATGACGATTTCGCGCAAGCCTCGCAAGCGACTGGCGTCTTCAGCCGTAAGCGTGATTTTGTCTTTCTCGTAAGCGATCTCGGCCACGCTGCCTTTGAAATCGAAGCGGGTCGCTAATTCTTTGCGTGCTTGATTGAGCGCGTTATCGATTTCCTGTTTGTCGACTTCCGAGACAATATCAAAGGATGGCATGGTTTAATTTCCGATTTTCGATTTCTGATTTAGCAGTCTATTGCAAAGCCCTCATCCTAACCTTCTCCCCGAGGGAGAAGGAACCGCTCTCTCACGCAATGACAAATACCAGCCTCGTTTCCCATTCTCTCCCTCTGGGAGAGACGCACGCGCAAGCGGCAGTGAGGGCAGAGGTGTGGGTTTGGGAGAGGATTGAGGTGAGGGCCGTTCTCCAACATGTTTTAAGCATCTGCCGCAACTTCGCGTTCTCGCCAAGTGACTTTTTGCATACAGTCGAGATGGCACGCGGCCGTCTATCATTTCGCAGGCAGGATGCCTGCTTGCCCCACAGGCGCGACGCCTGCGCCCCGGCTACTCGAAGCGCAGGGCGACGACGGGATCGATCTTTAAGGCGCGGCGCGCCGGGAAATAACAGGCGGCGAATGCAGCGGCCGCGAGTAACAGAGTGACGCCGATGAAGATTGTTGGGTCGTTGGGGTTCACTCCATAAAGAAGGGTGCTGGCCAATCGAGTCGAACCGAAAGCAGCGAGCAGACCGATACCCAAACCGATCGCGGCCAGCAACATTCCCTGACGGAGCACTAACTGAAGAACCTGGCTGCTTTGCGCGCCCAAAGCCATGCGAATCCCAAGCTCGCGCGTCCGCTGACTAACCGAGTAGGCCATTACTCCGTAGACCCCAACCGAGGCGAGGAGGAGGGCGAGCAAGCCCAGGCTACCGAGCAGAATTGCCCCCATCCACGATGGCCAGAGGGCAAAGGCAAGATGCTGAGCCACCGTTTTTTCGTAGGTGATGGAAATGTGATTATCGATGTTGCGGACAATCCGATGAGTCTCAGCCAACATCGAACCCGGCGCGCCCCCCGTATGTACAAAAATGGTGATACCGCCGTCGGGTAAATCTCGAAACGGCGTATACAACATCGGCACCGGCGTTTCACCGAGGGTAACGGCTTTGACGTCGCGGGCGAGGCCGATGACTTCGAACGAGCCTTCCCGGTTGTAATAGCGAAAGCGCCGGCCAATCGGATCTTCGCCGAGCCAAAATGTTTTTGCCATCGTCTGGCTGATAATTGCGACTTTGGCGGAGTTTTCGCTGGCGTCTTGTTCGGTGAAATTGCGTCCCCGCAAAATCGGAACACGCATGGTTTCGAAGTAACCCGAAGTGACGGCGCTGATGTTGGCAATCTTGCGATTGCTCTCGGCGTTTTCGTCGCGGCCTTCCGCCACAATGGTGCGGCCTTCACCACCAAACCCGAGGGGGACGAACTGGCCGAGATCGGCGCTGCGCACCTGAGGATCGCGCCGCACCTGTTCGACAATAGCGCGGGCGACCTGGCCGCCGCGCTTTTGATCGTAACCAGCAAGCGCGGGATCGATACTAACGATTGCTAGATTTTCTGTGCGAAATCCCGGATCGATTCGCTGCGCGCTATGAAATGATTTCAAGAACAGTGCCGAGCCGATAAGCAACAACAGGGAAACCGCAATTTGCGCGATGACGAGAAGATTGCGCAAGTTCCATCGCTGAATACCACCGCCGGTGGCGATGGCGCGTTCGCGCAAACCTTGCGTCAAATCCCAGCGGGTCGTTTGCCATGCCGGGGCGAGTCCGAAAATAATCCCGCTCAGAAAGGCGAGCAGAATTGCGCAAAGCAAAACCCGGAAATCCGGCTGCGGATCGAGCGAGAGCGGAACAGGCGTGGCCGGCAAAAGCGAAAGCAAAACGTCGCCCAGCCAGTAAGCGAGCACGATCCCGCCGACGCCCCCGATCAACGCCAATAGAATACTTTCAGTCAGCAACTGGCGGATGATCCGGCCGCGTCCGGCGCCAAGCGCGAGGCGAATTGCCATTTCCTGCTGCCGCGCAGTGGCGCGGGCAAGTAGAAGATTGGCGACATTGGCACAGGCGATGAGGAGGATGCTGCCGGCGGCAACGAGAAGAAGCAGGGAAATATTTTGCGCGCTATTCTCGTTCCCCGGGCCGCCAATTCCCTGCGATTTCGCTTTTTCCGCAGGCAACAACGCAACGGAGCGTTCCCTGTTCACGTCGGGATAAGCCCGTTCGAGTTGGCGCGCCACGGTTTGCATCTGGGCTTGTGCGGCGGAGACGGAAGTGCCAGGTTTCAAGCGCGCAACGACGTTGAGAAAAAGAGCGCGGCGCATTTTAAACCACTCGTCGCCCGAAGGCCGGATCCAGCCATGCATCGCCAACGGCGTCCAAATCTCCGGCGCCACCCCGATATCGATGCCGGTAAATCCGGCCGGCGCCACTCCGATGACGGTGAAGGCGTGACCATTCAACGTCAGAGTGCTACCAATGATGTTGCGATCACCGCCAAGTTTCTTCCAAAACTTGTAACTGACAATCGCGACCGGATGCCCGTTCGGCGTGGTATCTTCCTCCGGGAGGAATCCGCGCCCCAAAAACGGGTGGAGCTCGAGCAGATCGAAATAATTCCCGCTGACCAATTGGCCGAGAACATTGGTGGTTTCGCCGGCGCGCGTCATGCCGATGCCGGCAAAGGTGTAGCCGGCCATTCCTGTGAAGACGCTGTTCTGCTTCTGGTAATCGAGAAAATTGAGGTACGAATTCGGATTACGCCCGGTGAAGTGACTATCGCTGGTAAAAAGTTGCACCACCCGATCGGAATGTCCGATCGGGAGCGGACGCATGAGCAAGGTGTTAACGATTCCCAAGATGGTGGTGTTGACTCCAATGCCGAGCGCGATGGCAATAAAGGCGATGGCAAAGAATCCCGGACTCTTAATTAAGCTCCGGATTGCGTAACGAAGATCTCGCCAGATCACCAAATCACCTCCGAAACGTGGATATTTCCGTCGCCAGCGCGAAAGGTGAGCTTGGTTGCCGGGGCGTCGCCGATCACTTCGCTGATCTCTGAATCGTCACCGCGTTGGCGAGTTCCCATCGGACTAAAATCGCTCGACACGTGCCCCTGTTTCGCAACGGCGTGCATATGAAAGGCTGCGTCCGTTGGGAGGCGCGCCGACAGGTTTCCATCCTCAATCTCCGCCTCAATCGAGATTGGGCGTTCCTCCATCCAATCAAAGAAAACATTAAGCTCGCCTTGGTTGACATGAATGGTTTGATCGCAAAAACAATTGTGTGTCTCGAGTTGACCGCCGCCGAGATTGGCGGCGATAGATGCGCCACGCATGCCATCAATCACAAGATTGCCATTCGGCAGTTCTACCCGCGCAATCCGCGCGGTTTGTGGGATGTTAATGGTGTATTCCACCGTTCCGGATCGATCTAAAAAATGGTGACGCGGCGCCGGTGGCGGCGTGGTTTCAATATTCACAACATCCGGCCGCGCATCGACACGAATCGCGATGGCGTTTAAGCGCTCAGGTGAAAACGCCTTTTTAACCGCGACGATTTTTACTTCGGGGCTATCGGTGCCGAAGATTTCAACCGTCCCATCGATCGCGCGCAGCGAAAACGTGCCCGAAGGATCAAGCGGAAATCTTCTCTCGACGACATCTTCGAGGACCTCGCCGGCTCGAAGCGAACTAGCAATCAGAGAGCCCAGGAACAGGACGGTAGTAGTTAGCGCGATCTTGCGGAGCGCGTAGCGAATGTTTTTCATGACTCGTTAGGCGCGTGTGAGCGCGATTACTGGATCGAGTTTCGCGGCGCGCCGCGCGGGCAAATAGCAAGCGACGAACGCGACGGCGATGAGCAGCAGAGAGATCACGATGAATGTCGTCGGATCGCTTGCGCCCACCCCGAAGAGCAGATTCGAAATCACGCGCGTGAGACCGAGGGCGCCGACCAATCCGACGACAACACCGATCGCAGCCAGCGTCATGCCCTGCCTAACGACTAGTCGCAGTACGTCCGACTTTTGCGCGCCGAGCGCCATGCGGATGCCGATCTCCTGAGTGCGTTGCGTGACGGAATAGGCCATCACGCCATAGATGCCGATCGCGGCCAACAGAAGCGCGGCGATGGCGAAGACGGTGAAGAGCTGCATCGACACGCGTCGCGTGCCTAACGAGTTTGCCACCACGTCGTCCATTGTGCGGACGTTGTAGATGGGCTGGTCCTTGTCGAGCGCCTGCACTTCATGTCGCAAGGTGGTAGCAAAAGCGGCAGGATCGCCGGCGGTTCGAATCACCAGCCCCATGATATTGAACTCAGCCTGGGCGTTCGGCACATAGATTTGCGCTCCCCCCTCTCCAGTCAGAGAACCGGTCTTCGTGTCGCCGACGACCCCGACGATTTCGCGCATGAATTTTTCGTCGCGCCAGATGGAAAGACGTTTGCCGATCGCTTCCGTGGCCGAACCGAAATGACGTTTCGCGATGGTCTCGTTGATGATTACCACCTTCGGTGCGTCAGCATTGTCGCGAAGTTCAAAGGTGCGTCCGGAAAGCAACGGAATTTGCAGGGCGCGAAAATAATCGCCGGTGATGCTGGAGAACATCGCGTCCCTGTTTTCGTCGACCGTGAGCGGCCGGCCTTCCGGAATAAATCCGCGTCCAATCGCGTAACCACTCGCGTTGAGC
>Ga0207701_10007913_pt1 | contig 10522 bp, 5 predicted proteins | sample KBSSwiSSwithPhiX_FD_184294 | JGI IMG/M metagenome (GOLD analysis project Ga0207701, IMG submission 184294) | Switchgrass rhizosphere bulk soil microbial communities from Kellogg Biological Station, Michigan, USA, with PhiX - S5 (SPAdes) (version 2) | ecosystem: Environmental > Terrestrial > Soil...
TCCCATCGTAAGGCTGATGAGCATCTGGTTGCGGATGTAGGTCGAGAGAACGACGCTCAGTTTCTTTATCAGATCATTTGCTACTTCTCGATGTCTCGGCGGGATCAATGCGTTTACGCGGCTTCGGACCTTACGATAATCGCTGAGTAAGTAATAGACGAAGAACGGTACCAGCATGAGGTCGATAATCGTTGTTGTCAGATCTACCAGACCGAAGATTCCGCGTTCCAGCCAGGAAACGAAGATCGACCTCAGCTCTTCCTGCTTTTGCGGGTTGTGGTACGCGCGAACTGTATCCTGGATCGCATCATAAGCAAGGGGACTGATGGTACGGATTCTGTTGAGCAGCCGATCGACACGTGCAGGGTCGCTGACGAGGCGCGATCCCTGATCGTATGAAACGAGAAACTGCTGCCAGATGCTGGGAGCAATGAAGATCAGACCAAGGATGGCTAAAAGAAATGAGCCAAGGACAGTGAGCAGAGCTGCGGATGATCTTGACCACCCTCTGCGTTCAAGCCAGGCGGTGATTGGTGCGAGCAGGTATGCCAAAGCAACTGACAGCAGTATCGGGAGGAGGACGATCCGCAACCCGAACATGAAGACTGCGATGATGGCAATGGCAAGGAGAACGCCAGGAACCCAGCGCATCCATGCGATTGGCGACGTAGAAATTTTCCCGTTCCCATTGCTCATCTGCCTCCCATCGGCACATCAATTGCACGATAGATTATGTCGTAGGACTGCTTACATTTTACTTATCGGATGTCTGCTTTACCTGACTTATTTCGCTCATTTGACGGTTGACGTGAACAATATAGTGCAGTCCTGAAAGAACCGCCATTGAGACAGTCAGGTAGTAAAGGGGCATTAGATAATCAGAATGCAGATTGAATGCGTTCGCTCCAAGGAAGACCACGAGCTGAACGATTTGGAGGATCGTATTTATCTTTCCGAGGAGCGACGGGCGGAATTGGGAGAAGCCAGTAACCATGTTTATTACGAGGGCTCCCAGAACGATAAAGGCATCGCGGCTGATGACCGTGATGGTGACCCAGAAGGGGATCGGATCGCTGAATGTGAAACGTGGCAATGACAGGACGATGAAGGCCGTGACAAGCAGAAGCTTGTCGGCCATGGGATCGAGAATCGCTCCGAGTTGGGTTTTCTGATTCAGGCTGCGGGCAACCAGCCCATCGAGACCATCTGTGATTGCTGCAAACAAAAAGATACTGAGTGCCCAGCCAAAGCGCTGGTAGAAGAGCGCGGTGACGAAAACCGGTATCAGGATCAGGCGTAGAATCGTCAGGAAATTGGCTACGGTCAGGGCCGTGGACATCTGCGCCGCATAATACGATAATGCGCGACTAATGAGAACACTTGTGGTTGGTGATGTTCACGGGAAGCTGGAGCTCCTCAACAGACTTCTTGTGGAAGCGGGGTATAGTCCCCGCGAAGATAAGCTAATACTAATCGGCGATCTCGTGGATCGCGGGGAGAATTCTCGTGGCGTCGTCGATCGCGCAATCGAACTAAAGCGTGAGGCCTCCGATACCGTCATTATTCTCCGAGGAAACCATGAAGATATGATGCTTCAGGCACTCATGCCGGAGGGCGATATCCACGCAGAGCTCTGGTATTACAACGGCGGAATCGAGACTCTTGAAAGCTATATGGGCCCCGATGAGCAGCTCGCCGTTCCACAGGAACACGTCGATTTTCTTTCTTCACTCCCTACGTGGTATGAAGATGAACACGCCATTTATGTTCACGCCTGCCTGGTCGAGGATGACGAGGGTGGATTCATACATCCTGAAGAATCTCCCTATAGCGCTGAACTCTTCTGGGCCCGCAATCGCAAGTTCTACTCAGAGTACCAGGGAAAAACTGTAGTTTTTGGCCACACAATCTCAGGAATGATGTTCGGTGAATTCGAGAAAGTGTGGATGCGCGAGCACCTCATCGGAATCGATACCGGCGCCTACCTGACAGGTGTGCTCTCAGCAATTGAGCTGCCCTCACGACGCATCTTCAGCGTGCGAGAATCCATAGCCAAACGCAGAAAAGTTAGCTGAAAGAAGAAACGATCCTCGGAACCCCATCCGGCTGGAAATCGTTCTCCTCGGCATGCAAAACATCCGGTATGCCTTCCGGGTTCTGCGAAAGGAACCTGCATTTACACTCGTCGCGATCGTCACACTCGCACTGGGAATTGGAGCCAACACGGCGATCTTCAGTGTCGTGAATACGGTCTTGCTCAGACCGCTCTCATATTCAAATCCTGATCGCATCGTAACCATCCTCAATGAAGGCCGCGGGCCTGTATCTCCGGCCAATTTCATCGATCTCAAGGCCAGTAATCGCAGCTTTTCGAATATCGCCGCGGCGGAGCTGTGGGGTGGCGCGATGACCGGAGGTGAAAAGCCTGAGGAGATTACAGGTGTCCGAATGGGTGACGGGCTGTTTGATCTGCTTGGAATCCAGCCAGCTCTTGGCCGAACGTTCAAGCCAGATGACTACGCGCCGTCAAAGGATCATGTGATTGTTCTCGGCCACAAACTCTGGCAACGAAGTTTTGCTGGTGATGCGAGCGCAGTTGGGCGTCGGGTAACGTTAAACGGTGAAGACTATACGATCGTTGGAGTGATGCCGGCGCAATTTGAATTTCCGCCGTTTTGGGCCACTAGTGCCGAAATGTGGGCTCCCCTCGATCTGACTTCCCGAGCCAATTCGCGGCGAGGAAGCTCGCTCAGAGTGTTCGCAAAACTCAAGCCGGGTGTGAGTCTCCAGCAGGCGCGCGCTGATGTCGAACAGGTGAACTCACAGCTCGTGACTGCTTATCCCGAAGCCAACACCGGAATGAAGCTTCAGTCTGATCCATTGAATGACAAGGTTGTTGGCAACGTGCGGACAACTCTGCTCGTGCTTGTGGCGGCAGTCGGTCTGGTGCTGCTGATCGCGTGCGCGAACATCGCGTGTTTACTGCTCGCGAGACTTGCGCGACGCGAAAAGGAAGCGGCCATCCGAGTGGCGCTGGGAGCAAGTCGCTGGCGGATCATGACCCAGTTCCTCACAGAGAGCCTTGTCCTTTCGATTGCGGGTGCGTTCGTCGGACTAGCAATCGCGCGTTGGGGAGTCGCATGGCTTACAACAATTCTGGAAGGTGGGCTGAACTCAGTGAGCGCCACGATGCCGCGCGTGAGTGAGATTAGCGTTGATTCAACGGCTGCTCTCTTCGCCACTGGCATTTCTCTTCTTACGACTGTTCTTTTTGGATTGGCGCCGTCGCTGGTGGCCTCGAGACCAAATGTCGATCAGACTCTCAAGGAATCCGCCAGAGGATCGTCCGGAAAGAGCGGAAGACTGCGCGAGACGCTTGTCGTCACCGAGTTGGCGCTTGCACTGGTTCTTCTAGTTGGCGCAGGGCTGTTGGTTCGAAGCTTTATCAACCTCAACAAGGTCGAGCCGGGATTTGTTGCGAGCAATCTGCTGACTATGAATGTTTCACTCGCAGGCGCGAGGCAATATACCGGCGCCGCGCGTGAGGCCTACTATCGACGTCTGATCTCGAGCATCGAAGCTCTGCCGGGAATCGAATCAGTAAGTGCCATCAATCATCTGCCGCTTGCTGGAGACACGTGGGGAACACCGTGGACGATTGAAGGCAAAGCGCTCCCGCCGCCTGGGCAGGAATTGAGAGCCATCTTCAGAGTGTCACGTCCGGGCTATTTCAAAGCCATGGGAGCAAAGATGCTTGCTGGACGTGATTTTACCGATTTTGATTTGCCGGGCGGCGAGGGTGTGACGATCGTGAATGAGACGCTCGCGAAGCGTTACTGGCCTGGCGAAGACGCGACTGGAAAGCGCATCACACTGGACAGTCCGCGCAGTAATCCTCAATGGCTAAAGATTGTTGGAGTTGTGCGTGACATCAGGCAGGAAAGCTGGGTTGAAGCCCCTGATGCTGAGATATACCTTCCCTTTCAGCAAAGCCGCGGTTTCTATGAAGGCGCGCCACGCCATTTCACTTCAATGACGCTGGTGGCAAGGACTGCGATTGATCCTGAAAAAGTGTCGTTGGCCATGACGAAGACAGCCAGCGCCATCGATGGCAACATACCGATCTCTCCGGTAGTGAGCATGGAGCGGGTCATTGGTGATGCGGTCTGGCAGCAGCGATTCAATGTGCAGCTAATCGGACTCTTCGCAGTTGCCGCATTGATGCTTGCGGCCATCGGCTTATATGGAGTGATGTCATATTCAGTAGTACAACGTCGTCAGGAGATTGGCCTGCGGATCGCGCTCGGAGCGCAGCGACGAGATGTTCTCAATCTAATTGTCGGACGTGGCATGAAACTGATTGCGATTGGACTGGGCGCAGGCATGATTTCCTCAGTGCTCTTGACTGGATTGATGTCAAAGCTGCTTTTCAACGTCAGTCCGTTTGACGCAGTCACCTACATCATGATCGGCGTGTTGCTTGCGCTTGTTGCGTTGATTGCGTGCCTCGTACCTGCGCTCAGGGCGATGAGAGTCGCGCCTCTTGAGACTCTTCGAAACTAAGGCGAGCAGGAAGGAAAGAATGTTTCAGGATTTTCAGTTTGCGATACGTACCCTGGCGAAGAGCAGAGTTTTCTCTCTTGTCGCAATCCTTTCGCTGGCGTTGGGAATCGGCGCGAATACAGCCATCTTCAGCGTCATCAGTACCGTATTGCTCCGCCCCTTGCCGTTCCATGAGCCTGATCGTCTGGCGATGATATGGGAGGACTCGAGCGCGATTGGCTTCCCGCAGGATACTCCCGCGCCTGGAAATTTCGCTGACTGGAAGAAGCAGTCTCAGGCCTTTGAGGACATGGCTGCGCTCGGAACGCGTTCTCTCAATCTTACAGGCGATGGAGAGCCGGAAAAACTTTCTGGTTACAGTGTGACCGCAAACATCTTTCCTCTTCTTGGCGTCAAGCCGGCGCTTGGCCGCACTTTCTCAGCGGAAGAGGATCAACCTGGTGGCGCTCGGGTCGTGATGATAAGTCATAGCCTCTGGCAGACTCGCTACGGCAGCGATCCGAACATTCTCAACCGTAACATTCTTCTCAATGACGAGAAGTACACGGTGATTGGCGTGATGCCGTCCGATTTTCAGTTTGGTGCGAGCTACACTCGCTTTTGGATACCCATCGCGTTTACGTCGGAAGAATTAGCCAATCACGGCAATCATTATCTGGAAGTCATTGGCCGATTGAAGCCGGGCGTAACGCTTGCGCAGGCCAACTCAGATATCAAGTCGATTATGAAGCGCATCGCGGTGGAGCATCCCGACGATGCAGCTCAAACCGGCGCGCTGGTAATCCCATTGCACGAACAATTCACGGGAGGAATGAAGCGGTCACTCTGGATTCTTCTTGGCGCGGTCGCGTGTGTACTGTTGATTGCTTGCGCCAACATTGCCGGACTACTTCTTTCGCGAGCTGCGGCTCGTCAACGAGAGATTGCAGTGCGCTGCGCATTAGGAGCTGGACGCTGGCGCATAGTCAGGCAGCTGCTCGTCGAAAGCACGCTGCTGGCAGGCATTGGAGGTGCACTGGGAGTGGTTCTCGCCATATGGAGTTTCGCGTTTCTCAGGCAGCTCGTGCCTGAGGAAATGGCAAACTCAGCCACTTTGCAGATGGACGCGGGCGTCTTTGCCTTTGCCTTTGCGGTTTCCGTTCTGTCCGGACTGTTCTTTGGCCTCGCTCCGGCTTTACAGGCATCGAGGCTGCGTTTGACGTCAGCCCTAAATGAGGGAGGCAATCGCAGCGGGTTTGGTTCGGCACACCAGAGGCTGCGCAGTGTTCTGGTGGTTGGTGAAGTGGCTCTCGCGCTGGTGCTCCTCGTTTGCGCAGGTCTGCTGATTCAGACGTTATCCAAACTGCACAGCCAGTACTCGAACCTTCACGGTGAAAGCCTTCTCACGCTGCGGACTTCACTTCCCGAGAACCGGTACCGAGAGCATTCAAAGCGAGTGGCCTTCTATGATCAGGTACTGCAAAAGGTCGAGGCGATTCCCGGAGTCATCTCTGCAGGCTACTCAACATCAGTGCCTCTGGAATGGGCAGGCGGGGCCAATGGCATCACCATCGAGGGCCGTCAGGCTGAAACGGGCGCAAGCTTCAACGCCAATCATCGCCAGGTAAGCGCTTCGTACCTGCAAACCATGGGAATAGGTTTGGAGAACGGTCGATACTTCACCGCGCGTGATGATGCGCAATCGCAACCGGTTGCAATCATCAATCGCACGATGGCGCGCCAATACTGGCCTGGTGAAGATGCAATCGGCAAACGCTTCAAGAACGGATCGCAGCAGTCAGATCGCCCGTGGTTAACCATAGTTGGTGTCGTTGCTGATGTCCGCCAGATGGGAGTGGACCAGCCTACCAAGGCCGAAATGTATTTCCCATACAAACAGATCAGGACGCACGCGTTCTTTACTCCTCGCGATCTGGTTGTTCGAGCCAGCGTCATACCGTCGAATCTGGTGCCGTCAGTGCGCGCTGCTGTTCATTCAGTTGATCCGAATCAACCAATCTCAAATATCAGAACGATGGACAATGTGCTCGGCGAGCAGACCAGGATGCGCAGCCTCGCTATGTCGCTGTTGACCGCATTTGCAGGCCTTGCGCTGCTGCTCTCGATGCTGGGTATCTATGGTGTGTTGTCTTACTTCGTTGCGCAGCACACGCGCGAGATAGGGGTGCGACTTGCTCTCGGTGCGGACGGCAGAAAGATTTTCTCGTTTGTTCTCACGAGAGGCTTTGTGCTTGCTCTGATTGGGATTGCCATAGGGCTGGGAGCCTCGCTGGTAATCACGCGCCTCCTTCGTAGCCTGCTCTTTGAGGTCAGTGCGGTTGATCCGCTCACGTATTTTGCTGTGACAGTGGTGCTGCTGGTTGTTGCCATCACCGCGTGTGCTCTGCCGGCAATACGAGCCGCGAGAGTTGATCCTCTGGTGGCGCTGCGCTACGAGTAGGAGAAGATCTCACGCGAACACCAGAAAAACGCGAAGAAGACAAAGTTAGTAGATCGTGGTTGCATCGTGAGGGTAACAATACAGCCATCGTTCCCCGGGTTCTGCAGATGCAATGACAGGATGCCTGGTTGACTTTGCGTGTTTGGTAGCGTGACGGTTTGGCGAATTGTCGCAACAAAGTGTCACGCCGCATTCCTGGCACGTTCTGAGATGCACCCACTTAGAAGCGATCTTTACGCATTCTTCGCATTCACGCTTTCTCGGCGTCTTTATTTCGGAGACTGCATTGATGTGATCGCAGTTTTCGGTAGCCATAACATCCTCCTTCCATAGTATGCGTGAATTCTGATCGAGAGCGCCGAAGGCGCTCAGGTTAATAGCGGGGGCGTGACGCGAGGCTTTGCGAGCGTCACCCCCGGATGATTCCGGAATGAGAAATGCGCCCTGAACGGGGCGCAGGTCGATTTCGTTTTATTGCTACAACGGTGCGTGATGTTCGCAAAGTCTCGCATCACGCACCGCTCTTAACCTCTGCGGCCTCCGGCGCTGCGATATCTGTCTAAGAGCTCTTAAAAGCCCAATCGCAATCCGAAGCGAAATATCCTCTCGCCGCTAACGGTTGTGATTTCTCCGAAAGCGCTGCTATCGCGGCTCGCCTGTGGGTTGCCCCACTGAGGTGTGTTCGTAAAGTTGAATGCCTCTGCCCGGAACTGAAGGTTGAATCTTTCAGTGATCGGGAACTGACGGAAGAGTCCGAAATCCCACTGAAATCGGGATGGCCCACGCAGGATGTTGAATCCTGCCGTACCAAACCGTGCCCGATTGGCAGGATTGGGGTCTGAACCCACAGCCCGGAACGCATCAACATCAAAATACTTCTGCCCGGGGCCGGTGTTTCCATAAACTGCCACTTCCGGCTTGATCAAATCTGCGGTCTGCGTGCTGCCAGGCGCATTCAATGAGTTGCCGGATGAAGTGACCGTAAAGGGCAACCCGCTGAAGTAACTGATGATGTTGTTTACCTGCCAACCGCCAACAATCGCCGACACGACGCCACCATTGTTGAGGTACCTTCGACCCTTTCCAAAAGGCATCTCGATCATGTTTGTGATCTGCAGGTTGTGAGGCCGATCAAAGCTGCTCAGCGAACGGTTCAGATAGTAGTACTCAGGTATCGGGATTCGCAGAGTGTCATCACTGTTGTTGGCACCTGATGTGGTAATGGATTTTGACCAGGTGTAGTTGACCCCTAACTGATAGTAGTCCTGAAACCTTCGGTCCAGTCTCACCTGAAGAGAATCATAGTGACTATTGCCAATTGGAGCTACCTCGAGGGTCTGAGCTGTGCGCCCGAACTTCATCGCCAGCTGGCGCCCGTTATTTCCAGTGTTGATGTTGGCATAGTTCAGTTCGCGGTAGCCCAGCTGACCGATCTGCCGCGTCCCGATGTAAGCCACCTCCCCCGTGAACCCGAACTTCAGCTCCCGCTGCAAGGACAGGTTCCAGGATTGAATGTATCCACGATCGAATTTTTGAGGAAGAGTGATCGCTGATACATTCGACGGGATCGAAATGATTCCATTTCCCAATGGTGGAGGCGTTACCGTCGGAATGCCGTCCGAGAGTGAACTCACATACTGAAATCCATTGGCAGCATCGTTGATCAGGTTGAGCAATATGGGATGATTGGTGCGAAGCGGCCGTGCCAATGCATACGGGTCATTTGTCAGACCGTAGCCGGCCCGCACTACAAATGAAGGAGTGATCCGATATGCGAGACCGATGCGAGGGGCGAACAGTGCCTTGCTCACTTCAACACCAAGGTTGAGGGGCACGATTCCGACGCCACCAATCTCCATCATATTGGTGTCGGGGTTGTAACGTTCAAGACCTCTGTCAGCGCGAGTGGGAACCGGGAAATACTCCCAGCGAGTGCCGAAAGAGAGAGTCAGATCCTTGTTTACCTGCCACTGGTCCCGGCCATAGATACTGTATTGCCAGTTGCGAGTCGTGTATGGCGCAACTGTGAGGTTCAGTTTTCCGATCCTGTCAGGGAGTCCGAGCAGGAACGCCGCAAAGCTGTTGTACTGATTTCCGTTCGCTCCACCGTTGAGCGCAGTGATACCTGTCCCGAACCGAAATCCACCCCGGGCACCAAGACTGGTATCGCTCGATTCAGGCTGTATATGGTTCAGCTTCTGCCTGTAAACCTCCGCACCGAAGCGAATGTTGTGAGCTCCATGCATCCAGTTGGCATTGGCGACGAACTGATACTGATCGTCACTCCGCGTGTAAGGCATGAAAGTATCTACCGTTCCGTAATCTGCGTACGTGCTCAGGTCAAACCACGGAAACCCGCCCTCGAACGGTTGTGACCCGTTTGTTCCGGGAATGCCGAGGAAATCAAGACCACGTTTTTCTGCGAGGTCTGACTGTGCCACATCCGTGTTCTGCCGGAAGAACCCGAAATTAGCGTCCACGACGAAGTTCGGACTAATCGTGTATACGCCACCTATCGAGTAACTGTGCGTCTTTCCCTGGCCGGTTCCGGGATTCGAACTGTTAATTGCCCTTCCCTGTAATTCCTTGCCGAAAATAGTCTCATTTACGGTATAGAAGTTGAGCACGCTATAACGGCCAAAGATGTTGAACTTACTGTTGACGTTGTAGTTGACCTTGCTGTCTATCGTCCATCTGTCAAAGAGAAATCCTGCCGAGGCAAAATAGTTATTGGACTCTCCAGCAAGGTTCGGCGATGGAATGAGCGGCAGAATCTTTTTGACGATCGGGCTGATCCGGTCCGCACAAATGACATTCTGAACTCCATTGCAGCTGATGATCTGGCGGCCTGTCCCGCTCGGATTGCCGGTCAACGGGTCGTAAATGTTGACATTGAGCCCTCGGAAATCTCCTTCGCGAATCTTCGCCGTCGGGACGCTATCTATCAGGCTGTCGTTCTGCCGGTTCTTAGTGCCCTCATAGCTGAAGAAGAAGAACAGCTTGTCCTTCATAATTGGACCACCAATCGTCCCGCCATACTGGTTTTGGATGAACTTGCCTTTGGCGTTCTGAGGTGGACGGAAATAGTCCCTCGCCTTCAGATGCTGATTTGAGTGGTATTCAAATGCAGAACCATGAAAATCATTGGTCCCGCTCTTGATCTGGACGTTGATTGCGGCTCCGCCCGCCAGGCCCTGTTCAGCATCGAAGCTGTTGGTCACTACGTTGACCGTTTCGATTGACTCGAGTGCTGGAATGTACGCAGTCACGTGAGGCAGCCAGATATTTGTCGAAGTGACGCCATCGATGCGGGTGTTGTTCGATGAACGGCTCGAGCCATTAACGTTGAAGACGAGCGAGCGAGATGGATTCGATGGAACGGAATGGGCATCCTCGGGAGGCGTGAATCCTGGCAGCGTCTTGAAGAGTTGCTGATAGTTTCGGCCGAGCGGGACTGGAAGATCGCGCAGTGGCCGGCTCGTCAGCTCGGAACTGACCTCCGCGCGGTCGGTCTTGATC
>Ga0207701_10007915_pt1 | contig 10520 bp, 10 predicted proteins | sample KBSSwiSSwithPhiX_FD_184294 | JGI IMG/M metagenome (GOLD analysis project Ga0207701, IMG submission 184294) | Switchgrass rhizosphere bulk soil microbial communities from Kellogg Biological Station, Michigan, USA, with PhiX - S5 (SPAdes) (version 2) | ecosystem: Environmental > Terrestrial >...
GAGCCGTTCCGTGAGCTGGACGCGTGGATCAGCCGCTACCGCAGCCTCTGGGAGTCACGGCTCGACCGGCTGGGCGCCGAGCTGGAACGCAGGAAGAAAGCGGGCGCGACGCGCGGCCGCAACAAGGAGAAGGGCTCATGAGCAGACGGATGATCAAGATCGAGCGGACGTTCAACGCGGCGATCGAGGACGTGTGGACGCTGTGGACGACCGTGGACGGGATCGAGTCGTGGTGGGGCCCGGACGGTTTCCAGGTGAAGGTGCGCAAGCTGGAGCTGCGTCCGGGCGGCGCGCTTCACTACGACATGATCGCGGTCGGACCCGATCAGATCGCCTACATGAAGAAGGCGGGGATGCCCGTCTCGTCGCCGACGCGCGCGACCTTCACGGACATCACGCCGTACACGCGGCTGGCGTTCGACCACGTCGTCGACTTCGTGCCGGGCGTCGAGCCGTACGACACCGCGACGGTCGTCGAGCTCGCGGCGCGCGGCGCCGACACGCAGCTCACGCTGACCGTCGAGGCGATGCACGACGAGCAGTGGACGCACATGGCCGTCATGGGCTGGGAGAACGAGCTGGGCAAGCTCGCGCAGGCGCTGGCGAAGAAGTCAGCCTGACCCCTCGAAGAGGAAGGAGCATTCATCATGCAGAAGATCTCGACGTGCCTGTGGTTCGACAACGAGGCTGAAGAGGCCGCGAAGTTCTACGTATCGATCTTCCCCAACTCGAAGATCATCGGCGTGGCGACATACACCGACGTGGGGCCGGGCCCGTCGGGCAGCGTCATGACCGTCGACTTCGAGCTGGACGGAAAGCCGTTCATCGCCCTGAACGGCGGGCCGCTGTTCAAGTTCAGCGAGGCGATCTCGCTGGTCATCAACTGCGAGACGCAGAAGGAGATCGACGACTACTGGGAGCGCCTGTCGGCGGGCGGCAAGATCCAGCAGTGCGGCTGGCTGAAGGACCGCTACGGGCTGTCCTGGCAGGTCGTGCCCACGTTGCTCGCGACGGAGATGCGGCAGACGAACGATCCGGCGCGCCTGAACCGCGTGATGAAGGTGGTGCTGGAATCGGTGAAGCTGGACATCGCGAAATTGAAGGCCGCGTTCGCGGGGTGAGATCCGTCAGCCGGTGCCCACGAGGCGGAACACGCCGTCCGACGATTGTTCGAACAGAGGCGAGCTGCGCAGGAGCCGCCAGATCCGCGTCCACGGCAGCCCGACTTCGCGAACCAGCCAGCGGATCTGCGCCTCCGGCAGGCCGCTGCGGGCCGCCTCGAGCAACGGTACGACGCGCGACTCCTCTTCGTTGAGGTAGGCGCGCCGGTCGAACGCCTTGTCGACGACCACCATGTCGCCGGCGATGCGCACCTCCGGCATGGCCCGGCACAGACCTTGAACGACGATCGACGTCGGCCGCGGGCCGGCGCGCGTGCGGAACAGAACCGACGTCAGCCGCCGGAGCGGCAGGCGCGGGACGACGGAGAGCACCTTGCGCAGGTTTGCGAGCAGCGGGTTCGAACGCTGCTCGAACCAGAACCAGCCGCCGTCGCGGTCCAGCCACCGGAAAGCCGGCAGCCCGCTGAGCAGTCCCTCCACGAACTTCCCGTCGATGGTGCTGCGCGTGGTCGCGCGGACCTGGCCGGCGATGCTGTCGGTCGTCGCGGCGCCCAGCGTCCGGACCGTACGCGTCGCGATGCGATACGCTGTCCGCGCCGCGGTGAGATCCCGCAGGTGAAGGACGACGCGTGTTTCGCCCAGCTCGATCACGCGGAACGAGAACTCTTGACCCAGCTGAGCGGCGCTCTTGAGCAAGCTCGCCACGTCGATCGCGTCGGACCGCCGTGCGCCCCGCTTGCTGTCCAGTTCCAGCTGATGTTCCGCGATCGGGAGGCGCTGGGCGATCGTCAGCAGCAGCCGCTTCAACGCGCGGTCGTCTGACACGCCGACGTGGCTCAGGTTGGGCAACACGACCCCCGCGCGCGCCTCCAGCGCCGCGAGCAGATCCAGCAGCGCGAGACCGCCGAAGCGCCGGAGCGCCACGTAGCGGCCGATCGTCCAGGGCCGGTCGTCGGCGCGCGGCGCGCCGGCGCGGCGGAGCGTGTTAGCGGTTCGCCGTCCGACCGGAAGCGCGAGCGCGGCGTCCGGACTGGGTAGCACGGTGTCCAGGATCGGCTGGGGCAACGCACGCAGCCGCGTCTGCACCCGATCGACGACCAGCAGGCTGACGCGCCGGCATGTCTCCGCCGGCAGGCGCTGCCACGCATCGGCGCCCAGCTCGTCGCGCGCGATCAGCTGGTTGTCCGCGTCGGTGGGGAAGCCGGTCGGATACCGTTCCAGGACCAGCGGTCGCAGCAGGTGAGGAACGATCGGTTCTCCGGGGCGGGGATAGTTCATGGCCGCGCCATCAGAAGAAGAGGCGTGAGACCAAAGCGAAGACGGGCAGCAGGATCGCGCCCGACCAGGCGATGTACCCGAAGAAGCTCGGTGTCCGCACGCGGTGCTGCTCCGCGATCGCCTTGACCATGAAGTTCGGTCCGTTCCCGATGTACGTGACCGCGCCCATCATCACGGAGCCGCAGGAGACGGCCGCCAGCAACTGCTGGCCGGTCGGGTGCACCGCCAGCGCGCCGAGGTTTGTCGCCGAGAGCAGCCCGGCGCCGGCGTCGGTGACACCAACCGCGAGCGACGCGAAGGTCAGATACGTGGGCGCGTTGTCGAGCACGCTGGACAGCGCGCCGGACGCCCAGAAGAACTGCCACGGCTGCGTGACGCCGAGCGACGCGCCCCGCTGTTCGAGAAAATTCAGCGCCGGGATCATCGTGACGAACACGCCCAGGAAGACCGCGGCGACCTCGACCATCGGCGCCCACGAGAACCGGTTCCCTTCGCGGACGGCGCGCGGCGTGGTCGCCCACGACAGGCCCGCGAACAGCGTCATGCCCGCGACCTGCACCAGCGTCTGCAGCTGCGGAAAACGAACCAGGTGCGGGCCGAGCAGCCCCGTCGCGAACACGACGCCGACGATGCCCAGCAGCCAGAACAGGTTGACGCCGCCCTCGATCCGCAGCGGGCCGATCTCCAGGGCCGGGTCGGACAGCCGCGTCGGGCGCGGCTTGCCGCGCTCGCGGACGACGGCGATCCGGTCGAAGGCGGCGAACAGCGCGAGCAGGACGCCGTTCACCAGCGCCCACGCGGGCGCCAGGCGCAGCGTCCACGCGAAAGGGACGCCCCGGAGGAACCCGAGGAACAGCGGCGGATCACCGAGCGGCGTCAGCAAGCCGCCCGCGTTGGCCACGATGAAGATGAAGAACACCACGATGTGCGTCGGCCGCGCGCGGTGGGCGTTGGCGCGCAGCAGCGGCCGGATCAGCAAAGCCGACGCGCCCGTCGTTCCGACCACGCTCGCGAGCACCGCGCCGACCGCGAGGAACACGGTGTTGACCAGCGGCGTCCCGATCAGCGCACCGCGCAGCCGGATTCCGCCCGAGATCGCGAAGAGCGCGCCGAGCAGGGCCATGAACGCGACGTAGTCGCAGCCGGTGTGAAACAGCGCGGCCAGCGCGCCGTCGGGGTGGCCGGACAGGCCGACGACGGCGGGGATGCCGGCCAAGATCGCCAGGATCAGCTTGTTGCGGTTGCTCTCCCACAGGCGGCTCGCGAAGAGCGGCAGCGCCGCGATCAGGACCAGATACCCGACGAATGGAATCACCGCCCAGGCCGGCGTCGCGTGGATCGAAGCTGGGGCTGCTTCATTCATCGTCGGAGATCAGTGTTGCAGGTATAGCGGGATGGACGTGCGCTCGACCAGGCCGCGCGTGACCGAACCGTGAAACAGGTGCGCGAGCCGCGAGTGCGCGAACGCGCCCATCACCATCAAGCCCGCGCCGAGCTCGTTCGCGAAGCCGAACAGCGCTTCGACGTTGGACTGCGCCGACACCAGGTTGTTGGGAACCGCGGCGACGCCGACCTCGCCCAGCGCTCGCACCCCGGCCATCGCCAGCTCCCAGGCCTGTTCGCCGCTGTCGTCGACGGTGGCGACGTGGACGTTGCGTGCGCGGGCGAGGCCGCTGGCGGCGAAGCTGGCGATGGCTCGCTTCGCGGCGCGGCTGCCGTCGTAGGCGACCACCACGGTCTTTCCGAGCGGTCCTTCGGCGCCCTCGGGCACCAGCAGCACGGGCTTCGCCGCCCGGTGCAGGATCGCCTCGCGCGTCGCCGCGTCGTCGATCTCGGTCTCGAAGCGGAAGTTGGCGTCGCGTCCGATGATTGTGAGGTCACGGGTCTCCATTTCCGCGAGGATGCTGTCGGCAGGACGGCCGACGACCTCCAGCGTGCGGGCGTCGACCCCGGCTTCGCGACAGCGACGTTCGAAGAGCGCCAGGGCATCCGCCGCACGCAGGCGGGCGTCGGCGAGGAGCGTTTCGTCGCGTTCGTGCTTGAAGCTGGAACCGCCGATTCCGGTCGCCGTGCCGGCCCGGATGTCCGGTTCGTCGACGATGGTGAGGCCGACCAGGCGGGTCTTGAAATCAGCCGCGATCGTGATGGCGAAGCGGGTCGCGGCTTCGCTGCTTGCCGAGCTCTCGAGACAGACCAGCGCTTCTTTGATCATGAGCGTGCCGGGCCTCGATGGGTTGAAACGAGGCCCGGCCGTCTTCGTGGTATTCGGGTTAGACCGCCTTCGCGGCGATCGCGGGAACCAGCTCCTCTTCCTCTGGCTTGAGGAACTCGGGATACCCTTCGGCTCCCATCTCCGGAATGTCGAGGCCCTTCAGCTCGACCTCGGCCGAGACGCGGTTGCCCACGAGCTTGCCGATGATCCAGAACGCGGCGCCGCCGACGGCGACGTTCCAGATGACGCCGACGGCGACCTCGACCAGCTGGGCGACCAGCTGCTTCGAATCGCCGTAGAACAGACCGGTGACGCCGCGGCCGGCGACGCCCAGGTAGTCGGTCGCGCCGACGCCGTTCCAGCCCTGGCCGTATGAACCGTCGGAGAACAGGCCGACGGCGATGAGGCCCCAGGCGCCGTTCACGCCGTGGACGCTGATCGCGCCGACCGGGTCGTCGATCTTCACCTTGTCGAAGAAGTTCACGGCCCAGATGACCAGCACACCGGCGACAGCGCCGATGATGAAGGCGCCGACCGGCGACACGAACGCGCAGGGCGACGTGATCGCGACCAGGCCCGCGAGCATGCTGTTGCACATCATGGACGGGTCCGGCTTACCGGTGGTCAGCCACTGGTAGACCATGCCGAACACCGTCGCCGACATGCCGGCGAGCATGGTGTTCGTCGCGACGATGCCGATGCGGCCGTCGCCGCCCGCCAGCGAGCTGCCGGCGTTGAAGCCGAACCAGCCGAAGGCGAGGATGAAAGTGCCGAGCATGACCATCGGGATGTGGTGCGCCTTGACGGGGTTGACCTTGCCGTCCTTCCCGTACTTGCCGATGCGCGGCCCGATCAGCAGCGCCGTGATCAACGCGAGCGCGCCGCCTTGCAGGTGGACGACGCCGGACCCCGCGTAGTCGACCGCGCCGTGACCCAAGCCGGCTCGATAGCCGAGCTGCGCCAGCCAGCCGCCTCCCCACACCCAGCCGCCGAACACGGGGTAGATGAAGGCGCCGACGAGGACGCTGAAGATGCAGAAGCTCTTGAAGCTCCAGCGCTCGGCGCACGCGCCGGTGACGATCGTCGCCGTCGTGTCCATGAAGACCATCATGAACAGGAACAGGACGATCGCGCCCGCGTCGTAGCCGTTGCCGGTCAGGAAGAACCCGGTGGTGCCGAGGAGGCCCCATCCGTGATCGCCGTTGACCGACGCGCCCGTGGTCAGCATCGAGTGCAGCGTCGGAACGCCGCCCAGCGATGCCGGACCGCCGATGCCGGTACCGTTCATGCCACCACACATGAACGCGAACCCGCAGATGAAGAACCCGAGCATGCCCAGGCCGTACACCGCGAAGTTCATCGACATCGTGTGGGCCGCGTTCTTGGCCCGGATGAGACCGGTCTCGACGAGCGCGAAGCCCGCTTGCATGAACATGACCAGGAAGCCGGCGACCAGCGTCCAGACGAAGTTGCCCGCGTAGAGGCCGTGCGACGCCGACTGGGCGACGGCATCGACCGCGATAGCCAGGTCCTTCGTCGTCGCCTTGGCCGGGTCGGGCTTTGTGTAGCCCGGCACCGAGTACGCCGTGGGTGTGGTCTGGAAGGCGCCCGTCTTGTCGGGCACCGGATCGTCGGCCATCGCGGGCGCGGCGCCCATGGCGAGCAGCGCCGCCAGGATGCCGGCGGCCAGCCAGCGGCGCTGGCGGTGGATTCGACTGATGCTTCTCATGGGACCCCCTTCTTTTTTCGTGCTAGCGCGCATGTGGATCGAGCCTCCTCTTGATTCGGCTCGCCCAGAGCGCGCCCGCGAGCGCCGCGCCCTGCAACACGAGGAAGAAGGACAGCGTCGGGCCCCAGCTTCGGTACATCCCGAAATAAACGCCGGCGGTGATGAGGGCGATCACCGTCTGCATCCCGACGAAGGTCTTCTTGTACTGGTTCAGCCACATGGCGTGATTCCTCGCTTTTGCGTTTGGCAAGCCAGGTTTTGCATCTTGCCAAGCCATGCTAACGAGGCCCTGTTAACACACGGTTTCCGGCAAACCCTGTTTTCGTAAAACCGACATGTGGCAGCTCCGGGCCCCTCGACACACCCGCAAACCCGCGAAACTCCGACGTAGTATCCGTGCGTCTTGAAAGTGCTCGCGAGCATCGCCGTCGTCCTCGCCGTGCTGGCGTTGATCGTCGAGCTGTCCGTGGCGAGCGCCCGGCGCGAGGAGGGCCGGCTGCTGGACGAGTTCACGACCGCGACCCGGCGCCAGGCACACGCGTCGGCGGAGGTGCTGTCAGCCCGGCTGGACGCCCTGGATCAGGACACCCGCGTGCTCACCGATCTGGTCGAGCGATCGCGCCACAGTCCCGAGCACGATCCCCGCATCGAGCACCGGGTTGCAGAGACGGCCTTCCGGGCGCTGGTCGTCGTCGTCCCGCACTACCGGATCATCTCGCTCAACCGCCCGAACGGCGAGGTGGAGATCCTCGCCGTCGACCCGACCGAGAACGACCCCACGGTCGAGGCGCTGAGGGCGCCGATGCAACACCTGGCGCGCGAGGTCTCGTCGCGCCGGGTGAAGGCCATCGGCGAGCCGGCGCGATTCGGGACGCGATCGTTCTTGCTGTACGGCACGCCGGTGAGCGGCGGCGGCGCGGTGATCGTCGCCAGCGACGCCGCGATGTTTCTGGCCGCGGGCTCGTGGCCGTCGCAGCCGATATCGCGGCTGTTCGTCACGGATCCGGGCGGCGTGGTCTGGGCGGGTTGCTCGACGCCTGGCGGCTGCAGCGCCGCCGATTCGGAGACCGTCGCGAAATACTTCCAGGCGCCCACGCCTTACGCCGCGCAGATCGCGCCCGAGGCCGCCGACGCTCTCGGGGCCGGTCGTGCCCCGGCGGTGCAGGTGTCCGAGGCGGTCGAGCGGCCCACGGGCACCTGGGTCGTCACCTGGGTCGCCTCGTCGCGCGCGATCATGGATCGACAGGCCTGGCTGCTCTCGCGCGTGGTGATCTCGGCGATCGCGGCGGCGTTCGCGGTTGCCGGCGTCGGCTTCTTCATCATGCGCCAGCAACGGCGCGCCCTCGCCCTCGAAGGCGAGCTGCGCTACGCGCGCGCGGTGGCGGCGGCCCGCGATCTGGAGAACCAGCTCGTCCGCGCCGAGAAGCTGATCACTGTCGGCGTCCTGTCGACCGAGATGGCGCACGAGATCGGCAGCCCCCTGGCCGTCATCCGCGGGCGCGCCGAGCAGGTCCTCCGTGAGGTCAACGCCGGACCGCGGGCGGAGGATCTCGCGGTCATCATCAAGCACGTCGACAACATCTCGTCGACGGTCCGGCAGATCCTGGACTTCGCGCGCCGCCCCGCCAATGAGCGCCGCTCCGTGTCGCTGCAGAGCGCGATCGATCGGGCGCGCGAGCTGCTCGCGTGGAAGCTGGACGCCCGCCAGATCGGGCTCGACGTCTCGGTCCAGGAGAACCTGCCGATGCTGACCGCCGATCCCGACCAGCTTCAACAGGTGCTGGTGAATCTGTTGCTGAACGCGTGCGACGCGTCCAAGGCAGGCGGGCGCATCCGGCTCGAAGCGTTCGCGGCCGACGGCGGGATGATCCGCGTCCGGATCCTCGACCAGGGATCGGGCATCGCGCCCGAGCACCTGCACGCGGTGTTCGATCCGTTCTTCACCACCAAGGCGCGCGGCGAGGGGACGGGGCTCGGCCTTCCGATCGCCGCCAGCATCGTGCGCGCTCACGGCGGGCAGATCGATCTGGCCAGCACGGCCGGGTCGGGCACGACGGCGAGCGTGCTCTGGCCGGCCGAAGCCGCCCGCCAGGAGGCGCAGGCGTGAGCGGGCCGGGCGGGAACCTGCGCGTTCTGGTCGTCGATGACGTCGTCGACATGGCGCGCACGATCGCGAACGATCTGGAGGCCGCCGGGTTCACCGCGGAGGTCGCCGACGGCTGCGGGTCGGCGCTGGACCAGTTCGCGCGGCAGCCGGCAGACGTGGTGGTCACGGATCTGCGCATGAAAGGAGGCGACGGCATCGAGGTGCTGACCCGCATCAAGCAGCTCGATCCGACGGTGCCGGTCATCATCATGACCGCGTTCGGCGCGATCGACAGCGCGGTCGAGGCGATGCGACGAGGCGCCTTTCACTACATCACCAAGCCGTTTCAGCTGGAGGCGCTGCGCTCGCTGGTCGAGCGGGCCGGCCGCGAGCGCGCGCTCGCCGAGGAGAACGCGCTGCTGCGCCGCATGCTGCGCGAGAGCACGTCATCGCGGCCGCTGCTCGGCGAGAGCCGGTCGATGCAGCAGCTGCGCGCGCTGATCGGCAAGATCGCGGACGCGGCGTCCGCCGTTCTGATCACGGGCGAGACCGGAACGGGCAAGGAGGTCGTCGCGCGCGCCATTCACGCGGGAGGCTCGCGCGCCGACCGGCCGTTCGTGGTGGTCAACTGCGCGGCGCTGCCCGAGCCGCTGCTGGAGAGCGAGTTGTTCGGTCACGCGCGCGGCGCCTTCATGGGCGCGGCGAGCGATCGCCGTGGGCTGTTCGCGGAGGCGCAGGGCGGCACCATCTTCCTCGACGAGATCGGCGATCTCCCGCTGGCGCTGCAAGGCAAGCTGTTGCGGGTGCTGCAATCGGGGGAGGTCCGGCCGGTCGGGACGGAGACCACGCTGACCGTCGACGTCCGGTGCATCGCGACGACGCGCAAGGATCTGGCCGCGCTCGTCGAGGAGAACGCGTTCCGGCAGGACCTGTTTTTCCGGTTGGACGTCCTGCGGGTCCCCGTGCCCGCGCTGCGCGATCGCGCCGACGACATCCCCGCCCTCGTCGAGCACTTTCTCGCGAAGAGCCGCGAACGGTCGCCGACCTCGGCGCTGGTGGGCGTCGAACCGGCGGCGCTCGATTTCCTGGCGGGGTGCGATTGGCCGGGGAACGTGCGCCAGCTCGAGAATCTCGTCGAGCGGTTGGTCGTCACGGCGTCCGCCTCACTGGCGCGGCTCGAAGACGTCAAGCAGGCGCTGGGCCCGACGCCGGCGGCGGATCTCTTTCCGCGCATGGCCCAGAACGCGCTCAAGCTGGACGAGCTCGTCGAGCGCTACATCGCCGCGGTCCTCAAGTCGGTCGACGGCAGCAAGGCGAAGGCGGCGCAGATCCTGGGCGTCGATCTGTCGACGCTGTATCGCCGAGAGAAGCGCTCGTCCTGAATTTTTTGCGGGCGGCGCTATCATGCGCGCCATGGAGCTCGCGGAAAAGCACGTCGTGATCACGGGAGCGGCGGGCGGCCTCGGGCCGGCGGTCGTCGAGACCATGCTCGCGGCCGGCGCGATCTGCCACCTGCCCGTGCGTGACGGCGCCGACCGCTTGCCGCGCCACGCGCGCATCCTCGCCGTCGAGGGCGTCGACCTCGCCGACGAGGGGGCGGTGACGTCGTTCTACGCGCGCTGCCCGCCGCTGTGGGCGTCGATCCACGTCGCGGGCGGCTACAACGCCGCGATGCTCGGCGACACGCGGCTGGCCGATCTGCGCGGGCAGCTCGACCTCAACCTCGTGACTGCGTTCCTTTGCTGCCGCGAAGCCGTGCGCAACATGCGCGCGAAGGCGGCGGGCGGCCGTCTCGTCAACGTCAGCGCGCGCACCGCCGCCGAGCCGGCGGGCGGCTCGGTCGCTTACATCACGTCGAAGGCGGCGGTGAGCGCGCTCGTGCGCGCGCTCGCGGACGAGCTCGCCGCCGAGCGGATCCTGATCAACGGCATCCTGCCCGCGACCCTCGACACGCCCGCCAACCGGGCGGCGATGCCCGACATCGATCCGGCCGGGTGGACGAAGCCGGCCGACGTCGCCGCGCTGATCGCCTGGCTGGTGTCGCCGGCGCAGACGGTGGTGTCGGGCGCGCTGCTCCCCGTCGGCTGGACGTGA
>Ga0207701_10007916_pt1 | contig 10520 bp, 10 predicted proteins | sample KBSSwiSSwithPhiX_FD_184294 | JGI IMG/M metagenome (GOLD analysis project Ga0207701, IMG submission 184294) | Switchgrass rhizosphere bulk soil microbial communities from Kellogg Biological Station, Michigan, USA, with PhiX - S5 (SPAdes) (version 2) | ecosystem: Environmental > Terrestrial >...
CCGCCATAGCGGGCAATCTCCTTAACCAGCCGTGACGCAATCGGCTGGAGAGAGACCGCGGCCATCAGGAATACGGTTTCGATCGTCGAATTGAGCTGTTGGTTCATGCCCGCCATCTGGAACTCATATTCGAAGTCCCCGGCGGCCCTGAGGCCGCGGACGATGACGGACGCTCCCTGCGCCTGGGCGAAATCCATGAGCAGGGAGTCGAAGTCGACAACCTGGATCTTGCCATTGGCGATTCCGGCGGTCTCGCGGCGGACCATATCGAGCCGCTCGGCAATGGTGAACATCGGCTCCTTCGAGGGATTTGTCGTTACCCCGATGACCAGGCGATCTACGAGGTGCGTAGCGCGGCGAATGATGTCGAGATGCCCGAGCGTGATCGGGTCGAAGGTCCCCGGATAGACTCCAACGCGTTCCATTTACCGGTCCCGCTCGATTGCGAAGCGCGCGATTGCACGCAGCATGTCGGCTTCTTCGCCATGGTCGGACAGATGGTCAATGCCCTGCTCGACAAGGACTCGGGCCTGCTGCGCAGCCCTCTCCGCCCCGAGCAGCGAAACGAAGGTCGCCTTGCCCTTCTTCGCGTCCTTCCCTGTCCGCTTGCCCGCGGCGGCTTCGTTGCCGCTGTGATCGATGAGATCGTCGGTGATCTGGAAGGCGAGCCCGATGTTGCGCGCATAGCCGCGATAGGGGGTTCGAGCGTCGCGTGCGAGGCGCATCACGATGCAGGGCGCCTCCACCGCATATTCGATGAGAGCGCCGGTCTTCAGCTGCTGAAGGCGAGTGACCGCGGGAAGGTCCAGGGCCTGCCCTTCGGCGGCGAGGTCCATCATCTGACCGCCGGCCATCCCGCTTGGCCCGGAAGCTCTCGAAAGCTCCAGAGCAAGCTCTGCGCGCACGTGCGGATCGCGGTGCGTTGCCTCGTGCGCGAGGACTTCGAAAGCGAGCGCGTGAAGGCTGTCGCCGGCGAGGATAGCGGTCGCCTCGTCGAAGGCCTTGTGAACGGTCGGCTTGCCGCGGCGAAGATCGTCGTCGTCCATCGACGGAAGGTCGTCGTGGATGAGCGAGTAGACGTGAATCGCTTCGATCGCTGCCGCCACGCGGAGCGCCTGCTCATCCTCGATTCCGAACAAGCGGGAGGTGGCAAGCGTCAGAAGCGGCCGAAGCCGCTTTCCCCCGCCAATGGCCGCATGCCGCATGGCTGCGTAGAGACGGTCGCGGCTGTCGCCCGGCGGTTCGAGCAGCCTGGCGAAGAAGTCATCGATCCGTGCCGAAACCCGGTCTGCCTCTGCCTCCAGGTCGAGGCGTGGGGCATCGACGATCTCAATCGACATCGAAGGGCTTGGCCCCCGTCGGCTTTCCGTCGCTTCCAAAGGCGATCTGCTCGATGCGCGCCTGCGCGGCCTTCAGGCGCGCCTCGCAGTGGCGCTTCAACTTGTCGCCTTCCTGGTAAAGCTCGATCGACTTATCGAGCGGAGCTTCGCCGCGCTCGAGAGTGCGGACGATCTCCTCGAGCCGCTTGAGAGCGTCTTCGAAGCTCAGCTCGCTTGAGCTGATCTCTGGAGCGGACTCCGGTGTGTCCATCGGGAGAGGATGAGCCTCTAAAAGCCGCGAATCAACGCTTGAAGGGGTCGCGGATGCCGGGGACGATTTCATCGGCAGCCGGAACTTCGCCGGCTTCCGCAGCGGCGAGGGCCGCCTCCGCATCGCGCACATGCCGCTCGCGCTCCGCGCGAAGCTCATCGATCAGCGCCTGCCGGTCTTCCTCGAAATGCTCGTCGCCGGGCGCGGTTGTTCCGGCCGCCTTTTGAGCCTTGGCGACAGCCGCATCGAGTTCGCGCTGGCTCGTCAGGCCCAGCGTGACCGGATCCTTCGGCGTGATATTGGCCATGTTCCAGTGCGTGCGGTCACGGATAGCCGCGATCGTAGTACGGGTGGTGCCGATCAGGCGCCCGATCTGCCCGTCGCTGAGCTCGGGATGGTTGCGGACCAGCCAGGCAATTCCGTCCGGCTTGTCCTGGCGCTTCGACAGGGGCGTGTAGCGCGGACCCTTGGTCCGGCGGACCTGGTCCGGGGCCTTCTGGATCTGAAGCTTGTAATCGGGGTCTTTCTGGCCCTTCTCGATTTCCTCGTGCGTGAGCTCGCCAGACCGGATCGGATCGCGACCGGTCAGCTTCGTCGCCGCGGTGTCATCGGCAATTGCCTGGACTTCGAGGATATGAAGGCCGCAGAAATCGGCGATCTGCTCGAACGTCAGCGAACTATTTTCGACCAGCCAGGCTGCGGTCGCATGGGGCATCAGGGGCTGAGCCACGGGCATTCTCCGAGAATCTACAAATGAATAGGGCCACCCCTTGCGGAGCGGCCGGTCGCCTTGCGCTTACTCCCTGGGCGGGTGATCGGCAAGCATCTCAAGACAGTCGCAGGACGATCTTGCCGATATGCTCTCCGGCCTCCATCCGGGCGTGCGCCTTAGCCGCTTCGGCCAGCGGAAAGGTCGAGTCGACCACCGGCTTCAGCCGTCCGCCCTCGACATAGGGCCAGACCGTTCGAGCGATCTCGTCGGCCACCATCGTCTTGAACTCGACGGAGCGCGGACGGAGGGTCGACCCGGTGAGAGTGAGGCGGCGGCGCATGATGTCGGCGATCGGCACCTCCGCCTTCGCACCGCGCTGGAACGCGATGGAAACGTGGCGGCCATCATCGGCGAGACATTGGAGGTTGCGGGGGACGTAATCGCCCCCCACCATATCCAGGACAACATGCGCGCCACGGTCGTCGGTAAGCGCCTTCACCGCCTCGACGAAATCCTGGCTCTTGTAGTTGATTGCGCTGTCGGCGCCGATCTCTTCGGCGCGCCGGCATTTCGCGTCCGATCCGCAGGTGACGATGACCGTGAGCCCGAAAAGCTTCCCGAGCGCGATCGCCATGGTACCGATGCCGCTTGTGCCGCCGTGCACCAGGACAGTGTCGCCGTCAGCAGCGAAACCGCGTTCGAACAGGTTCGACCAGACAGTGAAGAGAGTCTCGGGGATCGCCGCCGCCTCTGTTAGCGACAGCTTCTCCGGGACCGGCAGGCACGTCCCAGCGGGAGCAACACAATATTCAGCATAGCCGCCGCCAGCAACGAGCGCGCAGACGCGTTGGCCGCGCAATTCCTCCGCTCCCTGCCCCACTTCAACGACCACACCGGCAATCTCGAGGCCGAGGATGTCTGGCGCTCCTGGCGGAGGCGGATAGAGGCCACGCCGCTGAAGCACGTCTGGCCGGTTCACGCCTGCAGCCGCGACTTCGATAAGCACTTCGCCCTTGCCCGGACGGGGCACCGGACGGTTGACGAGCGCCAGCTCCTCCGCCCCATCTGGCTGGGGCGCCACGACGGCCTTCATGGTCGCTGGAATGGAACTGGTCACGGCGGGCGGCTTATTGACTCCGCTGCCTCACGGGTCAACTTGCCGGAATGGACTTGGATGAGCTGTTTCCGGACAAGCCGAAGGACCCGCTGACCGAGCTCAAGAAGCAGGATCTCGATCCGCTGTCGATCGACGAGCTGGACGAGCGTATTGCGGCTCTGAAGGAAGAGATCGCACGGGTCGAAGCGCATATGAATCGCGCGCAGACCCACCGCTCCGCGGCCGAAGAGCTTTTCAAGAAGCCTGACTGACGGCCTCATTCACCCCAGGCACAGCCATTTCCCCTCCAGAAACTGGGGATAAGCGGGCACGCGACCCTTGATTGGACGTTCCCGGCATATGACATTGGTTGTCAGAGAGCCCGGGGCTCACCCCGGAGCGGTGGGAGTACCAGCATAAATGCCTAGTTTTGCTCGCGAACTCGAAGAGACCCTGCACAATGCGCTCGGCGAAGCGAGCCGGCGCCGTCATGAGTACGCGACCCTCGAACACCTTCTGATCGCACTGATCGACGACGAACATGCGTCCAAGGTGATGACCGCGTGCGGCGTCAATCGCGACGAGCTTCGCGCAAGCCTCAAGCATTATCTCGACAATGAGCTCGGCGCCCTGGTCGCGGACACCAGCACCGATCCTACGCCGACAAGCGGATTCCAGAGGGTAGTCCAGCGCGCGATCCTGCACGTCCAGTCGTCCGGCCGCGACGAAGTGACCGGTGCAAACGTATTGGTCGCACTCTTTTCTGAGCGCGAAAGCTACGCCGTCTATTTCCTTCAGCAGCAGGACATGAGCCGACTGGATGCCGTGACCTACATCAGCCACGGCGTCGGCAAGGGCGAAACCGCGGCCGAGGCCCGCCCGCCCGAGGGCAATGAGGAAAAGACGGACAAGGAGGGCAAGAAGGAAAGCGCCCTCAAGCAGTTCACCGTCGACCTCAACGAGAAGGCCCGTAACGGCAAGGTCGACCCCTTGATCGGCCGCATGCCGGAGGTCGACCGGACGGTGCAGATCCTCTGCCGCCGGTCGAAGAACAACCCGCTTTACGTCGGCGATCCGGGCGTCGGGAAAACCGCGATCGCGGAAGGCCTGGCGCGCAAGATCATTGAGGGTGACGTTCCCGACGTCCTCAAGAAGGCGACCATCTACGCGCTCGATATGGGCGCGCTGCTGGCCGGCACTCGCTATCGCGGCGACTTCGAAGAGCGGCTGAAGAGCGTCGTTTCCGAGCTGGAAAAGCTTCCGGACGCGATCCTCTTCATCGACGAGATCCACACTGTCATCGGTGCCGGCGCGACGTCCGGCGGTGCGATGGATGCATCGAACCTGCTGAAGCCGGCTTTGTCCTCAGGCGCGATCCGCTGCATAGGCTCGACGACCTACAAGGAATTCCGCAACCACTTCGAGAAGGATCGGGCGCTCCTGCGCCGGTTCCAGAAGATCGACGTCAACGAGCCGACGGTCGAGGACACGATCAAGATCCTCGCCGGGCTTCGCTCGTCGTTCGAGGAGCATCACAGCGTCCGCTACACGCCCGACGCGATCAAGAGCGCGGTCGAGCTGTCGGCGCGCTACATCCACGACCGCAAGCTTCCGGACAAGGCGATCGACGTCATCGACGAAGTCGGCGCGATGCAGATGCTCGTGCCCCCGAGCCGCCGAAAGAAGGTAATCACGCCCAAGGAAATCGAGGCCGTCGTCGCGACGATGGCGCGCATTCCGCCCAAGTCGGTCTCGACCGACGACAAGCGCGTGCTCGAGAACCTTGAGGCCGACCTGAAGCGCGTCGTCTTCGGCCAGGACCTTGCAATCGAGAAGCTCGCCTCCGCGATCAAGCTAAGCCGCGCAGGCCTTCGCGATCCCGACAAGCCGATCGGCAATTATCTGTTCTCGGGGCCAACCGGCGTCGGCAAAACCGAGGTCGCTCGTCAGCTGGCGTCAATCATGGGCATCCCGCTGCAGCGGTTCGACATGTCCGAATATATGGAGCGCCACGCGGTCAGCCGGCTGATCGGTGCGCCTCCGGGCTATGTGGGATACGACCAGGGCGGACTCCTGACCGACGCGGTCGACCAGCATCCGCACAGCGTGCTCCTGCTCGACGAGATCGAAAAGGCGCATCCGGACCTCTTCAACATCCTGTTGCAGGTCATGGATCACGGCAAGCTTACCGACCACCACGGCAAGACCGTCGACTTCCGCAACTGCATCCTGATTATGACGACCAATGCCGGCGCGGCCGACATGGCGCGTGAATCGATCGGCTTTGGCGCTGCCACCCGCGAGGATGCGCAGGAGGATGCGGTCAAGAAGATGTTCACTCCGGAGTTCCGCAACCGGCTCGATGCGATCGTACCGTTCAGTTACCTGCCGCCGGCCGTCGTCGCCCGCGTGGTGGACAAGTTCATCCTCCAGCTCGAGCTTCAACTGGCGGACCGGAACGTGCACATCGAACTCGACGAGGAAGCCCGCAAGTGGCTGGTCGATAAGGGCTACGACAAGCTCTACGGCGCTCGCCCGATGGGCCGCCTGGTGCAGGAGAAGATCAAACAGCCGCTCGCCGAGGAGCTTCTGTTCGGGAAGCTGGTGAACGGTGGCGAGGTGAAGGTCCGGATCAAGGACAATGCGCCGAGCTTCGAGATCGTGCCCGCGCCGCCCAAGGCGCCCAAGGCAAAGCCGAAAGCCAAGGCCAAGAAAAAGGCCAGCGGCGAGGCTCCGGCGGCGGAATAGCCTTCATAGGAATCGGAAAGGGCCGGAAGCAGTTCCGGCCCTTTTTTACGCGCTCAATCCTTGTCGTGGATGACGATCTTCCCCCGCGAGCCCTTCGCCGCGGGTGAGACATCGATCGTGAAGTCGCCACCGTCTTTCGACTTCCCTGTGATCGAGTTGCCGGCCAGCGCCGCTTCGACCCCCTGCTTCTTGAACTGGTCGACGTAATAGGAACGAACCTCGTCGGGCGCTGCCGGCGCGTTGAACGCCAAGTTGACGGTCGAGCCCTTGTCGCCTGCGAAGACGCTGAAGCCTGTGATCGCGCTTCCCGGCATCATCTTGACGCCGTCGATGTCGACATCGCCGTTGTGCATCACGCCCGCAGGGAGCTTCATCTTGCCTTCGACAATCGGCAGGTTGAACTCGAGATTGCCGTTCTCGTCGGCCTTGATGCTGACAGCCTCGTCGTCGTCACCCGGCATCTTCGAGTGCATGTTGCAGCCGGCCAGAAGCGGCAGGACCAAAAGCAATGCTGAGCGGTTCATTCGAGTCTCCTGTATTATCTGTATAACACAGTGACCCGGATAAAGGTCAAGACGCCTTTTCGAGGGCCTGCCGAACCTCGTCGCGCGATCGCATGTGAAGCTCCCAGAAATTTGGCACCCCCCGCCCCGTAAGCCGCTCCTGAAGTACGGTCAGGTGCGAATTCCACCCGCTTCCGAAGTCCTGCGCTCCGACCGGGCTGACGATTCCGCTGTGGGTCAGCACGAGTCGCGTGCGGTCGCCCTCGGGAAACAGTTCATAAGTCACGGTGCCGTTCTTGCCGCCCTGGAATGTCGTCTCCAGCACGCGCGGCGGATCGAAGCGAAGTACTTTCTCCGACCAGGTCTTCCCTTTGAACTCGGCATAATTCTCTGGATACGGGACGTCCTCGTCCGATAGATTGTCGTGATCGTTCAGCAGCTCGAACTCGCCGCTTTCAGTGGCGTCAGTGCCGCCCATGAACCATTGCGAGCGCAGCCCGGCTTCGGTGAGGTAGCGCCAGATCTTCTCCACGGGCGCGTCGAGCAATCTTTCCAGCCGGATCGTGTCCGGGGCGACTCTCTCGACGGGCAAGCGGATTTGCGCGGCCGTATCAGTCATTTTCTGTCTCCTTGTCGGATTGGACCAGGATCTCGAGCCGGTCGAGGCGCGCGGTCCAGAATTTTTCCCATTGCCTCAGCCATTGCTCCGCCTCGGCGAGCGGCTCGGGCCGCAGGCTGCACATTTGCTTGCGGCCCGCTTTTCGACGGTTGATGAGGCCCGCATTCTCCAGGACCTTCACGTGCTTGGCGGCGCCCGCGAAGCTGATGTCGAAGGGATCGCCAAGCTCCCCGATCGACCGTTCGCCAAGCGCAAGGCTGGCGAGCATGCCGCGACGCGTCGGATCGGCAAGTGCCGAGAAGACGGTGTCCAAATGCATCGAATCACGTTCAACCATAAGGTTTAATTTAGTGGATGCAATTTGATTGTCAACTGATCGGTTGAATCAATTCTTGCGTTCGCACGGCTTGCGGGCTGCCTCCGAAAGTTGAATCGTCGCGCCCGTTCGAGGGGAGACTTCCGTGATCATCAAATCCGTGTCGCCAATGGCGATCCTTTTCGCCGCCACCGCCTTGTCGACGCCTGCGCTTGCGGTGCCCGCAACCGCCCCGAATCGCTATTTTTCCGGCGGCGACCTCTTCAATCTTGAGGTAGCGACAAACCCGCAGATCAGCCCCGACGGGCGGACGATCGCCTATGTCCGCGAATCGAACGACATCATGACCGACAAGGCGCGCAAGACGATCTGGCTCGTCGATGTCGCCAGCGGCCAGCAGCGCCCGCTCCTCGCCGGAAGCGGTTCCTATTTCTCTCCGCGCTGGTCGCCGGATGGATCGCGCCTTGCCTATGTCGCGGCCGATGGCGGCGGCCCCGAGCTCTATGTTCGCTGGATGGCGAGCGGTGAAAGCGCCCGTATCACGGGCTTGCCTGACGGGCCGGACAGCATGGCCTGGTCTCCCGACGGCAGGCGCATCGCTTATTCGATGTTCGTCCCGGACGAGGGACCGCGGCTCGGAAAGGCTCCTGACAAGCCGGAGGGCGCGAAATGGGCCGATCCGCTGCAAATTATCGACGCAGTCACCTACCGAGCCGACGGCGCAGGCTATTTGAAGGCCGGTTACGAGCAGATATTCTGGGTTCCGGCCGACGGGGGCGCTCCAACCCAGCTGACCTACGGCGCGACACACGCCGGCGGCGGCCAATTGTCCTGGACGCCTGACGCGCGCTCGATCCTCTTCAGCGCAAACCTGTCGAAGAATTGGGAGCGCGAGCCGGTCAACAGCGAGGTCTATCGAGTCAGCATTGACGGCGGAGCGCCAGTTGCGCTCACGGACCGCAACGGTCCCGACGCGGCCCCAACCGTATCGCCCGACGGACGCCGCATCGCGTTTATCGGCTTCGACGACGAGCAGCTCGGCTACCAGAACACCCGCCTCTACGTGATGAACATCGACGGGTCGGACAAAAGGATGCTGACCGGCTCGCTCGACCGCTCGGTGGGAAGTCCGCGCTGGTCCGGCGATAGCCGCGCTGTCTATGTTCAGGTCGAGGACCAAGGAACAAACAAGGTGGAACGGGTCGGCCTCGACGGCTCGATCCGGACCGTCGCAACCGGCCTCACCGGAAGCGAGATCGACCGGCCCTACGCGGGCGGCGATTTCACCGTCGCGAGGAACGGCGCCGTCGCAGTCACGGTCGGTGACGCACTTCACCCCTCGGACGTTGGGGTTTCGACCGGCGGCGGGGTCAGAAAGCTGACAAGCCTCAACTCCAGCCTCCTCGGGTCGAAGGTCATGGCCGAAGTCCGGAAACTTCCGGTTTCGTCGAGCTTCGATCAGCGGCCCATCGACGCCTGGATGGTCACTCCGCCGGACTTCGATCCGTCCAAGAAATATCCGCTGATCCTGGAAATTCATGGAGGGCCCTTCGCCGCCTATGGCCCGAACTTCTCGACCGACGACCAGCTCTACGCGGCATCGGGCTATGTCGTCCTTTATACCAACCCACGGGGCTCGACGTCCTACGGAGAGGAGTTCGCCAACCAGATCGACAAGGCCTATCCCGGCCACGACTATGACGACCTGATGAGCGCGGTCGACGCGGCGATCGCCACCGGCAATGTCGATCCGGACAACCTATTCGTCACCGGCGGGTCCGGCGGCGGCGTCCTGACGGCCTGGATCGTCGGCAAGACCGACCGCTTCCGCGCTGCTGCGACCCAGAAGCCAGTGATCAACTGGGCAAGCTTCGGACTGACGTCCGACGGAGCGACTTTCTACTCGCCTTACTGGTTTGCCAAGAAGCCGTGGGAAGACCCGATGGGCTATTGGCAGCGCTCGCCGCTGAGCCTGGTCGGCAACGTGAAGACGCCGACCCTCGTCGTCGTGGGAAGCGAGGACTATCGGACGCCCGATAGCGAGGCCGAGCAATATTACACGGCGCTCCAGCTTCGCGGCGTCCCGACTGCTTTTGTGAAAGTCCCCGGAGCGAGCCATGGTGGAATCGCTTCACGTCCCTCCCAGTCCGCTGCCAAGGCCAGCGCCATTCTCGCATGGTTCGATCGCTACCGGTTGAAGGAAGGTGCGATGCCCGGCGCCAGCCAATCGGGGGCTTCCACTCAGGCCAACCGCTAACTAACGATACTGATGGATCAAGGCGCGGCTCCTTCCGGGGCCGCGCGCGTTTTGCGCACACCTTGGGGAGATAGAATGACAGCCTTCCGCTTCCGCTTGCTCGCAGCGAGTGCCATCACACTCATCGCAATTCCCGCAGCCGCCCAGCAGATGGGGCCGTTCGACCCGGCCCGGCTTTCGGCGACCGACAAGACCATCTCCGACGATTCCTTCGAAGGTCGCGGCCCGGCCACGCGCGCCGAGACGAAGACGATCAATTACATCGCGGACGCGTTCAAGGCAGCCGGCGTCCAGCCGGGCGGGGACATGGTCAACGGTCAGCGCAGCTGGTTCCAGAACGTGCCGCTCCTCCAGTCGAGCTGGGTCACGGCCCCAAAGATGACCCTGGGCCTGAACGGCAAGGACGTCTCCCTGACCCAGGGCGAGCAGATTGCGGCGAGAGCGCCGATGACGGGCGTGAAGGGTCTCGACCTCAGTCACATCCCGCTGGTCTTCGTCGGCTATGGAGTGAAGGCGCCGGAGCGCAGCTGGGACGACTTCAAGGGCCAGGACATGCACGGCAAGATCATGGTCGTGCTGGTCAACGATCCCGACTTCGAGGGCGGTGAAGGCGATTTCGGCGGCAAGGCGATGACCTATTACGGCCGCTGGACCTACAAATATGAGGAAGGCGCCCGCC
>Ga0207701_10007917_pt1 | contig 10520 bp, 10 predicted proteins | sample KBSSwiSSwithPhiX_FD_184294 | JGI IMG/M metagenome (GOLD analysis project Ga0207701, IMG submission 184294) | Switchgrass rhizosphere bulk soil microbial communities from Kellogg Biological Station, Michigan, USA, with PhiX - S5 (SPAdes) (version 2) | ecosystem: Environmental > Terrestrial >...
GTTGTTCGCACCATGCCGCGCCTCGAACTCTTTCCCTTCGCTACCACGACCGGGTCCGGCAAGTGGGTCAAGGCGCTGTACGTCGCTGAAACACACGAGATCGCCGCGCGCTACACCGAATGGGAGATCATCGGGCGCCCGGAGATCCGAGACGTCGACCCGAGGGCACGCTCTTTCACGCCATGGAAGGTCGTACCGCACGCGGAGTTGATGCGCATCAGTGAGCCGCCGCCGGAAATGCAGCCGCAACTCGAGGCACCGCCAGGAATCGACGGGCTCGAATCGTTCCTGCTGAGGGTATTCCTACGGCGTTACAGTAACGTACTGCGTTAGGCGCCGACGATACGCGCAGATTGTTACATTGCGCTCCAAAACCTGCAGGCCATTCGCGAACACCGCGAGAAGATTGTTGAAATCATGTGCCACCCCGCCAGTCAACTGGCCGAGCGATTCCATCTTCTGAGCCTGTCGAAGGGCTTCCTCGGCATGCCGTAACCGCGTTTGATCGCGCACGCGTGCGGTGACGTCGTATACGAACTGATAAGCGCCGATGCGGTTACCGACGCGATCGCGCAGGGTGTTGTAACGCATCTCATAGGTCCGACGATCTCGCGCAGGATCGCCAAATTCTTCGATCGCGATAAACTCCTCGCCGGCCAACGCGCGACCCCAAACAGCTTTAACCGCTGCCCCATGCTCTGGTTGCGACGCGAGCAGGTCGAGCATGCTGAGACCCACTCTAGGTCGCACGCCGAAAATGCGTTGGAACTCGTTTGCCGCCGCTTGGTTAATGGCAAGCCACCGGTATTCAAGGTCGGCCACCTGAACAAAGGCGTTCGTGCCCTCCACAATGTCGGCCAGAACCTTGCGGTCCGCCAGCCCCTCGGCAACGCGACGCTCGAGCGTTTCGTTGAGTTCGCGCAGGACTCGCTCGGCAAGAACCTGTCGCGTTGTCTCTGAGACGGCACAAAACATTCCGGCGACCTTGCCACGCTCGTCGCGGACCGGAGAATAGGAGAAGGTGAACCAAGCGTGCTCGTCGTAGCCTTTTCGGTTCATTACCAGCGGCAGATCCTCGCGATAGGTCGCATGGCCTGCCATGGCGGCATCGATCAGGGGGCTGATGTCCGGCCAGATCTCCGACCAGATGTCGTAGAAACGCTGGCCCAATGCGCGCGGATGCTTGGCACCGAGGATGGCCGAGTAGGCGTCGTTGTAGAGAAACCCGAGCGCCTCTCCCCACGCGACGAACATGGGAAACTGGGACTGCAAAAGAAGGCCGACGACGGTTCGGAGGGAATGAGGCCAGGATTCCGGGACGCCGAGCGGCGACTCTGACCAATTGTGAGCGCGCATCAGTTCGCCCATCCTGCCGCCACCCGCCAGGAAATCCAAGGTGTGAGATGTGCTCGATGGCAAGCCGAATTTCACGTCGACTCCGGCCATTATTGAAACGCTGTCCGCCTTGCAACGCCGTATGTTTTTAGGGTTCGTCCACCGCGCGAACGTCCACGATGTATCGAAGTGGCGAGTCACATTGTAAGTGAAAATGCTGAGCGTTCCACAAAGTAGGCTCTGCTGGTTGAAAGCTCACTCGGCGTCCGCTGCGTCATGCGGCGCCATTAAGTCGTTTGCGCTCAAGCTCGCCTGGCAGCTGGACATCGTGTCCAGCAGCGAGTGCAACCGCGGCCCCGCCTCGAACTTTTTCCCTTCCGCTACCGTGATCGGATAACGGGCAAGTGGGTCGAGGCGCCGAAATCCTGAACGGCAAATGGAAGTTCCCCGAAAGAGCGCTAGGAGCGTGACGGCGACTTCTCATTGAGCGCAAACGTCCGCGGCGGGTCGGCACCGTCGTCGAATGAGATACGCCAAGTCGAGTGTCGGCGCATCCGCTAACCCATGTGCTCGATGTTCTCAGGCAGCCCGACCCAGGCGTGCTTGCGCTCTTCATACACCGAGAATGTCGGCGCCGGAAACCCCGGTTCTGCGAACGCGCCAACGGGTATTGCAATCCTGTCGTCCCAACCCTCTATCTGGTAATAGACCGTCGCGCCGCATTTGGGGCAAAAGTGAAAATTGATCTTGTGGCCCTCGTCGCCAATGCGCAGGTACTGTGTCGACTCGCCCTTGACCTCAACTGCACCGCCCCGGAATCGGGCTTGCGCTCCGAAAACGCTCCCTGTCCGACGCTGGCAGGCAAGGCAGTGACACACCGACACTCGAATGGGTTCCTCGCTGGTCGTTGCGGTGAGTTGGCCACAGCTGCAGGATGCGGTTCTCGTAGTCATGTGCGCTGAATGGAGCGACTCTTTTGACCCCTAGCGTTTGATGTGAGGGTAGCCGCAAATGGGCGAAGCCCGCTTGTTTCCTTCGATGGAAGAATCAGGCCTCGGGTTCGTGGCAAACCACTTCGACGTTGTGTCCGTCCGGACCGATGACGAACGCTGCATAGTAGTTCGCTTGTCTCTGAGCTATCTCGCTGATCAGTGCTTAACGTTGATTGCTTTGACGCAACGATCGCGGATAGGAGCGACATTGTCGTACGCGCGTTGCAGGTCCTTGCCCATCGTCGTATAACCGTTTTCGTCCTTCGACCGAGTCGTGATCATCACGTATTCACTGAAATTCCATGCGATCGGTAAGTCTTTCATCACGCAATCGCAAAATGGAGCAAAACCAATTGCGCGCGCACAGTCCACTTCCCGTCGTCGGAGCATCGCGTGCAACTTGGACTCCGCATCGTTTATCGGTTCGATAGCGCGTTTTAGCTTTTCGTCGTTTTCGATCTGTTCAAGCGACTTAGTCGATTGCGCCGCGCCGTGATGCGCTGTCATTGCGATCGTTAATGCCGCACAGGCGTAGATTGCTCGCCACCATCCAGCCCGGCGGCGCAAAGCCGAGCCATCGGTCATCGCGCAAAGCCGAGCCATCGGTCATCGCGCTCCCCTTTTCTGCCCCTGGCACTTTCGCCCCCTTCTAAACAGGTGACCGGATCGGGCGGTAGGGTAGTCGCCGCGCTGTGCGCGCGCTACGCTGTCGGGCGGAATGGCTATAACGACCGTTGCGGCGATAGTCGTTGCACGCTTTGCAATTCTTGTAGTGCTTGGCTTAGCGTCGCCGAGTCCTTCACGCGCATTACAATTGGAGTCGCTCCTCTGGACGCCGAGGACGGCCAAGCCGCGACTGGGCATGTGACGAAGGGCTTAGGGGAAGTCGTCTGGAATGATCCTCTCGCCGCGAATGAGGCGCGCATGGCGGCCGTACTACCTCATACTCGTGATCCGCTCTTGGCGTGAGGCCTGACCAGGACTCCCAACGCCCCACGGCGGGTAAAACGTGAACGCCGTCTACGGCATCATGTTCTCCTCTTGATTCGAGCGCGATTTTTTTCGAGTCGCCGCCGCGCGCCGCTCGGCGGATCCCGCGACCTGCTCGAGCTATTCCTGGGGCTACGGATGGGTCCGTCAACCATAAGTGATGTGGGCAGAGCCTCGGGCCGAACTACGCGTTACTTGCCATCGCCTTCCTTAGGACGTCGCGCATAGAAATCCGCGACCTGCTCGGTCTCGGCTGCCGTCATCTCGCGAGTCATGTTGCGCATCTGCGCATGGCTGTCGTTGCGTCGCGTGCCCGTCTGGAAATCCCTGAGCTGCACGACGAGATACTCTTTGGGCATGCCCTCGAGCCACGGCGCGCCCAGCTTGTGATCGGTCCCGCCGTGGCAGGCGATGCAAGGCGCGATGTTGCGCAGCGGGTCGCCGACGCGAACCAGCGCCGGCGCAGTCGCTTCGTCGTATCGGGCCGGCGCGGTGCGCGCCTTGGGCAGCGAGTCGTAGTACGCGGCGACGTCCTCGATGTCGCGGTCCGACAAATTGCGCGAGATCTGAAGCATGAACGACCCACCGCGGTCGCCGCGCTTGTAATCCTGCAACTGCTTGATGATGACCTCGGGATACTGGCCCGCGAGGTTGGGCGCGTTCGCCTCGCTCAAGCCCTGCGCGCCGTGGCACATGCTGCACTGCTGGAGCGCGAGCGTCGCGCCGCGGCCGATCGCGTCGCTCGATCCATGCGTCGTCATTGCGGGCAGGAGCACCACGCTCGTTGCCCCTTTCTCGCTCTCGCGACGTGGCGACGGCGCCCAGTTGCTTGGCAGGCCGGCGGCGCGGCAGATCGCGAGCCATATCCCGCCCGCCGTGTAGTCGCGATGCACGGACGGGAGCAGCACGAAGCCGACCAGGAAGGCGCCCACCGTCAGCACGAAGAGCCAGACGATGCTCCAGCGCACCCAGGGATTGCCCCACGCGATGCGGTCGCCGTTCTCCATTACGGCCCGCCTATTTGTATGACGGGCACCGACGTCTCCTTGAGCATCGCGAGCTGAGCGATCGGATAGCCGTAATTCACGATCGTGAGACCGATCATCATCGCCACCCACAGGCCGAACGTGTTGAGTGCGGCCGGCGTACGCTCGCCGGCGTGCGCGGCGAGGCTGAAGGTGAACGGCACGGGCGCCGGGTCGACGCGGCGCGCCCGCGCGAGGATGTAGACGAAAAGCACCGTGGAGACGACGAGGACAAGCCCGCCGACAGTGGACATCGTGACCGTCCACGCCTGCGGCTGCAGCACGGGGTTCGAATAGTCGTAGTACGCCATCCGCCGCGGCATCCCGAGCAAGCCCACGAGATGCCACGGCATCGTCAGTACGAGCATGCCGATGAACCACAGCCAAAGCTGCACCTTCACCGCGCCGCCGCGCAGCGGTGCGCAGCCCGTGAGTTGCGGCCATAGCTCGTAAGCGATCACCATGTACATGATCACGATGGCGCCACCGAAGATGAGGTGGAAGTGACCGGTGACCCACTGCGTGTTGTGCACCGTCTCGTTCAGCTGATAGCTCATGTTGATGATGCCGCCGGCGCCGCCGAACCCCAGCATCACGAACGAGAACGTGACCGCGAGCATGACCGGGTTGTCCCAGGGCAGCGCCTTGACCCAGCCGAGAACGCCCGTGCCGCCGCGCAGGCGACCCGCGATCTCGACCGATGCGGTGATGGTGAATATCGTAAGCAATGTGGGCACGGACACCATCGCCGTCATCGCGGCATGGACGAACTTGAACCCCGCGCCAACCTGCGGGTCGGCAAACAGGTGATGCATCCCGATCGGCATGGAGAATACGAGGAACAGGACGAACGCCACCCGTGCCATCGTGTCGCTGTACAGCCGTCCGCCGATCGCGCGTGGGACGATGCTGTAGAACGCGATGTACGCCGGCATGAGCCAGAAGTAGACGATGGCGTGCAGCGTCCACGAGAAGAACACGCGCGACAATCCGGCGTCGATCGTGCTTTTCAGACCGAGCGCCGCCGGCAGGATGAGTAACAGGACCTCGACGGCCGCCCCCACCGACGTCCACGCCCACAGGTACGCGCCGGTGACGTTGCCGAACATCGCGAGCGGTACCGTGGCTCCCGGGTTCGCCTTGCGCCAAGCATGCAGGTTGATCGACATCAGCGCCACCCAGATCCACGACCCCACTACGACCAGCACCACGCCGATGTAATAGAAAGGACTGGCGATCATCGGCGGGTAGAACGTGTAGAGCACCGAGGCCCTGCCCGCTGCCACGGTGGCGGCGGCGATCACCGTGCCGGCGACGACGAGCCAGAATCCCGCCCACGCCCAACGCACGCCGATGAGCGGCCGCTTGAGCGAGAGTTCGGTGATCGCGTAACCAAATCCCATCGCCACGAGCGTCGGCATCACGTACGCCATTACCGTTCCGTGCGCGGTGACCGACCGGTAGTAATGCTCCGGGTTGTTCACCCACGCGTGGAGAGGGCTACGCACGTACATCTGCCACTCGCCCAGCAGGATGGCGAGCAGGAACCCCGCGAACGCGACCCAGAAGTGCGCAAGGACCAGCTTTTTAGCGGCGAACACAGTTGATCCTCTGCCCGCGGGCGGTGCGCGCGGCGAACTCGTTGGCGGGAATCACCTGCACGCGCGCCCACATCGCTTCGTGACCGGTGCCGCAGTATTCGTGGCACGGCATCAAATGCTCGCCCGCCTTCTGGAACGTCGTCGTGAACGTGGCGATGAAACCCGGCACCAGCATCACGTTGGCGTTGGTCGTGCCGACCACGAAGCCGTGGACAACATCGGTGCTGGTCGCCCGGAAGGTGACGGGTGCCTTCTCGGGTACGACGATGCACTGCGGCTCGAACGAATACTGCTGTGCGACGAGGCGCGCCACAACGCGGCCGTCTGCTTCAACGGCGGTGCCGAGGTTGCCTTCGACGAACTCGCCCGACACGTGCAGCGTACGCGGATCGATGGTCTCGACGCGCGACGGTGGCATTGCGGCCCATTGCACGCCCGTGAACACCATCATTGCCACCAGCAAAGCGATGATGATGCCGACCACGATCGCCCACTGGCGCTCGGCTGCGGCGGCCGCGGCGTGCGGGTCGGGCGCCGGTGTGCTCGCTGCATTCACGAGACCGCTCCACGCGGCAGGTACACGACGAAGTAGAACGCGAAGTAGAGGATCGTTACGATGGCGGTCGCGATGCCGGCGACCGCGAACGCGCCGGAGGGTCCCCGGCGGACGATCTCGTCGACACGACGGTTTGTTTCCTCGTCGGCAGGTGTCATGTGCTCCTCACTCCGGCAATAACGTCCGCAGCTCGCTCGATTGGGCGGGCATCACCGGCGTGCCGGTATTGTTCCATGCGACGCGGATGTAGGTGATCACCGCCGCGACCTGCGCATCGTTCAGTATGTGCGCAAATGGCGGCATTCCATGCGGCCGCGGATTCTTCCTCGTGCCGGGCGAATAGCCGCCGTTGAGGACCATGCGGATGGAGTTGACCGGCGACGACATGGTGATCGACTGGTTCCCTGCGAGCGGCGGAAACTGCGGTGGATTTCCCTTGCCCTCCGCGCCATGACACATCGCGCATTGCGTCTCGTAGACCTTGCGGCCCGTCTCGAGGATCTCGGGACCGACGAGCCGCGCCTGGCTCGTCGGCTGCGGCTCGGCGTCGCGCTTGGGCAACGACTTCAAGTAGACCGCCATCGCCGCCACGTCCTCGTCGGTGAGGTATTGCAGGCTGTTATAGACGACCTCGGCCATGGGACCGTACACGGTGGCGCGCTTGGACACGCCGACCTGCAGCAGGTCGACGATATCTTTCTCGCTCCAGTCGGCGAGGCCCGCCTCGCGATTCGACGTCAGCGACGGCGCATACCAGTTCTGGTTGGGAATCATCCCGCCTTCGAACGCCTGCGATTCGCTCGACCCGCCGAGCCGGTTGATGGCGGTGTGGCACATCGCGCAGTGCCCGAGACCCTCCACGAGGTAAGCGCCGCGATTCCATTGCGCGGACTGTGAGGAATCGGGCACGTACTCCCCTTCGTTGAAGTACAGCGCGCGCCAGCCGACCAGCAGTTCGCGCTTGTTGAAGGGGAATCGAAGCTCGTGCGGCCGATTCTTCTGGTGCACCGGCGGAACCGACATGAGATACGCGTAAATCGCGTCGCAGTCCTCGCGCGTCACCTTCGTGTACGACGCGAAGGGCATGGCAGGATAGAGCAGCGCGCCGTCGCGCGAGATGCCCGTGTGCATCATGCGGTAGAACTCGTCGGCCGTCCATTTCCCGATGCCGGTTTCGTCGTCGGGCGTGATGTTGGGCACATAGAGATTGCCGAACGGCGTCGGCATTGCGCGGCCGCCCGCAAACGGCTTCCCGGTAGGCGTGGTGTGGCATGCAACGCAATCCCCTGCGCGAGCGAGATATTCTCCGCGGCTCAAGTACTGGGTCGTCGCATTCGTCACGGGTGCAGGCACGCCCGTACGCGGCAGCTCGCCCGGACGCAGCAGTATCCACGCGACGACGGCCGCGGCCGCGAGCACGACAACGGCGATGACAATGCGGGCGCCGGTCACGATTGACTTCCGCACGCCAGCGGCATGCGCACGAGGTTGGACGATTCAGGCGACGAATCGCTCGGCGGATCCTGCACCGCGAGCCACGCAGCCACAGCAGCGATGTCGGCTTCCGACAACCGCGAAACCACCCGCTTCATGCAATCCGGGTCGTCTGCATGTCGGCTGCCGACGCGCCAACGCGTAAGTTGCGCCGTGATATACGCGGCGTGCAGACCTACGAGACCGGGAATGCCGGGATTCATTCCGGTGAGGCGCGCGCCGTGGCACGCGATGCACGGCGGAATGCCTTTTCCGGGATCGCCCGTGGTGGCGATCACCTTGCCGCGCTCGAGAATCGCCGCATCTGCGGGCGCAGGCTCCTTCGCCGAGAACGGCGGGCGAAGCTTCGCGAAGTACTCAGCCATCTCGCGCAGATACGCATTGGGCAGGTACGCGACGAGGTAGTTCATCGGCGGGTACTGCCGAGTCCCGTCGCGAAACGCGACGAGTTGATTGTAGAGATAGCCGGCGGGCTTGCCCGCGATGCGCGGGAAGTAGCCGTTATTGGTGCCCTGACCGCTCTGACCGTGGCATGTCACACAGCCCTGGACACGCGCCTCGATCGAGTCGACTGTCTTGAAGGCTGGAACGGCCTCATTCTGGGCCAGCGCAGGCATCACGCAACACGCGGCAAGCAGTGCGAGCGCACATGCGAGGCGAAAAACCTGCGACATCACGTCGAACCCGGGCGTGCGAGATGACTTAGTCTAGCATCGCTCGCGCCTCAGGCGGCTTGGATGAAGCCGTTTTTCGCAAGAGTAAGCCCCCGGGGAGCTCACGGCGTCGCGCGGAAAGGTGAGATGGGACCGATCGCAAGACGCGGCAGCGAGCGGGACCGTTGAATATCGGTATGTCGAGGCGGAGCTGCGCTGCTGATTGACCGGTGACGGCGCTTTGTGACATTCCACTTCAGCGGCCATGTACCGGTTCAAAGGCCGCGCGCGCTTCGCGGACGAACGAGCAAAGGTGTCACCACCCGCCGCGAGACCCCGTGGTGCTGCCGACTAAATTTGATTTTGTCGTAAATCTCAAGACTGCCCGCGAACTCGCAATCCGGATACCTCAGTCAGTTCTGCTGCGGGCAGATCGGGTGATCGAGTAGCAGCTCCGCGAATGTCGGCTGTGGCCGTTCAGCGACGGTCGAGTCTGAACGCGATTGGTAATTGTTGATGTCGCAGTTCGACCCTGAACGGTCATATCGGTCCCTAGAAAGCAGACGTCGTTACGTGAAACGCGCGAAACAAAACCGGCCGTTTCGTGAAGTTTGTCTAATACACCTACTCAGCAGACTGTGCTGGAATCCCGTGCCTCACAACGGTTCAAGTGCAATACGCGACATCTTTCGTTGACGCGTACAACCGACTCCACTCAGCCGGTCACTCGTATGGAGGATTGAAGGTGGACAGACGGGGTCATACTTGAAATGCCCAACGCTGCGATGGTGACTCCCCATGACATGGCCGACAGCTCAATGTCTTACCGCCAGTGTTCCACCTCCTCCCGGATATCGCTATGAGTTACTCAAGCGATCCGAGGTGCCGGCATTTGTAAACGCTCTAGACGAGTGGTTCCCGGGTCTCGCGGTCGGCAACGCGAGCTGCTTTTTGCGCGAAGAATTTTACGCGAACCGCGTGTTCTTCGACGGAACCGCTGACCACGATTTCTTCGTCATCCTATTCAAAGAGGGAAACCGATGGGCTGGCACGTTGTCGGTTGAGCGTGACAAGGACAGCCAGGTTCTCTACGGGAGAGTTGGAGCGATTTCAATGCCACATCGAGGCGCCGGCCTCAGCAAGCTTTTCCCTGCGCTCATGGAAGCGATCGGCAGCGCGATGGGTATGGGGATGGTCTACGGGCTGGCGACACTTAAGGTTCGCAATATGCAGATTGGCTTCGAGAAGGCCGGCTGGCAGCTGATCGGGATCATTCCGGGATTCGACAGGGAGCTCATTGGACCGGGACAAGTGAAGCGTGTATTCGAAGCCATCTATGTGAAGGTCTTGGCCGGAGAAAATGAGTTCTTGCGCCCGAGCGCGGCCGGGATGACACCGGCCACCAATGCTCTTTTCAACTTCCTCTACCCACATGCCAGTACAGAGGCCCAACCGCCCGTTCCAGCTGACCCGCCTACGGCGGGCGACCGAACACTGCGCACCGTCGTGACTCGCCTTCGTTGAATTGGAGATTCGAAGAGATGGATAAGGGCTTTGCCGAACGTTTCGCAGCCGACTGGATCGATTCATGGAATGCCCACGATTTAGACAGAGTCCTGTCGCACTACGCGGACGACTTTGAAATGTCCTCGCCTGTCATTATCCAAGTCGTCGCCGAACCTTCCGGAACCCTCCGGGGAAAGGCAGCAGTCGGTGCGTACTGGACCAAAGCCCTGGAGCTTATCCCTGACCTGAACTTAGAATTGATATCCGTACTCGTTGGCGTAACCAGCATCACTCTTTACTACAAGGGCGCTCGTGGTCGCCTTGCCGCAGAGGTGTTTCACTTCGATACGGATCAAAAGGTCTCGCGG
>Ga0207701_10007918_pt1 | contig 10520 bp, 4 predicted proteins | sample KBSSwiSSwithPhiX_FD_184294 | JGI IMG/M metagenome (GOLD analysis project Ga0207701, IMG submission 184294) | Switchgrass rhizosphere bulk soil microbial communities from Kellogg Biological Station, Michigan, USA, with PhiX - S5 (SPAdes) (version 2) | ecosystem: Environmental > Terrestrial > Soil...
CGGTGTTCCCGCTCGCGTTCGCCGCGATTAACGCTGGAGTCGTGACCGATGCCGTCATCTTTGCCGTGGCGGCGTTCACGTTCCCGCTCCCCGCGGTTAATAGTGCCGTCATGACGAATTCCATCGTCGTGCCCATGACGACGTTCGCGTTCGCCGTGACCGCCTCGGTCATCGCGACGCTCCATCCGATTCATGGTCGCCATGCGCTCTCCACGGTTGCTGAGACCTTGATGGACGCTCATGTGAGACATGGCTCCGCCACCTCCGCTCATTCGCATGCCAGAGGGACCCCGGCCGCTTGCTTCACTCGTGCTGCTGGAAAGCAGCGTTAATCCGGTTGCGACAATTGTCACAGCCGAATGTAGAACTAGTTGTTTCGTTTTCATGAGAGCAGGTTATGCAGGCTAGAGTAGCTCATGCTAGTTAACAAAGGTAACTCGTTCGTAACCTTCCATGACTCTGCCAATGAGTCATTCCCATCAACGAGACTGACAGGAGAGCGAGAGAGTCAAATCGCGGAAGTCAAAAGTAACAAAGGTGTCACTTATTAGCGACTCTGCTGCGTCGCGGGGCTGGAGACTAGAGGGATCTTTACGAATTGGCAGGGCGCGCAACAGTGCAGTCGCTCAGGAGGCACCACGGGTGTTGCTGCTCGCTCTAACTCGAGTTTTAGTAGTTAAAGGATTGAATTGTCTCTCCCGCCGGCGGTCCGTCGACAAAGCCGAGCCGGAGAGATGGCTGGATCGCGATCCGAATCGGGGTCAAGCGCGAGGGATTGATGAAGTTGAGGCCATCGATCGACTCGATAAAGGTTCCCGTGGTGTCAAAAATCTGAATGCTACTGCCGCTGCTTCCTGTGCTCGTAAATTCCTGGGCGACAAGAAACAACTTGTTTATCGGATCGAACACGACTGTCTGACCTCGGGAAAGGGAGTCGTCCGCACCAGGAAGATGCACACTGAATCCGCGCTTCGTTGCGAGGTCGTAGAATTGCACCGTTGGGACAAATGAAACGGTCGTGCAGAGAATGCCGTCGTCCGAGTCAACCGCCATGCCGTTGATAACACCAAGACCTTTCCCGGCGAATTTGGTAAAGGTGCCGTTTGTGAGATCGAGGAAGCCGATCATGGGCGGGACGATGAATGGCGACCGTGCGTTGTGTCCTAGAATAGCCTGGTTAGTCTTGCCATCGAAGGTCATAACCGGTGTATTCTCAAAGTTGAAATCTCTGTCGGTGATTTCAAACGCCGGCCCGAATGTGTTCGCGCCAACGTCAGAAGTGAAAATCGTGTTGCTACCGTGGCCACTAAAGTCGAGGGCAAGAACAGCAACTTCCGGCGTGCCCGCGTCAGTTCTCACTTGGTCGATGTTCTGTTTGCGTCCCAAAGGCGGTGTCCAAGGACCAGTCACGGCGCCACCGGCGAGCGGATCAATGACGGAATAAGTGCGCTCGACATGAAAAAGGCCGAGAGGATGTTCGCGCTCGACGAGACCGACAGATTCCCCGACAACACCGAGGGTGATGAAGTCATCGTGGCGATTTGATTGTGCTGTGATTGTTACGATTTGTCCGGTCGCTTGATCGAAGATTTCGGTCGCGGCGAGAATGGTGCCGTCGGGATTGGACTTGAACTCACTCAGCAGGCCTTGAGTGCCAACCGAATCGATATCGAAACCAAGAATAGTGCCTCCGAAGGCTGGTTTGACGGTTACTCCAGTCGGCCCGGTGATGAGATGGAGCGGATCGGCCTCAGCGCGACAGGGAAGAGCAGCTAACACGAGAAAGATTGCTGCGTTGAGGAGGGTTGAAGGATTCACCCGCTCTCGGAATCCATGGCGCGAAGTTGTCATGGATTCGACCATATTGGCTTGCGGAAGGCGAACAACGATTTCCGGGTAACAATCCCGTTACGGACCCACTGACTACGAGTCCATCTCGATCTCCAGTCCGCCTCAACACACGGCCGACGATCTTCCTATCGTCGTTTCATAAATCGTTGTCCTAGAGTCAAATAAACAAAAGTAACAGCTGCGTAACTTTTGACGGTTTGCGGAGAATTGCGCCCGTCGCTTATCCATCCTGCAACAAAGAAAGAAAACCTATGACCTCTCCATTCAACCACAATCTCCTTTCCACCAAATCCGCTCGAAGACGAGCTTTCGTCATCTGGGCCGCTCTGTTTATTTGCCTCGCCTTCGCGGGTGGCGCATTCGCGCAAACCGCCCAATGGGTCAAACAAATGGGCACTGGCGGTATCAGCAATGGCGTGAGCAGCGACGCCGCCGGCAATGCCTACGCGACGGGCACGGTTAGCAGTCCGGCGCTTTTCGATAACATCTCGATTCCCTGCAACGTTTCGGATGTTTTTCTGACCAAGTATGACAGCAGTGGAAACATCCTCTGGGCGAATGTCGGAGGTGGTCCCTTGCTCGATCAGGCGAACGATATTGCGACTGATGCGAGCGGAAATTCGTATGTTGTCGGCGCCATTCAAACCAACGGAATTTATCCCACGGCGCAATTCGGCAGTTTCACCCTGACGGGTCACGGCGATGTGGACTGGCTGGTAGTGAAGTATGACACGCTGGGCAATGTTGTCTGGGCCAAGAACTATGGGAGCACCGCGGGCGATATCGCGGAGGGAGTGACGCTCGACCCTGCGGGGAATCTCTACGTGACGGGCTTGTTCAGCAGCACGATGACAGTGGAAGGCGTGACGGTAACGAGCAAAGGTTTGTTCGATGTGTTTCTGGCCAAGTTTGATCCGAACGGGACCTTGTTGTGGCTCAAGACAGCGGGCGGGACCGGTGCGGACATTGCGCATGGGGTCGTGAGTGACTCGCTTGGGAACGTGGGAATCGTGGGCGAGTTCCAAAACACGGCGACATTTGGTTCTCACTCCGTGAGAGCGGCCGGGTTGGGCGATGCCTTTATCGCGAAGTATGACTCGGCTGGCAACAACCTATGGGTGCATAACGGCGGCGGCACGATTTCCTTCGAGATCGACGCGGCTCGAGCGATCGGAGTAGATGGTCTGAACAACTTTTACATCGCGGGCGACTATTCCGGCACGGCCACGTTTGATGGTCTTTCGGTGCCCAACACTGGGACGAGCGGCACAGACATCTTCATCGCTAAGTATAACACTAGCGGAGCCATTCAGTGGCTCCATCACGCGGGTGGACCGCCCTCAGATATGGGTTACAGCATTGGGGTTGACCAGACGGGAAATAGCTGGGTAAGTGGCTTTGCCGCCAGCGGCCCGGGAGTGGTCTTTGATACAATCACCCTTCCTCCCCTGGGTAATGAATATATTTTCTTGGCCAAGTACGATTCGGCGGGCGTTGTGCAATACGTTAAGCAATACGCGGCCGGCACCGGCCAGGACATCCACGTTCTGAATAACGGCACCCTTTACCTGAACGGCGGCGCTTCTAAGGGTTCTGGACACGAATTTGATGATATCAGCCTTGTCTATGTGGACCGGGGTGGATTCATCTGCCAATTTTCTGAGTCCGCAAGCACTTGTGAGCCGCCGACCGGGATAGACGCGAGCCGCATCACGGCCTCCACGGCGACAATTCATTGGACTCCGGTTGCGAACGCGCAAGGCTATTCGCTGCAATTTCGCAAGCTCGGCACCACCCGATGGAAAACCAAGCAGAGTGCTCGAGAGGCAGTCAACTTGAAGAATTTGTCGGCGTCGACTTCCTATGAATATCAAGTCGCGACGCTTTGCGGAACTGAGACAAGCCCGTATTCACCTATCCAGGTCTTTACCACCACTCCCTAGTCTCTGACGAGTTAATAGCGGGCGAAATGAAAAATCCTGGAATGAGACCCGATCGGGGTCAATGCAGGACAAGAAACGAACAGGATAACGCAGGATATGGTTGGTGCCACCTTCCTGGCGAGTCCACGTTAGCGACATGAAAACTGCCCGTAGTCAGTCGTTAGTGGATCAGAAGAGGTCATTCGCTGTCGCCCAGAGAAAGGAAGGCAAAGGTACTAAGATAGTGAAGCCGATTCGAAAAGTTATGTTGGCTGCGATCGTGACCTGTCTCGGCGCGATTTCCGTTCCAGCGCAAGCCAGTGACCTCCTGTTCTCTCAACTCTTCGATGGTCAATCAGTCTTCGGCCCGAGCGACGTCTGGACGCCGTCGAACGTCGACCGGGAAGTGTCGGACGATTTTGATGTCGTCGGGAGTATCGACCGAGTGGTAGCGGAGGGCTCCGCCTCGTCATTCCTCACATTTCGGGGTGTGTATGTCCGCTTTTATGAGTACCTGCCCGACGGGACGCCTGGTCTTGTCCCACAAAAGGAGTATTTCTTCACCACCGGTTACGACGCCGGCACGGTGGATGTGACGTTGTCGCCGGCGTTTGCAGCGACCGGAAAACATTTTCTTTCGGTCCAGCCGGTCATTGACGGCTGGTATTGGTGGAGCGCGAACACAAATGCGCCGCACGGGACAAATTTCTATTATCGCGATAACGCTAACGGCGACGGAGTCTGGCGCCACGACAACACCGTCTTTTATCCGAACTCGGATGTCGCTTTCGCCCTTTACGGAACGGTTGGCGGTGCGGGCAATATCACGGCATTATCTGCGACGACTCTGGAGCGCAGTGGTTACCTCGAAATCACTGGGACCAATTTCGGGAGCGACGGGACCGTGCTGGTCGACGGCGTGTCCGCGCCGGTGGCGGATTGGCAGAGCACGAAGATCGTAGCTTATGTGCCAGAATCGACCCGGCTGGCGACGGTGCCAGTGCAAATGGTGAACGCCTCTGGGATCGCGAGTAACACTCTGAGTCTGACAGTGACGGCGCGCCAAGCCGCCGGGCGGGTCAACTGGCGCTTCCGGCAGAACGGACCTTACTCGCTGGTGCGCCCGGCGATTGGACCGGACGGAACGATTTATTCGGTCGATGCCTTTGACCATCTCTACGCGCTGACACCGGATGGAGGATTGAAATGGCTGGTGCGGGCCGCAGGGGGAAAAGGCGTGGCCTTGGGGCCGGACGGGACGATCTACGCGGCCTCGGAGAGTTTGATTAACGCGTATAACCCGGATGGCTCGGCCAAATGGACCTTCGTGCAGAATCCACGCGCGCTCACCAATCTGGGTGTCTCAGTGGGGCCGGATGGAAACATTTACTCCGTCGGCACGCAAGGCATGGGCGTGTTTTCGCTGACGCCGGCGGGTACCCTGCGTTGGACGAATCCCGAGTTATACCGGCGACCGATTGTTGATTACGGCGAGATTGTTTTTGGCCCGAATGGCACCAGCCAGCAACTGTATTTCTCTGCCAACACTCACATGCGGGCAGTAGGGCTCGACGGCAGTTCGGTGTTCACGGTTACCAGGGGACAGCCTGCGGTCGCCCCGGACGGCAGCGTGCACACGAGCTACTCGTCCTACGCGCCGACTGGAAGCCTGAATTGGACGTTCGACTCGCCCTACCCTCACAATGTCAGTTCGGAGCCAGATATAGGCAGCGATGGGATTCATTACTTCGTAGAGAACACCATCCAGCTCTTCGCGCTGAATACGAACGGCTCACAAAAATGGCATCTTACCCTGGCTGATTACGTAGGCGGCCCAGTCGTCGATCCGCAGAACACGCAATTGCTTCTCGGTAGTGCGGCCACGCTCAATTTTCCTGGTTATATCATTGCGACGAGCGCCCAGGATGGCCACGAATTATGGCGCGTCAACCTGCCCGCTGAGGCTGGCTTCAACCAATCCACTGATACGCGAGCGCGCTTTACGCCCGATGGCTTGACCGCTTACTTCATGACCTACACGGCGACGGGCGATAACGACACGAGCAGATCCTTTGTTTATTCGCTAAACGCGGCCGGGACGACTGCGATTATGCCGACAAGTGTCGTTTCTCGCAAGACGCATGGGGCAGCAGGCACCTTCGACATCAGCCTGCCGCTGACTGGCAGCGCAGGGATCGAATGCCGCAGCGGGGGGCCGAGCAGCACTTATCAGACTGTGTTCTCGTTCGCCAAAGGTGTAACGTTGAGTGGCGCTACCGTCACTCCAGGAACCGGCGGCTCGGGGAACGTCGTTGGCAGTCCGATCGTCAGTCCTGATGGCAAAACGGTGACAGTCAACCTAACCGGCGTCACGAATGTGCAAACGATCACGGTTACCTTGACTAATGTGAGCGATGGCACAGCCACGAACAACGTGCCTATTCTGATGGGCGTCCTGATTGGCGACACCAGCGCCGATCGCACCGTGAATTCAACGGATATAAGCCAAACAAGGGCGCAGATCGGGCAAGCCGTCACAACTTCGAATTTCCGATCGGACGTAACTACCGATGGAGTGATCAGGAATGGAGACGTGTCGCTCGTCAAGACGAAGAAGGGTACGATTTTGCCTTGACCTGTTGCTTTCAACTTAGGGATCGGGCGGCAGATGTTATGAGAAAAGGAGCGGACTTCACAAAAACACTGAACCCCAAGACTTGGGTGCGAGAAACGAGCCTTGCAATATGGTGGCCTCCTACGCTTGGAAATGTCATTTCCGGTCTGCCACCACGCCTCATAGCCGCAGGCTATCGCTGTGAGAGCGACAAAGTATTATCAGACTTTGTCATTGGATCTAAGTAAGGAGGCTATGAAAGCCATTTTCTCCAGTGCTCAACGGGTGTTCGGGTCAAATGTTTTTCGCCGCGGTTGGGGATTTCTAATGTCTATTCTCATGCTCGCATCCATGGGAAGCGCTTTCGCGGCCGACCGCGTTTCCGCTGACGTGGACCAGGAGTTGCGTGCCACTCTCGCCCGGCAGGGCTTTACCGGCCGTGTCGAGAATACTTTGGAGAAACGTCTTGGGCGGCCACTTGACCCGAATAAGGTCGAGGTCGGGCGCCTTCTCTTCTTTGATAAGTTCGTGGGATTACATGGCGATAACTCGTGTGCGGGTTGTCATTCGCCACTGAATGGTTTTGGCGACTCGCAATCCATCGCGATTGGCGTGGAGAACAACGATTTCGTGGGACCGCAACGAGCCGGGCCGCGAAATCAACGTCGCACGCCTTCAGTGGTAAACACAGCTTTCTATCCAAAGCTGATGTGGAATGGCCGCTTCAGCGCGATTTCTGGCGATCCCTTCGATAACTCGAAGGGATTTTTGTTTCCGCCGCCGGAAGGCACGACTCGATTCCCGCCTAACGATTCGGATTTCAAACATCTGCTTCAGGCGCAGGCCCATATTCCGCCGACTGAACTTTCGGAGGCCGCTGGTTTCACCGGAATTTGCGACAGCAGCGCAACCAGTTCGCGATTGCAGACTAAGTCCAGCGGGGGCGCGCGGCTGGTTAAGACAGTTGGTAGCTCCAAAGTTACTTCCGTCTTTGATCCATTGGCCACCTCTGCGGTTAGAATGTTTGTGGCTGGAGTTCAGCAGGGCGCGACGGCCGAGCCAGATTTCTGCCAGTTTGATGTGCCGGCAATCGGACGCAACGGCGTGCCGTTGCCGCCGCCCATTCGGGTTGCGCGTTCGGATGGAGGCTTCGACGAGTTTCGCAACGAACCTATCCGCGATGTGGTGATCGGGCGCATCAACGCCAATGAGTCATATCGCGCAGCCTTCAAAAAGGCGTTTCCCGAGTTAAAGGGCGACGAAGCGATTACTTTCGCGATGTTCGGGCAGGCGATCGCAGAGTTTGAATTTTCCCTCACCTTCATGAATGCGCCCATCGATCAGTTCGCGCGCGGCGATGTTCGAGCGATGACCGATGCGCAGAAAAGGGGAGCATTGCTGTTTTTCAACAAGGCTAGCTGTGTCCAGTGTCACGCCGTAGCCGGCGGTTCCAACGAGCTGTTTAGCGATTTTGAGAATCACGTGGCCGGCATTCCTCAGATCGCGCCCAAGTTTGGAGCCGGCAGCGGTGACGTGCCCTTTCGCAATCGACGCGGCGAGTTCACTGAAAATGGAAACCAGGACTTCGGTAACTTCGATATCACCGAAGAGAACAGCGACATTTACAAATTCCGGACTGCGCCTTTGCGTAACCTCGCCGTCCAACCGGCTTTCTTCCACAATGGTTCGTTCGTTAGTCTGACAAATGCGCTTCAGCACCATTTGGACGCGCTCAACATGGCGCAGTTTTACAACCCGGTTAAGGAGGGCGTCGCGACGGATCTGACCAAAAATACCGGTCCAATCGGTCCCGTCCTGGATCGGATCGATCCAGCCCTGGCCCGACCAGTAACACTGAGCGGAACAGAATTTTCCGACTTATTGATGTTTGTGCGGGATGGACTATCCGATGCCCGAGTCGGACCGCGAAAACTGGCTCAACTTATCCCCGCGTTCGTGCCTAGCGGTCTTTCTTTGCAGACGTTTGAATCAACCCGACCAAACCCATAGGACAACCCGAATGTAATAAGGGGCAATACACCTTTTAACAAAACACTAACCTTCAAATCCGACCATCAACCCTATGAAAAAATATCTCCTGTCCGCCATCGGACTTATAAACCTGTGTCTGCTGATTGTAAACGCTGCTGCCCAATCTGGATCCGTTATACCGAAGCGCTTCCTTCCCGGTGATAATAACATTGGACTTTCTTCAGGCGATCAGGTGGCCCCCGAGATTGCGAGCGGCGCAAACATGACCCTCGCCGTTTGGCAGGATGGACGAGCTTTGCCCGGCAATTTGCTGATCGCACCTGCAATTGAATGGGAGACTTCCTATGACATCTATGCGATGCGACTCGACGCGAACGGCCAGCCGATCGACCGCGTTCCGCTGGTGGTAACGCAGGAGGCCGCTGCTCAGTCGGCGCCTCAGGTGGTGTGGAACGGAACTAACTGGCTCGTCGTTTTTGAAAGCGTCGATATTAATGGGACCGGCTTTTACTATGAGGATTCTCTCGAAGCGGTCCGGGTATCAGCGGCTGGTGTCGTTCTCGACCCAACCCCGATCAAGATCCGGAATGTAAATCCGGCCGGCACCTCCTGGACGGTTGGGAGCGATGGCACGGATTGGGTGGTGGCGTTTCAGGAAGGCGATTCCAACAGCGCTCTCGCTCTTCTACGTGTGACGGCGGCCGGCTCAGTCGTGCAAGGTCCCACGGTGGTTGTGCCTTCGACTTATTTCCTGCGTTCTAATCTCAAGCTCGCTTTCACGAACGGAGTGTTCCTCTTCACGTGGGCGGAGTTCTCGGATACCCAAGCTTTGCTTTTTGATTCAAATTTCACAGTCCTTCGTCCTTCTTATCGGCTCCTCACCGGTCACATTGTCAGCGATCTGACTTCCGACGGCACTCAGTTTTATGCTGTCTGGGTTCAACAGGTCTCTTTTGTTGACCAAGTGTTTGGATCGCGGGTTTCCACCGCCGGCAACCTTTTGGACGGCGGCGGCGATCAGATCTCAAACAATAGTAGTTCGCCGGCTGCATTCACCGGGCCCTTCGATACGTGGGACGGGACGAATTTCAGGGTGACTTGGTCTTCGAATAACAAGCTGTTTGGCGCGCGAGTTAGCCCGACCGGCACTGTCCTTGATCCGGGCGGTATTCTCATTACCGGTCCAATGTCAGGTCCGACGGCATCGACTGGCAACGGTACTGTCCAAGTCGCGTGGAGCGTGTTGAAGAACGACCAGTGGGATACGTTCACTGCAAACATTTCTTCAACAAATGTGGCAAGCCAGAGTCGCGGCATTGGTGTCGGCGCGCCATCTCAGACACGGAGTGATGTAGCGATGGGAACGAACGGATCGATGGTTGCGTTCCGGAGCGATGTGGCGGCGAAAAGACGCATCATGGTTCAGCCCCTGGCCTTGAATGGAAATCCGCTAACTCAGGCGCCTACCTTGCTGACCACTGGACCAAATTCGAATGGACCGGGCGATCCCGCGATCGCGTGGAATGGCAGCGTTTATTTGGCGACTTGGGGAGATGCTAATGGCATCATGGCGCAACGCGTGAATCAGGATGGAACGCTGGTTGATCCAGCTCCGTTTAAAGTCATGAGCGGTTTCGGCCCCACGGATGTGTCCGCGCTCGGAGACACATTCCTTGTGATTGCTCGTCGGTTCATTAGCAACAATCCCGAGCTGATTGAACCGATCGTCTCGAGAGTTGATGGCACAACCGGCACTGTGCTTGATCCCAATGGAATTTCCGTTGGAAACTCCTTCTGTGTCTCAGTCTCCGTCACGACCTTCGGCGACCGATGGCTGACCGTGTTCCGTTCCAATGTCAATCACGACGAAGAGCTGGGCACAACTTATGGGAATTTCGTCAATGCTGACGGAACGAAGGGATCGGTCTTTTCAATTTACGGCCCGACGACTGCGCCGGGGAATGGCATCGTCGAAGTCACCGTCGCTTCCAACGGCACTAACGCCTTGGCACTCCAGTCGGCCCCGCTTACCAGTACGAGTGAGACAGACCTCGTCGGAGTCATCGTGAATAGTAACGGTTCGCATGGGGCGGGCATTAATCTTACCCCATGGTCAGGAAATCAATATAGCCCCTCCGCGG
>Ga0207701_10007919_pt1 | contig 10518 bp, 7 predicted proteins | sample KBSSwiSSwithPhiX_FD_184294 | JGI IMG/M metagenome (GOLD analysis project Ga0207701, IMG submission 184294) | Switchgrass rhizosphere bulk soil microbial communities from Kellogg Biological Station, Michigan, USA, with PhiX - S5 (SPAdes) (version 2) | ecosystem: Environmental > Terrestrial > Soil...
GAGACTGTCGAGGGTGTGCCCGTGACACGCGTGGCATCTATCAGGAAAGTCGGTGCGGTTGCTGTTTGCCCGACGTTCCCGTGGTGGCTCTGGAAACTCTCCAGGTCGAGCGACGTGATCGTTGTGCACGAGCCGAATCCGGTCGCGATCGTCGCCCACGCGCTGGTTCGCCCGCGGCAGCCGTTCATCTTCTGGGTTCATGCCGAAGTTGTCAGGCCGCAGTGGCGCTACAAGGTGTTCTATCGACCGTTCCTCAGACGAATGCTGAGGCGTGCCGCCCGCATCGTCGTGGCCTCGCCGCAGGTCGCCGAGTACGCAGAGGAACTTCAGCCGTTCCGCAACAAGTGCGTGGTCGTGCCCTATGCGATGGATCCGGACCAGCACGCGCCGGCCCCGGAAGTTCGCGAGCGCGCTGCCGCGATCGCGGCAGAGAGCCAGCAACCGCTGGTGCTTTTCGTCGGCCGCCTCGTTGCCTATAAGGGCGTCGATATCCTGCTGCGCGCGATCGTCGATACCGATGTGCGCGCCGTGATCGTCGGCGACGGTCCGCTCATGCCGGCCCTCGCCGAGTTGACTCGCGACCTGGGCATAGGCGATCGCGTGCGCTTTGCGGGGAATGCTTCGCCTGCAGAGTTGACCGCGCTCTACAACGCGTGCGACCTGTTCGTGCTTCCATCGGTCACGCGCGCCGAAGCGTTCGGGATGGTGCAGATCGAGGCGATGTCATGCGGCAAGCCGGTGATCTGCACCGACCTGCACTCCGGTGTGCCGTGGGTAAATCGGCACGGCGAGACTGGACTCGTCGTCCCGCCGTCGGACGTGGGCGCTCTGCGTGATGCGATTCGCACACTTGCCGGGAACCCCGCACTGCGTGCGCGCATGGGCGAGCGCGGGCGCGCGCGTGTCAGGGAGACTTTCAGTGTTCGCCGGCTCGTAGAGCAGACAACCGCGCTGTATCGCGCCGTGATCAAGGCACCGATAGAGGAACGAGATGGAAATGCCGCCGAGCGTGTTGGAGCCTGAGCCGGCCTCTGCTTCCCTCAGGGTGGCGGTGCCGGCGCGCGCCGCTGCCTTTCCCGCCGTTCGCGTGCCGCCGGGCAAGCGGATGCTGGACGTCTGCCTGTCCGGTCTTGGCCTCGTGCTGTCGATGCCGATCTGGGCCGCCCTTGCCGCCGCAATCAAGGTGGAAGACGGAGGATCGATCTTCTTCACCCAGGACCGCGTGGGCGAAGGCGGCAGCGTGTTCAAGGTCTTCAAGTTCCGCTCGATGATCCCGAATGCTGAGGCCGCCGTGGGGGCGCTGCAGGCGACCGAGCGCGATCCGCGGATCACCCGCATCGGTCACCTGATGCGCGCGACTGCGATGGACGAACTGCCGCAACTCTGGAACATCTTTCGTGGCGACATGAGCTTTGTCGGTCCTCGCGCCCTGCGTCCGGGCGAAATAGAGGCGAGCGACGGCGCGTTCATCGCGCTCGAGGACATTCCTGGTTACGCCGACCGCACCCGCCTGCGGCCGGGCCTCACCGGAGTGGCGCAGATCTACGCACCTCGGGACGTTGGACGCCGGAACAAGTTCAGATACGACCGGGTCTACGCAAAACGCCAGAGTTTCGGCCTCGACGTCAGGCTGATCCTGCTCTCCTTCTGGATCACGTTCCGGGGACGCTGGGAACACCGCGGCGACAAGGTGTAATGCTGCCGATCGTCGCGCTGCTCGCCCTTGCGGGCGGGTTCTGGGCGTACAACACGCTGCCGTTCATCGCGGAAGACTGCTACTTCTACGCCATCATCGCCCGGAATCTCGCCCTGCGCGGTGTGCAGTCCTACTGGGGGACCGAGCTCACCAACGGCGTCCATCCACTCTGGGCGCTGACGCTGGGCGGCTACAGCTGGATCGTCTCGAAGTTCTCGACCGACGCGCTGTACCAGGGCACCTTCGGCATCCCGCTGGTTCTCGCGCTGCTCGGCCTTGGCGCCTTGAACTGGAGGCACGTCGCCAGGAAGGCGCAGTTGCCGGCGGCGCTTCTCGTCTTCCCGCCGCTCGTCTACCTCTCGATCTTCGGCGTCCTCTACTCCGAAGCGCACCTCTCGTTCTTTGCGCACTCGCTTCTTGCGCGACTCGCGTGCGACGAGGAGATGGAAGAGCGCGAACTGAAGCCGGTGCTCGTCGGCCTGGCCGCAGCTGCGGTGTTCCTCGCGCGCCTCGATAACGTCTTCTATGTCGCCGCCTTCAGCATCTGGTACGCCGTCCGTCACCGCTCGCTCCGCAAGACGGGACTGATGCTCTTCGCGTGCGCCGTGCCGGCACTGATTTATGTGGCCGTCAACGCCGCGTATTTCGGCGGGTTGACACCGATCAGCGGATATCTGAAGTCGACGTTCCCAATACCGTTCGTGCAGGGTCTTCGGTTTCTGGGGGGTCCGGCAATCATGCTGTCCGGATACAGCCTGCCGTTCGGATGGTTTCCTCTCGCTCTCGGCGCGGTCGTCGCTCTCACGACGATTCGGCGGCTGAGGGGTCCGCAAACGCTCCTCTATCCACTGGTCGCAGGTACGGCGTGCCATGCGGTGTACACCGGCTTCTTCACCGCCGGATTCACCGATTGGTACTGGTACTACGTACTGCCGATCATTCTTCTCAGCTGGTCGAGCGCCTGTCTGCTGCGGCGCTTCGCCGACACGACCCTCGATACCGCGGCCCAGTGGTCAGCGGTCGCCGTCCTGGCGGCTGCTCTCATAACCGTTCGCCTGCATGCTCCCGACGAAGCCGAGCTGCCGGCGCTTCGCACGTTGCGCATCGCGAAACAACTCGGCATCGACCGTTCGGTCCTGCTGATTTCGGAATGGCCTGGCACCATCGGCTTCTACACGAAGAACGAGGTCATCGCCGCCGACATGCTCACGTCGAACCGCATGCTGCTCGATCGCATGAGGCGGAGTGGCAACGCATTCGACACGGTTTTCGATGAAGCCAGACGCAAGGGGACACCCGTCCAATACGTCTTCTACAACGGAGGCCTCTTCCTTCGGCCGGCTCCGGACTTCTCGACCGTGCGGTACATGGATCCGAAGATGGCCGACAACGTGAACCATACGGTTGTCGGCGAGCGGCGCTTTGGCCCTCCAGTCTTCCAGGACGGCACGATCGCAGTCTGGTTGCTGAGCGATCGCTGAGATGACCAGGTCCACATCACGGATGCCCGGCCTGGACGGCCTGCGCGCCGTCGCCGTGCTGCTCGTCGTGTTTCATCACCTCTGCAGCCAGGGCACCTTCGGCGGCTGGCCCTTCCTTGCGGCCACCCTGAAGCACGGTTCGTTCGGGGTCCAGATCTTCTTCGTGCTTTCAGGATTCCTGATCACATGGCTGCTTCTAGGCGAGGAGCGCCACAGCGGCACCATCGACTTGAAGCGGTTCTATTTCCGCCGCTCCCTCCGTATCCTGCCGCCGGCGTTCTTCTTCCTGGGCGTCATGGTGCTGCTCACGGCTCTCGGTCTGCTCACGATCGGCGGCCGTGACCTTCTCTTTTCGTTCCTGTTCATACGCAATGCCTACGGCGTCGGCGGATCTCCGGAGGTTGCGCACTTCTGGAGCCTGGCCGTCGAGGAGCAGTTCTACCTGACATGGCCGTTCTTCATGCTGGCTCTCAGGGGCCGGACGCGCCTCGCCGCGACGACGGCGCTGATCGCAGCGCTTGCTGGCTGGCGCACTGCGGGTGTCGTGCACTTTGGCGTCACGGCGGCGGGTGCGGAAGCGCTTCTGATCGGCTGCCTGCTGGCACAATTGCGTGACGTGCGGCCGGAGTGGTTCTCGATGTCCTCCGCCGCAGGTCGGACCTCGCTCGTCGCTGTGGCCACTGTCATCGTTTCGCTCGTCGCCTTCTCGGGCGTCACACAGGTCGAGCAGTCCGGGCTTGCGCAGACGGCCGCGCTTCTTGCGGTGGCCGCCATCGTCTCGACCGTCGCTGAAGGCAACGTCCCCGGGATCTCGATCGTCCTCGGGTCTCCGCTAATCGAGTGGATCGGCAGGCTGTCCTACAGCCTGTATCTGTGGCAGCAGGTCTTCTGCTGGAGCCGCATTTCGGGACGGTACGCCGCGGAGGACTGGCCTACGCTGGTCGTTGCCTCTTTCCTCACGGCAGCCTTCAGTTACTACGTCGTCGAGCAGCCCGCGCTGGCGCTGCGTCAACGGCTCGAGCTCCGCTGGTTCCCGCGCGAGAAGACCGCCCGCACGGGCGCCATCGCCGGCGCGCTGGCCCCTCTGGCCTGACGGCCGCCCTCCTCGCTCTTCCTGTCCGGCTACGGACACCGGCCCCCTCATCCGATACGTTCAGAGGACGACCCGTTTCTGCAGGCGCTGGAGGCCTATCCAGTTGATGTGCAGAAGAGCGCGACCGTGCGTTGTCGCGGGCAATCGTCCAGTGCATACTCTGGATATCGCATGCATGACGTTCTCGTAGTGGGTGGCGGCCCTGGCGGCCTCTACGCGGCCACCCTTCTGGCGCGCGACGGCTTCGACACGGTCGTATTGGAAGAGCATGAAACCGTCGGACAGCCGGTGCACTGCACCGGCGTCCTCGCTGCCGAAGCCTTCGACGAGTTCGACGTGCCTCGCGACGCCATCCTGAACTCGTTGTCCACGGCCCGTTTCCACTCTCCCGCTGGACTCAGCGTCTCGTACACCACGCCGTCGACCGAGGCGGTTGTCATCGATCGGGCGCTCTTCGATCGGGGCATCCACGATCGCGCCATCGCGGCGGGAGTCTGTGTCCGCTTCGGCGCCAGGGTCGGCGCCCTCGAGATCACTCCCAACGGGGTGGTCGCCAGCACGGCGAACGCAATCGTGCGCGCCCGCGTGTGTGTCATCGCCTGCGGTGCGAACTACACGCTGCAACGTCGACTCGGGTTCGGGATGCCCTCGGTTTTTCTCCGGTCGGCGCAACTCGAAATGAAGGCGGGGCGGACCGGAGACGTCGAGGTGTATTTTGGCCGCGATGTGGCGCCGAAGGGTTTCGCATGGGTGGTGCCTGTCCGCCGCGAGACCGGCACCTTCGCGCGCGTCGGGCTGATGTCCGAGAGCGACCCGAGCGGTTATTTCCGTCGATTCCTCGGGCGCGTGCGCGCCGAGTGGGACCTGTCCGAACCGGATGGCGGCGATCTCGCCCCGCGCCAGAAGATGCTGCCGCTTGCGCCGGTCGAGTGCACGCATGCAGACCGCGTCCTGCTGGTTGGCGACGCCGCGGGCCTGGTGAAAGCGACGACAGGTGGCGGGATCTACTACAGCCTCGTCAGTGCGAGCCTGGCGGCGAAGGTGCTGGCGCCGGCCCTGCGCCGCAACGCGCTGCATGCATCCAGGCTCAGGCAGTACGAGACGTTGTGGCGAAAGCGGCTTGCGGCCGAATTCGATGCCCAGCTCGCCCTCCGGAACGCGGCGCAGCAGATGGATGACGAGGACATCGACGGGATGTTCGACCTCGCACGGACCAATGGCGTCATGCCGATCATCCGTCGCACCGCGCGATTCAACCGCCATCGCGACCTGATCGCGGCGCTGTTCAAGCATCCACCGGCACGCCGACTTCTCCTGAAAGAACTTGCCTCTCGCGTCGCAGCCATTCCCGCACGCTGACAGGCTGCACGGCCGGCAGTCGCGCTCGACGTCGTGGCGTCTCACGGTCGGCGTGACACTGCTGCTCGTCGCCTGGGGGGCCTTCGCATTCGGCTCGGTATACCCGTGGGCCTACCGTCCTCTCGCCGCCGGATGCGCCATCACCGGCATCCTTGGCCTGGCACGTGGAGATCGGCCGGTGATCGGCGCGAGCCTCTGGTTCTGGATTGCGCTCGCGGCGATCGCGCTCGTCACCATCATCCAGTTGCTGCCGCTGCCACGCGTGGCGCTGGAGTCTGTCAGTCCGGGCACGGTCAACTTTCTCGCCAACTACGACTTCCAGTTTGCGATGCCGGTGGACGACGGGCTCGGCGGGCTGGTTGACGTGCGGCACGCGGTGTCGATCTCGCCGCAGGATACGGTGGTTGCACTCTGGCTCCTGGCCGCGTTCGCGCTGTTTCTGGCAGGCCTTCTCCGAAATCTCTCCCGCACAGCCACGCGCCGGCTGGCCGTTGGCATCGTGTTCATCGGCTGCGTTCTCGCCCTCGTCGGCATCGTCCAGAAGGCGCTGCTCGGCGACGTCGTCTACAACGGGATGAAGATTTACGGCTTCTGGACGCCGGAGCAGCTCCTCGCGAGTCCGTTCGGGCCGTATGTGAACAAGAACCACTTCGGCGGCTGGATGCTGATGGCGATACCGCTCGCATTCGGGTTGGGGATGGCGTCGGTCGAACGCGACCAGGGCGTCGTGGGCCGCGGTTTCTCGCAGACGATCGTCTGGCTGTCGTCTCCTGCCGGCGGGCGGCTGTCGATGAGTGCCTCGGCAATGCTGCTGATGAGCGCGTCGCTCCTGATGACGCGCTCGCGTTCGGCGATGGCGTGTTTCGTCGTTGCGGTTATGGCATGCGGATTCGCGGTCTGGCGCCGCAGCGGTTCCCGGCGCAACGCCGCGCTCGTCATCGGCGGTCTCGTCGGTCTCCTGGTGCTGGCGCTGGGCTGGGCTGGCGCAGATGCGGAGATCGGGCGTTTCATCACGGAAACCGATTCGGCACAGCTCCGCTTACGCGCCTGGCGGATTGCGCTCGACATCTTCCGCGACTTCCCCGTTCTCGGCAGCGGCATCAACACGTTTGGAACGGCGACGATCCTGTACCAGAGCGATGGCGGCGCGCATTACATCCAGGCGCACAACGACTACCTGCAGCTACTTGCTGAAGGCGGCCTGCTGGTGGCGGCGCTGCTCGCCGTCGCGCTGATCGCCTTGTCGCGTGCAATCGGACGCCGCTTTCGCGACGACCCCGATCCGGAGTCGTACTGGGTCCGCGTCGGCTCAGTGATCGGACTGCTTGCGATTGGGTTGCAATCGCTCGTCGAATTCAGTCTCCAGATGCCGGGCAACGCCGCGCTGTTCGTCGTGCTGGTGGCGATGGCGGTCTACGAACCGGCGCAGCTGCGCTCTTCGAAGTAGCCTGCGTCCGGCAGGCGGTCGCCTTCACGGCAGGGCGGTGACCGCATCCGGGGTTGTCGTCCAGGGCACCTGCTCAGGCGTCACCTCGCCGTTGAGGATGAGCACCTTCCTGCCCGGTTTAGCCAGCACTTTGATCACCTCTCGTGCGCCGGCTCCCATCTGAAACCGTGGAGTCGAAAGAGTCATGGCGACGCCTCCATCGAGCTCTATCGCCGGGCCCGCATCGACGAACCGCTCGAAGCGCCCTCCGGTAATCGTCACGTTCGAATGTCCCGTCACGCGGACGTTGGCCTCGAAGCCAGGATCGGCGTCTTCGTTCGAGCTGTGCACCGAGTCCAGGTGAATCCAGCTGTCATGGAAGATGAACGGAATGACCTGGTGATGGCCATGCACGAAGACGCTGGAGATGACTCCGCCGCCGCTGTCGGTCATCGCGATGGCCGTCGGCCATCCGCTGAAGCTGCTGTCGCGCACACTGGTGATCTCGTTGTTCGTCGTGAGTGCGATGCCCGCCTTCGCAAAACTCTGGTCGGCCGACGAGAGGTGGAGGTTGCTGAACGAATTGAGAAAGTTCGCCTCGCGCCCGGTGATCCCGAAGACACCGCCCAGGATGCCGAGATGATGAAAGTTCGACATGATGACGCCGTGCAGCCAGATGCCGAGTCCGGCGCCGACGTTGAGCTGCATGTGCGCGATCTCGAGGTACGGCAGCAGGCCCGTTATCGGAGAGTTCTTCGGGATGTAGGCGGGCCCGTGCGGTGTGCTGACGATCGAAAACTCCGTGGTCTCACGATCGAAGTTCTCGACGAGCAGCGTGTCGCGGTCGAACGGCAGCTTCTCGGCAGGCGCGTTCATCGGCGCGGTGTACCGGGCGGTTCCCGACAGACGCAATGAATCGACGACGCCGTTGACCACGTCGGTGACCCTCGCACCGTGCGGCCATGAGCCGCGGCGTCCGCCGATCGGCATCAGCTCGTAGGGGCCCTGGCTGACGGGGCCCGACGCGGCACGTTCGCCGGCCAGGACGCTCCTCTGGCCCGGCGCGCCGAGCAGCAATCGAACGGCCCTGCCGTCGTACGTGATCGCGGCATGGTAGACGCGCCTCAGCTCGATTGGCTGTGTGGTGATCGCGTGGACGACCCCACCGACGGTCAGCCTGGCCGTGATGCGGCCGCCAGGATCGACGTCGAACGCGAAGGCGCTGTGCGGTGGGTCGGTGCCGTTCAACGACCCGGCTGACGCCCACAGCGTCGAGACGTTCGCGCCGGGCTCGTCGATGCGGAAGAACAATTCTGCCGTGAACGCCTGGAGTCCGTCGAGGCGCGCCGCCGCGACGTACTGGAGGTCCACATACGACCCCGTATCCTGCCAGGTCCTCGAGAGCAGCAGCCCGCGGCCGGGCCCCCTGACCAGGCTGTCGGTAAAGTGGAGGTCCTCTGTCGGAGCAATGGTGGCGTGAAAGACAGGACCGGCGAATCCCGAGGCTGTGATGCAGGTGCCAGAGCCGTTCAACGCGAAGTTGTCGCCTTCTATGCGGAGCCCCGGCACGCGCAGCCGCAGCGGCGCGGTAATCCGGTAGCACCCTTCACCGGAGGGAAGCAGAATCTTGCCGCGGGTCGGCCGTGCGGCGACTGCGTCGATCGCTGCCTGAATCGCAGCAGTGCTGTCCGTCTTTCCGTCGGCGATCGCACCAAAGCGCCTGACGCTGACCCATCCCTCGTCCTGTGCGGCGCCTGGCACGCTCACGGCCAGCACGATTCCGACAACGGCGACAAGAAGGCGTCTCATGGTGCTTTCGGGGGCTGGCGATTCGACACCCGCAGCCACCCCCCCGCGCCGGCAACGAACCGGACCAGGTAAAGCCACGCGAGCGGTGCACGGCTCGACGGAGCATAGACCTTCCGCATGTACTCCTCGCCTGGAAACAGGTGCTCGGCCATCAGCCGCAGCCGTGGCCCCCAGGTGGGTAGCGCCCGCAGATCGTCCAGCACCACAGCAGCCTTAGGTCGATCGGCGAGGTACGATGCGGTCTGCTCCCGCTCTCGCGCACCCGCAAATCGCGCGTCCTCGCGTATCCACGCGGGCAGAACCGTTCCAAACCACTCGACCGTCCGCTCGAGGGAGTCGAGGCAGACCGCCGCAATTTGTCGCTCTGCAGCCAGGGTCGCAAACGCCTGCCAGTCCGCCTCGCCGAACCGCGATGCCACGAGGTGAATGTCGAGCAGCCACTTGAACTGATCGGCCTCGTCCTGGTGGTGCGCCACGCGGTGCATGCAGGCGATGACGAGCGCGTGCACGTTCGACGGTCCGTGCGCCGCGGTGCCAAGCGCCGGCAGCGCCACCGATCCCGCATGCAGCTCGTCGAACGAGAGCACGTGCGCGAACAGCTGCGGGCTGGCCAGGCGCCAATGCAGATCGATCATCTGCACGACCCGATCGTCGTCTCGCTTCACGTAAAGCATCTGCGTCGCGGTGAAATCGCCGGATACCTTGCTCTCCGCCACGTACCCGAGCGCGCCGGTCATCAACGCATCGGCATCGTCGCGCGCGGGACGGGGGATCAGCAGGTCGGTATCGGTTCTCGAGCGAAGCTCCGGACGCGCGTAGTGCGTGTACGCGAGATGGCTCCCTTTGACGACCAGCACGGGAATCTGCTGACGCCCGAACGCGGCCAGCACCGACCGCAGCTCCGCTTCAGCCGAGAGATCGTGGGCGGCAGCGGCATGTGCATCAGCCAGGAACCGGGCGCGGACATCCGGGGGCAGACGCGCCTCGTTGGCCATGCGATCCGCAACAAGAGGAAGGACGTCGTGCGCCAGGGCAGTCTCGCGAATCCTGTCGACGCCCTCACGCATCAGCAGGTCCTCTTCGACGACATCGCCTCGCAGGAGCGAAGCAACAAGAGCATCGTGCGACGCCTCGGGCGATGCCGGCACGTCAGGCCCGGGTGACCGTCACCGGCGTCGAGAGATCGATTCCCTGGGCCAGGCACAGCCCCCTGAATCGCCCGGGCGAAGCGGCGGATGTCAGCGTCGGCCAGGTGCCCGATTCCACGAGCCGTCCCTGCTCGAGCACGTGGATGACGTCGGCGTTGCGGATCGTCGACAGGCGATGCGTGATCACGATGATGGTGATCTGTTCGTGCAGATCGTCAATGGCCTGTTGAATCCGACGTTCGTTCTCGGAGTCCAGCGAGCTGGTGGCCTCATCGAGAATCAGCACGCGGGGCTTGCGCAGCAGCGCGCGCGCAAGCGACAGACGTTGGCGCTCGCCGCCTGACAACAGCACGCCTCTGTCCCCGACGACGGTGTCGAGCCCCTGCGGCAACTGATCGACGAACTCGGCGGCGGCTGCCTGCGCTAGCGCGGTGCGAATGTCCGCGTCGCTGGCGCCGGGATTGGCCCAGAGAAGGTTCGCGCGCACACTGTCGTGAAACAGGTAT
>Ga0207701_10007920_pt1 | contig 10518 bp, 8 predicted proteins | sample KBSSwiSSwithPhiX_FD_184294 | JGI IMG/M metagenome (GOLD analysis project Ga0207701, IMG submission 184294) | Switchgrass rhizosphere bulk soil microbial communities from Kellogg Biological Station, Michigan, USA, with PhiX - S5 (SPAdes) (version 2) | ecosystem: Environmental > Terrestrial > Soil...
GCCGTACTCGGCGATGATGAACTTCATGTTCGGGAACATGCTGGCGAGCATGGTGAACGTGTTCATCCACGCCGACGGCTGGCCCTGGTACGCCGTGTAACAGGACTCACCGAACACGTCGAACGACACGCCCTGGTTGGTGGCGTTGGTGATGAAGCTGCGGCTGGAGTTCAGGTCGTTGCCGCGGTCGATGTGCATTGCGATCAGGATCGTCGGGTCGACCTCGCGGACGCCGGCGACGCCCGCCTTCAGCAGCATGCCCAGGTTGGTCCAGTTCGAGATGCTGCCCGTGACGGGGTTGTTCATCCCCGAGATCGGTTGCCCGCTGCTGTTGCAGCGATGAATCAGCATGCCGGGCGTGATCTCGTTGCCGATCTGCACCATGTCCGGGCGCGCGCCGCCCGCGACCAGTTTCTGGATCGCGTCCTTCGTGTAGTCGTGCAGCAGCGTCGACAGCTCGGCGATCGTGGTGGCGCCGTACCAGGGGACGGGGACGCACTGCTTGCCCGGGTCGGCCCAGTTGTCGCTGTAGTGGAAGTCGACCAGCAGGCCCATGCCCGCGTCCTTGATCTGCTTGCCGAAGTCGACGGTGTGCGCGATGTCGTCGTAGCCGTTCGTCTTGTCGTAGCCGTCGGAGGCCTTCGGGTCGACGAACGTCCGCAGGCGGATGTAGTTGAAGCCGTGCTGCTTCATGATCGTGAGTAGATTCGCGCGCGTCGCGACCGGCCGCGGCTCCTGATCGGTGACGTCGGCGCCGATGAAGAAGCTGAACGGCAGCGTGTTCACGCCCGTGCCGGTCGTTCCGGCGCCGCTGCTGCCGGCGCTGCCGGTGGTTCCGCCGCGCCCGCCCGCGCCCGCGGCGCCGGTGGTGCCACCGCGCCCGCTCGCGCCCGCGGCGCCGGTGGTGCCGCCGCGTCCCGCCGCGCCCGCGGCGCCGGTCGTTCCGCCGCGCCCCGCGCTGCCGGTCGCGCCGCCCGTGCCGCCCGCGGCCGCGCCGCCGCTGCCGGCCGCGCCGTTGGTTCCCGCCGCGCTGCCGCCGGTGCCGCCCGTGGCGCTGGTCCCCGCGGTGCCGGTCGCGGTCGAACCCGCGACGCCCGTCGTGCCCGCCGCGCCGGCGGCGTCGCCGCCTGCCCCGGCGGTGCCCGTCGTGCCCGCGACGCCTGCCGTTCCCGCGCCTCCGCTGGTGCCGCTGCTGCCGGCCGCGCCGGTATCGTTCGATCCGGTTCCGCCGCAGCCGACGAGGACGGCGGCCAGCGCGATGAGCTTGATCGTTTTCGTCATGGTGCTCGCTTTCATAGTCGGCTCGCGTAGTCGATCTTCATCTGGTCGTAGATGGGCATGTCGGGCCCGGCGACGTACGTGCTGCCCGACCGCGTCCACAGCGTGCCCGGTTGCCAGTTGAATGTTCCCAGGCCCCGCTGATTGGCCATGTTCCACATCACGTCGTTGGCGGCCCGCTGCATGCCGCTGTACTCGGCGATCATGAATTTGAGGTTGGGGAACTCCGTCGCCAGCGACGTGAACGTGGACGTCCAGTTGGACGGCGAGCCCTGCGTACCCGAGTAGCAGGATTCGCCGAACACGTCGAAGGCGACGCCGCGGCTCGTCGCGTTCATGACGAACTGCCGGCTGGAAGCGAGGTCGTTGCCGCGGTCGAGGTGCAAGGCGATCAAGATGTTGGTGTCGACATCCTTCACACCCTTCACGCCCGCAGACAGCAGCATGCCCAGGTTGCCCCAGCCGCCGGCCGCGGGACCGCCGGCGGGCGGGGCGCCCCCGTCGGTGGACGAGTAGAGGTAGATCGCGCCGTTGACCGCGTTGTAACCGGCGGTGCCCGCGTACGGCAGCCCGCCGCCGTCGCACTTGTGAATCAGGATGCCCGGCGTGGTCTCGTTTCCGATCTGGACCATGTCGGGGCGCGCGCCGCCGGCGATCAACTTCGTGATCGCGTCCTTCGTGTAATCGTGCACGGCGGTCGCCATCGCGGCGATCGTCGTGTGTGCCTGCCAGGAGATGGGCACGCACTGCTTGCCGGGGTCGGCCCAGTTGTCGCTGTAGTGGAAGTCGACCAGCAGACCCATGCCGGCGTCCTTGACCTGCTTGCCGAACGCGACAGTGTGATCGATGTCGTCGTAGCCGTTGGTCTTGTCGTAGCCGTCGGCGGCCCGCGGATCGACGAACGTCCGCAGGCGCACGTAGTTGAAGCCGTGCGCCTTCATCAGCGTGAGCAGGTTGGCGCGCGAGGCTTCGGGCTGCGTCTCGATGTTGGTGATGTCGGCGCCGATGTAATAGCTGAACGGCAGCGTGCTGCTGCCGCTACCGGCGGTGCCCGTCGTGCCGGCGGTGCCGGTCGTGCCGCCGCGGCCCGCGGTGCTGCCGCCGGTGCCGGCGGCGCCGGTCGTGCCGCCGCGGCCCGCGGTGCTGCCGCCGGTACCGGCGACACCGGTCGTGCCGCCGCGCCCGGCGGTGCTCCCGCCCGTCCCCGCCGCGCCGGTGGTTCCCGCGACGCCGGTCGTGCCCGCCGCCCCCGTCGTTCCCGCGCCGCCCGTGGTCCCTGCAGCGCCGGTCGTGCCCGCCGACCCGGTCGTGCCGGCGCTTCCGGTTGTTCCGGCGCTTCCGCTGGTGCCGGCGTTCCCGCTGGTACCGGCTGCGCCCGCGCTGCCGGATCCCGCGGCCCCACTGGGGCTGCTCGGTTCCGATGCGCTGCAACTACATAGAATTGCAGCGGCTAAGACAAGATACGCACGTCTCACTACCCCCCTAGGTTGCACGACGGGGTCAGAACCAATCACGGCGCGTGTCGTTTTCGCTGCGCTGCGCCCATGTCAGCGCAGCGCGGTCGTCTCGTAGAGCTCGGCGTTCCCGGACCGCGTCGACGAGAACATCGCGGTGCCGAGGTCCGCCGACAGCGTCGTGTCCGAGTCGTACGCGGTCGAGTTGAGATCGTCGAGCGCCACGGGCGGCGCGAACGGTTCTGCGAGCGAGCGGCGCGCGGACCAGTAGATGTCGCCCATTCCGGAACGCATCGACGTGAAGAACACGACCAGCCCGCCCTGGGCGACGAACGGGTCGTACTCGTCGCTGTCGCTGTTGATGCCGGCGATCACCGCCGGCCACGCCCACGCGCCGCCCGCGCCGCCGCGGGTCGACACGTAAAGGTCGAAGTCGGCGCCGCCCATCGTTCCGGCCGCGTTCGCGCGATCCGAGCTGAGGAACATCGTCGTCTCCGTCGCGTCGACGGCGGGCGCGAAGTCGACGCAGTTGCAGGCCAGCTCCGCCACGGGCGCCGGCGGATCCCACGCGGCGGCGCGGCTGCCGCGCGTCGACTGCCAGATCTGGCCGCGCCCGACGCTGTCCCGGTCGCTGGCGAACCAGATGCGCAGGCCGTCCAGCGACACCGCGGGGGCCCAGTCGGAACCGCCCGAGTCCAGCTCGCTCACGCGGGTGGGCGGTTGCCAGGGATCGCCCGGCGCAGCGCGCCGCGACGTCCAGATGTCGCGGTCGCCCGCGCGGTTCGACATGAAGAACAGCTCCAGCAGATCTGCCGTGAACGTCGGATCCTCGTCGATCGCGTTCGGGTCGGACAGCGCCGCGACCAGCACCGGCGGCGCGAACCTCGGCGGGACCGCCGCCGCGCCGTCGACGGCGCCGATCGTTCCCAGAAGCTCGTTACGCGTGCAGCCAAACGCCGCCGCTGCGCCCGCCAGCGTCAACACGAACAACCCGCGCTTGACCGCCCTGGATTGTTTCGCCATCGTTGAGCCCTAGTGTCGCGGTTATCGAAGCAACTCGCCAGCGACGCCGAGGTCGCTGCGGTCCTCGTGCCGCTGCCCGCGCGGCCCGACGAGCTGCTGCCGCTCGCGCGCGCGGCGACGCACGACGCGGACGCCGCCGCGACATTGGTGGGCGCGCTGTGCGGCGGCATGCTGCGCATCGTCCGCAAGGTGCTGGGCCGGCGGCATCCGGACGTCGACGACGTGACCCAGGACGCGGTGATCGCGTTGCTGACCGCGATCATGACGTTTCGGGGCGAATGCAGCGTCGAGCATTTCGCGAACCGCATCGCGCTGCTGACAGCGCTGGCGTCGCGCCGCCGCACGCGCGCGCGGGCGCGCAAGGTCGAGCTGGAGATGGATTCGTTCGACGACGTCGCGGTGGCCACCGTCGATGCGGGCGAGCTCGCGTCGCCGCTGGCGGGGGCGCTGGCTGCGCGGCGCCGGCTCCTCGTCCGCCAGTTGCTCGACGAGTTGCCGGACGTCATCGCGGAGGCGCTCGCCTCGCACTTCATTCTCGGATACACGGTCGACGAGATCGCCGCCGCGTCGTCGGTTCCCGCCAACACTGTCTGGAGCCGCCTGCGCCTGGGCAAGCAGGCGCTGCGCAAGAAGCTGGAACGCGACGCCGAGCTGGCGGAGATGCTGGGGGGAGGGGAGGCATGATCGCGTCGGGAACTTCCGGCGACGCGTGCCGCGGCGACCTGCTCGGGCAGTCGCGCCGGGGCGCGCTGACGGATGCGGGCCGCCTCGCGCTGGACGCGCACCTGGCGGCGTGCGCGTCGTGCCGCCTGTCCCGTGACGTGCTGGCGGACTTCGATCAGGTCGACGTCGTCGACATCCGCGACGGCGCGCGCATCCGGGCGCTGGTCGATATGGCGCGCGGCGTTCCGCCAACTGAGTCGGGACCCTCAAAGGGTCCCGAACCCCCCGCGATGGTACGCGGCGAGCAGAGCTCGCCGGCTCCCCACGCGACAGCGCGCGGACGCGCTCGATCGCAAACACGGCTGCGTGCGGCCGCCGCCGCGGCGGTGTTGATCGTGTGCGGCGGCTCGGCGAGCGCGGCGGTCTGGTGGTGGCGGCGTCCCGCGCCGCCGGCGCCCATCGCTGTCGCTCATCGAACTGTCGCGACGCGCGTGGATGCGCCGCGCGCGCCGTCGCGTCCCCAGGCAGCGCCCGCAGCCGCCGCCGAAACGCCGCCGCCAGCCGTGCGCGTGGCCGTGCCCGCGCCCGCGCCGCGCCACCGCGCGATCGCGCGGAACACTGTCGCGCCCGTCGAGGCCCCGCACCTCTCCGCCGGCGCGTTGCTCGCCGAGGCAGGGCGCGCGCGCGGCGAGGGTCAGCTCGATCGCGCCGTCTCCCTCTATCGCAAGCTGCAGCGCGAGTTCCCGGGAACGCCCGAGGCGCAGGTCTCGACCGTGCCTCTCGGCCGCCTGTTGCTGGATGCGGCCTCGCCGCGCGCGGCGCTGGCCGCGTTCGACGCCTACCTGCGCGACGTGCCGCGCGGCCCGCTGATCGCCGAGGCGTTATACGGACGTGGGCGGGCGCTGGAGGCGCTGGGCGAAGACGACGAGGAGCGCCGCGCCTGGGAGCGTCTGGTCACCGACCACGGCGGCAGCGCGTACGCGCCGCACGCGCGCCGGCGCCTCGCCACCCTCCGGTGAGCCACGCGCGTCGCGCGCGGGGCGGCGTCCGGATCGCCGGGATCGCCTGCGCGCTGGCCGTCGCGACGCCCGTCCGCGCGCAGGATGGGGGACCCGCCGTCGACGTCACCGTCGTCGGGACCGCCGACGATCTCGAACGCGCGCGGGGCCTGGTGCCCCGGCTCGCCGGCGGCGGCACCCACTGGCTGCGCATCGACAAGCTGGACCCGGCGGACGTGCTGCGCGATCGCCGCGACGGTGACGGCGCGGCCGTGCGCGTGTGGGTCGACCTGACCAGCGCGACGCGCGCGCGGCTTTACTTCGCGACCCGCTCCGAGCGGTTCCTGGTTCGCGACGTCGATCTGTCCGGACACTTCGACGAGGTCGACCGCGCCGCGCTGGGCGAGGTGCTGGATTCATCCGTCGGCGCGCTGGTCGCGAACGAGCGCGCCGGGCTCACGCGCGCGGAGGCCGAGGCCGTGCTCGCCCATCGCGAGACGCCCGCGCCGCCGTCCGCGATCGCGGCGCCCGCGCCCGTGCTCGCGGCGTCCGGCGGCGAGGCGCCCGCGCCGTCCCGCTGGGCGGTCGGATTCTTCTACGCCGGGCAGGCGCAGTCCGACGGACCGGCCCTCGACCACGGTCCCGGCTTGACGCTCGCCGTGGCGGCGTTTCCCCGCTGGCCGCAGGTCCACGCGACCGGCCGGGGGCCGATCGTCTTCGCCAGCGGGCAGTATCGCCTGCCCATTCACGAACAAACGCCCCGCGTCGGCGTCGCGCTGTACACGATCGCGGCGCGCGCCGGCGTCGAGTGCGGTCCGCTGCTGTGGTCGCGCTTGCGCGTTCGCCTGGGCGCCGGCGTCGACTTCGTTCACGTCACGCCCGAATCCACCGACCACGCCGTCACGCTGACGTCGGTGCACTGGTCGACGAGCTTCGTCGCCTCGGCGGCCTTGCGCGCGAACCTTGTCGAGCGGCCGCACCGCTTCTGGATCTCCGCCGTCCTGCTGGCCGACGTCCTGCCCACGTCGGTCCGCTACGACCTCGCCGTCGACGCCACGACCGAGACCGTCTTCGCCCCCTGGCGCATCCGCCCCGGCCTCACCGTGGAGCTGACGTTCTTCTGATCGTGTGACCGATTGAATTGTTGACACAGGACATTTGTTCCGTACGATACGTGTGTTCAGTGACAGCCGGCGGAGGCAAAACATGGGCTCGTTGACGTTGGTTCGCGATGACACGCGGGGCACCCTCACGGATCGCCAGCGCGAGATCCTCGACTTCATCACGCAGTCCATTCGCGAGCGCGGCTACCCGCCGACGTTGCGCGAGATCGGCCTGCACTTCGGCATCAAATCGACCAACGGCGTGAACGATCACCTGCGCGCGCTGGAGAAGAAGGGCTACCTGCAGCGCGAGGATCTGAAGTCCCGCGCCCTGCGGCCCGTCGGCGTGCGCGGACCGATGCGCGCGCCCAGCCGCGAGGAGGACATGGTCGACGTGCCGCTCGTCGGGCGCGTCGCCGCCGGCTCGCCGCTGCTCGCCGTCGAGAACATCGAGGACACCGTCAAGGTCGACCGCTTCTTCGTCGGACAGACGCGCGAGGTGTTCGCGCTGCGCGTGAAGGGCGAATCGATGATCGAGGACGGCATCTTCGACGGCGACTTCATCTTCGTGCGCAAGCAGCTGCACGCGAACCGCGGCGACATCGTGGTGGCGATGATCGAGGATGAGGCGACGGTGAAGCGCTATTACCCCGAAGGGGACAGCATCCGCTTCCAGCCCGCCAACAGTCAGATGCAGCCCATCATCGTGAAGAAGCGCGACTTCAAGAGCGTGAACCTGATCGGTATCGTCGTCGGGGTTTATCGCAAAATGCGCGTGTAGGCGCGATCGCAGGGGATGCCCGACTCCCGGCCGCCCCCTGAAATTCCCATGCTACGCTGAGGCCTTCATGTCGCAGCGGGCCCGTACACGCGCGCGTGGGTATCTTCCGCTCGGTGCGTTGTTCGCCTTGCTGGTGCACGTCCAGGTGCTGATGCCGATCGGCGTGGCGATCTGGTTCTTCGCCCGTCGCCAGCAGAGCGAGCGCGAGCGCGCCCGCGCGCAGGAGATGGACGTCGAATTCAAGGACGTCACCGCGGCCGAGCTGCCCAAGGATCTGCCCCCGATCGATCCGCCCGCGGACGAGCTGGCGCCGCCGACCAAGCTGCCGCCGCCGAAGCCCAAGCCGATCGCGCGCGAGAAGAAGCGCGAGGACAAGCCGGCACCGCAGGACAAGCCCCAGGACGTGCCCGAAAAGAAGGTGGTCGAGGCGCCGCAGAAGCCCGAGCCGCCGCCGCCCCCGCCCGAGGAGCGCCGGGGGCACGAGAAGATCGTCGATCAGGAGAACGACAAGAACGAACCGCCGCCGCCCGACGCGCACTACCTGGCGCAGAACAATCATCACACCGCCGAGGAGAAGCGGGCGACCGAGACCACGCTGGAGAAGAAGAAGCACGACGACAAGAAGAAGAACGAGCTGCCGACCGACGAGAAGGACAAGATCGCGGACCTCGAGGATCAGAAGTCGGCGCTGGGGCGCAGGGCGCCGGAGGTGACGCCTCACGAGAATCCGCAGGTCGCCGAGACCGAGAAGAACAACGCGCCCAAGAACCTGCTGGCGCTGCGCGATCCCGCGCCGAAGACCCACGAGATCAGCCCGGAGACCGCCGATCCGTCGCTGCCCAAGGCGGCCGACGGCGACATCGCCATGTCGCGTCCGGCGCGCGGCGCTCCCGCCGATCCGTCCCGCGTGAAGTCCGGCGACAAGGTCAAGCTGGCGCTGTCGCAGAAGGACTTCGAGTACCTGTTCGGGGCCGACGCCGATGCGGAGCGCCGGCTGGCCGAGAAGCATCGTTCGACGCGGAAGGGGAAGCTGGCCGAGAAGCTGGCGCGCGTCCAGGCGGCGCTGGAGAACTTCGTTCCCGAGGTGCGGCCCGGCAACACCACCGACCTCAACACGCGGGCGGCGCCGTTCGCCGCTTACATCGCGCGCATGCACCGCAGCATCCACCAGCACTGGGGATTCGAGCAGCTGGAAGCGTGGGACGAGATGTCGGGCTCGAGCCCCTTCAACGATTCGAAGCTGGCCACGACGCTGGAGACGGTCCTCAACCGCGACGGCACCATCGACAAGGTCACGATCGTGCGCTCGTCGGGCTACATGGCCTTCGACGCCGCCGCCATCGACGTGCTCTACACGTCCGGCCCGTTCCCCGATCCGCCGCGCGAGATCCGCTCGCCCGACGGCAAGATCTACGTGCACTGGACCTTCCACCGCGACGAGCGGCAGTGCACGCCCGCGTTCACGCAGTACTTCATCCTCGCCGAGAAGCCGCACCCCAAGGACAAGGGCGCGATCATCGACCGGCCCGAACCGTCGCACGCGCACGGCGGTGGGGCCGCCGGGGACGCGTCAAACCCGGCCGCCGCCGCGCCCGTGGGCGAAGCGGTTGGGCCGGCGGGAGCGCCCGCGGCCGCCGAAGCGCCGCCGGCGCCGAAGCCGCCGACCACGACCGGCGACGAGGGGCCGCGGCGGCTGAACCGCTTCAACGACAGCCGTCATCGCGCCGCCATGCGCCACCTGGACGAGGACGTCGCCGCCGCCGAGGAGAAGGCCGGCGTCTCGCCGGCGCCGGCCGCGCCGGCCGCGGCGGCCGAATCCGCGGTCGCGCGCGCGAACGATCCGGCCGCGCTCGCCGTCGCCGAGCGCTGGTTCAAGGCGCTCGCCGCGGGCGACGCCGGTGTGCTGGCGTCGCTGGCGGTTCTTCCGTTCAAGACGTCGAGCAAGGACGTCTCGAAGCGTGCCGCGCTGACCGCGATGCTCAACGACCTGGCGAGCGAGGAGAAATCGCCGCGGGCGCGATCGCTGCAGCTGTTCACGACCGCCAGTCTTCGCGCCGCCCTCGGCAAGCTGCCCGCCAACGTCGACGACGGCAGCGGCACGCAACTTTACGCGCTCGCCTCGAACGGGCCGCGCGACGCGCTGATCCTGATCCTCGCCAAGCGCGGCAACGACTGGAAGCCTGTCGGCCTGGTCCGGCGCTAGCCGCCCCCGCGCGAAGCGCGGGATCGCGGCTACCAGAAAAAACGTAGTCGCACACCGCGCCTGCGGCGCGGAGCGACTAGCGCAGCTCGACCTGCGCGACGTGGCGCAGGTTCAAGAAGTTCACCAGGAAGTGCGCGACGACCGGCCCGGTCAGATCGCCCGTCCACTGAAACATCGCGCCGAACAGCAGCCCGACCGCGAACGAGCTGGCTGTCCACGGCAGGTGCCGCGCCTTGGGACCGATGTGCAGCAGCGCAAAGATCGCGCTCGATCCCCAAAGGCCGATCGCCGGCAGCAGCGCGCCGCGGAAGAACATCTCTTCTCCCACGGACGAGGCGACCGCCAGCACGACGATCTCGAAGTCGGTGAGCGGAAACAGCAGGTGGCGCAGCTCGCGGTGCAGCCAGCGCGCCCATTCGAAGCGGTACAGCGCCATCCGCGACGCGAAGACGATCAGCAGCCCGGCCGCCAGCCCACCAAGAATTCCGGTAAAAACGGCCGGGTCGCTGCCGGAAAGGTGCCAGACGTTGGGCTGGCCGCGCAGGGTCCCCCAGGCGAGCGCGGCCGCCCCCAGGACCAGGTAGATGACCAGGACCAGCGCCGGGCGCGACCAGCTAGACCCGCGGGACCACACGCTTTCCGACCCCGATCATGGCGTTCTGACTACCCGTACCACGGTTCTGCCGCGGCGCGCGGCGAACTACGGCGAAAACCGCGCCGACGCGCTGCGCAGTCGTGCAAGCTGGCAAAATCACGAAACTATTTGACCTCGACCGGCTCAGCATTTTCGCCCAGGTTTTAGCGGGAAGGCCCTCCGGGCGCATGGTAAACGGAGGTCAGTACGATGGGCATCGCGGCACTCAAGGCAAGACACCGAGCGTCGCGAAGCGCCAGCTTGCTGCCGACCACCGTCGTGCGCGAGGTCGGGCAGCAGAAGCTGCTGGCGACACGCATCTGCGATCTCAACCTGCGCCCGGAAGGAATCCTGGAAGAGTGCGTCGAGGAAGTCATCGGC
>Ga0207701_10007923_pt1 | contig 10515 bp, 12 predicted proteins | sample KBSSwiSSwithPhiX_FD_184294 | JGI IMG/M metagenome (GOLD analysis project Ga0207701, IMG submission 184294) | Switchgrass rhizosphere bulk soil microbial communities from Kellogg Biological Station, Michigan, USA, with PhiX - S5 (SPAdes) (version 2) | ecosystem: Environmental > Terrestrial >...
GAGCGTCACGCGCGCGTTACTCCATTTCGACGGCTCGGGTTTCGCAAAGGCGGGAGCAATTGGTCGCCAGCTCTCAATCGTCCATTCACGAAACAGATGCCCAAGCCAACGCCGCACTCTGGATCCGCTAGGGATTGGTTGTTGCGGTGCATGCACCCCACAACGTAACACAGCCATCTTGGCTGCGGCGTCAGCCGGCCGGGAAGCCAGCGCTCGGTTCCCTACCGCGTGCCAAATAATCCTTTGACGGCCTTCCAGAGCGTTCGAGCTGGCTTGGGCGCCCCGGCGCGGGCCACGAGCACAGGCACATTGGCTCGGTTCAAAATGTCCCGCGTTAAATCGCCCATGATGTAGTGTCGAAATAGGCCGCGCGCCTGCGAGGTGCCGCTCACAATCAAATCGTAATTGCCTTCCCGGACTTCATCGAAAACCTGATCGATCACGATGCCATGCCTGAGACGCACTTCAGCGGAGACACCCAGCCGTTCGAGATCTCGTTTTTGCCGACGCAAATTGGTTCCGAGCTCCGAGTTTGATTGGAGTAACTGATCAACATTCTCTTCGATTCGTACGAGATCGGCGAACATCGCCGGCGGCTCAGCCATTACATGTAGTAAGGTCACGGATGCGCCTACCGCTGCGGCAAGCTTGCCAGTAAATTGGACTGCTTGTTCAATGAATTCTTTTCCGCCGGTGCAAACCACAAAGCGCTTCAATTCCTTGCGTTCGCCGATGGCCACCAGTACCGGGGGCTGAATGGCCTTGATGACTTCGTAGGTTCTCTTTGATCGCCAGTAATGTCCCACCGCGCCCGTCCAGCGCGCGCCGATGATGACGAGATCGTATTTACTCTTCGAAGTTTGCTGGACGATTTCCACCACCGGCTCACCGAATTCGAGAACGACGTCCGGTGAGACGCCGTGTTGTCGGAGCGATTGGGCTTGGGTTTGAAGCGCGTCGCGGAGGGGTTGCTCGTCTTCGGATTTTTCTGCGATTCCCAAGAGCGTGGTCTCGGCTGTGAGCGGTCCTGCCAGCAGTCCGCCGAGGTCGATGGCGGGTTGAGCCGCGGGCATGCCATCACTGCAAATCAAGATTTTCATGGCTACAATTTGTGTCCGGTGAGGAGTGTATAGATGACAATGGCGGCGCCGATTAACGGCAGCGGCACAAAAGCGAGACGGATCTTCGGACCGGCAAAATATTGCGTAGCAACCACGCCGATCTGCGCACCGACCACAGCACCGGTGTGCATGACCAGTGCAATCAGAATATCCACGTTGCCCTTGATGGCGTGAGTGAACGTTCCGTAACTCGCTGAAATTATGATCTCGAAAAGATCCGTTCCCACAGCCAGATGAGTGGGAACGCCCAGCACGTAAACCATTGACGGCATTCGGATGTAGCCCGCGCCGCCACCCAAAAACCCGCTGAAAAATCCGCCGATAACGGCGACCACCAGTATGGTCCAGAGAGAGATTTGTATTCCTGAGGTCGGCAGACTAATCATCGGCCAAATTTTCAATTGCTGGATCTTTTTTGTAACTGGTGCGAATGCCGAATGATCGGTTTTTGATTCCGCAGCCTTCACATCGGGCACGGGTTGGCGCGAACGGCCCTTGTGTAATCTCAATGTTGTGTGGCTCTCCCAGAGCATGAAGACCGAAATACCGACGTACACAACAATGGCGACCCAACTGACGACGGTGTTCACGTTGCCTGCGCGCTTGAGGGCTTGGATCAGTTGTGCGCCTCCTTCGGCGCCAACGATCGTGCCCAGCGCCATGATCATTCCTAGCTTGAGATCGACATTGCCGAGCGTGCGATGTTTTCTTGCTGCGACGATCGACTTGCCAACAATGTGCGCCAGGTCCGTGCCGACCGCGTAATTCCAATCCACTCCCATCAGGCGCAACGCGGGACCCGCTATGAAACTTCCGCCTACGCCAAAAAAGCCGCCCAGAATTCCGATAACAAAGCCTACAACAACCAGATAAATCGGATTGATGTGCGAGTGGGAGATTGGAAAAAACATCACTTATCTCCAACGTCGCCGCAGGAGCCGCAACAAACCCGAGCTTACCGCATCCAGAACAACGGCCTGACCAGCTATGAGCAAGATCGCGACGACGGCATAAATAATTCGATGCTTCGTTTCGAGCTGATACAGCCAGTTGCCCAAAACATGGAGGACTAGAAAGAAATAACCGGTAACAAGAACCGCATAGATTGCCAACTCGGCTGCGAACACGCGCAAGCTTTTGGCAGTATCCTGTTTCATTAAGAGAATGAGGAGAGGACGCTAAATACGTCAACGCGTTTGCGGAGATACGTGTCAGCGGCGCGTTGCGGTTGCGTCTCGGCTAATCAACTGGCAGATTATTGCTTTAGGAGCCTTTCTTCCTAACGTTCCATTTCACCTTCAGGGAAACATGGCCGACGCAGCGAACAAATATCCCGAGAACGTACCGGGCAAATTCTATGTCGATGATCAGTGCATCGACTGCGATTTGTGCCGTGAGACCGCCCCGGCCAATTTTAAACGGAACGACGACGGTGGTCATTCCTACGTTTACAAGCAGCCCGAGACGCCCGAGGAAGAAGGTCTTTGCAAAGAAGCGATGGAAGGCTGCCCAGTCGAAGCGATCGGCAACGACGGAAACGGCGCTTAAATGGCAGGGCGCGACCGCCGGACGCACCGTAATCGCGCGAACCGAAAGAAAAAGGTTCTACGCCCAACGCTCAACGCCCAACGCTCAACGCATTCGCCGCCCATCGCGCTGAGCATTGCAGGTTCCGATAGCAGCGCAGGGGCTGGTATTCAGGCCGATCTGAAAACTTTTAGCGCTCTTGGAGTTTATGGATTGACCGCTGTGACCTGCATCGTCGCGGAAGTGCCTCGGAAAGTTTCGCGGATTGAAGCAGTAACTGCGGCGATGATTCGCGAGCAAATCGAGGTGCTGCTTAAAAATTTTCGCGTCGGCGCGATCAAAACGGGTTTGCTCTGCTCGGCGGAAATCGTTTCTGCCGTTGGGCAGGCGATTCAAGTCATCCGACAAAAAAGAGCGCTACACATCCCGTTTGTGGTCGATCCGGTCATGATTGCAACGAGTGGCGACAACCTTCTCGGGCCTGGAGCTGTTAAATCATTCAAGAAAGAGCTGTTTCCGCTGGCGACACTAATCACGCCGAATCTGGACGAAGCAGCCTTATTGCTCGGGACCACGATCAAGGACCGGAAACAGATGGAGAATGCTGCGAAAGCGCTCGGGAAAGAATATCGCGCCTCGATCCTGTTGAAAGGCGGCCATCTTCGCGGTGACAATGCGATCGATTTGCTCTTTCACCGCGGCATATTGACAGAATTTTCGGCGCCTTTTATTTGGAGCGTCGAAACACATGGCACAGGCTGCACGTATTCGGCGGCAATAACCGCAGGTCTCGCGTCGGGCTCCTCGTTAGAATCGGCTATCAAGCAGGCAAAAAAATTTGTCACCGAATCAATTGCGCAACATTTCCGCTGGAAAGGCGATTCTACGGAAATCGATGCGCTGAGGCACTCGATTTGATTTGCGGGAGCGGTCTTTTCAAGAGTCCCCGACTGAAACCGCAGTCCCTCAGCAGATCACGCCTTTTTCTCCCATCGCCTTGACCGCAAGGCTTCGAGGGCGGCGGCTGTTTCCGCTTGTTTCTTGCTTCGTCCAGTGCCCTGCCCAAGAACAATTCCCTCCCAAACAACTTGTGAAACAAAAGTTTTTTCGTGCTCAGGTCCGCTGTGTGAAACCAGTTCATAAGCGGGACTGTGCGGCGAAATGCTTTGTAAGAGCTCCTGAAGATCGCCTTTCGGATTGAAATCCACCGGCTCTTCCGCCAGTTTGGCAAGGTCGCCGCGAGTTTGTGTCAGAATAAAATTTTTGGCAACCTCGAGGCCGCCATCCAGGTAAAGCGCGCCGATGAGCGCTTCGAACGCGTCGGCCAATGTGGACGTCCGTTCCCGGCCGCCGCTCGCTTCTTCCCCACGTCCCATCAAAATGTAACGGCCCAGATCGAGAGCGGCAGCATGCGTCCTGAGCGCGTCGCGCGAAACCAGCCGTGAACGCAGTTTTGTAAGTTGGCCTTCCGCTTCGACTTGAAAATTGCTGAACAAATATTCAGTGATGACGAGTTGGAGCACCGCATCGCCGAGAAACTCCAAACGCTGATAATCAAAGTGATAACGCTGCGCTTCGTGTCCCAGGCTCGGGTGTGTGAGCGCTTCAGCCAACAAAAGCGAATTGCGAAACTTATACCCGATAAGTTCCTCTAGCGGCGTCACGTTGCTGATTCTGAGCAAATTCGAACGACGTCGTCAACTGGATAAACCGAACCTCTCAGTTAACGGAGTCTGATAGAGCCGCGCTACGAATAGACCCAAAGCGTGTGAGCGCCGTTTAGTGTTTTTGGTAAACTTCCAGCGAGGTTATTACATCGAGCCCACGCTGCAGAACTGGATCATGAGGGGGCGATTTTTCCGGAGGGCGACCGCGGCGTTGCTGCGCCGCCTCAGCGGCTTCTAACTCGGGATTTGTCCCGGCCAAAAGCGCAGCTTCGCTCATGTGCGGACGTCCAGTTTCAAAAATGAATGTTCCCAATCCTTTTTCGCTGCTCGACTGAAAAACTTGTCGCTTCTCTGATAGCGACATTTCTACGGGCAAATCTGGTTTCACCCCTTCGGGAAATAATGACCGGCCATCGGGCGAAACCAATTCAGCCACAGCGAGCCGCACAACTTTACCATTGGGCAATGGCAAGTCTGAGTATTCGGCGGCACGGCCGGCAGTTGGTTGACCGATAACAAGAGCCTTGTTGTAGAACCGCAATGCAGCCGCAATCGCTTCGGCAGCGCCGCTGGTGTCGCTGTCGGCAAGTACCATTACCAGGCCGCGAAATGCGGGCTCATGATCGGAACTAAATACCCGGTCTTGGTGGCCCGTCGGTTTGCGAACCGTAAAGATCGGTTTGCCCTTCGGACAAAATCGCTTTGCGAATTCTGTGGCCAACGACAAATCATTCGTCGCGGAAGTGGCGCGAAGATCCACAATGAGATCATTCACCTTTTTTGCAGCGAAACCGCTTAGAGCTTTATCAAGTGCCTGAAGATTAGCGTTGTTCAATGTTCCGAGCCGCACATAGCCGGTGCGTCCCGAAATCAGTTCGCTGTAGAACGCGCCTGGGGCTGGAGCCGGGGCGCTTTCTTTGGCTGGCAACAGGGTGATCCCACGTGGTAGCCGGACCAACAGGCCTTCAACGGTTGCCCGATTCAACTCTGTCTCAGTGATCGCTTCCGGGTCCGTGAAATTAGCTTTCAGTAATGTGATGAACGTCTGCAAATCGGCTGGGCCTAACGAATCAACCAGCTCTTCCACGGTAGGCGTAGAGGAAGATGAAGGTGTCGGTTGTGCGGACGATTTCGTTGTACTCTGCGGCGCTGATGTCGGCCCCGGCGATTGCGCGGCTAGATTCGCACCGAGGAGGGCGATAACAAGTATCGCCAATAGAAATCGAAACATCACGATAATTCGCTCACGTTAGCTGTAACCGCATTCAGAGCAATGTCGCGCCGGTAATGACAATTTTCGAAATGAATCCGCGATACGGCCTGATATGCGCGTGACCGCGCCATTTCTATCGTGGATCCTAATGCTGTGACGGCGAGCACACGGCCGCCCGCAGTCTTTATTTCATTTCCGTCGCGTTTCGTACCGGCATGGAAAATCTGAACACCCTCAATTCCGGCTGCTTCTTCGAGACCCGAAATTGATTTTCCAGTCTCGTACTTGCCAGGGTACCCACCAGAGGCCAGCACAACCGTGACCGCAGCGCGCGGATCCCATTCAATCGCGCATCGCTCGATATTTCCGTCGATCGTCGCCTCCAACAGTGGAAAGAGATCTGATTTCATTCGGGGTAAAAGCGCTTGCGTCTCCGGATCGCCGAAGCGGCAGTTAAATTCCAACACGCGCGGCCCGTTGCTGGTGATAATCAAGCCGGGATAGAGAAGTCCTCGGAACGTGACGCCTTCCTCAATAAGACCACCTAGCCACGGCTTCATGATTTCGGATTGAAACCGCGATTGCACTTTAGCGTTCCAATTATCGCTAGGACTGAAAGCGCCCATACCGCCCGTGTTCGGCCCTTGATCGCCGTCCAACGCCCGCTTGTGGTCGCGCGCTGATTCCAGCAAAAGATAATTTTTCCCATCGACCAGCGCATGCAGCGAACATTCCGTGCCGTGCAAAAACTCCTCGATAATAATCCGTCGCCCGGCATCACCGAAACGGGCTTGGTTCATCATCTCATCGATCGACGATCGTGCCGCAGCAGCATCGGCAGCAATGACAACGCCTTTGCCCAATGCGAGCCCGTCCGCCTTGATCACGACCGGAAATCTCAAGTGCTCGCAGTAACGAAGCGCCTCGATGCTATCGGAGAATGTACGTGCTTCCGCGGTCGGAATTTTTTGCGTGCGCATCAGTTCTTTCGCGAAAATTTTCGATGACTCGATCCGCGCTGCGGATTTGTCTGGTCCGAACGCACGCAATTTCTCGCTCGTGAACAAATCGACGATTCCGGCAGCAAGCGGGTCATCCGGGCCGACGACTGTGAGATTGATGCGATTTTCTTTCGCGAAACTAACCAAGGCTTTCAAATCGCTGACGGGAATCGAGACATTCTCGGCAATTTCGCCGGTCCCGGCATTTCCTGGTGCGCAAAAAATCCGGTCCGCATGCGGGGATTGCCGCAGCTTCCATGTAAGCGCATGTTCGCGACCGCCGCTGCCAATGACGAGAATTCTCATCGCCTCCGAGAAATGAACCAGAAGTTGTAGCCACGGCCCGGTGGGCCGTCCAATGCTTTCAAAAATTTCTGCAGCTCCGACCGGTCAGCCTCGTGGTGGTCCGCGGTGCTCGCGGACGCCGCACGCGGCATCTCTACCTCGAGGGCCGTGATTCCACCGGCAAAATCGGCACGTCCAATTTCTCCGTGTGCCGAATGATCGTGAGGCTGGAACTCACGTTAATTTGTTCGCCCACCAAAATCTTGTGCAGATGATGCACAGTGCCGACGGGGTGCCCATTGAACGCGACGATCAGATCGCCCTCGCGCAAACCTGCTTGTTCGGCTGGGCTATCTTTTTCGACTGAAACAATCAACACGCCTGTCTCAAGTGGCAGACTGTAAAAGCGCACAATCCGCCGGTGGATCGGCACGTTCTGACCGGCGACCCCGATGTAACTGCGGCGAATTTTTCCGTCTTTGATCAGCCAGCCGGCCACAAATTTCGCCGTGTTGCTGGCAATGGCGAAACAGATGCCCTGCGCAGGCCGGATCATCGCTGTGTTTACGCCTACGACTTCACCCGCTGAATTGACCAGTGGCCCTCCGGAGTTACCGGGATTTAGCGCGGCATCGGTTTGAATGATGTTGTCGATCAGCCGCCCGGATTGCGCATGCATGGAGCGACCCAGCGCGCTGATGACTCCCGCGGTCACGCTGGCTTCAAACCCCAGCGGATTCCCAATCGCGATCACCAGCTGGCCTACTCGTAAATTCTCGGAATCAGCCAGGCGTACATATGCTAGCTGCGGCGCATCGACTCGAACGACGGCAAGGTCAGTATCTGGATCATCGCCTGTGATTTGCGCGGGGTATTCGCGACCGTCCGACAGGTTAATAGTGATTGCGGTCGCGTCGTGAACAACGTGGCTGTTCGTCAAAATAAAGCCATCAGGCGTGATTACGAATCCGGATCCGTTTCCGCTGACTTCGCGTTCCCCGCGTCGTCCACTGACGCGTTGTTTTACGTCGATATTAACTACGGCAGGGGCAACACGTGCCACGGCGCTGACGACTGTGCGGGAATAGGCGTCGAACAACTCGGACTCATCCGGCTGCGTTTGGCCGCGAACCGGATGCGAGGCGCCGGAATCGGCCTGATTGAACAAAAATTCGATTCGATCGGGATCATTTTTTGGAGGAGCTATGGTGCTCATGCCTTAATTTCGGACGCGAAAACCAGCAGTCAACTACACACTGCAAGTAGCCATATACACCTTTTAGAATGTTACCCTCCACCTTGCACCTGTCGCCAGTTTGTTTTACACAGAGGCATGCCAAAAGCTTCTTCAGCTCCCTCCGTCCTCGATCCTCGCTGTCCGTCCCGGCTGGTGCTTGACCGCATTGCTGACAAGTGGACCGCGCTCACTATCCAGATTCTTACCGGTGGCACAATGCGTTACGCCGCGCTTCAGCGCGAGATCGGCGGAATTTCTCAGAAAATGCTAACCCAGACTCTGCGCAGCCTCGAGCGCGACGGCCTGGTGCAACGGACAGTGCATCCGGTTGTGCCGCCCAAAGTAGAATATTCGCTTACCAAGCTGGGCCGTACGTTAATCGAGCCGCTACAGGGACTTTGTCGTTGGTCGGAAAAACATCTTGGAGAGCTTCAGGCGAACCGGGCAAGGGCCAAAGCCAAAGATATAGCCGCGGTCGCTGGTCGTGTTTGAATAAGACATTTTTCACAAGCGGCCGGAGTCAGTGTCCTTGGCTGCAGCAATAGCATCTCATGCATCAGGCCGAGATTATTGTTCTTTTGTTCACTGCCGTCGGAGTCCTGGCCGTGCTGGCGCACAAGATTACGCTGCCGTACCCTATCGTGCTCGTCCTCGGCGGACTCGCTTTGAGTTTCGTGCCCCGATTGCCGGCGGTGAACTTGAATCCCGACGTGGTGTTCTACTTCATTCTTCCGGCGCTGATTTATCCTGCTGCGTTGTTCACATCGTGGCGTGATTTTCGGCGAAATCTCCGGCCGATACTCTTGCTCGCGATCGGGCTGGTGCTGGCCACAACGCTGGCAGTTGCATGGATCGCGCATTCCACAGTGCCGGCGCTTCCATGGGCGGCTTGTTTTGCGCTGGGAGCAATTGTTTCTCCGCCAGACGCGGTTGCGGCAACGGCAATCATTCGCCGGTTGGCCGTTCCTCATCGCATACAGGTGATCCTCGAGGGCGAGAGTCTGGTGAATGACGCTACCGCGCTGGTTGCCTTGCAGTTTGCCATTGCCGCGATCGCTACCGGCAGTTTCTCGCCGGCGCATGCGGCGGGGCGGTTTGTGTGGGCTGCGGCGGGCGGCATCGGAATTGGATTGCTTGTTGGCGTGGCCATGCGCTGGGTGCAGAGCCATCTGGATAATCCACCAATCCAAATCACATTCTCTTTGCTTACGCCATTCATCGCTTATCTGCCGGCCGAACAGGTGCATGCGTCTGGTGTCTTGGCGACAGTTACTGCCGGTATTTTTTTGGGCTGGCACTCGCCGCTGATGATGACCGCTCGGACCCGTCTCCAAGCTTATGCGTTTTGGGAAACGATCGTGTTCCTTCTCAACGGATTCGTTTTTATCGTCATCGGTCTGCAGCTTCCCAGAATCCTGCACGCGTCGAATCGCGAATCGCTCACCGGCGTGTTTATGAGTGCGATCGTCATTTGCGTGACAGTTATTTTAGTCCGTTTCGCGTGGGTGATACCGGGCACCTATCTGTCGCGTCTACTTAGGAGCGAACGAGAGGTGCGCGATCGAATTCCGTCGTGGCAACACGTCGCGATCCTCGGCTGGGCTGGCATGCGTGGCGTGGTATCATTGGCGGCGGCGCTTGCATTGCCGCTGGCATTGCCCACCGGCCGACCCTTTCCTGGGCGCGATTACATTTTGTTTGTCGCCTTCTCAGTGATCCTGGTCACGCTCGTGTTGCAGGGTCTGACGTTGCCGGTCTTGATTCGCAGACTCGGTGTACCGCGCGATGCAGAGACGGACGAAGAGGAACGCCTGGCGCGATTGGAAGCAAACAAGGCGGCGCTTAAATGGATCGAGGACGCAGGTGCGAGTGGGAAGTTTTCGCCTGACGCGGCGAATCGGCTACGTGCCGAATACGACGAGCGCATAGAGCAATTACAACTTTGCGCTGAAAATCCCGATGATTGCCGGGGCGAAATCGCCACACCGCAGTATCAGCGGTTGCAACATCAAGCATTGCGGGTGGAACGGAAAACGATTATCCGTTTGCGAAACGAGCGGGTCATCAATGATGACGCGTTGCGCCGAATTCAGCGGGACCTCGATCTGGCGGAAGCACGGCTGACTGGAGGTTAGCAGCGATGAACGGGAATGTTAGAGTAATCGATACACCCAGCATTCCATTGCCCCACTACTCCATCGATGAACTAATCCAATGAAAAGCCGTATCGTGCCGGCCAATTTCTCGCTGGCCCGCCGAGCCGCGCGGATCCGGCTTCCGGTGTTCCCCTCGCCGACCGGCAAGTGGGTCTGGGAGACCCGCCCGGACTTGCCCAGCACGGTGGTGGTGGCTAGCGGCAGCGACCCCGAGCTCGACGGGCCGGAGTCGGTGCGCGACGTGGTGGTGGCCACCGACCGCGTGCACAGTTATGAGACGGGCCTGTTGGCGGGCCTGGGGACCCTGG
>Ga0207701_10007925_pt1 | contig 10511 bp, 10 predicted proteins | sample KBSSwiSSwithPhiX_FD_184294 | JGI IMG/M metagenome (GOLD analysis project Ga0207701, IMG submission 184294) | Switchgrass rhizosphere bulk soil microbial communities from Kellogg Biological Station, Michigan, USA, with PhiX - S5 (SPAdes) (version 2) | ecosystem: Environmental > Terrestrial >...
GTACAAAAGTCTTTACCCCAACCTGATCCGTTTTTCCCCGGTTTTTTCCAGCTTTGCGGCACAAAGTCCCAAGAAACACGATTCTTCCCCCACGGCGCCAACGCTGAGGGGATTTGTTGCGTAGTAGCGGGTAGGGCCTATCCTCCTCGTTTCTCCACCCGCGGGGCCGCACCCCATGATGCTCGTCTACGCCGCCAAGCCGCTCTTCGCCTGGGATTGCTTGGAAGACAGTCCCTCGTTGCACACCATCAAGGAGCTGCTCGCCGCGCTGCCCGACGGCAAATTGCTCAACTCGCTCCGCATCGCGCGGGGCAAGGGGCGCGACGATTACCCGGTCTCGGCCCTCTGGGGCGTCGTCGTGTTGCGGGTCGCCCTCCGGCACATCACCACCGAGGCCGTGCTCGCCGAGCTGCGCCGCAACGAGGGCTTGCGCCGCCTCATCGGCATCGAGTCGGAAAGCGGCGTGCCCAACAAGTGGAACATGTCGCGATTCGAGGACGTGCTCGGCCAGGAGCCGCATCGCACGTTCTTGAAAGAAATATTTGATGTGTTGATCCAACGCCTGGGCGTCGCGGTCGGCGACCTGGGCCGCGACACCGCCGGTGATGCCACGGATCTGTCGGCACGCCGCAAGGAGGAAGAGGCCGCCCGAGAAGAGATCGACGAAGGCCTGCCCCAGGCCAGCGGCGGCCGCAAGGAGTACAAGGATGACGAGGGCAAGGTGATCAAGGTGGTCGAATGGTTCGGATTCAAGCTCCACCTGCTGGTGGACGTCAAACACGAAGTGGTCCTGGCCTACGAGATCACCGACACCAAGGCCGGCGACGGCGAGACGCTGCCGGTGGTATTCGCGCAAGCCAAGGCGAACCTGCCCGAGGGTCGGATCAAGACCTTGGCCTACGACAAGGCCGCCGACAGCGAGGCCGTGCACGAACTGCTCTCGGGAGGGGGGATCACGCCGCTGATCCGGATGCGGGCCTTGTGGCAGACCGACCCGGAGCGGATGCTGCCGGGCCACGACGGCTCGTCGAACGTCGTGTACAAAGAAGACGGGACAATATATTGTTATGATAAGGTGAGCGAACCTCCGGTGCGGCACCCGATGGCCTACATCGGCTACGAGCCCGATCGCGAGACGCTGAAGTACCGCTGCCCGGCCAAGCACGAGGGCTGGGACTGCCCGATGTCGAAGGTCTGCAACGCGGGCAAGTCGTACGGCAAGACGGTGCGGGTGGATCGCGACATCGACCCTCGGCGGTTCCCGTCGCTGCCCCGCGCCACCAAGAAGTTCGAGCGGATGTACAAGGGGCGGACGTCGGTGGAGCGTGTCAACGGACGATTGAAAGTGTTCTGGGGTGTGGACGACGGCAACCTGACGGGGTCACGGCGGTTCGTGGCCCAGGTGGGAGTGGTGCTGGCGGTGCATGCGGTGTTCGCGACCCTGTTGGCCTCGGCGCCGCGGACTGGCCGACCTGCGATCGGGTCGCCACGGCGCTGCTTGACAGCGGACCGCGCCGGATCAGAGTGATCCACTAGCGGCGTAAGCCGATAAGCGTTGTTTGCTTTGTCGCGGCCCTGATTGGAATGCGGACTACGAGTGTTTCATGCGGATTCCGACGGGAATCACCGAACCGCTTGCCCGCAACGCCTTTCTCAGTGGTGGGCCTGCTTGTTTCGAGCGGCTACTTAAATCAAAGGAGAGACAATGAAGACAAAGTCATTACTCACAGGTATGGCGCTCGCCGGTACAATGCTGGCAACTGCGGCTGTCTACGCGCAGAGCAGCGGGGCCGGCAGCACTTCCGGTGGTAGCTCGGGCGGGTCGTCGACAATGGACCGCTCATCGGGCGGGGCGAGCGACTCAACGGGCTCCGGCTCGAAGAGCGGTACCTCAGGCTCGACCAAGGGATCATCGTCGAAATCCGGCACATCATCATCCGGCACCGGATCATCGAGCTCTGGATCGTCTGATACCGCAACGGGCGCAAGCGGCAGCAGCAGTGGCGGCAGCAGCTCGAGCGGCGGCAGCTCCGGCATGGGCGGCTCGTCCTCAGGTATGGGTTCCGGTTCCTCGAAAGGGTCGGGCTCGTCCTCCGGTAGCAGCAGCAAGTAGCATTGCCATAACAGCGACAGTCTAGTACGTCGCGAACAACAAGAAGGCTGCGCGATGCGCAGCCTTTTTTGTTGCAGCAGCGTGTGCTGCGCCGCTCGTCTTGCGACGCCCTCGTCGGCCTGCGTGAGCGGATCGCCGGCCTGGCCTATTTTTGGGCGGCTGCCTGGTCAGCCATCCATCGCCTCCGCAACTCGAGACACTCCTGGTCCAGCACTCCGGTCACGACGTCGAGCGGTCGGCGGGTCATCGCGAGAAAACTTTCGACCGAATATGCGCCTGTATCCTGACGCTTAAGTGCTGCATGACGTGCGCCGAGCACGACACGCGCAATCTTCGCTTCCAAAATCATCCATAGACACATCGGACACGGCTCGAGCGTCGAATAAAGGGTCGCGCCGGAGAGCTCCAGCGTGCCAAGATCCCGGCACGCGACGCGGATCGCCGCGACCTCGGCGTGTGCGCTCGGATCCATATCGGCGAAAACGGTGTTACGCCCTGTCGCGATTATGGTGTCGTCACGAACGATAACGGATGCAACCGGCCGATTACCCGCAGCGTATGCTTTGCGCGCGTCTTCGAATGCAAGCTGCATGTAATGTAGATGGTCCATGACCTCGCCTCTTTAGAAGATGGCGGCATCTTCGCACATCTAATGCGTAGCGGCCGAGCGCTCGCACGCGTCACCGGGAATATGCGACCATACGAAGCATCCATTCTGATTCGAGTCATGTGAACATCCGTCGAGCTACCTCGGCATTCTGCATAGCGCTCACCGCAAGCGCGCATGCACAGACGCCGCCATCGTCCTCATACCCTGCGCGTCCCATCCGCGTGATGGTGCCGTTTTCGCCAGGCGGCGCATCGGATCTGGCGGCACGCGTGGTGGGCCAGAAGCTCGGTGAGCGGCTGGGCCAGCAAGTGGTGATTGATAATCGCTCAGGAGCTGGCGGCGTGATCGGCGCGGAGCTGGCCGCAAAGGCGCCCGCGGACGGCTACAACCTGCTCATGGGCTCGTCCACGGAGATCGCCATCAATCCGCATTTGTACAAAAAGCTCAACTACGATACGCTGCGCGACTTCGCCGCTGTTTCGCATGTGGCGTCGACTCCATTGTTGATCGTCGTGCATCCGTCGCTGCCCGCAAAGACCGTCAAAGAACTCATCGCGCTCGGCAAGTCACGCCCGGGTCAATTGTTCGCTGCATCGTCGGGCAATGGCGCGTCGACGCATCTCGCAATGGAGCTCTTCAAAGTCGCTGCTAAGGTCGACTTTGTGCATGTCCCGCACAATGGCAGCGGGCCGGCGGTGGTCAGCACGATGACCGGCGAATCGCAGATTTACTTCGGCGCCATGCCGGCAGTTCTGCAGCAGGCCAACTCCGGGAACCTGCGCGCGCTGGCGATTACAAGCGCACAGCGGCGTTCGGCGGTACCCGATATTCCAACGGTCATCGAAGCCGGCGTCCGCAACTACGAAATACTGATATGGAATGCGCTCTTTGCGCCGCGCGGCACCCCGCCCCCAGTGATTACATGGCTGAACGCGGAAGTCGTGAAAATTCTCGATCTGCCCGATGTGCGCGAGTCATTCGTCAGGCAGGGCGCCGAAGTATCCGCAAGCACGCCGGAACAGTTGAGTGCATATGTAGCTTCAGAGTACGCGAAATGGGGCAAGGTCGTCGCGGCATCGGGCGCGAAGCTGGATTGATGCCCCGAACGCGGCCGCTATTCCGGCTTGATGCCGGCCGCTTTGGCGACTCGCGCCCACTTCTCCGTTTCAGCGCGAATGTACGCCCCGAATACCTCAGGCGTACTCGCAATCACTTCAGCGCCGTCATTCGCAAGACGGGCCGATATTTCCGGCGTGCGCAGGACGGCCACGGCCTCGCGATTGACGCGCGCGATGATTTCCTTCGACGTCCCGGTCGGCGCCAGCAGGCCGTACCATTGCAGCGATTCGTAGCCGGGCACGCCGGCTTCGGCGATTGAAGGCACATCCGGCGCACTGGCAACGCGCTTCGCGCTCGTCACGCCCAATGCACGCAATTTACCGCTGCGCACATGCGGCATCGTTCCCAGCATTGACGCGACAGTCACCGAGACATGGCCTGACACGAGCGCGATGATGGATTCGCCGCCGCCCCGATATGGAACGTGCAGCATGCGCGTGCCCGTCATGAAGAGAAAAAGCTCCATGCCCATCTGCGGATTGGTCCCGAAACCCGGCGACGAATAGGCCACATCGCCAGGCCGCGCCTTCGCGAGCGCAATCAGTTCCTTCACATTGCGCACAGGAAACGACGGATGCACTGCGAGCACCAGCGTCTGTATCGCCGCGTGCGTGATCGGAGTGAAGTCGCGCAGCGCATCGTAGGGAACATGCTTGAAGGTCGCCGGGTTGATGGCGAGCGTGCTGATGCCCATGACGAGCGTATGACCGTCGGGCGGCGCTTTCGCTGCGATCTCGCCGCCAAGCATCGTGCTTGCACCGGCGCGGTTATCGACTATGACCTGCTGGCCGAGCCGCTCGCCGAGACCCGGCGCGATGGACCTTGCGACGACATCCGCGCCACCCGGCGGGGACGTCGGCACAATAATCCGGATTGGACGCGTCGGGTAAGCCGGCTGGGCGCACGCTATGTGACTCGCTAAGGAAACGCACACTGTGAGAATGGCAAAAGCAGCCGGCAAAATCTTCATCTGCGCTCGTTTCATCATGACCTGCTCCGCCGCACGGCTGTGTCGCGCACAACGACCGAGTCCGCGCCGTATCTCGGTGCGACGATGATCGCCGGCATTATGCGCCCTCGACACTGCGCATTCTAAGCACGCGCAAGAATGACACGAAAAGTATGGCGAGTGCAGCGGCTTGCACAACGTGATACACGGCATCGTGATTGAAGTAGACCGGATGTATGCCGATTCTCAGGAATTGAAGCGCCGCTGCTACGAATGAAATGACAATGCCGGTGAACATCCAGAACCACTGCATCGCACTTGTCCGCCGCCAGCGCGCGAATGAGATAACCGCCAGGGCAATCATGGGCGGCACATAGAACGCAATGATGATTTTGAACTGGTGACTTACGAGTACCAGCATGCACATGAACACGAGCAAATTAATGCAGGCAAAAGCCGGCAGCGCTCTGCGCAATCGCTCGCTATCGAGCAGCAATGCGTCGATGTACCAAACAACGATTGAGGCGAGCCCTATCGATAGTCCAATTAATAGCCAGATCGCAAGGCCTGGCGGCGTTGCCGTCTTCGCCGGAAAGAAAGCGTGATACAGAGCACCGAGCAATGACGCGATCGCGAGCATCGCAAACAGCGCGCCAAACAGCCGCTGCAACTGCGCCGCCGATGACTTGAATCGTATGAGCAGCCAGGCAAACAGCGTCGATTCGAGGAATAGCAGGAAGTCGGTGGCTGCGACGTCGAACTCATGTAGCGTGATGCCTCCGAGTTCAAGAGTCATGCGGGCTGCCGGTCGGCTTATTGCGCGACGCCGTCACGCAGCGCTTTTGCCGCCATCGGCTCGTTCGATAGTCTTGATTTCAGCGAGTGGCTCAGCGCTCCAGCTATCGTAGGCAAAAATATATGACGCGGCAAACAACAGTGTGATGAGAAGAACAAGCGCGAACACCCGTTTTCATTCTTGTTGAGATCTCCGCAACGAACGCGCAGTCACGGCGCGTAAACCCAAAGGTCGAGCAGCACTGAGCATCCGGGCACTGGAATAAACGGGACTTCAACCGCGGAATACGGCAGATGCTGCCCGGGCAAATGCTGTTGCCATACCTGATAGGCTGGATAGAACTCGTTTAGGTCGGTGTGAAATTGCTGAATGCGCACGACGTTGGCGAGCGAAGTGCCGGCGGACGCACATATTTTCCGCGCATTGGTGAGCAGATAATCCATTTGCGCTTCAATGCTCGATCCAAAGTAAGGCTGCGCCGGATCGATCCGCGCCCTTTCAATGACGCCGTTGCTGTCGATGGCCACGAGCCCGGAGATGAACAGGAGATCGCCGGCATGCACCGCTTGCGTGTGGCCGGACCAGGCCGGCATCACCCCTGCGTCGATGAAGCGCGGGCGCGTCTTGCCTGCTGTCTTCAATGCGATCGCATTGATTTCCATGCGGCCTTCTTCAATCGCGAGTCCCGGCGTCGACATGGGAATGACGCTCGTCGCCGGCACGTTCTGCGGGAAGTGCGCGCGCCACACTTCGTTGAATGGGGCGAAGTCCGCAGGATCGCGCAGATAAACCTGGCACTTCACCATGTCGCCGAGCGAAGAAGCTGCCGCTTCGAGCGCGGGCGCCAGTTTCTGCGTGATGATGAATTCAGTCTCCAGCTTGACCGGCACGCCTTTCCACAAATGACCCGCAGGCAGCCTCACCTCCGGCGCGAGCCCGTCGGTCAGAACAAGCGCATCGGCAAGACGCCCCGCAACGAAGACAAAATCGCCGGCTGTCACGGCAAGGCTGTAGCCCGAGCTTTCGTGGATTGCATGTGCTTTGTGTCGCACATGCTCTACGTTCATGCCTTTGCCCGGAGCGACGGCGATCATCTCCATTTCGATGTCCTGGCCCTCGAGCAAAAAGCGCTGCTGAAGTATCGACGTGCTCGGTGGTATGTGTTCGCCGAGCGCGGCGCGGCGCGCGCCATGATAAGGCGGCACGGCGCGATAGTCGGTGTAATACTGATCAACGCGCACGATATCCGCGTAGCTCGCGCTGCGAGCGTTCAGCACGCGGCCGAGATTCGAGAATATTTGATCGGACTCGCGGCGGTGCTTGGAACTTTCCCATGAGGGCAAGCCTGAACGCAGTACTTTCGCCGCCATGCTGCCGGCCAAGTCATCATTACCCTTATGACCCGTCGCGAAAATCCAGGGGCCGGCCTTAACGCCGGGCGCGTAGCGGATACCGCCTTGATCAATCGTAACAGGCAGTAATGCTTCGACTTGCGGCGCGACTGGTGTTGCCATGATGCTCACGGTTTTTGCAGCATTACGTTTCCGGCGTCGCACCCGCCTCTTTGATAAGCGGCGCCCAGCGTTGCACGTCTTCGCGCAGGTACTTGCCGAATTCGTCCGGCCCGAGATAGCGCGGCTCGCCGCCCGCGTTATAGATGCGCTCCTCGATATCGGGCATCTTCACGACGCGCGCGATTTCGGCGCTCATCTTGTTGATGATTGCTTTCGGCACGCCCGCGGGAAAGGCCGCGCCGGCGAAACCCGCCAATGTCTCGAACGGATAGCCGCTTTCCGCGAACGTCGGCACGTCCGGCAACACGCGCATGCGCGTTCGGCCCGCCAGCGCGAGCGCCTTCACACGGCCGGCGCGGATGTGGGGAAGCGAACCGGGCACATTGACGAAGACCGCGTCGACGCGGCCGCCCATGAGATCGATCATGCCGGCGGCGCTGCCGTTGTATGGTATGTGCACAGCGTCAAAACCAGCGACTTTTCGAAACAGCTCCATGGCGAGATGCTGCGCCCCGCCGGCGCCCGAGGACGCGTATGCAATCGACGGCTTCTTATTCTTCGCCCATGCGACGAAGTCTTTCGCAGTATCGACAGGCGTGCGCGCCTGCACGACCAGTAAACTCGGGTATTCCGCGATCAGGGCAACCGGCGCGAAATCTTTCAGGCCGAATGAAAGATTGGGAATCAGCGTGAGCTGCAGAGAGAGCGGCTGGCTGATGAAGCCCAGCGTGTAACCGTCAGGCGGCGCCTTTGCAACCAGCGCATTCGCGATGATGCCGTTAGCACCGGGCCGGTTGTCATAGACGAAGCCCTGATGCATCGACTCGCTGAGCTTCTGACCCACTGTGCGCGTGAGAATGTCCGAAACGCCGGCCGGCGGGAAGTCGATGATCCAGCGTATGGGCTTCGATGGATAATCCGTTGCAGCGCCTTGAGCGATGGCTTGCGCCGCGGATAGACCGAGCAATATTCCAAGCGTAAGGCGCAGCATGCGGCGCATGCAATTCCTCCTTTTTGAAACGGCCGGCGCGAGCGTCGCCGCTGGCAGCGATTATACTCAGCGTGATTGATGATGGATGGCGCCTGATTGCTCCAACAATTTTCTTATTGCCGCGCAAGACACGTGCGAAAACGTTCGTCTACTCGATTAGCAAACCAGTCGGTCGTCAGCTTGCGCGTGATTTTCGGACTTTGCAGTTGGATACGCGGCAGCACCGCTGCCGGCAACGGTTTACCGCTTATTTTCTCGCCGAGCGCGAACACGCGCGTATACAAGCGGGTTTTTTCAAAGTCACGCGTCTTTCCGAGCTCGAGGTCGCGATGTATGTCTGCGTTGCTCATATCAAGCCGGTGCGCGAGCACGCGCGCCGCAAGCTCGGTACCACCCGGCGGCTCGCTTGCTGGTCGGCCCTGCTCATAACGCAGCAAATCGCCGTCGAGCGCAATCGGTATGCCCGACAACTGAGTGACCGCATTCTGGAACGCAGCATTGCGGCTCGCATAGCGTCCCGCATTGAAATCGGCGAACCGGTAAATCGGACTGTCATAGGCGGCAGGGTAATCCAGCAAATGTGCGATGCCGAAGTACATGCCACCGCGGCGCGTGAATACCTCGTGGCGGATGGAACCGGTCACGGGATACGGATAGCCTTTTGCCGCCGCATGCGCTTCGGCGAAGGCGACGCTCACTTGCATGGGGCCGCCGGTACGAACAGGATTACGCTCGGCGAAAAATCTCTTGCCGAGCGGTACCATGTCGATGAAGTCCTCGAAAATTTCGCTCAACTGCAATTCGGTCTTCACGTTGTCGAGCCGCTCGTTATAGCTTTTGCCGTTTGGAGACGTCAGCGCAAGTGCAGCCATCACCACAAGCTTCGGCACTCCGGCGCGCTCGCGCTGCTTGTCGATTTCCTTCCATGCGATACCCGAAAGTCCGGGAATCGACGGGTCAACGCGGAATCCGGATTCCTGTTCGGTGATGGCAACAACGGAACATATATTTTCAGGCGTTGGCGCGATTTCCATCGCGGCGATTGCTGCGTAAATGTCGGTAGCCCATCCTGCCCGGTCGGGCACATTCGCCGGGACGAGCCGGCCAACGAGCGCGCGTCCTTCGGCGGCAGTCAAAGGACGTGTCGCGGGTGCTCGCGACGATTCATCCGAGGCACAACCCGCCAGCACGAGCGTGATGATCACCAGACAGAGCCAACAAAACGGTGATGCGGCCACTCGTGGGCTCGTGCGCTCTGGACGTATACGCGCAACGTCAAGTCTCATCGGGCAGCCTGCCTCCTCTAGGGTGCGTTTTCAATCGCGCTATCTCAGACAAATAATCCGATAACTGGTTGCACCTTTCCCGCGGATACGAACGGCGCACGGTGCACGAGATTCCCGTTTGACGGCAGCGTTATAATTGCAATTGATACGAACGGGTGTCTAACGGAGCTTTTAAAAGCATGACGCAAGTAAGCTTTCGCCGGTTACATCCATCTGTCGGCGCGGAGGTTAGCGCCATGGATCTGCGTAACATCACCGATCGAAGCACACTCGACCGGCTGCGCGATGGCATGGATGAATACGCGGTATTGGTGTTTCGAGACCAGCCGTTCACCGACGCCGAGCAGCTCGCCTTCGCGCAGCGTTTCGACGGGGCAATCCATTCGAAAACCGGAGTGTCGGCGCTCGGCAGGAATCGCCTCGGCAATGAGGCGGTCTCGGATATTTCGAACATCGATGAGAGCGGTCAGATTCGCGGTCCGGAAGATCGCAGGCGCATGTACTCACTCGCGAACCGCCTATGGCATACCGATGCCTCTTTTCAGAAGCCCGCCGGCCGCTATTCGATGCTGTCCGCGCGCGTCGTGCCGCCGGTCAGAGCGGACACGGAATTTGCGGACATGCGCGCAGCCTACGACGCGCTTGATGATGCGACGAAAAGCGAGATCCGGGATTTGACGGTGCATCACTCGATCGCTTATTCGCGGCAGACGCTGGGGTTCGAGTTCTCGCAGGCGGAACAGGACCAGCTCAAAGGTGCCGTGCATCCGATCATCCGCGTCAACCCGCGGACTCAGCGCCGCTCGCTGTATCTCGCGGCGCACGCGACGCGCATCATAGAATGGCCTGTTCCCGAGGGACGGCTGCTGTTGCGCGACCTCACCGAGCATGCAACCCAACCGCAGTTCGTGTATCGCCATGAATGGCGGGCGGGCGATCTCGTGATTTGGGACAACCTCGCGACGATGCATCGCGGCCGCTCGTTTGACGACGCAAAATATCGGCGTGAGTTGAGACGCGTGACGACGCTGGACGTGGAGGAGCGGGCGATAGCGTAAGTTGCGCAATCGCCGCAGCTAAATCGGCTCGAGCCGACGACGCACGTCGGAACCGGGCGACTGGCCGGCGCGTTC
>Ga0207701_10007926_pt1 | contig 10510 bp, 10 predicted proteins | sample KBSSwiSSwithPhiX_FD_184294 | JGI IMG/M metagenome (GOLD analysis project Ga0207701, IMG submission 184294) | Switchgrass rhizosphere bulk soil microbial communities from Kellogg Biological Station, Michigan, USA, with PhiX - S5 (SPAdes) (version 2) | ecosystem: Environmental > Terrestrial >...
CTCATGGACGAAAAGCGAGAAAAACAAACTATACAGGTCCTTGACCATATGCCGCCTGCAGTTGCAAAAAACGATGCTGAAAACTAAAGTCGTAGTTTTGCACCCCGTGATCGGGGTATGTCATATATGTTGATCGTAATGAAGCCGGACGCGTCGCGTACCGACATCGAAAAAGTTCTGGAAGTTATCGAGAACCTGGGGTTCCGAGGGCATTTGCTGCCCGGGGAAAATCGTGTTGCGATCGCTATCACCGGTAACCGTGGATCGATCGATCCGGCGCATTTTGAAAATCTTTCCGGTGTTGCCGACGCCATTCGCGTCACAAAACCATATAAGTTGATCGCAAAAGACCATCGTCCGGCAAGATCCGTGATAAAAGTGGGAACCTCGTCCATTGGCGGTCCTGAACTCGCAATGATCGCCGGTCCCTGTGCTCTTGAGGACCATCGTCAGGTCTTTGCGACAGCGGAGACGGTGTCCGCCAGCGGTGCAAGATTCTTCCGTGGCGGTGCATTCAAACCTCGAACCTCGCCGTACGCGTTCCAAGGGCTGGGCGAGGAAGGGTTGAAAATGCTGGCTGAGGTCCGGGACCAGTTCGGACTCAATATTGTCACCGAGGCGATGGATGAGCACGGTGTCGACGCGGTCGTTAAATACGGGGATTGCATTCAGATCGGTGCCCGGAACATGCAGAACTTCTCGCTTCTGAAATACGTCGGCCAAACTCGCACACCGGTCCTGTTAAAGCGGGGCTTATCGGCTACCCTTGACGAACTTTTGCTTGCGGCCGAATACATAATGGCAGAGGGCAATAATGACGTGATCCTCTGTGAACGCGGCATACGAACGTTTGCTAACCATGCAAGAAACACTATCGATCTTTCGATCGTTCCGGCGGTACATAATCTTACGCACCTTCCGATCATCGTGGACCCGTCTCACGGAACCGGGCGAAATTATCTGGTTACACCCCTTGCCCGGGCAGCCGTTGCAGTCGGAGCGGACGGTTTGATCATTGAAGTTCATCCATGCCCGGAAGAGGCACTTTGTGATGGTGCACAGGCCCTTACACCCGATCAGTTTATGGAATTAACATCGCAGGTGCATGCTCTTCACGACTTGATCACGGAACCGATATCCGCCTTTGCAGAGGGCCAAGGCCCATAAAGCGAAAAATCCGCGCATGTTCCCGAAACATACGCGGATCTTCTTCTCTCTCACTTGGCGCCTTTTGCCTATTTTGCCAAGCGGAGTTTGATTAAACCATAAAACTGCAAATAGCAACTAGTCATTCCTGCAAGGATCAAGAACGTCATCGGTAACGACCCGACATATTCAGGAACGTCGAAACCTATTGTTTGCCGTAGTCCATAACCCGAAATAAATCCGGCTAATGCGATAACAAAACGGCCCGCTAACCAGGGACTGAATCTCAGTCCTGAAACATTAGCTGGTAAAAAGTACGGAAGCACCGCGATCATCAATATCGTCATCCCCGTCAGGATCCCATCAACCGACCAGGATTGGACAGCCCGTGCATATTCGACCGTTAAAAAATACAACACCAGGGCGGTGTCTGTCCCTACGCCGTTTAGTTTCCTTAATGTATTTTGCATATTTGTGTTTATGTGATCGAATCGGCCCTTGGCGGAACGGGAGAGTCTATTTTTGACTTCCCGGGTTGCTGAACTGCTGATAAGCTACCCGGAAAAGTTCTGAGAGGGCCTTTGCCGTCTCGGGCGTCAGCTTTTTGTCAGCTCTTAGATGAGCTTCCACTATTTCCGGTGTCGCCTCGTGCGGATAGTAGATCACGGGCTCGACATCGTTATTGGCGTTTTTTGTCATCAGTCGGTCAACCGGCATATCCAGCCACTGGGTAAGGCGGGCAATGTTATCGGCATCAGGACGGCCTGTCCCATTCTCTATCCTGGAAAGCGTGGACGCAGATACCAAGGTCACATCTGCGACGTCTCGCAGACTTAATCCTAGTTCCTCGCGGCGGCGTTTGATCGCACGGCCGAGTTCCACGGTACTTATCAGACTTTCATTCTTGAATCCCATTTTTCCTCCATGATTGCGCAGTGTCATAGATGCATTAGCTATTTCACAGATAAAACATAACATACGATATTTTTAAATGCAACACGTTGTTTCGCGCTTGCAACAAAAAGATTTTTACCTTATACTGTTTCATGGATGCAACGCTGCACCGTGCACGACGGCATCATTTGACATATAAATCTGAGTAGCGTGTGGAGTCTGCACTCGCTGCGAACAGAACTTCGAAATGCCAAAGCTCGGGTAACAGACCGCCCGATCAAAACAGCCAGGTATTTTCGAATTAAGAACACACAGGAGAAAAAATGAAAAACAGCATATCGATCGACACGCCTACCCTTACGGATATGGATATTCAAAATCAGGACAACGTATATAATTTTTCGACCACTCTTCGCGAACTTCGCAGAACGGTCGACCCTAATCTAATTCGGCAGCGGGCCGGCCGCCGTGACCGCAACGGCAACGTTCGAATGGTGGAATATGTTGAATGGCATACGGTTGCCGACATTCTCGATGAGCATGCTCCCAATTGGGGGCACACTGTCAAGGACATCCGCCCTATCGGTGATATCGTGACGGTCACCGTTGCTCTGACGATCGATAGCGTAACTCGCGAAGGAGTAGGCACTGGGCGGGCGATCAGCGAGACCGGCATCAAGAAAGCCGAACACGACGCTCTGAAACGGGCTGCCGTCAAATTCGGCATCGCCCGCGAGTTGTACAAACGTGAATTTGATTCGATCGAGCAGGATGAGATGTCAGAAAGATCCGTCGTTTCGGACATAAACGACCCAATCGCAAAGAGCCTGGGCGACATGGTAACGGCAAAGCAAATGGGCATGATCAAGGGCCTAGCCCGTGAGGCGGGTGTTGAGGCCGAAATTGAATGCAAGAAGGTTCTGCAATGCGGTGTCGAAGAGTTATCAAAACGCGCGGCTTCGGACTTTATCGCATATTTACAAGAGCTACAGCAGAACGGTTCAGTCCCAATGAGGCGTGCCGGATAGCTGTATTCCAATTTGAGTCGCGGCCGGTCCCGCCAATCCATTCTCCATGAAAGCAACAAATTGCCGGCCGCAACTCAATCCGATGAAACAAATCACTTGAAAACAAAATATTTTCGGGTGCGTAGATATTTGTATTCCAATTCAAATAAGCGTTTCATTTTCAAAGATGAATAAAAAGGAGGATGTTATATGGGAGAACAGGCGAGTGAGATGGCCGGCTGGGCGTTGCCGCGGCATGGTTCTTTTTGCTGGACCGAGATCGCGAGCACCGACGCCGATAAATGTACGGCGTTTTACAATGCAGTTTTCGGATGGGAATTTAAGGGCGGGGATGCAAACAACCCTGGCATGGATTATCGGGAATTCACCACGGGCGGCGATCGACCCGTCGGCGGACTTTATCAAATAGACCTGGCGTGGTTTGGTGACAACCCGCCGCCGCCGCACTTCATGACCTACGTCGCAGTTGATGACGTCGACGAAAACTCGAAGTTGGCGCAAGAGCTCGGCGCGACGATAATCCGGGGGCCTATGGATATTCCAAATGTAGGCCGCATTTGCATTATCCAGGACCCAACTGGCGCGATGATTTCAACATTCAGAATGAAGAACTAAGGAGGATCCGAAAAAATGGCTGAATTTAATATACCGAAACACGGAGAGATCTGCTGGCGGGAACTAGCGACTCGAGACCTGCCAAAAGCACTGGATTTTTATTCAAAGCTTTTCGGATGGACCCTCGAACAAACCAAAGTCACCGAAATGGATTATAAAGAGATCCAAATGGATAACGTCGCTTTTGGAGGAATGATGGCGATCGATGAAAAATGGGGACCTGAACCGCCTCCTTCACACTGGACCTCGTACATCGCCGTAACAAATGCGGACGAAACTGCCGAAAAAATAACAGCGAATGGCGGATCGATCCGAGTGCCTCCGTTCGATGCTCCCGGTGTTGGAAGAATATCCATCGCCACTGACCCCTCGGGTGCAGGATTCGCGATCATACAGTTTACTCAGATGTAGTTATTTGAGAGTTGGGCGTGGTGTTAAGCCGCGCTTTTTTGCGCGGTACAGTCACGATTTCCTGTAAATGGAAGCGGGTTCGGAACCATTGGCGTGGTGATCGTACCGCTCATGGCATCATTCTCAAGCTTTCCTGCGATCACGAATTCAACGGACTGACTCTGCATTTCAGCCCGGGCTGTTGCAGAGATCTTGTTTCCATTTATCGTGCCGTCGGCGATAGTTCCTTTGCCCAGCATAGTGTCTAGTTCGCCGGAAATTGCAGCTCCGTCTTGTTTCAAGGTTAAAGATACCGGCAAATTCTGGCCCTGGAAAATTATTTTGAGTTCCCATTTGCCTGCTGCATCAGCGAGTTCATTGGCAGAAGTGGCGGCGTATTTTGACTCGTCTTGTTGCTTCCCTTCCGTGTCAAATACCTCAAGAGTATCCGCATAATCACGTACCTGCGGCAAAACCTGTTCGGCGTCACCAACTAGGACTATGGCTGTTTCATCCGGGCGAACATGGACGTTAGCGACCCGTTGCACATCTTCAGCGGTGATCTTATTTATATTTTCCCTATAGGTCTGCAAATAGTTCTCAGGCAAACTATATAAGTGCTGGTTCATGACCAGATTTGTCAATCCTTCCTGGGTTTCGGCGCGAAGCGGAAATACACCTGTCAAAAACTCTTTTGCATCCCGGAGTTCTTCATCGCCCACTTTTGTTTCTCGGATTCTGTTGAGCTCGTAAAAAAACTCTTTCAAAGAATCCCCCGTTACGGCAGTGCGGACCTCAGCGGTCGCCTCAAAGCTTCCCGCCAGCCGCTTACTATCGAGTCGGGTGTAAGCACCGTATGTATATCCCTTTTCTTCACGAAGGTTCATAAACACACGCGATGAAGCACCGGCGCCGAGGACCTGATTCATTACAATGAGAGGAAAATAGTCCGGGTGGTCACGTTCGATACTTAGGTTAGCAAGAACAATGTTAGATTGAGCCGAACCCGGCCTGTCGACAACCGTTAATGACCGCGAGTTCCTGGCTGGCAACCCACGAAACTCAGACTTCTGCTTAGCACCTGTCTGCCATTCGCCGAAATAATCTCGAAGTTCGGCAAGGAACTCGTCCCGTCTTATATCGCCAATCGCGACCAATACGGCATCGTTTGGAACAAAGGTCTCCGCGTGACGTCGGATCAGGGACTGACGATCCAGCTTTTCAATGTCAGCCGCCTTGGGCGAAACCCTCGAATATGGATGTATTCCAAAGATGAGCCGGGCTGCCTGTTCTCCTGCCAAAAAGCCGGGCTGTGATCTTTGGAATTTTAGATGCTCTACCGTGTTTCTCTTATAAAGATCCAGTTCCTCTGCAGGAAACGTGGGGCGGAGTACGACCTCGGCGAGAAGGGTAAGTACCTCAGAACTGTACAGCGACAGGCACGATGCTGAGACAACCGTAAAATCATCCGAAGCGCTTGACGAGAGACCAGCACCTAGCCGTTCGATCTTTTCGGCCAACTGAAAGCTTGTATATTTCTCGGTACCCTCAGTCAGCATCGAGGCTATTGCCGAGCCAATGCCGACCGACTCGTCAGGGTCGTTGATATCGCCGGTGTAGAAAGCAAGTCTGAGGCTGACCAAAGGCAGACGTTCATCCTCAAAAATTACAACCCTTAATCCATTGGCAAGTGTTTCATGGTGCGGCTGAGGTATATCAAACTCGACCGGAGCGAGCGGCGGCGGGGCAGTTTTTCTTAGATCAGAAGTCATATTGAAAATATTTTCTAGCCTTTTCCCGCCGGAACGACATCGAGCAACGCGCGATTGTCGGTATTCAAATAATGTGCGGCCGCGAGACGGACCTGGTCCGCCTTAACCGCCAGTAATTCATCCAACTCCCTATTTACAAGAGAAGGATCGCCGTCATAAAGCGTAAACTCGGCTATCTGCTGGGCGCGGCTGAGGGAGCCCTGACGCATCCTGACTGTGTCGTTCACCAGTTGATTTTCGATCTTTTCCATCTCAGCGGTAGTTGGCCCGTGTACCGACAGATCGTGGATCTCTTCCATAATTATCTCGCGAATTGCACTCAGATCTTCCTCGGGTTTCGGAATGGCACCGACGAAAATGCTCGAGGGCCCCCGCCGCTCGTCAGTAAATCCGAACAATTGGATCACCGACTCCTCGCCCTTCACCAATTTTTGATATAGCCGCGAACTATCGCCTTCGTACAGAACCTTGCCGGCCAGGTACAGAGCATTGAATTCCGGTGTACGCCGGGGCGGTATCTTCCACCCGATCAAGAATGCCGGGAATGGAGCAAGTTTGTCTTCCCACTCTTTATAATTCGCGGCCACTTCCGGAGGTTCGCTAACGTCTAGTTCGGCTGGCAAAGGCTGTGACGCTATGTCGCCAAAGTAAGTCTCAACCAGCTCCCTGACAGTCATTGCCTCAAATACACCTGAAATTACCAGCACGGCATTATTGGGTGCGTAATAGATGCGGAAAAACTCCTGGACATCTTCCACGGTTGCGTCGTCCAGATGATCCATCGATCCGATCGTGGAATGCGAATTGGCAAAATTCTTATAGATCATCTCATTGATCAGATCGAATATTTGCCCGTACGGCTGGTTGTCGTAACGCAGCCGCTTCTCTTCCTTTACGGCCTCGCGCTGGTTGTCGAGATTCTCCTGGGTAACGGCCAACGATCGCATTCTGTCGGATTCGAGCCAAAGTGCGAGCGGCAGTTGGCTGGCGGGAAGCGTTTCGTAGTAGTTCGTCCTTTCGCTCGACGTTGTGCCATTCATCGTCCCGCCGGCTTTCATTATGTATTGAAAATGACCGGCTTTGGGCACATTCTCTGAACCCTGGAACATCATATGCTCGAAAAGATGAGCAAAGCCCGTACGTCCTTCACGCTCGTTTCTGGAACCTACGTTGTAATAGACCGCTACCGAGATCACGGGAACGCGAACATCGAGGTTCAGCACAACCCGAAGTCCGTTTGCGAGTCGATATTCCTCGATCGCGAGCGGTGGTAGATTGAATGAATGGCTCATAAGTACTGGGCAACCTGTTCGGCAGCCTTGTTATGTTTTATGAGAACACTTCGCCGAATAAAAATCAAAATCGCAGCACCGCCGTCTGAGGAGTTGGAAAGTCGTCATTTTTCTGTGGAAAAATCTAAGATTTCGGTATATAACTAAAGCATACAAAAGCATGATCGGCGGTCTTTGGGTGCCGCCATGACCACCGATCGACTCTGAACATTTCCTTGCTGTATCGCGTTTGATATGGCAGGTCGCCCACAAAGAGACTTTAGGACGCGAATTGCCGGCTAAAAGGCCGTTGTTTTCTGATCGCCGCGTTTTAGATTATGGACCGTCTAAGGTGTTTGGCTCATCTGTTGTCGCTGGTACTGCTGGCGACCGCTCCCGCTTACACCCAGTTAAAGGCACCGCTCACCGTACCAGCCCAGCCGTTTTCGATCAATACAGGAAGTAGTTTCAGTGCGTCCGGCGGTTCTGCGAACGCCGCCCTCGACTCTTTTGAAAAAAGGTCCAGAACGACACAAATAACGAGCGATATACGTGAGGCAGAAGAACTGATCCGCAATAATCAGGTCGACGGACGAAAAATAACTTCCGACGAGATGACCAAGTCGGCGTTAACCGGCGCTTTGCGTTCCCTCGATCCACATTCCAGTTTCTTTGACCGTGCCGAATGGAAGGACATGCTGGACGAGGAAAGCAGCACCTACACCGGAATTGGCGCAACGATCGCAAACTTTGAAGAGTCGGGGTCCATAAATACGTTTATACTCGCTACCTTTCCGGGGTCACCAGCTGCGAGGGCAATGCTCCGGTTCGGGGACAAGATCATTGCGGTTGATGGCCTCAAAATGACGGGACAGTCTTCGGACGCTGTTCGAGACAAGATCCGCGGAGCGTCCGGTACCGTAATGCGGATAACGATCGAACGGTCGGCAAACAAGCGCTTGGAGACAATCGAAATTCGCCGGGGCCGGGTACCGCAGCCATCGATTCCCGATGCCTACATTTTACGCCCGGGAATCGGGTACATAGATCTCTCCGAAGGGTTTAACTACACAACCTATACAGAACTGGACACGGCCATTCAAGACCTCAAACGTGCGGGTATGCGTTCGCTGGTTCTTGACCTACGGGGTAACGGCGGCGGGATCGTAAACCAGGCTGTAAAAGTGGCCGAACGCTTTTTGCCGTCCGGGACGCTGATCCTTACACAGCAGGGCCGGGCCCGGATAGATAATCGAACATGGAGGTCTGCAAACCCGCGATACGAGACTATGCCGCTCGTCGTCCTTGTTGACGAAAACACTGCATCGGCGTCAGAGATCGTGGCAGGGGCATTTCAGGACGACGACCGTGCGTTGATCGTTGGGGACAAAACGTTTGGCAAGGGCCTGGTCCAGGGTGTTATCGACCTGCCGGGCGGGACCGGTCTGACCTTGACGGCGGCAAGGTATTTAACACCATCCGGCCGTTCGATACAGAGAGATTATTCAAAAATAGATCTTTACGATTACTTCAATCACAAAACGCCTGCAGCCGATATCGACAATCCTTATTTCGAAGCCCGCACGGCAACTAACCGGCCAGTATTTGGCGGCGATGGTATAGAGCCTGACGAAGTTATTAAGTCGGACACTCTCTCGAATGTGCAGGTCGGATTGCTGGACACGATCTTTGCTTTTTCGCGAGAGGCAGTGAACGGACGGATCGCGGGCCAGGAGAGTTATCGCAGTTCCGTAACATCGACTGCAAAACGGGTGAGGCCTGATGACCTGGCAATTTCAGAAGGCCTAATGTCCGCCTTTTATGATTTCGCGGTGGAGAATGGGAGAGGAAAATATACGCTGGAATCCCTAAAGGCCGATTCTGCCTTTATTAAGCTGCGGATCCGCTGCAACCTGGTTATGGCATCATATGGTTCGACGCTGGCGGAGCAAGTTCTGACAGAGGACGATCCGCAGGTCGCCAAAGCCATCGAGATCCTGCCGCGATCTGCCCAACTCTCCCAATCGGCCGCTAAAATGCGGGTCCACCCCGCCTGGTAAATTCCTTTATTTTTTGTACTGCAGGATCAGGCCTTTTGCACCGACGGCCCAAGCGTATTTCTTGTCGGCAAACAGGCCATATAGATGTGCGTGCGTACCGCTTTCCTGGCGGATCCAGTTACGTCCGCGGTCCGAGGAACGGAGAATTGTGCCGCCGTGGCCGACGACCGTTCCATTCTTGTCATCGGCAAAATCGACTCGCATCAGCGTTTCGTTGAAAGCAGACGAGACCTTTTCCCAGTTGAGTCCGCCGTCCTCGGTCCTAAGGATCGTACCGCTAGAGCCAACTGCATATCCGTCCCGGTCGTTTCGAAAATCTACATTGTACAGTTCGCGGGTCACGCCCGAGTTTTGTATCTTCCAGGTCGAACCCTCGTCCTCGGTTGCGAGTATCAGGCCTTTATCACCGACGATCCAGCCGCGCGAGTTTCCGCTAAAGTCGAGATGAAACAGCTCGGTCTTAGACGGCACGGGTATCCGCTGCCAGGTCTCGCCGCCATCAGTCGTCCTCATCAACAACGAATCGACGACGATCTCGTCATTACCACTACGTCTAAGGACCGAGCCGATCACATAGCCGCGTTTTTTGTCCGAAAAGCGAATGCTCAGGAATTCAGGAGTGCCTGTGCCAAATTCAGAGGCGCGGTAAATACGTGTTTCCTGCCAGGAACGGCCGCCGTCGCGTGTGATGAACATCTTACGGCCGGCGACAAGATACCCGTTATCGTCGTTCCTGAAGTAGATCTCATTTATGTTCTCGGTGGTGTTTAGAGGATATTTGTTCCACGTTCTGCCCCCGTCGTTTGTAGATGCCAGGAAACCCTCGTCGCCTGCGATCCACCCTTTCTCAGAGGAAGTAAAGAAAACCGCCACCAGGTCGACATTAGTATTAGCCGACTGCAGCGTCCAGCCATCCTGCGCACAGATACTGCCCGTGAAGACGATGACAAAAACAAAGTACAAAAGAAACGATCTCAACACTTTACCTCCGCAAACAGAAAGGTGATCCCGGCCATTTAGGATAATATTTCCATGGCCAAAAATCACCTTTCACTTTAAAGCTAAGCAAATCTGCTATTTCGTAATGCGATAAACCTTGCCTTTCCAGACGACGACCACCTGCTCGCCCAACGAGAAGTAAGGGGCGAGGGCCGGTTCGCTGCTGACCAAGGCAAAATACTCATCGCTTGCAAATTTGACCGAAACCTCAGTCAAACGAGACGTTTCGGAAAAGTCCGCATCGATCCACACGCCGTTCTGGTTGGTGAAGTTCTTGTTCGCGATAAATTGGTTGCTGATCGTGTTTCTCAGGACGATCTGCTGCTTTTCGTCCA
>Ga0207701_10007929_pt1 | contig 10507 bp, 10 predicted proteins | sample KBSSwiSSwithPhiX_FD_184294 | JGI IMG/M metagenome (GOLD analysis project Ga0207701, IMG submission 184294) | Switchgrass rhizosphere bulk soil microbial communities from Kellogg Biological Station, Michigan, USA, with PhiX - S5 (SPAdes) (version 2) | ecosystem: Environmental > Terrestrial >...
GCGCGAAATTCTTGATCGGATCGTAGCCGATGTTGGCATAGACCGCCGGTCCCACAGCGAACGTCGCGGTGTTGCCGAACATCAGCGTGTAGCCGTCCGGCTCGGCGGCAGCCGCGGCCTTGGCGGCGATGGTGCCGCCCGCACCACCGCGGTTGTCGATGATGACGCTTTGGCCGAGTCGCGCGGACAATTGCTGGGTGGCGAGCCGCGCCATGGTGTCGGCCGGCCCGCCGGGGGCGAACGGCACGATCATCTTGATGACGCGGCTGGGATAGCCCTGGGCGCTCGCGCGGCGGCCGAGGGCCGCGCTCGACGCGACGGCACCGGCAAGCCACGCGCGGCGGCTGATCATGGCGTCCTCCCCGCCTGTCGCTCGATGGCGGCTTTCGTCGGCCGCCCGCAGCGATCCTAGAGCATGATCGCGAAAGGTGGGAACCGGCATATGGAACCCGGTGCCGAATGACCCGTCAGGAAAGCCTAGGTTATCCGCCTGAACATCACCATTGCTGCGTCGCACTATGAACACAGTCGGCGGCGAAACGACCGGTCGTCAACGGCGATCCGCGGTTGACCCAATCCCACAACACATGAGGCTACGGAATGAAGGTTTGGGGAACTTTTGGCTTTGGCGCTTTGATCGTCACTGCCGCAATTTCATTTTCTTCGCAGGTTATGGCTGGGCCACAGACGGGAATTGCATCGGTGTACGCAAACGGTGATGGCCACGCCTGGAGCAAGACGGCCAACGGCGAGCGGGTGAATCCCGGGGCTTTGACCGCCGCTCACCGGACGCTGCCGTTCGGAACTCGGGTCAGCGTCCTCAACCAGCGGAACGGCAAGCGTGTCGTCGTCCGCATCTCTGATCGGGGCCCATTTGTTCGCGGGCGGATCATCGATCTGACACCGGCGGGAGCGCGCGCCATTGGATTGTCCGGCCTCGCCCCGGTCACGGTTACGGTATTGGGCGCAGTTTAGAGCCGCCGAACCGGACAAGCTTAGAGAAAATTGCTAAACGCAGCGCCTACTTGTGCGGCTTGCCGTGCAGGTCGGCGCTGCGTTCAATCTCGGTCCTGCAGTCGATGCAGATAAAGGATTGGCGTTCGCAGTCCATATCGTCGTCAGGTCCGCCATCGATCGGGGTAAAAAATCCGGGTCGCCAAGATCAGAATGCAAGCACCGACAAAGCCAGCAACCAGGTAGCCAACCCAATTTGGGCCGCCAATCTGAATGCCAAGCTTGCCGAAAAGCCAACTCGCCAATCCAGCCCCGATCACACCCAAGACGATGTTGACCAGAATGCCCATGTTGCTGCGGGTGACGATCTCTGCAAGCCACCCAGCGATACCACCGATAATGACCGCGCCGATCCACCCTATTTGTGCGTCTTCCACGGACCACTCCTTTATCTTGTATCTTGGCCAACGATGATAACCGCGGCTAGCCGAAAAGGTTTCAAGGATTCGGGCGGTGTTGCTTCCACGCCGGCATGCTGTCTCGCCTACAGCGGCTGTTTGTGTAAATCTGGGTAACATGTCCGATCATCCGGCCGTCGCCCGCGCCGCTGCGTTTTGCGAGGCGTTAAGTCTCCGCGTCCCGATCTTGATGGCGCCGATGGCCGGCGCTTGCCCGGCATCGCTGGCGGTTGCAGTCGCCAATGCCGGCGGTTTGGGAGGATGCGGCGCTCTGTTGATGCAACCTGATGCGATCAGAGCTTGGGCCTCGGACGCGCGCGCCGGCAGCAATGGTGGATTTCAGCTTAACCTTTGGATTCCCGATCCAACTCCCAACCGCGATACGGTTGCCGAGGATGCGGTTCGGCAATTTCTACACAATTGGGGGCCAGAGGTCGCACCCGAGGCTGGTGATACCCCGCTGCCGGACTTTGCCGCGCAATGTGAAGCCATGCTGGAAGCGGGACCAACGGTGATCTCATCAATCATGGGGCTTTACCCGGATCGCTTCGTGACGCGAATGAAAGCGAACGGCATCAAGTGGTTCGCGACAGCGACGACCGTCAGCGAAGCAAAGGCCGCTGAAAACGCGGGCGCCGACGTTATCATCGCCCAAGGAATGGAGGCCGGCGGACATCGCGGCGCCTTTGATGCAACGAAGGCAGAAGCGCGTTTGGTCGGCCTTTTCAGCTTACTGCCCGCGGTTGCGGATGCCGTGAAAGTCCCTGTGGTCGCGTCGGGGGGAATTGGCGATGGACGGGGGGTCGCTGCGGCTCTCCTGTTGGGGGCGTCTGCCGTCCAAATCGGGACGGCGTTGCTGCGGTGCCCCGAGGCCAAAGTTCCGGCAGCTTGGGCTGATGCTGTTGGCCGAACGCTTCCGGAAGAGACCATGATCACGCGATGGTTTTCAGGCCGTCCGGGCCGCAGCATCGCAACCGGGTATGTCCGCGCCGCTGCGGATTCTACCGCTCCGGCCCCCGCTCCGTATCCGATCCAACGAGGTCTTACGCAGGCCATGCGTGACGCTGCCATCAAAGACAACGACATTGAACGTATTCAGGCCTGGGCGGGGCAATCTGCCAGAATGGCAAAACCCGACGCCGCGGGAGAAGTCGTCCGAAGGCTATGGGACGATGCTCAGGCCCTGCTCCGATAGCCGATATGATGCGGTGTCCTGAGCGCGGGGGAGGGCCTGTGTGAATAGAAATTTTTTCCGCCGTTGCGTTGGTCTGATGGCAATGTTGGGCAAAAGGCGTGCGGTCTCGGCGCTCACGCCGCTGATGACGATGGCCGCCGCCATCGTGCTGCTCGCGATCGCATGCAATCACACTGTTCGGGCCCAGACGGCGCGGACGATCCGTATCATCGTGCCGTCAACGGCGGGAGGCGGCGCCGATACGCTGGCGCGGCTGCTCGCCGACCAGATCAGCCGTGCCCAAGGTCAGACGCTTGTGGTGGAAAACCGTCCGGGCGCCAGCAACACCATCGGGACAGAGGTAGCTTCGCGCGCCGCGCCCGACGGCAACACGCTCCTGATCACAACGCCGGAGTTCGTCATCAATGCACACCTGCGGAAGCTAAGCTATGACCCGCTGAGCAGCTTTGAACCGATTTGCTATCTCGTGCGGTCGCCGCAGCTCATTGTCGTCAATAGCGCATCGCCCTACCGCACACTAACCGACCTGCTGAATTCTGCGCGTGCCAAGCCCGGCGAGCTGACGCTGGCGAGCGCCGGACCTGCATCGAGTCCGCACATCGCGTTCGAGACGCTCAAGCGCGCGGCAGGCGTCAACATCAACTACATTCCTTATCAGGGCTCGACGCCCGCTGTGAACGCGCTGCTGGGAGAGCATCTGACATCGGTGATGGCGAGTTATCCGAATGTCGCCGAACTGGTTCAAACCGGCAAGCTGCGTGCCATCGCGACGGCTTCGTCGGCACGTATCGATCCGATGCCAGACGTGCCGACTGTCGCCGAGTCCGGTTTCAAGGATTTCGAGGCGGACATCTGGTTTGGTGTCGTCGCTCCGGCCAAGACGCCGAACGAAACCATCGCCCAGCTCACGGGTTGGTTTGTCGCGGCCATTGAGGTGCCTGAGATCAAGACCAAGCTCGCCGCTCAGGGCTTGTTCCCGGTCGGGACCTGCGGCGCGGCATTCGGCGCATTCACCCGGAAGCAATATGACGACTACGGTCGCGCCATCCGCGAGGCGAACATCAAGGCCCAATAGCCCGATATCGAATCGTGCTACAGCCTGATCGCCTCGGCTCGACGGCACTCCCAAATAGCGGCTGTCAAAGTCGCTGTTGCCATAACGGTTGTCAAAATGACGGCGCAGTCGAACCCAGCTGAATTTCTGGGACGCAAGATCCCGACCATCCAGATTCTCGACGTCGGCGCCATGGCGACAGGCCAGGAGCGATACCATGGGCTGGTGGCGTCGGGACTGGCGCAAGTCACTGGCTTCGAGCCCAATCCGGCGGAATACGCTCGCTTGCAGAACCGGGAAGGTCCCTATCGGTATCTTCCCCACTTCCTCGGTACCGGCCAGCCGGCCACGTTCCATCTGACGCGCTATCCGGGCTGCTCGTCACTGCTGGAGCCGGACCCCAAGGTCATCGATATGTTCATGACCATCGGCTGCGCCGATCCCGGCGGAAATTTTCATGTCCAGAAAACTCAAGCGGTCGAAACCGTCAGGCTCGACGACATCAAACCGCCGCTCGCGGTCGATTTCCTCAAGGTCGATGCCCAGGGATATGAGCTGGACATCATGCGGCACGGGACGACCGCGCTTTCAAACACGCTGGTCATCGAATGCGAGGTGGAGTTCGTCCCGTTGTATCGGCAGCAGCCGTTGTTCGGCGACGTCCAATGCTTCCTGCGTGACCAGCACTTCGTGCTGCACAAGCTGATCGACGTGGCTGGACGGCCGTTCCGACCGTTCAATCCGCCTAATCAATTTCAGCCGATGAGCCAGCTGTTGTGGGCCGACGCCATTTTCGTCAGAGACTTTACGCGTTTGGAAGCCTTCGGCGACGACGATCTGCTCAAGGCCGCCGCCGTGTTGGATATGGTCTACTGTTCCTATGACCTGGTCGGGACTCTGCTGATTGAATATGACCGTCGTTCGAAAACGAGCTTATGGCAGACCTACGTCAGCGATCTGAAAAATCGAAGTTCCCTGTCTGTGCAGGTGCTCAACATCATGGATCACCCCGGGTAGCGAAGCTGGTCCGCTTCCTCGAATGATCAGCTGAAGCTATGCGGACTGCACCGAACGCGCCGCCGCCGTCAGGTGGACGGACTCCTCATACGCTCTCTCGGTCTTCATGAGCTCCAATTCGACAAGCTGCGCGCTGTTTTCAAACCGCACCGAGCTGCCGGAATAAAGGTTTGTCGAGAGACCGTCGCCGAGTGTCAATCCTGGCGAGCGTTCGGCAAAGTCGCTGAGAAACTCGAAACGCAGAATCGCGGCAAAGATGTTGGCCAATGTTACGGGCGTGATGTTTGCTGTGCCGCCAAGATATCGCATGCCGGTCCGCCACCGGACCAGCGGTACTCTGCTGAGTACCGCAGGCGATTTGGCTGCAGCCTGGGCGAAGGCCCGCTGGCGCACGCCGCCATGAATTTTGAAATATGGCGAATCTTCCGTCCGAACCATGTGATAGGGAGCGGCATCAAAATAAGGGCATGTGTCGAGCAACGGTGCGCCCGGACGATGCACCGCGTCGCAGATCGGGCTGGCGGCATACATATCAATCGAAACGCATGGGACTGCCTGCGATCCGACGTAGTTCAGATACTTGCAGAACAGCGGGAGCTCCAACTGCTCATAGTGTGGATAGACGAACAACTCGCCGGTCTCGACCGTCAGCGTCCAATGGCCGGAGCCGTACATGTCGAGCAACGAATTGATCCAGCCAATCCCATCGTCGCCCGCGGCCGAAAACGCATGAACGTCCGGCGCGCGGGCGAGAAGGTCCAACGTCCCGTCCGTCGATCCGGCGTCCACCATGAAGAATCGGTTCACTCCGAGCTGCCGATAGTGCTTGAGCATCGACTCCAGCCGAACCGATTCATTCCAGACAACCATGAATGCGCGAATTTCTTCGCGGCTGTCCGGGATCGGGCGGCTGTCGACGCGCCTTAAGTCTCCAGCGGTCATGATGCTCCTTGCCAGGCGGGGCCCATTCGAAGGAGCACAATATCTGAGTCGCCGTCTTTCCAGTCGGATGAGCGGCCTGAAAACGCCGATCTCATCATCAAGGCTCGCCCTGATGTCCCAGAGCCGATCTCCCCCGATCGGGTCCTAGTCGATCTGAGTGCCGCTCGCCTTGACGATTTCGGCCCAGCGCGGCGCCTCGTCGGCGATGAAGGCTTCGAAATCCTGCACCGTGCCGAGACTGGGCGCGATGCCGAGCCGCGCCATGCTGTCCTTCATTTGCGGCGAACTGAGCGCTGCGTTGGTGGCGCGGTTGAGTTCGTCGACGATCGGCCGGGGCGTGCCGGCCGGCGCCCATAGTCCCACCCAGAAGCCGAGCGACAGTCCAGGGAATCCGCTTTCGATCATGGTCGGCACGTCGGGCAGATCGGTCTCGCGGCTTTTGCCCCATTGCGCGATGGCGCGGATTTTTCCCTCGCGGATCAGCGGCAGCAGCGTAGAGCTGGTGCCGATGTTGAGCTGAATGGTCCCGCCGAGCATATCGGTGATCGCCTGCATGCCGCCCTTGTAGGGCACGCTGGCGATCTGCAATCCATTGGTCTTGTTGAACCACTCGCCGACGAGCTGCGGCGCGGTGCCCTGACCGAAGCCGAAATTCAATGTGCCGGGATGCGCCTTGGCATAGGCGATCAGCTCCTGCGGCGAACGGACCGGCAGCGACGGCGGCACCACGGTCACCCACGAGCCCCACGCCACATTGGCGACCGGCGCGAAACTCTTCAGCGGATCGTAGTCGAGGTTCTTGTACATCGCCGGCGCGACCACGAGGCTCGAGCTCTGGAACAGCAGGGTGTAGCCGTCAGGCTCGGCAAGCGCGGCCGCCTTCATGCCGATGGTGGTGCCGGCGCCGGGGCGGTTCTCCACCACGACGCTTTGTTTGAGTTCGGTCGTCAGATGCTGCGCGAGCAGCCGCGCCACCACATCGACCGGCGATCCGGGCGTGAACGGCGCGATCATCCGGATCGGCCGTGTCGGGTAATCGGCGGCGAAGGCGGACGCGGCGGCGCAGGTTGCCAATGTAACTATAATTGCGCGTCGTGTCAGCATTGCTAGACCGCTCCTGTGCCCGCTTAGTGTCATTCGCGCCACTTCGCACCGCAACAAATAAGGATCATTATTCGATCACCTCGTTGGCTCGTGGGAGTAGCGATGGCGGCACGGTGAGGCCGACTGCCTTGGCGGTTTTGAGGTTGATCACCAACTCGTACTTCGTAGGCGCCTGCACCGGCAGGTCCGTCGGCTTCTCGCCCTTGAGAGTACGATCGACATAATCTGCCGCGCGCCGGTACTGGTCAACGAAATCAGGCCCATAGGAAACTAGGCCCCCTGCCGTGACGAAAGAGCGGTTGGAATAAAGCGCAGGCAGCTTGTGCCGAGTCGTGAGTGCAATGATCAATTCGCGATGAAGCAGCGTTCGACCGCCGGCCGGCACGATCACGCCTCCATTTGGAGCGCTGCCGAAGGCGGCGAAGGCGCGTTCGATATCAGCAGCATCGTTCAGGTTGACCGGGCTGACCTCCACCTTGAACGACGACGCCACGGCCTGAATGGCAGCGAGTGCAGCGGTGCTCCCCCCTTGCGTAGCATCCCGAGGAACGGCAACGCGCGTAACACCCGGCGCGACCTCCTTCAGGAGCTCCAGCCACTTCGCGCCAATGCTGTATTCAAAATTCATGAAACCGGTGGCGCTGCCCCCAGGGCGCGACAAACTTTCGACCACGCCGATGGCGACTGGATCCGACACGACCACGAAGACGATCGGCACGGTGCGAGTGAGCTGCAGCAATGGACTGACAGTCGCGGCGCCATGGGCGAGGATCACATCGGGCGCAAGCGCGATCAGTTCCGCCGCCTGCTTGCGAATCTCGGTGGCGTTGGCTGTGGCCCAGCGGGTATCGACCCGCACGTTACGGCCGATGGTCCAGCCCAAGGGGGCCAGCTCCTGCATGAATGCCCCGGTCCATGTCTGAAATTCGCTATCATCCGCGCTGGCTGGCAGAAGTATGCCGATGCGCCGCACCCGGCTGGCTTGCTGCGCCTGTGCTCCAAGCGGCCACGCGACAACTGCGCCGCCAAAGATCGTGATGAATTCACGCCGCGTCATGCTCGCTCGCCATTACATCGGCTTAGACGTGCATCGTAGCTGGTTGCCTAGGACGGTGGGAGAGGCTCGTTAATGTCCGCTCGGATCATGAGCCGACGTGACGCGCGTGGATGGGATGTCCGTTTTACCCCCGGCGACATTGTCCGCGCGTTTGTGACTGCACGTCCTAGCCCCAGAGCGCCGGCGTCGACGGATAAACCAGGCTGCCATCGTAGCGCAGCCCGTCCGGGCGGTCCTTGGCCAGAAGGAGCGGCCCGTCGAGGTCGATCACGCGGGCGCGCTGCGCCACCAGCACGGCCGGCGCCATGGCGAGCGAGGTGGCGACCATGCAGCCGACCATGACGCCGAAGCCGAGGCGCTCGGCCTCGTGCACCATCGCCAGCGCCTCGGTCAGGCCGCCGGTCTTGTCGAGCTTGATGTTGACCGCGTCATAGCGGCCGGCGAGCGCAGCAAGGCCCGCGCGGTCGTGCACGCTTTCGTCGGCGCACACGGCAATGGGCCGCTCAATCGAACCAAGCGTTGCGTCGGCGTCGGACGGCAACGGTTGCTCGACCAGGGTGACGCCGGCCGCGGCGCAGGCAGTCAGGTTCGTCGCGAGATTGCCGGCGGTCCAGCCCTCGTTGGCGTCGACGATCAGCTCTGACTGCGGCGCGGCCGCCCGCACCGCCGCGATGCGCTCAGGGTCGCCGGTGCCGCCGAGCTTGATCTTGAGGAGCTTGCGTCCGGACGCCGCACGCGCTGCCGCCGCCATGACCTCCGGCGTACCAAGCGAGATCGTGTACGCGGTGGTCAACGGCCGCAGGGCGGGCAGCCCTGCAAGCTCATGGGCGGACTTTCCGGCGCGCTTTGCTTCCAGGTCCCAGAACGCGCAGTCGAGCGCGTTCCGCGCCGCTCCCGCCGGCATGGCCTGCTGCAGTGCCATGCGGTCGAGACCGAACGCCAGCTTGTTGCCGATCGCGCCGAGCGCCGCCATCACGCCCGCCACGGTCTCGTCATAGCGCGCATAGGGCATGCATTCGCCGCGGCCCCGGTGGCGGCCATCGTTGAGCTCGGCGACGACCACCTGGGCCTCGGTCTTGGCGCCGCGGCTGATCGAGAAGGCGCCGGCGATCGGCCAGCGCTCGGTGCGCACGGTGAGCGACAGGGGCAGGGTGGCCATCAACTTGCCTAAAACGAAACGGGCGCGCCGTTCAAGCGCGCCCGTCGAAGTTTTTTGACACTTGCCGTTATTCGCCGAAGCGGCCGGCGGCGTGAGCGAGCATGGTGTAGACCTTGCCGGTCTCGGAGGTCAGGTAGGTGCGGGCCAAGACCTGGCCACGATCGCCGCGGGAGACCTCCTCCAGCATCCGTTCGAACTCGCCGATATAGCGGTCCACCGTCTGCTTGAACTCGCGGTCGGCGCGATACTTCTTGCGGATCTCGTCGAATGTCTTCTGGCCCTGCATGGTGTAGAGGCGCTTGGTGAAGACATTGCGCTCGCCGCGATTGTAGCGATCCCACAGCTCGGCGGCTGCGTCGTGATCGATCATCCGCGCGATATCGACGGAGAGCGAGTCGAGCGATTCCAACGAGTGACGCGCCGGGCGTTCGCCCGCGGCGCCGGCGTCCGGCTTCGAGGCGCGGGTCAACAGCTCGGAGAGCCATCCGTTGCCGCTGCCTTGGCCGGGGGCCGGGGTGAGCGAGGGCGACTCGGCGCGGCGCTGCGGCATCGGGGCTGCACCGGTGATGTCGGCGCGCGGCGGCATCGGCATCGGCCGCTGCGGCTCCATGCGCGGCGCGCCTTCCATCATGCGCGGGGCGTCGCGGCCTCCGGCGGTGGCATAAGCGGGCTCCGGCGCGCGGCGCTGCGGCTGCGGCTCGGACGCGTCGAGACCGCGGCCGTGACGGGCGACGATGCGGTTGAGCTCGGCCAGCGCCTCGATCTGATCGACGATGACGCGGCGCATCTGGGAGGCGCTTTCGGCGGTCTCCTGCGGCAGTTCGAGGATGCCGCGGCGCAGCTCGTTGCGCGTGGCTTCGAGCTCGCGCTGCATTTCGGCGGCCATCTGCCGCATGCCCTGCAGCGTTTCATTGAAGCGCTGCGTGGTCTGCGCGAACATCTCGTGCGTCTCGCTGGCATGCTGGCCGTAGATGCCGTGCAGCAGCTCGCTGGCGCGCTCGCGCTCCTGCTCCAGCGCGCGAGCGCCGTCGGCGCTTGAATCGGCGACGATGCGCGCAATCTCGCGGGCGCGGCCGGTGGCGCCGTCGAGCGACTCGTCGAGCAGGCTGGAGAAGCGCTTGAGCCGCTGCTCGATGTCGTCGGTGCGGGTGTCCAGGGTCGCCACCAGGGTCTCGATTCCGCTCTTGCGTTCGCCGATGACGGCGTCGGCATGGCGGTTGCTCTTGTCGATCAACTGCACCGCTTCCGCGAGGTTGCGGCCGTGCGCATCGAACGAGGTGGCAAGCTGCCCCAAGTCCGCCAGCGCCTTGTTGGTGATGGAGTGGAACGCGCTGATGTGCTGGTCGACCTGGCTGCTGGTCACGCCGCTGCGCTCGGAGACCTCGTTCATGGTGCTGACGAACTCGGAGACGCGGGTCACCAGCGTGTTCTCGATTGAGCTCATGTTCTCGTGGGCGCCGCTCAGGACCTCCTGCAGCAGGATGTTGGCCTCGCGGAGCCGCTCGAACAGTGTCGTGGTGTCGGAGCGCAGCATGTTGTGCGTCTCCAGCATCTCGGAGACGCTGGC
>Ga0207701_10007930_pt1 | contig 10507 bp, 7 predicted proteins | sample KBSSwiSSwithPhiX_FD_184294 | JGI IMG/M metagenome (GOLD analysis project Ga0207701, IMG submission 184294) | Switchgrass rhizosphere bulk soil microbial communities from Kellogg Biological Station, Michigan, USA, with PhiX - S5 (SPAdes) (version 2) | ecosystem: Environmental > Terrestrial > Soil...
CGGGCGCGCTGGGGAGCTCCGCCTCGCTGGCAGCGGGCGACGGCGCCGGAATGGGCTCGATGACCGGCGCCAGCGCCGCGACCGGCGCCGCCGCGGGCATCGGCTCGGCCACGGCCGCCAGGGTGGCGCCCCTGGCGCTGGCGTGCAGCACGTGGCCGGCGCGGACCCTGGTCCCCGAAGCGGACATGCCCGGACCGGTGACCTCGACCGATCCCTCGAACAGACACACGGTCAGCTCGCGCGCGCGGCGATCCCAGTTGGTGCTGAAGCGCGTGCCAGTGACCCGGATGCGGTAGTCGCCCGCGCGCACCATCCAGCGCGTGCTGGGGCGATGAACGATGCGGGCGTCCAGGTGGCCGTCGTCGAGGATCACCGTGGCGCCCTCGGCGTCGACGCTGTCGATGCGCGCGTTGCTGCGCTCGCCCACCACCACGCGCGAGCCGTCGGAGAACACCGCCGCCTGCGCCTGTCCCGCTGGCGGCGCCAGCAGATCGCCGGTCTGTCCGAAGGCGGAGTCGATCTTGAAGGTCAGGAAGGGCGCTCGCTGCAGCGAGACCAGCACCAGCACCACCGCCGCGGCGGCAGCCACCGCCGTGCCCAGGGAGACCCAGCGCCAGGTCCTGAATTCGGCGCGCGAGGTGGTCGTTCTCTCCGCCACCCGCGCCGCCACCAGGTTCTGCACCTCGGGCAGGATGTCCATGCGGCGCAGCTCACCCTTCTGGGCCCACGCCACCTCCTTCATAAGCTCTTTTAGTTCGGAACTCATTTCTCGGCCCACCTTCCTCTTTCCAACCGGTCCTTCAGGACCGCAGATTCCTGCGCCGCTGCGAGGAACCGTGCCTCCGCCCGCGCTAGTCTTCGTTTAATAGTGGCTAGGGAAACCCGACACGCCGCCGCCACCTCGGTCAGCTCCATCTCGGCGATGAAGCGCATTGAAAATGCTATCCGCTCGTCGGTCGGCAAGGTGTCGAGCACCCGATAAGTCGCCCGCACCGCCATCCGGGTGTCACTGTCCGACTGCCGCACCGGAATGTCGGGCAGCGACTCCGGTGGCACGAACATGATCCAGCGCCAGCGGCGCTTGCGGCGGATGCGCCCGCGCGCCGTGAACACCGCCAAGCTCGCGATCCAGCTCTGCAGCGCCGAGGGATCCTTCAGCTTGTGGACGCCCTCCAGGACGGCGACGAACACGTCCTGGACCACGTCGACCAGGTCGGACTCGACGCCCATGGCGCCGGCGACCAGGCGCTGCACCAGCGGCAGGTAGCGCTCGACCAGCGCCTCGCGCGCGCGCGGGTCCCCGGCGCGCAGGGCCGCGATGAAGACCCGGTTCGCCTCTTGGGGGTCTTCGGCCGCCGCGGGCGGCCTGAACTCCAGAATTGAACCACGGGTTTTTGACTGCATCGGCGACTCCCCCGGCTGCGGGACTCCTTGCCCCTCCGGCACTGCATCAGTGTCCGGCCGGCGATCCAGCGGCTCAAGACCAGTGGGGGGGTAGGGGCCGGGAGGTCCTGAACCCTGCGCGGGTTTCAGGTCAGTCGACCCTTTGGCTAGTGACGCGCCGTGAGGCTCCAGCCCCCGACCGCGGAGTCGACGCATCGAACGAGCTTACCGCCCCAGCCACCCGCCATCCACAACCAGGATGTGCCCATGGACGAAATCGCTGGCCCGGGAACATAGGAACACCGCGGCACCCCCCAGATCGTCGGGCTCGCCCCAGCGGCCGGCCGGGATCCGTTCCAGGATCTGGCGGCTGCGGGTCTCGTCCTGCTGCAGCTTGCTGGTGTTGTCGGTGCGGATGTAACCCGGAGCGATGGCGTTGACATTGACGCCCTTGGACGCCCATTCGTTGGCCAGCGCCTTGGTCAGCTGGGCCACGCCCCCCTTGGAGGCGGCGTAGGCGGGGACGGTGAGCCCGCCCTGGAACGACAGCAGCGAGGCGATGTTGACGATCTTGCCCGATCCGCGCGCCAGCATGTGCCGGCCGGCCAGGCGGCACATGCGGAACACGCTGGACAGATTGACGTCCAGCACCAGGTCCCAGTCCTCTTCGGCGGTGTCGGCGGCGGGCGCGCGGCGGATGGTGCCGGCGTTGTTGACCAGCAGGTCGATGCGTCCCAGTCCCTTGATCGCGCCGTCGATCAGGGCCGCCGGGGTCTCGCGCTGGTGCAGGTCGCCGCGCAGGCCCAGCACGCGCCGGCCCAGCGCGCGCACCCGGTCGCAGGTCTCGTCGGGCGCGCGGTCGTTGCCGTGGCAGGCGACGTCGGCGCCCGCGGCTGCCAGCGCGGTGGCGACCGCGGCTCCGATGCCGCGCGACGCGCCGGTGACCAGCGCGGTGAGGCCGTCGAGCGAGAAGGGTCCAGGGTTCATGGTCATCGCAGCTGAAAGGAAACCGGTCGCGCCAGGGTGTTGCCCCGGCTACTTGCGGCTGGCCTCCAGCCCCGACCCTTTCTGGTCGAAGCCAGGCTGCACATTCACCACGCCGAACTGGCGATCGACCACCTCGCGGTGGGCCGCCATCATCCAGATGAAGTTGATGCTGTGGCCGGGCGCCGCCACGTTGGGGTGATAGCCGGCTGGCATCAGCACCGCGTCGCCGTCGCGCACCACCGCCGCCAGCTCGGGCTCGCCGGGCTGGGTGTAGACCATCTGGATGCCGAACGCCGGCGGCGGCATGTCGAAGTAGACATAGACTTCTTCCAGCATCGCGCCGTGCTCGTGCGGCGGCCAGCTGGTCCAGTTACCGGGCTGCGAGCGGGTGAACCCGAGCAAGATCCGGCCGGCCCGCACGTTGTCGCCGACCACGATGTTCAGATCGCGGGTGGTGGCCGCCCCGCCCGCGGTGAACTTGAGCTTGGGGTCCTTGGCGATGTCAGCGTAGCGGATGATCTGCAGCGGGTAGTCGCCGCTGACCTCCGAGGCGACCTCGACCAGGTCGACCTCGCCGCTGGTGGTCACCTCGACGAACGAGCCGCGCGGGACGTAGATCGCATCGTGCAGACCGATGTCGGTGGCGGCGCCGTTGACGCTGATCCGGCAGGCCCCGCGCATCGACAGCAGCGCGGTCTCGCGCCCACCGGTCTCGAACGAGACCTGGGGCAGGGTCGGGTCCAGACGGATGCGGCCATAGCACAGGTGCTTGAGCACGCTGTTCTGCGGGCATACCGCCACCGAACGACCCCGCTGTGACGCGGTTCCCTGAAATACCAAGGTTCTCGGATCCAGGCGCGCGCTGCTCATCGAGCTTTCCCCACCAGCCGGCATTGGATCTAGCCCCCCGGCTTCGCTCTCAGGCTTAGAACGAAAGCATCGCCGAGACAACTACCAGATTCGGATCGGGACGCGGCGTCTTCATGGTGGTGGTCTGGATGTTCTGCGTGTACGTGGGCGCCTGGGTGGTGTACGAGGTGCTGGCCGCCACGTCGCTGCCGTAGAAGTACCGGGTGTAGTCGACGACGATGTACTCGCGGCTGAGCCAGTTGGTGTGGAAGATCAGCCGCGGCGAGATCGCCGAGAACGCCGCCGCCGTGTGGGGGCCGTCGGGAAGCACCCGGTCGAAGCGAAGCGCGACCGCCATGTACTTGAACGGCTTCACGGTGAGGTCGCCGCCGAACTTCAGGCGGTCCTGGGTGACGTTGGGGGCATTGATGTGGTTGTACATTCCGAAGACGCCGATCGCGGCGTCGGGGCCGCTGCGCCCGCGTCCGAGCAGCGGCGCCAGGCGCAGGATGTACTGGGCCATCACGGTGTCGACCTTGCCGGAGTCGTCACGCGCGCCTGGTACCACGTTGGTGCTGGGATCGAGCCCCGACACGTTGGGCAGCTTGTTGAAGTAGTTCTGCTTGAAACCGAAGCCGTCGGGGCTGTACAGCACTTCGTTGGCGCCGGCCAGCGGCAGGATCGAGGTCGCGTCGATGTGCGAATAGCCCACGTAGCCGTTGCCCATCCGGGGCCCGTCGATATGAATGTCGCCGCCCACGACCGTCATCGATCCCCAGGTCGACCTGGGCTGACCGGTGGGCAGGAATCCATCGGTGTAGGCGTAGTCGTCCGGGGTGAAGGAGTAGAGGTAGTGCACGCCGATCTGCAGCCAGTCATCCGCGCGCAAGGCGGCGTGAGCATGATGCAGGAAAGTCGATCCCTTGGGCACCGGGCCCTGGTAGGGGAGGTAGGGCGCGAGCGGCGGCGGGGGCACGTGCCCCAGGCTGATGTACGGCACCACCTCGAGCTTGGCGCCGATGCCGTGCTCCACGATCAGCTCCAGGTGCTCGTTCAGGTCGATATTCGCGGTCAGCGCCTCGCCGGCCACGTGGGTGCGGCCGAACAGGTAGGTCCCCAGGTATCCGGTGCTCTCTTGCCGGGGCCCCGCGTTGCCGTAGCGGTTCGAGAACGCGCCCACCGTCCAGGCCAGCCCACCCACGTTCCCGAACGCCTCGGGGAACTTCATGGTGACATACGCCTGCGACATGCCCCCGAGCTTGACCAGGTTGTCGTAGCCCGAGTCGTTGATGGTGTTGCTGTTGAGGATCAGGTTTCCCGAGACCTGCGGGTTCGAGATGTTCAGGTAGAGGGTGGCGCCCGGGGTGGGGGTGATGGTGGTGTACTCCCACTCGTACTTGTCGTAGCCGGGCACGCGCGCCGGGCTGTGCAGCTGGTTTCCCGAGGCGAGATCGTTGCGCGGTCCGTAGCCCACGCGCAGCGGCGCGCGGAAGTAGCCGTGCATGGCGTACTTCCAGCCCTTGGTCTTGAGCCGCGGCACGCCCAGGTCGACGGAGCCGAGCACGTCGGCCTCCGGGCCGAGATCCTGCTGGACCGGATCCATGCCGACGGTGGTCTCCTGGTCCTTCTTGCGCTTCTCCTGCGGCGCCTTGGGCGGCGCCTCGACCACCGGCGGCGGTGGCGGCGGCATGGCCGGCAGCGCCTCGACCGCGGGCGGTGGCGGCGGCGGTGGCGGTGGCGGCGGCGGCAGCTCCCCGGTGGGCGCAGGCGGCGTCGCGGCCGGCGCGGCGTTGGGATCTACGCCTTGCGCGCGCGCCGTCAGGCTGTGCCCGAAGGCGAGCAGCCCCATGGTCAGGATCGCCAGAGCGCCGGGGGCGGCGCCGTTCCAGTGTGGTTTTCTTTGCCGAGTGGTCATGATCTTAGAATGAGAGCAGGGCGGTTATCGACAGCATGTGGGGATCGGCCTTGAGAATCGTGCTGTACGGCGATCCGGGGTACGTACGCGGCCCGAGGAAGTAGTGGGTGTAGTCCACGATGACGTACTCCTTGCTTTTCCAGTTGGTGTGGATCAACAGCCGCGGCGAGAGCGCCCAGAAGGTGTCCGTTCCACCGGGTGACAGGTTTTGCTCCGACGGCGACCGGTCGGTCAGATTCATCTGGACGTAGTCGCCACGGACGCCGAAGTTGAAATATTTGTGTGCCGCCACTTCGACTTCGCCGCCCACCTTCAGGCGGTGGTCGTTGATGTCGAGCTCGCTGTTGGCGGGGTGTCCCTGCGCGCCCACCAGCGGCACGCTGCGCACGTGGCTGTACATTCCGAACAGCGCCAGCGTGGTGTCGCGGCCGATCGGCGACCGCCCCAGCAGCTTTCCCAGCCGTACGATGTACTGGAACACGATCGAATCGACGGTCCCCTGATCGTTGCTGGGCGTCCGGTTGGTCACCGGGTCCTTGCGGATGAAGAAGGTGTTGCGAAAGCCCACGCCCGAGGTGCCGTGCATCACCTGCAGCGCGGGCGCGAGCAGGGTGACGTTGTTCGCGGTGACGCGAGACACCCCGATGTAGCCGCTGCCGACGCCCAGGCCATCGACGTGGACATCGCCGCCATAGACGTTCATGCGCGGCTGGCCGCCGATGGGAATCGGCGAGGTGTCGTTGGGCGACCAGCAGTTCAACAGGTGCGCGCCCACCCGCAGCCAGTCGTCGAAGGCCAGCATGGCGTGCGCGTGATTCACGAAGGTCGAGCCTTGCCGATCGGTGGCGGTGGGCAGGAATCCGTTCTTCAGCTGCCCGGGATCGAACGGCACCGGTTCGATGAAGGCGCCGATACCGTGCTCGAGCACCAGCTCGAAACGATCGTTGAGGTCGATGTCGGCGGTCAGATCCTCGCCAGCCAGGTGGGTGCGGCCGAACACGTAGCTGCCGTAGTAGCCGGAGCTGCGCTCGCCCGGGCCGGCGTTTCCCCAGCGCATCGAGAAGCTACCGGCGGTGAGCGCGACGCCGCCCCGGGTCCCGAAGGCATCCGGAAATTTCAGCGTCAGGTAGGCCTGGGTGATGCCTCCCACCTGGTCGAGATCCTGAAAGCCCGCGTCCTCGGCGGTGTTCGCGGCCATGATCACGCTGGCCGAGAGCCGCGGGTTGCCGACGGTGAGGTACATGTTGACGACCGGGTTGGACGCCAGCGCCAGATAGGTCCAATCGCTGGAGTTCTGCCCCGGCACCCGCGGCGGCGAGTGCAGCTGAAGGCCGGGCTGTCGATCGTCGCGCGGTCCGAGGCCGATGCGCATCGGCATGCGCACATAGCCCTTGAGCGAGAACCACCAGCCTTTGTTGACCGACTCGGTGGCGTCGTCGTTGTAGTTGTCGCCGCGTCCGACCTCGTTGATCGCGACCTCGCTGCCGAGGTCGACCGCGGTCGGCGCAGCGCCGGTCGAGATGCGGAGCGACTTCATCCGGCGCGCGGGCGGGGGCGGCGCCTCCGGCAGCGCGGGTAGCTCCGGCAGCGCCGGCATGGCCTCCAGCGCCGGCACCGGTTCGGGACCGCCGGTCGGCGAGTCCGTCGGCGCCGGGGGCGGCGCGGCTCCTTCCGCCGGCGCGGGCGCTTGGCCCGTGGCCGGTGGACCGGCCGCCGGCGGCGAGTCCACCGGTGCCGGAGGCGGCACCGGGGCCGGCGCGGCTTCCGGCGGCTTGGGTGGCGGATCGGCAGCCAGTGCCGCTTCGCCGAGAGTGATGAGGCGCAGTGCGACCGCCGCGGCGAGCACCCAGCCGAAGGGCTGCTTGGTTCGACAGCGCAGCGCCGAGCAATTCGTAATCTTCTCTTTTTCTGTCACTTGAAGAGACCGCTGCCGAGGTTGCAGGGACCCCCTTAGGTGTCCGCTAGGGATCATGGCGGCTCACTCTTTCCTTCAGGTATTGTTTCTCGGCAGACATATCCCAAGGTGAGCGATGAGCCGCGGGTTGACGCGTGGTACACCCGCAGTGGGTTGCCAGGGCAGCCCTGCCTGCCGATGCTTCGCACCGCTGTGGAAGAGGTCGTTCGATGCTGAGACCAACGACGTTCGTGCTGGGCGCGGCGCTCTTCGCCGACGCCGCCATCGCCGCGCCCGAGCCGCTGCCGGCCGCGCAGAAAGAGAGCGCGGTGGCGGTCAAGGCCGTCAATCCGCTGCCGGTCGCTCGCCCGCTGGAGACCATCGCGGTGCTGCTGGGCGATGCCCGCCGGCTGGCCGGCACGCTGGATCCGGCCAAGCTGGTGGTGCAGGACGCCGCCGGTCGGGTGCTGGACTCGCAGCTGGTCGACACCGACGGTGACGAGGCGCCCGACGAGATCGTCTTCCAGGCGGACTTTCGTCCCGGCGAGAGCAAGACGTTCACCTTGCGCTCCGGCCAGCGCAAGCCGCCGACCCGGTCACAGTTCAAGGCGTACGGTCGATTCGTCCGCGAGCGGAATGACGACTTCGCCTGGGAGAACGATCGCATCGCGCATCGCATGTACGGACCCGATCTGGAGACCTGGAAGAAAGAGCCGCTCACCAGCAGCGGGATCGACGTCTGGACCAAGCGAGTGTCTCGGTTGGTCATCAATGATTGGTATATGACGGACAACTATCACCAGGACACTGGCGAGGGCGCCGATCTCTATTCCGTTGGCAAGTCACGTGGCTGCGGTGGGCTGGGGGTTTGGGCCAACGATTCGCTGCATGTGTCGCGCAACTTCGTCCGCTCGCGTGTGCTGGCGAACGGTCCCATCCGTCTGGTCTTCGAGCTCGAATATCAGCCCTGGGAAGCGGGCGCGGTCAGGATTGCCGAAACCAAGCGCGTGACCCTGGATGCGGGAAGGAATTTCGATCGATTCGACAGCACTTTCAAGCTCGAAGGCAAGGCGCCGTCTTACCTGACGATCGCCGTTGGCATCGGCAAGCACGATGGCGGCGTGGTTCGCTTCGAGAAGAAGGCCGGCTGGCTTCGCTCCTGGGAGCCGCTGAAGAAGAACGGCAACCTCGGCTGTGCGGTCCTGGCGGCGCCGGCCACGGTGGTGGACTACAAGCAGACCGACAGCGACCACTTGCTGCTGGTCAAAGCGGCGCTGCCGGCGCCGGTGACCTACTACGCCGGGTTTGGCTGGGACGGCAGCGGCGACTTTCCCGATATCGCCGCCTGGACCCGGCGGGTCGAGGCGACCGCGCGCGACCTGGCCGCGCCGCTCAAGGTGTCGCTGTCGCCCACGCAGGTGGCCTCGCTGGAGCCGAGCGCGATCCAGCCCTGGTCGGTGCGCGCCTGTGACGCGATCATGCGGCGCAGCCCGGTGCTGACCGAGCGCTGGAGCTACGACACCGGGGTAGTGCTGAGGGGTTTCGAGCAGGTCTGGCTGGCCACCGGTGACCGAAAGTACTTCGACTACCTGAAGGACAACATCGATCGCCTGATCGACGCCGAGGGTGTGATCAAGGGCCTGAAGGTCGAAGACCACAACCTGGACAACATCAACATGGGAAAGGTGTTGTTCTCCCTGCTGGCCGAGGCCCGCGAGCCCCGCGACCGGGATCGCTACCGGCGCGCGCTGCAGACCCTGCGCCAGCAGCTGAAGTCGCAGCCGCGCACCTCGGACGGCGGCTTCTGGCACAAGCAGATCTATCCCAACCAGATGTGGCTGGACGGCCTGTACATGGCCGCGCCGTTCATGGCGCAGTACGCCGCGGTCTTTCACGAGCCGGCACTGCTGGACGAGGCCGCCGACCAGATCGTGCTGGCCGAAAAGCACCTGCGCGACCCTACCACCGGCCTCTTGTACCACGGCTGGGACGAAAGCAGGGCGCAGCGCTGGGCCAACCCGCGCACCGGCACCTCGGCTTCCTTCTGGGGCCGGGGCATGGGCTGGTATTCCATGGCGGTGGTCGACGTGCTGGAACAGATGCCCAGGGAGCACCCCAAGCGCCGCGCCGTGCTGGGCGTGCTGCGGCGGTTGGCGGCCGCGATCACCTCGGTGCAGAGCAAGACCACCGGGGTCTGGTGGCAGGTGCTGGATGCCCCGGAGCGGCCCAAGAACTATCCCGAGTCGTCGGCCTCGGCGATGTTCGTCTATACCCTGGCCAAGGGGGTGCGGAACGGGTGGCTCGACCGGTCGCGCTTCGCGTCGGCGGCGGTGCGCGGTTACCAGGGGGTGGTCGACCAGTTCGTGCAGGTCGACGACCGCGATCAGGTCGCTCTGACCGGCACCTGCAAGGTGGCGGGCCTGGGCGGCGATCCCTACCGCGACGGGACCTACGATTACTATACCGGGACCGAAGTCGTCGCCAACGACGCCAAGGGCCTGGGAGCCTTCATCCTGGCCAGCCAGGAGCAAAGACAGGAACAGCGATGAGGCGATAACCGGAGGGAGGCCCGACTTTCGGGCTCCCTTGCAAGATTGTGAGCCGCGGCTTACACCTGCGGACACCCATCTCCGGTATCCATATTAGGGACGTGGTCTGGGCAGCAAGGGCCGCCTCTGACGAAGAGGCCCGCGCGCGGTACCCGCCCGCAACAACAAGCGAGGACAGGATGAACAATCGGCCTTTGAAGCTCCTAGGTGTCGCAGCGCTGGTCGTGCAGTGCTTGATCACGGTCGCCTGTTCCTCCGGCGGCAGCGCGAGCGGTACCGGCGGCTCGAACGGCGGGGGCGTTGGCGGGTCGACCGGCGACGGCGGCTTCACCAACATCCCAGACCCCAACAATCCTGGCTCTTGCATCGTCGGGCAGCCCAATCCGGACTTCAACGCCCCGGGGGCCTGCGCGCCTGACTGCCAGAGCGTGAGCTGCGGCAAGCCCTGCAACCTCGACTGCTGTGTCACCTGCGGGATCGACCAGATGGGTGCCAAGACCTGCATCTGCCGCAACCCGGGCGGGCCGTACGCCAACTGCTCCTGCCTGCAGCCCCCGGTCATTCCCGCCGGTCTCCTGGGCGGGCCGTGCATGCCGCAGGGCTACTCGACCGCCGCGCCGCCGGCGACCGACCCGACCGCCATCTCCATCCGCGGGATGCCGTGCAAGACGACCAACACCGTCTGTTTCACCACCGATTCGACCGCCCAAAGCGAGCGCGGTTGCATCTGCATGGCTGACCACACCATGCACTGCGGGTCGGTGAACCACTGGTTCACCAACAACGGAACCGCGACCGCCTGGCAGCCGTGAGTCGCTAGAGCCCCAACGCCCCAGACCAAAAAAGAAATGGAGAGCGCGCGATGCTTGACGGTCGCCGGTCGAGACCTCTGAACAGCGCGCTCTCCTTCGTCGCCGCACCGCTCACCGC
>Ga0207701_10007931_pt1 | contig 10505 bp, 14 predicted proteins | sample KBSSwiSSwithPhiX_FD_184294 | JGI IMG/M metagenome (GOLD analysis project Ga0207701, IMG submission 184294) | Switchgrass rhizosphere bulk soil microbial communities from Kellogg Biological Station, Michigan, USA, with PhiX - S5 (SPAdes) (version 2) | ecosystem: Environmental > Terrestrial >...
CTCCGCCAGCGGCATGGACAGCCTGCTCGGCGCCCCGCTCGCCGGCTTCGAGGCGGGCGGCCTTCTCGCCGGACGCGCGTGGTGGCGGCGCAAAGCCGCGCCGCCGGCGCTGCCGCGGAAAACCGCCAAGATCACTTACACCTCCGGCACCACCGGCGCTCCCAAGGGCGTGCCGCTGACCGCCGACCAGCAGTGGGCGGTGGCGCTTGCGCTCGCCAAGGCCGCGGCGCCGCTCGGCCTGCGGCGCCACCTGTGCCTGCTGCCGCTCGCAGTCCTGCTCGAGAACGTGGCCGGCGTCTATGCGCCGGCGCTCGCCGGCATGGAAATCTGCGTGCCGCCGCTCGCCGCGGTCGGCATGAGCGGATCGTCGAGCTTCGACCCCGCCGTGTGCCTCGCCGCGATCGAGCGCTGGCAGGCCGACAGCGTGATCTTCCTGCCACAGATGCTCGCCGCGCTGGTCGCGGCGCTGGAGAACGGCGCGCCGGCGCCGCGCTCGCTGCGCTTTGCCGCCGTCGGCGGCGCCAAGGTGTCGGCCGCGCTCCTCACGCGTGCCCGCGCGCTCGGCCTGCCGGTCTACGAGGGCTATGGCCTGTCGGAATGCGCATCCGTGGTCTCGCTCAACCTGCCGGGCGCAGACCGCCTGGGCAGCGTCGGCCGGCCGCTGGGGCATGCGCGCGTGCGCATTGACCAGGGGGAAATCGTCGTCCACACCGGTGACGCATGGTTGCCGACCGGCGATCTGGGCTCGGTGGACGCCGACGGCTACCTGTACATCGACGGCCGGCGCAAGCACGTGCTGATCACTTCCTTCGGCCGCAACGTGTCGCCGGAATGGCCCGAGGCCGAGCTGCTCGCCGGGCGCGCCATCGCGCAGGCGGCGGTGTTCGGCGAAGCACGCCCGCGCCTTTGCGCGCTGCTGGTGCCCGCGCCGGGCGCCCCGGACGAGGCGGTCGAGGCGCAGGTGTACGCCGCCAACGAGCGGCTGCCCGACTACGCGCGCATCGGCGCCTGGCTGCGCGCCGACGAGCCCTTCACGCCGCAGAACGGATTCGCCACCGCCAACGGCCGCGCACGCCGCGAGGCGTTGTGGCTCGCCTATGGAGAACGCCTCGATGCCGTTTCATGAAGAGCTGCAGCGCCGCACCGCCGCCGAGCGCGCCGAGCTGCTCTCGGTCCCCGCGATCGCCAATTGCCTTGCCGGCCGCGTCACGCGCGCGCGCTACGTCGCCTTTCTGCGCCAGGCGTATCACCACGTGAAGCACACCGTGCCGCTGCTCATGGCCTGCGGCAGCCGCTTCGGCGAGGAGCGCGCGCCGCTGCGCGCGGCGATGGCGCAGTACATCGCCGAGGAGAACGGCCACGAGCAATGGATCCTCGACGACCTGCGCGCCTGCGGTGACGACGCGGAGGCGGCGCGGCGCGCGCCGCCCGCCGCCGCCACCGAGCTGATGGTGGCGTACGCATACGACTACATTTCGCGCGTCCATCCCGCGGGCTTCCTGGGCATGGTGCACGTGCTGGAGGGCACCAGCACCGCGCTCGCCACGCGCGCCGCGCACTCGATCGCCCACGCGCTGGCGCTGCCCGCGTCGGCATTCCGCTATCTCACTTCGCACGGCAGCCTCGACCAGGAGCACGTGCGCTTCTTCGCCGACGTGGTCGAGCAGCTCGACCGCGCCGAGCGCGACCACGTGGTGCACGTGGCGAAGCGCGTCTACCGCCTCTACGGCGACATCTTTCGAGGATTGCCGGCATGAACCGCTATCGCGCAGTGCTGACCGGAGCGAGCGGCGGCATCGGCCGCGCGATCTCGGTCGCGCTCGCCCCGCATTGCGACGAGTTGTTGCTGGTCGGCCGCGATGCCGCGCGGCTCGAGGAAACGCGCCGCGCCGCGGGCCCCGTGGCGCGCAGCGTGATCGCCGACCTCGCCACGCCGGCGGGCCGCGACGCGGTGACGCTGCCCGGCATCAACCTGCTGATCAACAATGCCGGCGCGGGCGATTTTTCCTGGCTCGAGGCGCAGGACGACGCGACGCTCGAACGCATCGTGCAGGCCAACGTGCTCGCGCCGATGCAGCTCACGCGCCGGCTGCTGCCCGAGCTGCGGCGCGCGCCGCGCGCCTGGATCGTGAACGTCGGCTCGATCATGGGTTACCTGGGCTACCCCGGGCACGCCGCGTACTGCGCGAGCAAGTTCGCGCTGCGCGGCTTCAGCGAGGCGCTGCGGCGCGAGCTCGCCGACAGCGCGCTGCGCGTGCTCTACTTCGCGCCGCGCGCCACGCGCACCGCGATGAACGGGAAGCAGGTGAACGCCCTCAATGCCGAGCTGCGCGTGGCGATGGATTCGCCCGAATCCGTGGCAACACAGCTGGTGGCGCTGCTCGAGCGCCCCGCCAGCGAGCGCCTGCTCGGCATGCCCGAAGCGCTGTTCGCCCGGCTCAACCAGCTGCTGCCGGGCCTGGTCGACCGCGCGCTGCGCGCGCAGCTTTCCATCATTCGTCGTCATGCTTCCAAAGGAGTGAATTCATGAAACGTATTCTTTGCGCCGTCCTGCTGTGCGCACCATTCGCCGCGCTCGCGGGCGTCGACGAGGACGTGCGCGCGCTGCAGAACGAATGGGCGCAGATCAAGTACGCGCGTCCCGCCGGCGAGCAGGAGAAGGCGTTCGCCGAGCTGACCAAGAACGCCGACGCGGTGCGCGCGCGCTACCCCGGACGCGCCGAGCCGCAGATCTGGTACGGCATCATCGCCGGCAGCTACGCCGGCGCGCGCGGCGGCCTGGGCGCGCTGGGCCTCGCCAAGGACGCGAAGAAGGCCTTCGAGCAGGCGCTGGAGATCGATCCGAAGGCGCTCGACGGCTCGGCCTACACCAGCCTCGGCTCGCTCTACTACCAGGTGCCGGGCTGGCCGATCGGCTTCGGCGACGACGCCAAGGCGCGCGCGCTGCTGGAGAAAGCGCTCGCGCTCAACCCGGACGGCATCGACTCGAACTACTTCTACGGCGACTTCCTCTACCGCAAGGGCGACCGCGACGGCGCGCGCCGCGCGCTCGCCAGGGCGCTGAAGGCGCCGCCGCGCCCGGAGCGCGCGCTGGCCGATGAAGGCCGGCGCAAGGAGATCGAGTCGCTGCTCGCGGCGATGCGCTGAAAAGCGGCTATCCTTTCCGCGTGCGCCTGCTTCTCGTAGAGGACGACGAGCTGCTCGGCGGCGGCATCGAGGACGCGCTGACGCGCGCGGGCTACGCGGTGGAATGGGTGCGCAGCGGCCCGCTCGCGCTCGCCGCGCTCGTGCAGCCGGGGCTCGACGCGGTGATCCTCGACCTCGGCCTGCCCGGCATGGACGGCCTCGAGGTGCTGCGCCGCGCGCGCGACAGCGGCAGCGGCACGCCGGTCCTGATCCTGAGCGCGCGCGACGCCGTCGCGCAGCGCGTGGCCGGCCTGGACGCGGGCGCCGACGACTACCTGACCAAGCCCTTCGACGTGGACGAGCTGCTCGCGCGCGTCCGCGTGCTGCAGCGCCGGGCGCGCGGCGCGGCGCGCAACGTGCTCGAGCACGGCCACCTGCGGCTCGACCCGGCGGCGCTCAGCGTGACGCACGACGGCCGGCCGGTGGCGCTGCAGCGGCGCGAGTTCATGCTGCTGCAGAAGCTGCTCGCCGCGCCGGGAACGGTGCTGACGCGCGCGCAGCTCGAGGAATCGCTCTACGGCTGGGACGGCAGCGTGGAAAGCAACGCGCTCGACGTGCACGTGCACAACCTGCGCCGGAAGCTCTATCCGGAAGTGATCCGCACCGTGCGCGGCGTCGGCTACGTCGCCGACCCGGCCTGAGCGCGCGTCGCGTGAACCCCCGCTCGATCCGCACCATCCTGCTCGGCGGCAGCGTCGCGGTGCTGCTCGGGGTGCTCGGCGCCGCGGCGTGGATCGGCTTCTCGGCAAGCCAGGACGAGGCCGACGAGGTATTCGACGCGCGCCTCGCCACCTCGGCGCGGGTGCTCGCCACGCTCGTGGCCACCCAGCCGCGGCCGCCGGCCGGCGCGCCGATCGTGGTGGCGTTCCCGGCGCCGCTGGAAGCGGTGGCGCACGACGAAGCCGGCCCGCTCGGCCACCACTATGAGACCAAGATCGCCTTCCAGGTGCTCGATGCCGATGGACGAGTGCTGATGCGCTCGGCCTCGGCGGCGGAAACCGCCTTTGCGCCGCTCGCGCCGGGCTTCAGCACCCAGCGCAGCTGGCGGGTGTTCACGCTGCGCTCGGCCGAACTCTGGGTGCAGGCCGCCGAGCGCGACGACGTGCGCGACGAGATGTCGGTCAAGCTCGCGCTGACCGCGGTGACTCCGCTCATCGCCGGCATTCCGCTGCTCCTGTTCCTGATCGCGGTCCTGGTGCGCTACGGACTCGCGCCGCTCGCCGAGCTCGCGCAGCGCATCGAGCGCCGCCGGCCCGGCTCGCTCGCCCCGATCCGGCTCGCGCGCAGCACCGCCGAGATCGAGCCGGTGCTCGCGGCGCTCAACGGGCTGCTCGAGCGCGTGCGCTCGGCGATCGCGCGCGAGCGGCGCTTCACCGCCGACGCGGCGCACGAGCTGCGCACGCCGCTCGCTGCGCTCAAGGTCCATGCCCAGAACGTGGCGCGCGCCGCCTCCGCGGCCGAGCGCCAGGCTTCGCTCGAGCACATGATGTCCGGGCTCGACCGCAGCGTGCGGCTGGTGGAGCAGATGCTCGCGCTCAGCCGTGCCGCGGCGCGCGCGCCGGCCGCCGAGCCGGTGCCGCTGCTCCAGGTGGTCGAGGACGCGCTCGACGACGTGCTGCCCACGCTCAAGAACCGCGGCGTGAAGGTGAGCGTGACCAGCGACCCGCCGGAGGCGGAGCTGGTGCTGCGCGGCGACCGCGACAAGCTCACCTGCCTCGCGCGCAACCTGCTCGACAACGCCGCGCGCTATGCGCCGGAGGGCTCGACGATCCGCGTCGAGCTGACCGAGCGTCCGGGCGGCGCCGCGCTCGCGGTTTCGGACCAGGGCCCCGGCATCCCGCCCGAGCTGCGCGAGCGGGTGTTCGAGAGCTATTACCGCATCCCGGGCTCGCCGGGCGGGGGCAGCGGGCTCGGCCTCGCCATCGTGCGTGAGATTGCCGCCGAGCACGGCGCGCAGGTCGCGCTCGGCGAGGGCGACGGCGGGCGCGGCACGCGCATCAGCGTGAGCTTCGGGGCGCCGGACGGCGGTAGATAACGTAGTACACGAGCGCGACCAGCACGCTGCCGCCGACGAGGTTGCCGGCGATCACCGGCACCAGGTTGGTCCAGAGCCAGGAAAGCTCGAGCGGCGCGCCCGCCGCCGCCTGCAGCAACGCGGCGACCGGAAAAAGATACATGTTGGCGATCGAGTGCTCGAAGCCGGCGGCGACGAACGCGCTCACCGGAAACACGATCGCGACTGCCTTGTCGGTCACGCTGCGCCCCGCGAGCGTCATCCACACCGCCATGCACACCAGCGCGTTGCACAGAACACCCCGCCAGAACGCAGCCCAGAACGGCAGCGCCGACTTGGCGGCGGCGATCTTGAGGTAGGTCGCGGCGTACGCGTCGGCATGGCCGGAGAGGAACACGAGCGCCGCGAGCCCGGCGGCGCCGATGAAGTTCGCGGCGCAGACGATCGCCCAGTTCACCAGCAGCGCGCGCGTGCTGACGCTGCCCTGCGCCCATGCCATGGCGAGCAGGTTGTTGCCCGTAAACAGCTCGGCTCCCGCCACCACTACCAGCAGCAGCCCGAGCGAGAACACGACGCCGGCGAGCACGCGCGCGGCGGCGACGCCGAGCGAAGCATCGCTCAGCACGATCACCGAATAGAGCGCACCCAGGCCGATGAACGCGCCGGCGAGCACGCCGAGCATCGCGAGCGAAAACAGGGGCGTTGCCGCCTTCGCGACGCAGGCGGCTTCCACTCGCTCGGCGATCTGTCGCGGCGAGTAGGCGTCGAACGGGGGATTTTCCATTACAGTTGCGACCATGATAAAGACTCCGACGCACAAAGTGTGGTGGCTGGCGGCGGCGCTGACGTCGCTGCTGCTTTCGGGCTGCGGCTACAACGACCTGCAGCGCGGCGACGAGAGTATCAAGGCGGCATGGTCGGAAGTAGTGAACCAGTACCAGCGCCGCGCGGACCTGGTGCCGAACCTGGTAGCGACGGTGAAGGGCTTCGCCGAGCAGGAGAAGGACATCCTCACGCGGGTCACTGAAGCACGTGCCCGCGCCGGGCAAATCCAGGCCACGCCGGAGCTGGTCGACAACCCGGAGGCGTTCGCCAAATTCCAGGCCGCGCAGCGCGAGCTGGGCGGCGCGCTCTCGCGCCTGCTGGTGGTGGCGGAAAACTATCCGCAACTCAAGTCCGACGCCAACTTCCGCGACCTGCAGGCGCAGCTCGAAGGCACCGAGAACCGCATCGCGGTGGCGCGCAACCGCTACATCAAGGCGGTCGAGTCCTACAACGTGACGGTGCGCTCGTTCCCGACCAACCTGACGGCGATGGCGTTCGGCCACAAGCCGAAGCCGAACTTCACGGTCGAGGACGAGAAGGCGATCGCCACGCCGCCCAAGGTGGATTTCGGCACCAAGAAGTGAGGCTCATCCTTGCGTTCGTGCTGGGCATATCGCTCACCGCGATCGCCCAGAACGCGGTGCCGCCGGTCGCGCGCGTCACCGACCAGACCGGCACGCTGGGCGCCGAGCAGAAGGTCGCGCTCGAACAGATGCTGCAGGCGTTCGAGACGCGCAAGGGCAGCCAGATCGCGGTGCTGATGGTGCGCACCACCGGCGGCGAGCCGATCGAGCAGTACGCGCTGCGCGTCGCGGAGCAATGGAAGCTCGGCCGCAAGGGCGTGGACGACGGCGCGCTGCTCGCGATCGCGAAGGACGACCGCGCGCTGCGCATCGAGGTCGGCTACGGCCTCGAGGGCGCGCTGAACGACGCCACCGCCAAGCGCATCATCGCCGAGGTCATCACGCCGCGCTTCCGCGAAGGTGATTTCTTCGGCGGCATCAGCTCGGGCGTGGATCGCATGATCAAGGTGATCGACGGCGAGCCGCTGCCGGCGCTGGCGAAAAGCGCGCCGCAAGTGGACGGCAATGTGTTCCAGTACCTGCCGATCGTGCTCATCGTCGCGATGGTCGTCGGCGGGCTGCTGCGCGCGATCCTCGGCCGCGCGCTCGGCGCGGTTGCCACCGGCGGCGCCGTCGGGTTCCTCGCCTGGATCCTGGCGGGCACGCTGTTCATCGGCGCGATCGCCGGCGTGCTGGCCTTCATTTTCACTCTTGTCGGTGGCTTCGGCGGCGGCCGTCGCTTTGGCGGTCCGGGGGGGTTCTATGGAGGCGGCTGGGGCGGCGGCGGCATGCGCACCGGTGGCGGCGGCGGATTCGGCGGCGGTGGCGGCAGCTTCGGCGGCGGCGGCGCCTCGGGGCGCTGGTGATGAGGCTGCTGCGGCATCTGCTTGCCCTGCCGGGGGCCGTTGCACGGGCCTTTCCAGGCGGGGCAATGTCTGCGATCGAGAATGCCATCCGTGAATCGGAGAAGCTGCATGACGGCGAGATCCGCTTCGCGGTAGAGGCCGCCCTGCATCCGGCGCAGCTCTGGCGCGGCGTGAGCGCGCGCGCCCGCGCGATCGAGATCTTCGCCGAGCTCGGCGTCTGGGACACCGAGCGCAACAACGGCGTGCTGCTCTACCTGCTGCTGGCCGATCGCGACGTCGAGATCGTCGCCGACCGCGGCTTCAACGGCAAAGTGAGCGCCGAGGAATGGGAGCGCGTCTGCCGCCGCATGGAGAGCGCGCTGCGTGAAGCGCGCCATGCGGATGCCGTGATCGACGGCGTACAGTCGCTCTCGTCGATCATCGCGCGCCATTTCCCGCCGCGCCCCGGCGGGCGCAACGAGCTGCCGGACGCGCCCGCGCGCGTCTAGCCGCGTTCCTTACCGCGGGCTGAAAACCAGGAAGTACTGGCGCGGCAGGAAAGCGTGCTCTTCGACGAGCGCGTAGCCCGCGCCCGCGAGCTCGGCCTTGACGCGCTCGGGCGCGACGCGCGCCGCCTTGGGCGGGCCCGACGGCGAATCGAGGCGGAAGTCGATCACCGCGACGCGGCCGCCCGGCTTGAGCGAGGCGGCGAGCGCGCGGAAATAGCGCTCGCGCGCCTCGATGTGGTGGTAGACGTCGACCAGGAGAACCAGATCCACCTTCGCCGGCAGCCGTGGATCGGCCGGGATGCCGGCGACCGGCTTGAGGTTGGCGAGCTTCTCGCGCTGCGCGCGCTCGCCGAGGTACTTCACCATGCCGGGCTCGATGTCGACCGCATAGACGGTCCCCTTCGGCAGCATGTTGGCGAGGCGCGCGGCGAAATAGCCGGTGCCGGCACCGAGATCCGCGACCGCGGCATCGGGCGCGAGCTTGAGCGCGCGGATCACCTCGTGCGGCTTCTGCCAGGCATCGCGCTCGGGGTCGTCGAACACGTGCGCCCACTTCTCGGCGTCGCCGAAGCTGTGCTGGTGGGTGTGCGGCGCCTGCGCCGCCGCCGGGCCGGCGAGCGCCAGCGCGGCGGCGACAAGAAACGGGCGGATCATCGAGCGATTATGCGCCTACATCTTTCCGCAGCCCATGCCCTGCATGCCTTGCATTTTCGCCATGGACTGCTCCATGGCCATCATGTGCTCGCGCATCAGCTGCATGTGCTCGTGCATGCCGCCGCTCATCATCGCGCCGGGCTGGGCCGGCGCGGCGTGGTCGTGGGATTGCGGCGCGCTCGCGCAAGCGGTGAGCGCGGCGCTCATCAGAAAAATGGCCGTTCGTTTCATGGCTTTCTCCTTGGCGGAAGTCCGAACCGGTAGTGCGATTCGTTGAGGTACTGGACGATGTCCTCGCGCTCGTCGAGCGAGAACGTGCGCTTGGTCTGCGGCGCCCAGCGCGCCACCATGTCGCGCAGGTCGGACAGGTCCTTCACTTCGGTGCGCAGGCGGTCGTGCACACGCTCGTAGTGGCAGCCGCCGCAATGGGTCTGGTAGAGCTCGCGCCCGCGCGCGGCGTCCTGCGCCTGAACCGCGAACGCAGGCAACGCGAGCAGCAGCGGCCAAAGGATGGCGATCGCCTGCTTCACGACAGCTCCTGCACGATGCGCCAGGTGCCGCGCGCATCCTCGATCGCCGCGCGCCAGCGTCCCGCAGGCAGCGGCGGCAGCTCGGCGGCATAAACGCCATCGATGCCCTGCACCAGCCGCAGGCGCACGTCGTGACCGGCGCGCGTGGCGTGCGCCAGGTGGACGAAGAGCGCTTCCGGCGCGGCGCCGCGCAGCTCGACGCGAATCGATGCTTCGCGCATGCGGACCGTCGCCGAGATGGCGCTGCGCCGCGCGGTCTCCTCGCGCGCGAGGCGCCGGTTGATGCCCATGCCCTGCTTGTAATAGTCCTCGGCCACCAGCCCATCGGCCGAGGCGAACGCGATCCAGGTGGTGACTGCGCCCGCGACCAGCACGGCGGCGGGACCCGTCATCAGCAGCCAGGGCCAGGTCTCGCGGTACCAGGGCCGGCTCATTCGGGGCTCGTGCCGTGTCATGCCCCCATGCTAGGGGGCCGCAGCCTCGCGCTTTTGACCTACGTCATGAAGCGATGCAGCGGCCGGTGACGGTGACCGAGCGCGAGGTTTTCTGGATGCAGGAGCCGTCCTTCACGCACGCGTCCGGCTGCCAGCCCGTGAGGCAGATGCCGTGCCATTTCATGCGCTCGCTCACGTAGCGGCGGAACTCGGCGCTGTTCACGTTGTTGCCGAGCTGCTTCATCTGGTTGACGTGAACCGCGATCTCATAGCCATTGGGATCGCCGTCGACCGGATTGATGCTGTAGCCGGAATCCATCAGGTACAACGGGCTGCCGACGGTGCAGGCAGCGAGCACCAGGGTCGCGGCGAGGGCGACGCAGCGCGCAATGATCATGGCTCCCATCCTAGGGGCCTGAGGACGGCCCGCTTTGAGTTAGGTTAATACCGCTAGCGTACGACGAAAGTCGCCCTCTCGGTGACCGCCACGCCGTCAACCCCGAGGGCGGTGATTGTAAATTCGACAAGGTAGCTGCCCGGCGCCTGGCCGGGGTCCACCCGTACGCGCACCGGCACCAGCCGGCTGGTGGCCGCGGGCACCCCCGCGGTGTTGCTGCCCCAGACGTGGATCCCCGGCAGCCCCTTGATTCCGATCTCGAAGGCGCGCGCCTGCTCGGTGGTGTTCATGATCTGCAGGCGGTACACGTTCTCGATCAGGCCCCCCTCCACCTCGCGCGCGATCGCCGCGCGGTCGCGGATCACGTCGACCTTGAGCGGCGTGCGCAGCCACAGGCTGACTCCGGCGGCGATGGCGACGGCGGCAAGGATGGCGGCGTAGACCAGCACGCGCGGGCGCAGGATGCGGCCCTTCGAATAGCGGATCAGGCCGCGCGGCTTGCCAACCTTGTCCATCACCTGGTCGCAGCCGTCGATGCACGCGGCGCA
>Ga0207701_10007933_pt1 | contig 10504 bp, 7 predicted proteins | sample KBSSwiSSwithPhiX_FD_184294 | JGI IMG/M metagenome (GOLD analysis project Ga0207701, IMG submission 184294) | Switchgrass rhizosphere bulk soil microbial communities from Kellogg Biological Station, Michigan, USA, with PhiX - S5 (SPAdes) (version 2) | ecosystem: Environmental > Terrestrial > Soil...
GAAATTGGCCGAGTGGGGTATTGGCCCCTACTTCCGGGAAGTCTCGTTTGATCAGCCGGTAAATGGCGCAATGACTAACGCAACCTACGGCAACGGTGTGCTGGTCTTATCATTCCGAAGGCAAAGAGCGGCGCCGGCTCCAATGCGCAGTTCCAACTGAAAGCGATCGGGCCAACCCGCGGTGAAAGGATCGGTTACACAGGAAGCGAATTCGTCCGACGGGGAATGACGAAAAAGAACGAGCTTCGTAGCCCTCAGCTTCTCCCGCGGACCGAGCCGTATAGGTTGGGACGCGATCAGACCACCGTCCACTAGTCCATGCGCATCCTCACCCTCAATACCTGGCATAATAATGGGCCATCGTTACAGCGGCGCAACGCCCTGATTCAGGGTATCATTCAGTACTCGCCGGACATTTTGCTTTTCCAGGAGCTTTTCGACGGGGACTGGAGCAAGGAGCTGCAAACGCGCTTAGGTTATCCTCATTTGGTTTCAACCGAGTGCACGCATTCCGGTCTGGTGGTCTTGAGCAAGCTGCCGCCGGACGACAATGAAATCTATCGGATGAATACCAAATCGCCCTTTGAAAATTATTGGCGTTATGCGCTCTGGGCCGGCCTCCGCGGAGACGGCCACCGGCTCGATGTATTCAACACCCATCTCTCTTGGGAACTCGAGGATCATTCAACCCGGGAGGCGCAGGTGCGCGAGTTTTGGTCTTTTATTGAGACGCATCGATCTGATAACGGTTTCGCCGTTGTTGCCGGAGATTTTAATTGCACTCCGGATTCCCCGGCCATGACTTGGTTTATTGCGCAGTCGCGCTTCATCGATACCTACGGAACATTGTATCCGGACGCGGCGGGATTTACCTGGAGCAACAGAAATTTGTTTGCGCAAAATCATCGCCCGGTTCTCCCCGACCGGCGCATCGATTACATCCTGGCAAACCATGCGTTCGCTGAGAACCGTCTCAAGCGATGCGAAGTGATTTTCGATAAGGCCCAAACGCTCGGCGTATTTGCATCCGATCACTTCGGTGTTCTGGCGGAGTTTGACGTGTCAGACGGTCCGGATTTGTAGTCTCGGATGAATGATCATTACTGCCACGTGACAGCGTCGGTGATGACGATTTCCTCGGAGGAGACCAGCGAGCGCGTGCCATTGTCCCAGTGGACGTTCACGAGTTGTCCGCCTTCGCCTTCGAGCTCGTAAATAATCGTTCCCTCCGTCGCTGCGCTAATGGCGCCATCGACGTCCAGGATTTCCGCAGCCGCACGGCAACGCATCCCTTTCAGACTTACGTCGATCATTTTTGCTCCCTGTAACTTCTGCCGAATGTGCTTGGAATCGGAGAAGCAAACTGTAACCACGGATGAATGTTCATTTCAACGGTTCAGCGGCGGTGTGAACATTTTAGTTAAACAGTTTTTGCTCATCCAGTTATGAGCGAAAAAAAATCGCGGTGACGACAATCAAACCGGAGTCTCATTTCTGAGTATGAAGCTCCAGTCCTCTCAGACGACGAGCCCGACTTGTAAGTCCATGACGTTCGTCAACGTCGGGCCGGTAAATAAAAGATCGTGGGTAGCTTGGAGCAGATGATGGGAATCGTTTCGGTCGAGAAAGGCTGCAGCGTCCAGACCTTGAGCGATAGCACGTTCGACAGTTTTTCCATCCACAATCGCGCCGGCCGCATCGGTCGGTCCATCCGTGCCATCAGTACCGGCGCTCAGTACGACAATTTGATCGACGCCGCTGACTTCGAGTGCCGCAGCCAATGCAAATTCCTGATTCCGTCCGCCGAGTCCGTCGCCTCGAACCGTGACCGTCGTCTCACCGCCTGAGATAACGCAAGCGGGCCGGGAAACTGGCTGATCGCTCGCGGCGATCTCTTTGAGAAGCGCAGCAAATCTTCGAGCGACAGCGCGGCTTTCTCCTTGGATCGCTTCGGAGAAAATCGTCGTATGGTAGCCTAGCTCTTCGGCCCGCCGAAGGGCCGAGCTGAGTGCGGTCCGAATGTTGCCGACAATCACATTTTGCACGCGTTCAAAAATGCCGCTGAGATGCTGCGGTGTTTCTGCGCTCTCCCCGCGGGCGCCGCGCTCTAGATATTCCAGTACTGCAGACGGAATTTTCGGACCAAGTTGATAGTGGCGAATGATGTGGAGGCAATCGCTGTAGGTGCTGCTGTCCGGCACCGTCGGACCCGAAGCGATCGTTTCCAGTGAATCTCCGATGACGTCCGAAAGCACTAGCGAAATCAGCGTCGCTGGCGCCGCAAGACCCGCCAACTGGCCGCCCTTCAGGCGCGACAGATGCTTACGTACGGCATTGATCTCGAGTATGCTCGCGCCGCTCTTCAGAAGCGCTTCGGTGGTCCGTTGCTTGTCAGCCAGTGACAAACCTTCTGCCGGATATGGAAGTAATGCACTGCCGCCGCCCGAGAGCAGAAAGAAAACCAAATCGTTCTTATCGCACGAGCGCAGCAGTTCGGCGATTCGCCGCGCTCCGTTCAGCCCCGCATCATCCGGCACGGGATGGCCCGCCTCGATCACTTCCGTGACGCCAAGTTTCATTCCGTGGCCGTATTTGACCACGACAATTCCTGCGGTAATTCTGTCGCCGAGCAATCGTTCCATTGCCAGCGCCATCCGCGCCGCCGCTTTGCCGCAGCCGGTAACATAGATCCGCTGAAACCGATTGAGATCATAAAAGCGCTCGCGGATGTGAAGGCGGTCACCTTCGCGCTGAACCGCACGGTTTATAGCCTCGAGTGGATCAGCAGCCGATAAGCCTGCAAAAAATATTTCCCGCGCATGCGCACGCAGATCGACCAGCGACGGCATCGGCCCGCTCCTTCATTGAGAATAAAAGAGTCGCCGGCAGAGGTAACGATGATAATAAGGTCTGAAAAGAAAAATTGACGAGGGTGAGCTAAGGGCGGGGGTCAAACAAACGGAAGCCGCCGAACCCATATTCACCAATCGGCTTCCCACTACTTGCATCATAGATGTCGATGAGCATGTTCTTTTCCGGATGACCGGCGAGAAAACGCGAAAAGATTTCGACGAACTGCTCCTTCTCGGTTGCGCTGGCGCGCACGAAACCATCGCCAACGTACAGCCGGTGCGGTCTTTTCGTGCTATCCAAGCGCACCCAGTACTGAGAGCCGTTGTTGCCAACCTTGTCCAGCCAGCTTCTGTATTCCGCGACCCGCGCTTCGATTTCCTTGAAGCTTAGGGTTTGAGCGACGCTGATTACAGGAAAAAACAGCGCGAATGCGAGAGCCAAGACCGTGATCTTGGTTCGCATCCGCGCTGGTTGGGGAGTTGCTGTCAAAACGATCAATTAACTTTAATTTCGACCCGGCGGTTTTTGGCGCGTCCTTCGCGCGTTTTATTATCCGCAATCGGCTTGCTTTCGCCAAATCCCTGTCCCGACACACGACCGGCATCGACGCCTTTCTTGACGACGTAGTCCCTCACAGAGTTGACACGGCGCTCCGATAAAGCCTGGTTGTAGGCTTCCGTGCCGACGTTGTCAGTGTGGCCGGAGAGGTTAACTTTCTTATCTTTGTTCTCGTTCATGAAGGCAACCAGCCGATCCAGAATTGCCCCAGCTTCAGGCTTGACGTTGCTCTTATCGAAGTCAAAGAGCACATCATCCAAAATAATCGTCCGCTCCACTTTCGGTGCCGGTGGCGGCGGTGGTGGCGGTGGTGGTGGCGGTGGTGCCGGTTTCGGCTTCGGCGCCGGTGGGGGTGGCGGAGGCGGCGGTGGAGGAGGCGGCGGTGGTGGTGGTTTTGGCTCTTCTGTGGCTAGGTACGCCAAACCACCGCAAAGTAGAGCGCTACCGATCGCCACAGGTGCTGCAATCCATTTGTCGTGGTCTCGACTGGTGCCAACGCCTGCTCCAGCCGCTGTTCCGCAGAGCGTCGCTCCGACCAGTGCTGCCTGCGTCTTGGTCATCACTCCGGTGCAGCCCGTCAAGAACATCCCGAGCGCTACGAACGCCATTTGTTTGTTTCGCTTCATTCCTGCCTCCCAGCAAAAACCGAAAATTTTCGGCCCAACCTATGACAAGGCGGCGCTCATGTCAAGTAAATTTTGGAAGTTTTGCACCCGCATCAAGTCTTTGGGAAATTACCGATTTGAGCAAATTTTGGAGCAATTTCGCCTGGTTGTTCCCTATTTCGTGCAATCAGTCGGAGACCGTCCCCGCGACGGCTCGCATGTTTGCAAGCGGATCTCGAGTCGATTCCGCAGTGCGATCCCGGCTCAAGTCTTAACAATTCGGCTAACGGATCTCAGAAGTACAGTGCGCGCACTTGACTGCCTTCATTGGAACCGGCGTGAGGCAGTAGGGACAGTCCTTTGTCGCGGCGGCGGGCGCCGGCGCAGGAGTTTGCATCCGGTTGATTTGTCTGACGAGCAAAAAAATTGCGAAAGCAATAATCACGAAATTCAAAATGTTGTTGATGAATATCCCGTAATTCAAAGTCGCCGCGCCGGCGGCCTTGGCAGCGGCAACGCTCGGATAATCTTTGCCCGACAAATTGATAAAGAGATTTGAAAAATCGACGTTACCGAGCGCCAGACCGATCGGCGGCATGAGAATATCGTCCACAAACGACGTCACGATCTTGCCAAACGCTGCGCCGATGACGACAGCCACAGCCAGATCAACCACATTTCCTCGTCGAATAAACTGTTGGAACTCAGCGAACATAATTTTGTCCTCCTTCCGCGCTAGCGCAATTTTTCCACGACCGGTGATTGCGCGGTCGCGTGCAGATGCCGTTGTTGTCAACCGTTGGCACTTATAAGGCAAACAAATTTCTTAAGTCAAACTAATTTGTTCAATGAGATGGTGAAGCGTGATCCGACGCTTGCGAAGTTGGCGATGGTGCCTGTTCGATGGGCATTCTGCTTAGTACCGTTTCTGCCAGATGAGATCGATGGCGTTGGAACCCGTGGTGCTGCGGGAAGTGCCGATTTTCCAGTTCGGCGCGATTTGATACTCCAATGAAGCATCCTGCCCATGCTGGCCGGCCAGCTCTTGAGAAACAGAAAAGTAGGTTTTGTCACCGACGTAGTGGCCAAACCCGATCCGACCGCCGGATGTATCGACTTCGCCAACGTCCAAGCCGAGCGTGTCGAGTCCGAGCGCTTGTGAAACCGAACTGGCGAGTTTACCGGCCACGAAACCGCTCGCGATATTGAGCGCGCTCTCCTGCACGGACCCGCGCTGATTCTGATTGAGCGAATTGACGGGCCGGCCGAAGAGCAATACCGCAAGGATGTCGGCTTGATCCAAGCGCGGTTGACTGTTGAGCGTCAATGACGGTTTTTGCGCGGTCCCGGTGAGATCGACCTCCACATCATACTCGGGCAACTTATACTCTGCGGCGATGTCGAGGCTGGGGTTGATTTTACCTCCGCCGGTAAACTGGATGGAGCCCCTCGTTAATTGGAATCTTCGTCCCTGAAAAACCAATGAGCCCCTGACAATATCGATGCGCCCGGTTAGCTCGACTTCGGCATCCGGTTTTTTTGCCGCGCGCAGGTTTCCCGAAATCTCCGACACGAGGTCGGGATGTCGTATCCAGAGATTGCCCGGCGCCCGCACGGTTACGTCTAAGCTGAGTTTTTTAAAGAGCTGATTGTTCGTCGAGGCGGCATTTTCCTGATTCACGGGCTGTGACGCTTGACGTGTGGTGGAATTCTGGACGACGATGATTGTTTCGTCCCGGTGCAACGGCACTTTGCTTTGTTCCAACAGGGCCAGATCGGGACGCAGCGAACCTTCCACGACAGTAATCTGGCCGGTCAGCCGCGGCGCCGTCAAAGCGCCATCGATGGCGACATTGCCCGCGATTTTAGTTTGATAGCGCGTCGTTTCGATCGCCGGCCAATTTTTAGCGGTTAATGAAAGTTTAACTGTGCCTTCTTGATAGTCCTTCAGTGGCAGCGCTCCGTTGCCGCGGATCTCGCCGTCTTGAGCTTTCGCCACAAATTCACTGATTCTTATCGTATTTGAATCGAGGCTCCCATCGATCGCTACTTGATTGATATTCACGTTAGTGGGAATCACTCTGACCTTACCATCCTGTAAATGAAATGTGCCGCGCAAAGTAGGCGCATTGAACGAGCCGCGCGCGTTGACATCGAGGCGCAGGTCGCCGGAAATATTCTCGGCGGTCTTGCCGGCAAAAGCGTTCAGGAAGGCCATGCTCAATCCGGCGCTCTGCGCCCGCGCTTCGAGGCCCTCGCCGAATTCGGCCTGCCAGCCGTTTTGCCAACTGAGGTTCAGCGGAACGCTGCCGTCGCCGTTAAGCGTATGGGTCGAGTCTTGCCGCACGACTAGACGGACCGAGGCTTGTTTGCCCTTATAGGCCAGGTCGGCATCAGCGCCATCGTAGGGCTGGCCAGCTATCGTCGCATTGCTCAGTCGCGCCGACGCGCTGAGTACGGGGGCAGCAGCCGTCCCAGTGACGCGAGCACGGAGTGCAAGCACCCCCGACATCTTAGGCGGTTCCGCCAGAAATGCCGTGAGGGTTTCCACCGGCAGGCGATCGAGGGTTAAGCTCAAATCCTGTCCACCGCTGAACGCCAAATTGCCGCCGACGGACAATTCTCGATCGCCATTCCTGAGCGCGAACTGGTCGATCGATATGGAGTCATCACGCTTGATCACCATCGCGGGACGCACAAGCTTCCATGCACCATCGGGCGCAGTAAGCGCTGCCTGATTTAGACGCGCGATCAAAGCGTCGCTCGAGAAGTCAACCGTGCCAGCAACACTGTGTTTACGATTTTGGCTATCTTGTGCAGTGAGTGTGAGATCGACCGACTGCGGTTGTCGCGATAATTTTGCGTTTGCTTCGATCTTTCGCATTGCCACACCAGCATTAAAGTCGGAAATAGTCGCATTAATCGTTCCTTCAGGAAAAAATTGCTCCTTCGAACCGCGCAAAGAATATCCGATAGAGCCGCTTTTAAGCGCCGCCCCTTCGACTTGAAGCGCTGTGAGCCGTACCGTGCCCTTCGTTTGCAAATCGCTGAGACTCCCCTGTGCCCGGCCGGCAAGGTCCATGGAGCCGGAACCTTTGCGACTAACGAGCGCCAGCCACGGCGTCACATTTCCGATGCGAGCCCGGTAATCGAGGCTGCCGCTCATTTTAGCGTCCAAGGCAATCTCGCCTGCGGCGGAAAAAGTGGCATCAGCAGTGCTGAGCGCAGCGCGGGCGATACGGACCTTGTTTCCGCTAAGGCTTAAACTGATATCTCCCTGATTGACCGAAACCGGGCCCACTGTCGAAGGCAGAACATGCACGTCGGCGCGCGTATTCATCTCGGCAAAATTAGTTCCCGAACCGCTCACGGACGCGCGCAGATTGACCTTCCCGTTAATCGGTCTATCGCTTTGCGCAACATTCTGGAGATCGAGATCCTTCAGCATGAGATTCAAATCATAGCTCGGCCGCTTGTCTGCCAGATTGATCTTGCCTGACCAACTGGCGCCGCCCATTGTGCTGCGGAGCTGGCCATCCACCATCGCGATGCTCTTTTGCAATCGCGCAACGAAGGCGACATCGCCTAGCTTCCAGCCTTGTGCTTCCGCAGAGTGAACTTGCAGTCGCGTCGTCCCCGCGATGTCGCGCAGCGCGAAGCCGCTACCTCTGGCTTCGACTGTTCCCCCGAGCACGCCGGCCAAGCTCGGATTATTGAGCCATTGTCGAAGATCAAAGCCGCTCACGGTCGCGGTTGCCGAATAGAGCGGAGTTTCTCGGATCACGTTGGCGCGAAACTTTGCAGCGATCTTAGCGCCCGCGCTCGCGAGTTGGACAGCGCCGTTCAGATCGTCGAGCGGCCCGGCGACGGAAACGTTGCCCGCAAGAATAGGTCTAAGCGGCCATTGCGGAACGAAGTACGCGATATCGGATGGTGCCAGTCGATCCACGAGAGCGTCCATCTTTACTCTGAGGGTTGCACCAGGCGTAACTTCGCCGTTGATCTTGATGCGCGAGTTTCGGCTCACGGCCCATAGATCTTTGACTCTGAAAGTGGACCCCGGTGTCTCGGCTTGCGTATATTCGAGACCGCCTTTCAAACGCAGCTCCGGCTTACCGGGTGTGGCAAGTTGGGTCGTGATCTCATCAACCGACAGCGCGACGCCCGCAGGCCGGATACCCACTCCGCCTTGCAAGTTTAGATCCGTGAGATCATACGGCGTGCCCTGATTCACCGAAGGGCGCAGGTGAATCGCCGCGTTGATCAAACGAAAGCGATTGACGAGCGCGACAAATTCGGATTTTTTTTCCGGCTCGGGTTGACGCGGCGACAGAGCCTCGACAAGATTCCAGCGTCCTTCCCGATCTTGTAACAAAGTCGCCCGCGGCCGGTCAGCTTCAATAGCGGAGATTCTCAGCTCCCCCCAAATCAACGGCAGCAATGAGAATGAAACTTCCAAACGAGGAACGCTGAGAATTTCATTGTCTTGGTACCGCAGCCCGACGTTATGAAGCACAAGGTGGCGCCATACCGACCCTTCGAGCCGCCCCACTGAAAGTGAGCCCTGAATCAAACCATTGATTGCGGTGACGCCCTCCTCGCGCGCCCAGCGGGTAAACCGTTCCGTTCGGGTATAGATCGTCACGCCGATAACGGCGACCAGGAGCAGAAATCCGAAGCCCAAAGCCAGCCACGTCATCACACGCAGGAATCTTCTCATACGTTAGAAAAAGGTGCCGATGCTGAAGTTAATCTGCCACGACCTGTCGCCGTGCGGCGGATGGACCGGAAAGCCGACATACAAGCTGAGGGGTCCAATCGGAGTCGTATAGTTCACCCCGAAACCACGCGAGAACTGCACGTCGGCGAAGGGAAGATCAAATGCACGTTTCGAGACCTGACCAAAATCGACAAACACCGCTCCGCTCAATTCTTTCCAGATCGGGCGGCGCAGTTCAAGCGAGCCTTCCACTAAGCTGAGTCCGCCGAGCGGATCACCGATCGAGCTTCGAGGTCCGAGGTGACGACGAACATAGCCGCGGACGCTTTTTTCTCCGCCGGAATAAAAACGTTCGAACAAAGGCAAATTCTCGTCCGAACCGATCGAGTCGGCCAAGCCAAGCTTGAGACGACTGGCAAAAATCGTCTGCCAGCCAATATCAATATATTTTTTGCCCTCTGCAGTCATTTTATAAAAGTTGAAATCACCGCCCCAGCCGGCGTAATCGAAGCCGAATGTGACGATCTCGCCTTTTTTGGGATTGAGCGGATTGTCCGTGGTATTCCAGACCATCCCGATGCTCGGACCAGAAAGAAACCCCTTTCGGCGAATCGCCCCGAGAGCATCCACGGTGGCACTATCGATCTTGTTGAGCTTGTCATATTCAAACCGGTACAACACAAATCCCGTGAGCGCGCGCGAAAACTGCTGCTCCAAACGTGGCGCGAAGCGACCGACATTGCGCAAATAAGTCTCCTCAGTTTCCTGATCATAACTCCAATTGAGCGCGCCCCGTGTGCTCGGCGTCAGAAAATGGGGTTGCACCAGATCGATGGCTCCTCGGATCGCTATCGATGAATACCTCCCGGTGATCGACAAACGCCGGCCGTCGCCTAACCAATTGAAGTGGCGCCACTCCAATTGCGTGCGAAAGTGATCCTCTGTGCCCCAACCGACACCGAGCCTGATTTCACGGTGAGATTTTTCCGCGACTTCGATTTCCATCGGCACAACTGTTGGCGTGCCTTGTGTTTCCGCAGGAGCGATTCGCACCGATCCGAATAGGTCCAAGGCGAGTAATTTGTCCCGCGATTCGGAAATTTTCGATTGTGAATAAGTTTCTCCGGCATGATACGTGAGTTCCCGCTTGATGATTTCGGGGTCGACCGTCTCTGTTCCCTTCACCTCCGTCGTACCGAAAACTGTTATGGGTCCGGGCTCAACGCTGTACCGAATGCTTGCGCGACGTTCATCGACATTGACTTCCGCCTTCCGCTCGGTCTTTACATGCGCATAGCCATGCTCCAAAAAAAATGTTCGGAGCACCTGTTCACCTTGCTGATACTCGGTCTCGCGAAAGATCGCGCCGCGCTTCACGGGTAATTCTTTCGGAAGCGCCGCTTCCGTACTTCGATCACCGCTGACCTCGACATCGATCTCCGAAATCAACACAGGCGGAGTTTCCTGGATCGTAATCCGCGCCGTAATCCGCGACTGCGGGTCGTCGGCATCGAGATCGTAAGTGATCGTCGTTCCGTAATAGCCCTTTGATTCATAGAACCGCTGCAGCTTCTCGAGATCGTTTTGGAAGGTGATTGGATCGAATGGTGGCCGATCTTCCCAAACGCGATACCACGGACGAGTTTTAGTGCTCATCACCTCGCTCAGCTCGTCGGCTGAAAATGTCTTGTTGCCGGAAAATTCAATCGCCTCCACTTTCCATTGGCGCGTCGTATCGAGGGCATCGATCAAGACCGCGGAGGCGCGC
>Ga0207701_10007934_pt1 | contig 10504 bp, 9 predicted proteins | sample KBSSwiSSwithPhiX_FD_184294 | JGI IMG/M metagenome (GOLD analysis project Ga0207701, IMG submission 184294) | Switchgrass rhizosphere bulk soil microbial communities from Kellogg Biological Station, Michigan, USA, with PhiX - S5 (SPAdes) (version 2) | ecosystem: Environmental > Terrestrial > Soil...
GCGAAGTGGAACGAGCTCCTGCGCATCGAGGACGCGATGGGCGGCGACGCGCGGTTCGCAGGCATCGCGGCGCTCCCACCCCGAAAATAGGGACGTACCCCATTACAAGCTGAAATGGGGTACGTCCCTATTTCAGCAGGAAGTCGGCGAGCTCGACGAAGCCCGCGCCCGCCTCGCGTGTCGTGGCGTACGCAGGCGGCGTCGCGATGCGGTCGAGAAACGGCGCGACGTTGGCCACGCCGACCGCATTCGGAAAATAAGCGAACATCGGCGCGTCGTTGGGGGAGTCGCCGGCGAAGACGTAGTGCACGCGCTCGACGTCGAGGTCCTCGCCGAACGCCTCGCCGAAGAGCATTCTCGTCATCGTGAGCTTGTCGTAGGTCCCGAACCATCCATTGACGTGGATGGAGCTCACCTTCGCCGTCATCCCCTCTTCCTGCATCAGCGACACGACGAGATCGACGGCCGCGCGCGGCAGCGGCTCGACGTCCTCGCAAAAGTCGATCGCGAGGTCGTTTTCGCGATAGTGCTGGTCCGACGCCAGCGCCGCCCCCGGCACCGCTGCGAGGATCTTCTGGCCGATCGACTGCAGTCGCCGCCGATGCTCCGCACGCGTCTCGTCGTCGACCATGTAGCGCTTGACGAGCTTGCGCGCGCGCTCGTCGTAACGCATGCAGCACGCGCCGTTCTCGCCGACCACCGCGTCGACGGGCCACATGCGGGCGATGTGGTCGCACCAGCCGGCGGGCCGCCCGGTGATCGGCACGACGCGCTTGCCCGCCGCCTTGAGGCGCGCGAGCGCGGAATACGCTTCAGGCAGCAGGCGCCCGTGCGTCGTGATCGTGTCGTCGATGTCGGCGAGCACGCCGCGAATGCCGCGGCGCATCTGCTCGGGCATCGAGGCGAGCGGCTTCATGGCGCGGGACGCGGTGTGAGCCACTTCGACACCGGCGGCGCCTGCCAGCGGTCGATCGCGTCGAAGATCTCCTCGACGCTGGACACCACTTCGACCATCGTCCGATGCGCGGGCTTGAGGAAGCCGTCGGCGACGCCGCGGTCGATCTGCGCGAGGAAGCCGTCGAAGTAGCCCTCGACGTTCACCATCACGAGCGGCTTCGAGTGGATGCCGAGCTGGTCCCAGGTCGCCATCTCGCAGAACTCGTCGAACGTGCCGAAGCCGCCGGGCAACGCGACGAACGCATCGGCCAGCGCGGCCATGCGCGCCTTGCGCTCGTGCATGGTGGGCACGACCGTGAGCTCCGTCAGTCCTGCGTGCCCCACTTCGCGCACCATCAGCTCTTCGGTGATGACGCCGATCACTTTGCCGTGCGCCGCGAGTGCGCTCTCCGCGGCGATCTTCATGAGGCCGATGCTGCCGCCGCCGTACACGAGCGTCGTGCCGCGCACTGCGAGGGCGCGGCCGAGGTCCGCGGCCGCTTGCGCATAGGCGGCGCGGGTGCCGGCGTTGGACCCGCAGAACACGCAGATGTGCGTCATTGCATGTACCCGGCGACCGCGTCGCGCTGCGCCTGCGTCATCGGCAGGCCGCATTTGGTCCTGCGCCACAGGACGTCGTCCGCGCTCGTAGCCCATTCCTCGCGCACGAGATAGTCCACCTCGCGCTGGGTAAGCCCCGCTCCGAAATCGCGGCCGAGATCCGCCATGCTCCGTGCATCGCCGAGCACCATCGTCGCGCGCGACCCGTGCCGCCGCGCGACCCCATGCACGATTGCGCCATCGATCTGCGCATACTTGCGGCGCAGCTCGCTCTCCCAGGCCGCGCGATCGCCCTTCGGCAGGTCGCCGCCCGGCAACGCTGCGGTCGCGGTCCACGGCGCCTTCATCCCCGGAAAGAACGGCGCCAGGTCGCGCAGCGCGTGCTCGGCCAGCTTGCGATACGTCGTGATCTTGCCGCCGAACGACGAGAGCACCGGCGCCACGCCGTCGGCGGCATCCACCTTGAGCACGTAGTCGCGGGTGACGGCCGAAGGATCCGACGCGCCGTCGTCGTAGAGCGGGCGCACGCCGCTGTAGGTCCACACGATGTCGTCGCGCGCGAGCGGCCGATCGAGATACGCGTTGGCGAGATCGAGCAGGTACTGCACTTCATCGTCGGCTATGTGCGGATGCTCGAACGCCTCGACCGGGACGTCGGTCGTGCCGATCAACGAATACTGCTCCTGGTACGGAATCACGAACACGATGCGGTTGTCGGCGTTCTGCAGGATGTACGCGTGCGATTCATCGTGCACGCGCGGCACGACGATGTGGCTGCCCTTGACGTGGCGCACATTGCCTTCGCCCGGCGTGGGCGGCCGCACGAGGTCCAGCACTTCCTTGACCCACGGCCCCGCCGTGTTGACGAGTGCGCGCGCGGCGACCTCGGTCGTCGCGCCGCCCGATTGCAGCGTCGCGCGCCAGATGCCGGCGTCGCGATGCGCGCCGACGAGCTTGGTGCGCACGCGAACCTCCGCGCCGTGCGCCGCAGCGTCGAGCGCGTTGACGACGACGAGCCGCGCGTCGTCCACGCGCGCGTCCGAATACACGAAGCCCTTGCTGAAGCGATGCTTGAGCCCCGCCGACCACTGGCTCTTCGACAGGTCGACGCCGGACGAGCTCGGCAACGTCTTGCGCCCGCCCAGGTGGTCGTAGAGGAACAGGCCCATGCGGATCATCCACGCGGGACGCAGGTGCGGCTCGTGCGGCAGCACGAACGCGAGCGGCTCGACGAGATGCGGCGCGATGCGCAGCATCACTTCGCGCTCGGCAAGCGCTTCGGCCACGAGGCGGAATTCGTAGTACTCGAGGTAGCGAAGGCCGCCGTGGATCAGCTTGGTGCTCCACTGCGACGTCGCGGACGCGAGGTCGTGCTGCTCGACGAGGAGCACCGACAGGCCGCGGCCCGCGGCGTCGCGCGCGATCCCGGCGCCGTTGATGCCGCCGCCGATGACGAGGAGATCGTAGAGGCCTGGTTGCATGCGGGAGCGCGATTCTACCCGAGCGTGAGCTCCACGACCTCGCAGTTGGCGAACGATCTGCCGGTCAAGTGCCGCAGGAAGGTGCCGTGTCCGACGACCGCGATGACGCGCTCGCGATGCTCGCGCAGGACCTTCCTGAACGCGTCCACGCGCGCACGCACGGCGTCCTCCGGCTCGAGGCACACGCCGCGCTCGTCGGCCGCGCCGTCGACGTGCCACCAGACGGACGGGACGTGGTCGAACGCAAGCCCGGGAAACTCGGCGGCGAGCTCGGCAGACGAGCGACCGACGTCGCACGTGCTCTCGACGCGCTCGCGCAGGAGCGGCACGATGCGCATCGCAGGCGCGTTGGGATGCCCGTCGAACACGCCGAGCGCGGTCTCGATCGCGCGCGTCAACGGCGACACCAGCACGATCTCCACCGGATAGGCAAGAAGCGTGGCGCGCGCCGCGAAGACCTGTTCGCGGCCGAGCGCGGTGAGGCGCGCGTCGTAGTGCATCGGATCGGCGCCGGTCGCGGCCCATGCCGCGTTGAACGTCGATTGGCCATGGCGAATGCAAAGGATCGTGGTCGCGGTCATGGGGCTATCATCCCAGCTTGGCGCTGACTGGACCACCCATGAACCTCCTGCCCGAAATCGCCGCGCTCGACGCCGACATGCGTACCTGGCGCCACCACATCCACGCGCACCCCGAGACCGCGTTCGAGGAGGAGGCGACGAGCGCGTTCGTCGCCGGCAAGCTGCGCGAATTCGGGCTAGAGGTGCACACGGGGCTCGCCGGGACGGGTGTGGTCGGCGTGCTGCGTCACGGCCACTCGAAGGAGGCGGTCGGCCTTCGCGCCGACCTCGACGCGCTGCACATCCACGAGAAGTCTGGTGTGGCGCACGCGTCCAGGCACGACGGCAAGATGCACGCGTGCGGCCACGACGGCCACACGACGATGCTCCTCGGCGCCGCGCGCGCGATGGCGCAGCGAAAGCGCTTCGACGGCACGACGTACTTCATCTTCCAGCCTGCGGAAGAGAACGAGGGCGGCGGGCGGGTCATGGTGCAGGAAGGCCTCTTCGACCGCTTTCCGATGAAGGCCGTGTACGGCATGCACAACTGGCCGGAGATGCCCGTCGGCAAGATCGCGCTGCGCGAGGGGCCGCTGATGGGCGCCTACGACATCTTCGAGATCGTCGCCACGGGGCGCGGCGGCCATGCCGCGATGCCGCACCTCGGCCGCGATCCCATGCCGTTCGCGGCGCATCTCATCAATGCGCTCCAGACCATCGTCGCGCGCAACATCCATCCGCTGGAAGCAGGTGTCGTGAGCGTGACGCAGGTGCATGGCGGCGACACGTGGAACGTCATCCCGCAGGAAGTCGTGCTGCGCGGCACCGCGCGCTCGTTCCGGCCCGACATCCAGGACCTCATCGAGCGGCGCATGGGCGAGATCGTCACCGGCCTCGCCTCCACCTTCGACATGACCGCCACGCTGCGCTACGAGCGGCGCTATCCCGCGACGATCAACACGAGGGACGAGACGCTGCACGCGCTCGCGGCCGCGCAAGCGGTGGTCGGACCCGACAGCGTCGACACGAATCCGACGCCGTCCATGGGCTCGGAAGACTTCGCGTTCATGCTGCAGGAGAAACCCGGCTGCTACATCTGGCTCGGCGGCGGACGCGGGCCGGGAACGCCGAACCTGCACAACCCGTTCTACGACTTCAACGACGACGCGCTTGCGATCGGGGCGTCGTACTGGGTCACGCTCGCCGAGGCGCAGCTGCCGGTGCACGCGACCGTGCGGCAGGCAGCGTGACGCTCGTCATGGCCAGGAGGTTTCGATGATCACGTGGTTCCGCAACGCAGCCCTCGCCCTCGCGTGCGTGGCATCGCTCGCGCACGCCGACTATCCCGACAAGCAGTTCACGTTCGTGGTGCCGTTCGCCGCCGGCAGCGCCACCGACCAGCTCGCGCGCTCGCTCGGGCAGGAGGTCTCGCGCATCACGAAGCAGACGGTGATCGTCGACAACAAACCCGGCGCCTCAGGCTTCATCGGCGCCGAAGCGGTGAAGAAGGCGCCGCCCGACGGCTACACGGTCTTCATCACCACCAACACGACGCACGCTGCCAACGAGCACCTCTTCAAGAAGATTCCCTACGACCCGGTCAAGGATTACTTGCCCGTGACGGGGCTCGGCAAGGGCGGCCAGATCATGATCGTCAACCTCGATACGCCGGCCAAGAACGTGCAGGAGTTCATCGCGCTCGCCAGGGCGCAGCCGGGCAAGATCAGCTTTGGCAGCGGCAGCTCGAGCTCGCGCGTCGCGGGCGAGATGTTCCAGCAGCTCGCCGGCGTCGAGCTGCTGCACGTTCCGTACAAGAGCAATCCGCTTGCGATCAACGACCTGCTCGGCGGGCAGATCAACATGATGATCACCGACACGGCCACCGGGTTGCCGCAGGTGAAAGGCGGCAAGGTGCGCGCGCTCGCGGTCTCCACGTCCAGGCGCTCGCCGCTGACGCCGGAGCTGCCGACTATCGACGAGGCGGGTGTGAAGGGCTACGACATGGGGTTCTGGTTCGCGGCGTACGTACCCGCGAACACGCCGCCGGCAGTCGTCAACAAGCTGCACGACGTCCTGGTCGAGGCGACGAAGGGCTCGGCCATGCAGAATTTCTACGCCACGACCGGCACCGACCCGTTCACGACGACGCCTGCGGAGCTCGGGAAGTTCCAGGTCGCCGAATCGGAGAAGTGGAAGGCCATCATCAAGAAGGCCCACATCGAGCCGGAGTGAAAGTGGTTCGGCTCGGCGGCGGCGCGGGATTCGCGGGCGACCGCCTCGACGCTCCGGTCGATCTCGCCGAGCGCGGCAAGCTCGACTACCTGATCCTCGAGTGCCTCGCCGAGCGCACGATTGCGCTGGCCCAGCTGCGACGGCGGCGCGATCCCGCGACGGGCTACGACGCGCGACTGCACGCGCGCGTCGAATCGCTGCTGCCGGTCCTTGCGCGCCATCGCGTCAGGCTGGTGAGCAATTTCGGCGCCGCCAATCCCGTGGCCGCGGCCGACGCGATCGTCGACATCGCACGTCGCTTGCAAATTCCGGTGAAGGTCGCAGCCGTCACCGGCGACGACGTGCTGGACGCGCTCGACCTCTCTGCGCCAACCATGGAGACCAACGCGACGTTGTCGTCGGTGGGTCCCATCGTGTCGGCCAATGCGTATCTCGGCGCCGACGCACTCCTGCCGGCGCTCGCGACGGGCGCCGACATCGTCGTGACCGGCCGCGTCGCGGATCCCTCGCTGTTCGTGGCACCCTTGATGCACGAGTACGGCTGGTCGCAGGACGATTGCGATCGCGTCGCGCGCGGTACGGCGGTCGGCCATCTGCTCGAATGCGCGGGCCAGGTGTGCGGCGGCTACTTCGCGGATCCCGGCCGCAAGGAAATTCCCGACATGGCGCATCTCGGATTTCCGTTCGCCGACGTCGACGCGCAGGGCAACGCGACGCTCGGCAAGGTCGAGGGCACGGGCGGACGCATCACGCGCGCCACCGCGACGGAGCAGCTGCTCTACGAGGTGACCGACCCGCACGGCTACCTCACGCCCGACGTGACCGCCGACTTTTCCGCGGTGACGTTGAACGAGACGGCGCGCGACCGCGTCGAGGTGCGCGGCGCGCGAGGCCGGCCGCGACCCGCGCAGCTCAAGGTGAGCGTCGGCTATCTCGCGGGCCATGTCGGCGAAGGCGAGATCGGTTACGCAGGCACGAACGCGCTCGCGCGTGCGCATCTCGCGGCGCAGATCATCCGCGAGCGGCTCGACGGCCGCTTTCCCGAGCTTCGCGTCGATCTCGTCGGCAGCACGTCGCTGCACGGGCGCGCTCTCGACACCGGTGAGCGGCCGTATGAAGTGCGGCTGCGCGTCGCCGCCCGCGCGGCGACGCGCGAGGACGCCGCGATCGTCGGCGACGAGGTCGAGGCGCTCTACACCAACGGGCCGGCAGGCGGCGGCGGCGCGCGCAAGTACGTCACCGAGCAGGTCGGCATCGTGTCGACGCTCATCGACCGATCGCGCGTCAAGCCGCAGGTGGTCGTGCGCGAGTGGAAGGCCCATGCCGAAGCTCCATGACCTCGCGCACTGCCGGGCCGGCGACAAGGGCAATACGTCCACCCTCTCGCTCATCGCCTATCGCGCCGAAGACTATGCGCTGCTCGCGCGGAGCGTGACCGCGGAAGCGGTCGCGGATCACTTGCGCGGGATCGTGCAAGGCACGGTGCGCCGCTACGAGCTTCCGCAGCTCGGCGCGCTGCAGTTCGTGTGCGAGCACGCGCTGGCCGGCGGCGTCACGACGTCGCTCGCGCTCGACGCACATGGCAAGTCGCTGTCATCCGCGCTGCTGGAGATGGAGATCCAGCCCGCCTGACTACTCCGGCCTGGTCATCGCCGCCGGATCGATCCACTTGTCGAAGTCCGCGGCACTCAGGATGCCGAGCGCGAGTGCGGCCTCGCGCAGCGACGTGCCGTCGCGATGCGCCTTCAGCGCGATCTTCGCGGAATTCTCGTACCCGATGTGCGGATTCAGCGCCGTGACGAGCATGAGCGACTCGGCGACGTTGCGGCGGATGCGCTCGCGGTTGGGCTCGATCCCGCGCGCGCAGCGCTCGTCGAACGAGCGGATGCCGTCGGCCAAAAGCTCGATCGATTCGAGCGTGTTGTGCAGGATGATCGGCTTGTAGACGTTGAGCTGGAAGTGGCCCTGCGTGCCCGCGAACGCGACGGCGGTGTCGTTGCCGAACACCTGCACCGCGACCATCGTGAGCGCCTCGCTTTGCGTCGGGTTGATCTTGCCCGGCATGATCGACGAGCCGGGCTCGTTGTCGGGGATCGTGATCTCGCCGAATCCTGCGCGCGGTCCGCTCGCATAGAGGCGCACGTCGTTGGCGATCTTCATCGCGATGCCGCCCAGGGTTCGCAGCGCGGCGCTCGCGTTCACCATGGCATCGTGCGCCGACAGCGCCGCGAACTTGTTGTGCGCGGACGTGAACGGCTTGCCCGTCGCCTGCGCGACGTGGCGCGCGACGACCTCGCCGAAGCGCGCCGGGGAATTGATGCCGGTGCCCACGGCGGTGCCGCCGAGCGCGAGCGGGTGCAGCGCGTCGCGCGCCTGGTGAAGGTACTTCGTCGCATCGTCGAGCTGGGCGACCCAGCCCGAGATCACCTGGCCGAGCGTGACCGGCGTCGCATCCTGCAAGTGCGTGCGGCCCAGCATCACGACGTCGGCGAACGCGTGCGCCTTGGCGTCGAGCGTCGCGCGCAGCTGCGCGATCGCCGGGAGCAGCGCGCGGTCGAGCTCCTCCACCGTTGCAACGTGCATCACCGCCGGAAACGCGTCGTTGGACGATTGGCTGCGATTGACGTCGTCGTTCGGATGCACGGGCTTCTTGCTGCCGACGGTGCCGCCCGCGAGCTGGATCGCGCGATTGGCGATCACCTCGTTGGCGTTCATGTTCGACTGCGTGCCCGATCCGGTCTGGAACACGACGAGCGGAAACTCGTCGTCCCACTTGCCGTCGATCACTTCCTGCGCCGCGCGCACGATGAGGTCCGCCTTGTCCTGCGGCAGCGCGCCGAGCTCGGCGTTGGCGCGCGCGGAGGCCTGCTTCACGATGCCGAACGCGCGCACGACGGGACGACCAAAGCCGAAGCGCGCAACGCCGATCGGGAAGTTGTCGACGGAGCGCTGCGTCTGCGCGCCCCACAGCCGGTGCGCCGGCACCGGGACCTCGCCCAGCGCGTCCTTCTCGATTCGCTTGTCGGTCATCGCTGCATCCTCCGCAACGACGATCATAAGCCTAGGCGCGGGCGCGCGCCTTCCTACGGCCGTTGCCGGTCGCCGCTGCGTTGCCGCGGCCCACGGCGACGGGCAGCATCGCGCGAAGCTCGGCGGCGAGCTTGCGCTGCCTGTCCTCGAGACCCGTCTGCTGCTCCGTCCATTCGAGCAGCGCATGCGCGCGGCGGCGATCGGCCGCGGTGCGCAGGAGCTTCGGCAGCGAGCGCTTCGCGCGCTCCGGCTCGAATTCCACGACGATCGTCTCTTCCTGCAGCAGGCGGCGGCGCGCATCCTCCGACAGATGCGCAATCTCGCCTTCGGGCGACAGCAGCTCGCGCGTCTTCTGCATCTGCGACAGGCGGTGATGCCCGCGCCCCGCCTTGCTGATGAGCATCGCGATGCGCGCGAGGCCTTCGATCGCGCTGCCTTCCTCGAGCGTGTCGAGCACTTCCCGTACCGCCGGGATCGAGCGCGGATCGAACTTGCGCTTGCTGCGCATCGCCTCGCCCTCGTCCGCCATCTGCAGCGACATCATGTTGCCGTACACCTCGAAGAACGCGGCCTCGGAGGAGGCGTCGCGCAGGTCGCGATACAGGTCGAGTGCCGCAATCTTGTGCTCGGAGGCGAGCTTCTCGAGCGCCACGTTGTCGTTCGTCTCCGATCGCGGCCGGCGCTGCCCGCGCACCATCGACGCGTACGTCGACAGCGGCCACAGCATCGGGTTCTTGTCGGAGAGCGCCCAGTACTGCACGCGCAGCGGATGGAAGTCGCGCAGCCCCTTCGCAAGCCACTCGGGAACGGCCTCGCGCACGAACGGGCGCACGAGCAGCGAATACGCGCGCTCGTAGAGCTCCGAGATCGCCGCCACCGCCTCGAACGGCTTCTCGTCCACGCGGTCGTACTTCTGCAGCGCGCGCAGGTCCTCGACCTTGCGCTCCACCAGCGTCACCTCGTATTTCATCTCGCCGTCGCCGCCGATGCGCTCGTCGATGTTCATGCCGTACAAGCCCGGCGGCAGGCCCTGGATGTAGCGCAGCACTTCGACGATCTGCGCGTGCTCCTTCTTGGCGACCTTGCCCGACACGAAGATGCCGAGGTGGCCGACGTCTTCGTGCAGCAGTCCGACGATGGTCTGCCCGTTGGCCTTGATCTCCTCGGTCGAGCTGTAGACGTCGGCGATCCAGTTGAACGCCTGCTGCGGCGGCGTGATGTTGTCGCCCATCGACGCGAAGATGATGATCGGCTGCTTGATCGACTTCAAATCGAAGTAGCGGCCCGGTCCGAGCCGCGCCTCGCCCGACGAGAGCTTGTTGCCGACGAAGAGGTTGCTCACGATCCAGCGGATCTCCTCTTCGCTGAACAGGTAGAAGCCGCCCCACCAGCGCTCGAATTCGAGGTAGCGCTCGACCTCGGTGTCGATGTTCGACCAGAGGTGGTACCACTTCTCCCACAGCGTGTTGGCGGGATTGAGGTTCTCGAAGTTCTGCACGAGATGCGCACCGTCGAAGGTGCCGGCGCCCAGGTCGGCGGCCAGCAGCGAAACCCATGTGCCGCCGAGGAGGCCGCCCGCGTAGCGCATGGGCGACTCGCCGTCGTTGCCCGACCAGTACGACATCGGCGCGCCGTTGATCACGAGCGGGCCCGCGATGTCGGGCCGCGCGGCGGCGAGCATCATCACGGCCCAGCCGCCCTGGC
>Ga0207701_10007935_pt1 | contig 10503 bp, 8 predicted proteins | sample KBSSwiSSwithPhiX_FD_184294 | JGI IMG/M metagenome (GOLD analysis project Ga0207701, IMG submission 184294) | Switchgrass rhizosphere bulk soil microbial communities from Kellogg Biological Station, Michigan, USA, with PhiX - S5 (SPAdes) (version 2) | ecosystem: Environmental > Terrestrial > Soil...
TGAAATTTGCCCGTGTTCGTTTCGAGTGACTTATGTCCGCTTTCCACCCATTCCTGCCATTAGCGATTGCCAGATCATGGCGGCGTAACTCCGCCAGCATCGTTGCCAGTGGGTAAGGTCGATAGAGTGAAGTGCCTTAGCCTTAGCTTGAGGCTGGGTCACGGTCGTCACGAATGAGAAGGTTGATCAACTCTTTGACGGAATCAATTAGCTCATTGTCTGTTCGATCGATGATCGCCGTATTCGCCATGACGCCGACTGCAAAAATCCTCAGTATCTCGGCTGCCTGCGAGGCCCTTGCTGTCGACGGCCCGTCAGGCCCTGGAGCAAGTCGCTGAAGGTTTGTCGCAATTGATCGATCGAGCTCTTTCAAATTCTGCTGAAAGGTCGATCGAAGCTCCGGATTGGCTAAGCTGTAGGTCCAGGCTTCCAATTCAAACCTGGAGGCCGAAACGTCCCCATCTTGTTGAAACGGCATGATGCGATTGATCAGCTCATCCACCGTTTCAACCTGCGTAGAATTGCGGATTAGTTCGCCCTGTTCGCGTGCAATGGCGAGAATCAGATCGTCCTTGGAATCGAAATAGCCGTAGAAGTTGCCCTTGCTCACGCCGGCTTCGGTGCAAATTTGATCCACCGACACATTGATCCCGTCGCGATTGAAGGCGCAGTGAGCTGCCTTCAATATCTGCATGCGGCGCTTGGCCGCCGTCTCCGGGCGAATTTTGGGCATCGGCCCTATGCTTAGAGGGCCGAGCGTTCCTTGCAATCCGGCGATTGACAAAATGACTGGTTAGTTCATTTTGCGCCCCGATTGGGGAGGAATTACATGCAGAAGCCAACCATTTCGTCGGTGACGAAATTCATGGGACGTTCGATTCTGTTGGGGTCCATGGCAGCTTCGGCGGCGATTGCGCAAGACGCGCCAGCTACCACCGACGACGAAAATGCCGATATCGTTGTGACCGCCACGAAGAGGGCGGAACCGGTTCGCGACATTTCAGCCTCGGTGACGGCTTTCGACGAGGCATCGCTCGAGAACATCGGTGCGCGCAGCTTTGCGGATTATCTGACGCGAACGCCCGGCGTGGTTTTCAACCAGACGGTTCCCGGCAACTCCACGGCCATTATTCGCGGCGTGGCCACCACGACCGGAATTGCGCAGGCCCAGGGTACGACGGGCTATTTCATCAACGACGTTCCCATGACCGAACCGTTCTACTCGGGCGGCATACCGGATCTCGACACGTTCGATGTCGACAATATCGCTGTTCTGCGTGGCCCACAGGGTACGTTGTTTGGATCCGCTTCTCTCGGCGGCGCGATAAACTACCAGGCCCGCCGGCCGGACCTCAACTCGCTAGACGTCCACGTTCGCGGTACTCTTGAGACGGTTTCTCATGGCGACGAAGGCTACTCCGCCAATGCAATGGTCAATGTCCCCATTGTGGACGATGTGCTGGCCGTCCGGGGAGTGCTCAGCCATCGCCGCATTGCAGGCTTTGTCGACAACATTGGAACAGGGGATGATAATTCAAATCGGACGAGCATCAACGGCGGGAGAGTTCAGGCCACACTGAAGCCTGCAGATGGCACGGACCTGAATTATCTCTTCCTGCGCCAGGTTGAAAAAACGCGTGATGCCGGTGGTGTCGAGCCTGAACTGGGCAACTTTGAAAAGAGCACGCTGATCGCGGAGCCCTTCCGCTACGAAACCAACATTCACAATCTCAGGCTCGATCAGGATGTTGGGTTTGCGACACTCATCGCAGCTGCAACCCATCGGAAGAAAGAATTCTCGGGTACGCAGGATTTTTCCACCTTTGCCGGTGGTGCCTTGCTGGACTTCGCGCCGATCGCGTTTCTTGAGCCCGGAACGATCAAGGGCGACTCCTTCGAAGTGCGCCTCGCCTCACCCGTGGGAGAGCGGTTCGAATATATTGTTGGCCTGTTCCACGATCGAACCTCTGAAAAGATCAGCAATGTGCTCGATGCCCCAGCTGCGGCCGGCGTCTTCGGCTCTTCCGTGCTGCTGGAGGCGCTGGTCGACATCGACGCAAAAGAAAGTGCCGTGTTCGGCGAAGGCAGCTTCCGGGTCTCGGATGCGTTCAAAATTACTGCCGGCGGACGGTTGTTCCACACGGAACTGGACTCCACCACCACCACCGGGGCTGGCCCATTCACCGGTCCTGTAACCACCGTGGAAGAAGGCGGTTCAAGCGAAACCGGCTTCTCTCCCAAGGTCGCGCTGACCTGGACGCCGAACGATGATGTGATGGTCTATGGTCTTGCATCGAAGGGCTTCCGGTTCGGCGGACCCAACATTGCCAACGACCCGGTATTTGAAATTCCGAGCCAGTTCGATTCCGACTCTCTCTGGAATTATGAGCTTGGCACCCGCCTCACCCTGGCGGATGGCCAGCTTCTCCTGGATGGCACAGTCTACTGGGTGAATTGGTCTGACATCCAGGTCACGCAAAGAAGTCCGAGCGGGTTCACCTATACCGCAAACGCCGGCAAGGCTCGGAACCGGGGCTTTGAGGCCGGACTCACGTGGCGTCCGGTTCGCGACTTCACAGTGCAAAGCTCCCTCACTTATCTCGATGGCGAATTGAGGCGCGATTTCGTTTCCGGTGCCGTCGTCATCCCGGAGGGAACCACGCTTCCTGGCGCTTCCAAATGGCAGACCGCGACTTCCATTTCGTACAATGCCCGCCAGACCAAGTACGAGCCGCTGTTCTCGCTGAGCCATCGCTATGTCTCAAAGGCGCCCGGCGAGTTGACTCCCTCACCACAGATCCAGGGCGGATATAATCTGTTTGATGCGCGAGCCGGTGCAACGCTGGGCCATTTCGAGGCCACCTTGTTCCTTGAAAATATCGGGGATGTCCGCGGCATCTCCCAAGCCACATCGGGTCTCGTGCGTGGCCCGATCGACTATTACGTCCGGCCGCGCACTTTCGGCCTGACACTGGATTACCGCCTGTAATGAGAAGCGCCGTGTTCGCCGCATTCGCGGCATTGCTTTTCGCTGCGCCGGCATTCGCCAAGGACTCCGCCTGCACGCCGGCTGCGATCGGCGGCGATAGTTACTGCCAACTGAAATCCGTTCGTCTCCACTACATCGATCATGGAGGCCAGGGCCCGGTCGTGATCCTGTTGGCGGGTCTGGGAAGCTCGGCACATGTCTTCGATGAGTTCGGACCTCTGCTGCGGCAAGGTCACCGTGTCATCGCCGTAACGCGTCGTGGCTATGGTCAATCCAGCAATGCCTCGAATGGCGATTATTCGAACGGGGCGTTGGTTGGCGACCTGCTTGAGCTCATGGATCACCTGGCGATCCAGCGAGCCTCGTTCATTGGCCACAGCCTTGCCGGTGGAGAGCTTGCGGCGCTTGGTGCAAAACACCCTGAGCGCGTCGATCGCTTGGTTTATATCGACGCCGCGTACGATCGGTCGGATGTGCCATCGTTGATGGCGGCCCTGCCTCCTTCTGCTTCGCCTTCGCCAACAGCACTTGCCACCGTCGCTTCATTTGCCGAATGGCGTCAGCAGGCGCTCGGCGTCCGCAGCAAGGCGGTCGTCGCGGACGTCGCTGCAACCATGCAGCAAGGTCCCAAGAGCGTTGCTCCGAGGACAGGTCAGAAAACGGCTGGAGCGGCATTGGCCGGCGATATTGCCGCCAAGGCCAGGTGGGAGGACATCGCAGCCCCATCACTGGCATTCTACACGTCCAAGGATGTGGCAGAGCAGGTTCCGCCGGAAGCGAGTGCCGAACAGCGGCAGGCATTCATCGATTACTCTGTAAGGGCACTGCGGCCGTGGATGCTTCGCCAGCAAGCGGAATTCCTATCACACCGGCAGTGCGGAACGGCCGTGGAAGTACCGCGCAGCACCCATCACCTGTTCCTAGAGCGCCCCGCATGGCTGGCCGAGAATATCTTGGCCTTCCTTGCCAGTCCCACGCCATGCCAGAGCGTTTTCGAGGCAGTTGGGCCGGTGCGCTAGGCGCTGCTCTGTAGTGGCAAATTTCGACCCATTGCGGTCATTCACAGCCGCCTACCCACATCTTTGGTGCATTTGGCGGGCCGGTTGAAGATTCGAATGTGGGGCGCCCGCCTAGTTATGTGATCGAGCGGTGGTTGTCGCTAGGCTCGCCACCCTGCGGGTTCGCGTAGTTCATCCTAAAAAGCCTGCACCTGCTCTGACAGGGATTGCAGACGCTCCTGATGCGACTGGCCGTCAGCTTCGAGCCGATTAAGCCGAGCTTCGATGTCTTCACGTTCGTCGTAGGCGAGCGCGCCAGCAAACGCCTCGATGTTGCGCCCAAACCGGGCAACCGTTTCTTTCAGCTTCATGTTGATTGCTCCTATCTCAAAGCACGATGGTCGAGGCGGCATGCCGTGGGGGTTCGGCTCGCCAACTCGCGAGCGCGTCCAAGGCCGGCCTCAGGCCGGCTGCGGAGGCTGTCAGCCCATAAACCTGGCTAGCGAAGGGTGGGGGCAGATAGCGCCGCTCGACCAGGCCAGCGCGCTTCAGACTACGAATGCGCTCGGTCAACACGCTCCATTGATCGGGGGAATTGCGTCCCTAAGGTCGGAGAAACGGTGCTCGCCCCTGCTAAGGCACAGCAGTATTCGCAATATCCAGCGACCTTCGATCCGTTGGAGTAGATGGTCGTTCGCCAGGTGACCGGTTGCAGCGGCTGGCCGGGTCGGATTTTGGGAGCTGGACATGGGCTTCCGCGTCCTAGGCGGTTTGCGGCCGCAATTCGGGCGAGTGCGGACCCGGCGCTGTTGCGGCGACTGGTTGAACCGGCTCGTCGGCCTTGATCCGATACCAAAGCGCATAGAGCGCCGGCAGGAAGACAAGCGTCATAATTGTCCCGCCAAGCGTGCCGCCGATCAGCGTGAACGCCATCGCCCCCCAGAAGACCGAAGTCGTCAGCGGAACGAAGGCGAGGACCGCCGCCAGCGCGGTCAGGATCACCGGCCGGGACCGCTGCACGGTCGCCTCGACCAGTGCATCGAACGGCGTCAGGCCGTGTCGCAAATTGTCCTGGATCTGGCCGATCAGGATCAGCGTGTTGCGCATCAATATGCCGGCGAGGGCAATCAAGCCCAGGATCGCATTGAAGCCGAACGGCTGGCCGGTCAGCAGCAGCGTCGGGACCACGCCGATCAGGCCGAGCGGCGCGGTGAGCAGCACGATCGCCATGTCCGAGAAGCGGCGGACCTGCAGGATGATGACGATCATCATCAGCAGGATCATGATTGGGAAGATCGGCGCCAACGCAGAGTTAGCCTTGCCCGCTTCCTCGATCGAGCCGCCAATCGCGATGTGATAGCCCGCCGGCAATGTAGCGATGACCGGCTGCAGCTTCTCGAACATTGCGGTAGAAACATCGGGCGGCTGCAGCCCGTTCGCGATGTCGCCGCGGACGGTGATCGTCGGCACCCGGTCCCGCCGAACCAGGATCGGATCTTCCATGCGCGTCTCGAGCTTGCCGACCTGGCTCAGCGGAACGCGCTGGCCATTCGCCCCGGTCAGCGTGAAGTCGGCGAGGCGTGCAGGATCAAGCCGCGTCTGACCGGACGAGCGGGCGACGACATCGACCGTGCGAATATCCTCACGAACCTGAGAGATGGTTACGCCCGACAGCAGAAACTGAAGCTGCTCGCCGACATCGCCGGATGTTAGCCCAAGAGCGCGCAGCCGATCCTGGTCAAGAACGAGGTGAAGTTCCGGCACCCGCTCACCCCAATCCGTATTGACCGTGCGCATCATTGGATCATTGACCATGATCGCTCGGACCTGTTCGGCGATGGCACGCACCTTGGAGACATCGGGACCGCTGACGCGGAACGCCACCGGGAAGGGCGAAGGAGGGCCGAAGACGAGCTGCGTGGCCCGCACCCGCGCCGTGGGGGCGAGGCCGTTGGCGACAGCAACTCGCAGGCGCTCCTTCAACGCATCCCGCTCCTCCTCGGTGGGCGTTCGGACGACGATCTTTGCGAACGAAGGATCGGGCAGCTCAGGCGAAAGCGACATGAAGAAGCGCGGCGCGCCCTGGCCGACATAGGCCGTGACGATCTTGGCCTCCGGCTGCTTACGCAGCCATGCCTCGACCTGCTCCGTCGCCGCGCTGGTCTGTTCAATCGAAGTGCCCTTGGGCATCTGGACCTCAACGAGCACCTCAGGCCGGTCGGACGTCGGGAAGAACTGTTTCTTGACCAGCGCCATGCCGGCACCGGCGACGAGGAATGCCGCCAGCGTCGCGAGCGCCACCTGCTTCTTGCGTTCGACGGCCCATCGAATCGCTCCGCGCACCTTCTGGTAGCGCGGCGTTTGATAAATGGCGTCGTGGCCACCCTCGATCGGCTTGATCGCCGGCACCAGCTTCACACCGATGTATGGGGTGAACACGACCGCGACGACCCACGACGCGAGCAGCGCGAAGCCGACGATCCAGAAGATGTTGCCGGCATATTCGCCGGCGGTTGAACGAGCAACGCCGACCGGCATCAGGCCGATCACCGTCACCAGCGTCCCCGCCAGCATCGGCGCCGCCGTGTGGCTCCAAGCATAGGCCGACGCCTTAATGCGGTCGAACCCCTCTTCCATCTTCACGACCATCATCTCGATGGCGATGATCGCATCGTCGACCAGCAGACCGAGGGCGAGAACCAGCGAACCGAGAGTAATGCGATCCAGCACCCGGCCGGTTGCCCACATGATGACCAGGACGATCGCCAGCGTCAGCGGGACCGCCGCCGCAACCACAATGCCAACCCGCCAGCCGAGGGCGATGAGGCTCACGAAAATTACAATCGCCAGCGCCTCCAGGAACGTTTCCATGAACTGGTCTACGGCCTGGCTTATGTTGACCGCCTGATCGGTTACCGGCGTCAGGGACACTCCAAGCGGCAGCTCCGAGGCGATGGTTTGCACTTCCGCCTCCATCGCCTTGCCGAGTTCGAGACCGTTCCAGCCTTCGCGCATGACGACTCCCAACAGCAGGGCCGGTTCGCCCTGACTGCGGATCAGAAAAGTCGCTGGATCCTCGTAGCCGCGGCGAACCTCGGCAATGTCGGAAAGCCGCAGGGTCTGGCCGTTGGCGACGATTGGCAGGGCGCGGATCTTATCCAGATCGTCGAACGCGCCGTCGATCCGCACCTGCACTTGCGGCCCGTTCGCCTCGATCGAGCCTGCCGGCGTGACCAAATTCTGCTGCGCCAGCGCAGAGAAAATCGCGCGGGGCGATATACCGAGCGTCGCCAGCCGGTCCTGCGCGAACTCGACGAAGATGCGCTGCGGCCTTTCGCCGACGATGTTGATCTTCTTCACGCCGGGCACATGCAGCAGCCGCTGGCGCAGGGCCTCCGCCTCCCGCGCTAGCTGCCGCTGGGGGACGCCTTTCGCTTGCAGGGCGTAGAGTGCGAATGTGACGTCCCCATATTCGTCGTTCACGAACGGCCCGGCGACCCCGCGGGGCAGCTTGGGAGCCTCATCCTCCAGCTTCTTGCGCGCCTGGTAAAATTCCGACTGGACCTGGGAGGGCGGCGTCTTGTCGAGCAAGATCAGCGTGGTGAAAGCCAGGCCGGGCCGCGTGAATGTCTCGGTCCGATCATACCAGCGCAGCTCCTGGAGGCGCTTTTCGAGCGGTTCGGCGACTTGGTCTTGCATTTCCTGCGCCGTCGCACCGGGCCATGCCGTCACCACGGTCATCTGCTTGATAGTAAAGCTCGGATCTTCGGCGCGGCCCAGGTTGAGGAAGGCGACGATGCCGGCCAGCGATATGGCGATGATGAAGAACAGCGTGATTGATCTCTCGCGCACCGCCAGGGCGGACAGGTTGAATCTTCCGCTGTGTTCAGGCGCGTCGCTCAACGGTTCGCTCCGTCGATGCGCACCGCCTCGCCCTGGTGAAGCATGTGCGCTCCCAGGGCTACAAAGCGTTCGCCGGACCGCAATCCGGCCGACACGACCGCTGCGTCGTCACTAATTGCGGCAACCTTTACGGCGCGCCAGCTGACCGTTGGCCTGCCCTGTCTGGAGATGACCCATACTCCCGGCCCTCGCCCACGATCGTAAATCGCGGCGAGCGGGACCGTAATCGCGGCCGGCTGGCCGGGGACGCCGATCCTGACGGTTACTGTGGACCCCAACGGCGCGGTCGCGGGCGCGCCATTGAGCACGAACCGCGCCTCAAAGGTGCGCGTCACCGGATCGGCGGCATCGCTCAGCTGCCGCAATTGAGCATTTCCGATGAGTCCGCTGTAGGTCCGCGCCTGCGCTATCGTGCCTAGCGCGGGTCGAAGCGTTTCGGGCAGCGCGACGATGGCTTCGCGTGGGCCGGACCGCGCTACGCGCACGACCGTCTGACCGGCGCCAACCACCTGTCCCGGTTCGGCCAGCGTCTCGGTTACTGTTCCATCGGCGTCAGCCACCAGGACCGTGTAGCCGGCATCATTCCGGCTGACTCGCGCCTGTGCTTCGGCTGCCGCAAGGTCAGCGCGGGCTGCCAGAGCGGCGGCCTTTCGCTGATCGTAGTTGGAGGCTGTGACGAATCCACGCGGAAGTAGAGCGCGGTAGCGCAATTCATCGGCGCTGGTCTGGACTGCGCGGGCTCGCGCAGCAGCGACTGTCCCGGCCGCCGCTTGAGCGGCAAGCGCGTAGTCGGTGGCGTCGATGCGCATTAGCGGTTGCCCGCGGTGGACGATTTGGCCGGCATCGACCAATCGAGCCACTACCTTGCCAGCAACGCGGAAGCCGAGGTCGCTCTGCACGCGGGCGCCGACAATGCCGGTGAACTCCTGATCCGCTCCCTCGCTCGCCCCGGCACTGGCAACCCGAACCAACGGCGCTGCCGTGCGAGGGTCGGCATCCGCTTGTCCGCAACCGGCAAGCAAGCCAACAGTGGTGGCAAGAACTCCGGCGGTTCGGGCGAAAGACGGTATGAACACTTAAATTCCTCCTGCTCCGCGGACGGAAAGCGGCATTAGGCGGCCGCGGCCGGCACCAAAGGCTTCGACGCTTTCCACAGCTGGCGGTTGATCAAGTTCGGCGCGAGGCGGCGCATGAATGCCAACTGGTTGGACTGCCCTGGGCGAATCTCTCTCTTACCCGCCCTCAATGCCGCAAACGTGTGGTTCACCAGCTCGTCGGTAGTGATCGTGCTGATCCCGGCTTCGTCGAACTCGCTCGTCATGTTCGTCTGGACCGCAGGCGGCATCAGTTCGATGACCTCCACCCCGCTATCCTCCAGCTGGAAGCGAAGGGACTGGGTGTAGGAGTGGACCGCTGCCTTGGTGGCGCTGTAGATTGGCATCGCCGGAACAGGGACGAAGGCGAGAGCAGAAGAGACGTTGATCACCGTGCCCTTGTTGGCAGTAAGGGTGTCAATCAGCGCTGAGGTAGTGCGGATCACGCCGCCGACATTGATTTCCATCTCGGCCATTAGGCCGCTTAGATCGCCGACCGAGCCCCTGAGATTCTTCGCGATGCCGACGCCCGCGTTGTTGATCAGCACGTCGAGCTTGGGAAAGTCCCACTTCACTTGCACCGCGAGCCCAGCGATCTGATCGGGATCCGCGACGTCGCTCTGGATCGTGTGAAGTCCCGGATACTGCGCCTTCACTGCATCGAGCACCGACTGGCGGCGGCCTGTGACGATGACTTCGTTGCCGAGCTCGAGAAACTTTAGGGCGAGGGCAAGACCGATGCCGGCCGACCCGCCGGTGATGAGGATGGTGCGACCAGAGAGTCTCATGACATTTTCCTTGTGCGATTTGCCGATAGCAGGTATTGAATTACGCCCACTTAGTGATATTATGATCGTAATGCAAACCGGAAAATTCACAGGAGCAGACGATGCGATATGAAAAGGGCCGCAAGAACGCCTCGCGCCAGAACATCATGGATGTCGCGTCCCAGCGCTTCCGCAGCGACGGCATTGCCGCCACCGGGTTGGCCGCGATCATGAGCGACGCGGGATTGACCAACGGCGCCTTCTACCCACACTTCCAGTCCAAGGCCGATTTGGTCCGCGAAACCGTCGCGGCCGCCACCAGTGCCACCAGGTTCGGGAACTTCATTGCCGAAGAGGGCCTGGAGACGGGCATCGCGAACTATCTGTCGCCGGAACATCGCGACGATCCGGGACAAGGCTGTCCCCTTGCGGCGCTATTGCCGGAGCTCGCTCGCCAGCCGTTGGAGGCGCGGCGCGTCTATGCCGATAATTTCCTCGCCCTGGCCCGTGAGCTGGCCTCAGCCTTGCCAGCGAAGACGAAGGATTCCGAGGCGGTGGCGATAGCCATCTACGCAACCCTGATCGGCTCGATTCAGCTCGCCCGAGCCGCCGAGGGGACGGAACTGTCCGATCGCATTCTTGCCGCGGGCCGGGATGCTGTGCGGGCGCTGGCTGAGCGCAATTCCACAAACGAAGCCCATCACCATGGATGACGTCATCATCATCGGCGGCAGCTTTGCCGGCCTCGCCGG
>Ga0207701_10007937_pt1 | contig 10503 bp, 8 predicted proteins | sample KBSSwiSSwithPhiX_FD_184294 | JGI IMG/M metagenome (GOLD analysis project Ga0207701, IMG submission 184294) | Switchgrass rhizosphere bulk soil microbial communities from Kellogg Biological Station, Michigan, USA, with PhiX - S5 (SPAdes) (version 2) | ecosystem: Environmental > Terrestrial > Soil...
GCGTCGACGGCCTCCGCGCCCGGATGCTCGCCGTCATTCGAACCATGTCAATCGACTCCAACGGCGATCCGCTGACCGTTCCGCCCTTCAGACAGCTGAGCGAGGAACCCGGCGTCTGGCTGTTCGAACGAGCCTTCAGCGACCCCGAGTGCGAACTCCTGAAGCTACTGGCCGAGCCGACCTACGAACGTTCGCTCGTGAAGATGGAGGGCGAGGACGTTCCTGACCCAATCCGAACATCCGACGGCTCGACTATTCACTGGCTGATCGAAGACCCGGCTACCCATGCGATCAACCGCCGACTGGCCGCAATGACGCACACTGCGGTCGAGCAAGGCGAGCCGCTGCAAATCCTTCGCTACCGGCCGGGGCAGCAATATCATCCGCACTACGACTGGCTGGGAGAGGCCAATCGCCGAATCCTCACCGCACTTATCTACCTCAACGATGATTACGAGGGCGGAGAGACCAGATTCGTGAAAACCGGCCTGACGGTAAGGGGGCGCGCCGGCGACGCGCTCCTGTTCCGCAACATCGGCCGTGATGGCAATCTGGACCCGCTGTCAGAGCATGCCGGACTGCCGGTTACCAGCGGCATCAAATATCTCGCCAGCCGCTGGATTCGCGAGGCACGACATTCACCTTAGGCGTGGCTCGGTTCCTGTCCGCAAACGGAGGATATTTTCGCGATGCTTCCACAGGACGAGCAGAGCGAAACCGAGCAGCAAAGGGAGAAGTGATGGTCGTAGCAGGGCGGCCGATAAAGGTGCGCTAAGCGCTGCGGTCATTCCGGCAACTGACGAGATTCGGAGCGTCAGAAGCAGGCCGACCCAGATGGCGGCGTAGATTGCAGCGGCGGGCCAGAACATGAGGCCAACGAGAACGCCGAGGAAGGTGGCGACGCCCTTCCCGCCCCGGAACTTCAGCCAGACCGGATAGAGATGACCCAGCATCGCGCCGCCTGCGGCGTAACGCGCGGCGAGGTCGTCGAGATCGCCGAACAGGTAACGAGCGAGAAAGATCGCGGCGGTTGCTTTGAGGCAGTCGAGGATCAATGTCGCGGCAGCTAGCGGCTTGCTCCCGGTGCGCAGGACATTGGTCGCGCCGATGTTGCCTGAGCCGATCTTTCGAACGTCGCCCTTGCCCGCAACCCACGTCAGCAACAGCCCAAACGGGATCGACCCGAAGCCGTAGCCGATCAGAAGCGACAGAAGCAGCTCGCGGGTCATGCGCGATTGGTAGCAAACCGGAACGGCGGCGCAACTTGCGACTGCACGCCCGTCAGGCCACAGAGCCACCGTGGACCCGAACGCCCCGCTCCTCTTCTTCGATTCCGGTGTCGGCGGGCTGTCGGTGCTCGGGCCGACGCTGAGACTGCTCCCCAACGCGCCGATCATCTACACCGCGGACAGCGCCGGCTTCCCCTACGGCAAGCGCACGGAGGCGGAGCTTGCAAGCCGGGTTCCTGCCCTGCTCGGGAGGATGGTCGAGCGCTTCCACCCACGTTTGGTCGTCATCGCCTGCAACACCGCCTCGACCATCACGCTTGAGCATGTACGGTCGGCACTCGACTTGCCGGTTGTCGGCACTGTACCGGCGATCAAACCCGCCGCCGAAATGTCGAAGACGCGGGTGATCGGAGTGCTCGGAACCGAGGCGACCGTACGCCAGCCCTATGTCGACGACCTCGCAGCGAAGTTCGCTAGCGACTGCACGATCATCCGCCACGGATCGCCCGAGCTGGTCGTGTTGGCCGAAGCGAAGCTGGCCGGCGAGGCGGTCGGCGTCGCGGCCGTCCGAGCCGCAGCTCAGCCGATGTTCGACGCACCGGGCGGCGAGCGCATCGACACCGTCGTGCTCGCTTGCACACATTTTCCGTTGCTCGAAGACGAGCTTCGCGCTGCCTTCCCCGATGTCGCTTATGTCGACGGCGGGCCCGGCATCGCCCGCCGAATTGCCTGGCTGACCCGTGAACAGCCGTGGCCGGCCGAGCCTCAGCCTGGCCTCGCGGTCTTCACCGCCCCGCCGCGCGATCCGTTGCTTGGGGCGCTCGCGAGCTACGGACTGGGAGAAATCCGAATATTGTGATCGGAATTTCTGAGGGTTTTTGCGAGTCGTTCTCAATGGCCTTGCTGGGGGCCGCTGGCTAAAGGCCCGGCGAGCGAGGTAAACGCGTTGGACTATAACCGCATATTCGAAGAGGCGATCGGGCGGCTTCACGACGAAGGCCGCTATCGCGTATTCATCGATATCCTGCGCACCCGCGGCCAGTACCCGAACGCCCGCTGCTTCGGCGGCAACGGTCCGAAGCCAATCACCGTTTGGTGCTCCAACGACTATCTCGGGATGGGCCAGCACCCGGTCGTCGTCGAGGCGATGGAGAAGGCCCTCCACGAAGTCGGCGCCGGATCGGGCGGCACCCGCAACATCAGCGGCAACACCCATTATCATACCGAGTTAGAGGCCGAGCTTTCGGGCCTTCATGGCAAGGAAGCGTCGCTCCTGTTCACCTCGGGCTACGTTTCGAATGAGGCGGCGCTGTCGACGCTCGGCAAGCTCCTTCCCGGCTGTGTGATCTTTTCGGACGAGCTCAACCACGCGTCGATGATCGCCGGCATCAAGAATTCGGGCTGCGACAAACGCGTGTTCAGCCACAACGACCTCGATCATCTCGAGGAACTGCTCGCGGCCGAGGATCCCGAGACGCCGAAGCTGATCGCCTTCGAAAGCGTCTATTCGATGGACGGCGACATCGCCCCGATCGGAGCAATCTGCGACCTCGCGGACAAATATAATGCACTGACCTACCTCGACGAAGTCCACGCGGTCGGCATGTACGGCGCGGCGGGCGGCGGCATTTCCGAGCGCGATGCGGTCGCCGACCGGCTCACCATCATCGAGGGAACGCTGGGCAAGGCGTTCGGCGTGATGGGCGGCTACATCGCGGCCGACAAGACCATCGTCGACTGCATCCGCAGCTACGCGCCTGGCTTCATCTTCACCACGTCGCTGTCGCCGGTGCTGGTCGCCGGAGCGCTGGCTAGCGTGCGGCACCTGAAGGTATCGTCCGAGGAGCGCGACGCACAGCAGCAGGCGGCGGCGATGCTCAAAGGCAAGTTCACGGCTGCCGGCCTGCCGTTGATGCCGAGCTCGACCCACATCGTGCCGCTGCTCGTCGGCTGCCCGGTCAAGGCCAAGCGGGTCAGCGACATCCTGCTCGCCGAGTACGGACTCTACGTCCAGCCGATCAATTTCCCGACCGTCCCGCGTGGCACCGAGCGGCTGCGCTTCACGCCTGGCCCATGCCACAGCGCCAAAATGATGGACGAGCTGACGGATGCCCTGGTCGAGATCTTCGGCCGCGAGGAAATCCGGATCGCCGCCTGACGCTAAGCGCTTTGACGTGCGCAATTGGCTGGTAAATTAACGCGACGAATCGGTCGGGGGATTCCGTTTTGCGTTCCGCCTTTCAGGCACGTTCCTGGCTGCCGCCACTGCGGCTGCGAAAGACCTGGAGCTTGCCGTCGAGCGGGAAATGCTCCGAGTCGCTCTTGATGGGGACTACATAGACGGTCTCGGGTTCATGAGCGTGAATGTCGATAACGAAGCCGAAATCGGTGGGTAAGTTGCCGCTGATCTTTGTCCAGTTGTCGCCCGCATCATCGGACCGCATCACGTCCCAGTGCTTCTGCATGAAGAGGACACCGGGGCGCTTGGGATTCATTGCGATGTGGTGCACGCAATGGCCCACTTCTGCCGTGGGGTCAGGAATGTATTTGGAGTAGAGACCCTTGTTGATGGGCTTCCAGCTGGCGCCGCCGTCGTCGGTGCGGAATGCTCCCGCGGCGGAGATGGCGATATAGATTCTCTTGGGATCGCTGGGATCGAGAATGATGGAGTGAAGACACATGCCGCCGGCTCCCGGCTGCCAGCTGGGACCGGTGCCGTGACCGCGCAGGCCGGAAAGCTCCTTCCAGTTTTCGCCACCATCGCTGGAATGGAAGATGCCTGCATCCTCGACACCGGCGTAGACGGAGTTGGGATCGGTGAGGGATGGCTCGATGTGCCAGACTCGCTTGAACTCCCATGGATGCTGGGTTCCGTCGTACCACATATGCGTGGTTAGGGGCTTCCCGGTTTCAGAGGAGTCGTCGTATTTGAATTTGTTTGGAGCTGCCTGCGGAGGACCGGGTGTCGGCGGTTGGCCGGCCGGAACTCCGGGCTGATGCCACGTCTTGCCGCCGTCATCGCTGCGCTGCAACACCTGGCCAAACCAGCCGCTGGTCTGCGAAGCGTATATGCGATTGGGATCCACGGGAGAGCCTTTGACGTGATACATCTCCCAGCCTGCAAAGTGAGGACCGCTCACGTCCCACTTTTTTCGTTTACCGTCTGAAGACAGAATGAACGCTCCCTTGCGCGTTCCAACCAGTACACGCACTTTGCTCATGACACTCCTTGTTGCCCGCTTTAGCATGGGTGCCGGGGTGGCGGGCCGCTTGGAGATTCTTCCGCACTTCCCGCGCCCATGACAAGTGAAAAACCGGTTGAAAATGCTGTCTTGACCCCAGGTGTTCTGGACCGGTACATGAGGTAAATGAATCGCTTCGCACGAGTTGTGGTCCGGTTGTTTCCACGCTATGGGGAACGAAGCTCGATCTGTAACGCGAATGCTCTAGACTCAATATGGATATATACGAATGATCACACTTTTTACGGGATACGACGAAGAACCGAAGAAGCCGGAGGGCGAGAGCGACGAAGCCGAGGCCAAGTCAGGATTTTTTTCGCGAATGCGGCAGGCGGTAACGCGCACACGGGAGACGTTGTCTTCGCGGATCGAAGACATTGTCGCCTTGACGCGCGAAGTGGACGAGGCCGCGCTCGAAGATCTCGAGACGGCGCTGATCACGAGCGATATCGGCGTGCAGACGACGACGGAGATCCTGGATGCGCTGCGGGAACGGGCGAAGCGGCAGGCTATCGAGGGCGGAACGGAGCTGCGCGATCTGCTGAAAGCGCAGTTACGGGGAATCCTGGAGGCACCGCAGTAGCCTGTGGTTGAGCCGGCGGTACCGCCAAAGGTGACGTTTCTGGTTGGCGTGAACGGGACGGGCAAGACAACCACGAGTGGCAAGCTCGCAGCGTGGTATCGCGCGCAGCAGAAGACAGTTCTGCTGTGCGCAGCAGACACGTTTCGAGCAGCGGCAATTGAGCAGCTTGAGGTGTGGGCTTCGCGTTCCTGCGTGGAAATGATCAAGACGCGCCAGGGCGGCGATCCCGCTGCGGTGCTTTATGACGCCGTAAGCGCAGCCAAGGCGCGGAATATAGGCGAGCTGATTGTGGATACAGCGGGTCGTCTGCACACCAAGACCGGATTGATGGATGAGTTGGACAAGATGCGGCGAACGGCGGCAAAGCTGATCGACGGAGCTCCGCATGAAGTGCTGCTCGTGATGGATGCGACGACGGGGCAGAACGGGTTGCAGCAGGCGCGGCTCTTTACGCAGGCGGCAGGTGCCACAGGGATTGTCTTGACGAAGCTGGATGGCACAGCGAAGGGCGGCATCGCGGTAGCGATTGCGCGGGAGCTGAATTTGCCGGTGCGGTATGTGGGCGTAGGCGAGAAGATGGAAGACCTGCTGGAGTTTGACGCGGGAGCTTTCGTGGATGCGCTGCTGGGGTAGAGACCCGCGAATGTTAACGGAAGACCTCGCGGGCCGGAGACTGTGAGTCAAGTAGATCAAGATCGCTACTGGATGCAGCGGGCGCTGGAGCTCGCGCGGCGCGGAATCGGTGTCACTTCGCCGAACCCGGCGGTGGGCTGCGTAATTCTCGATCGCGCGGGCCAGGTCCTCGGCGAGGGATGGCACGAGTACGACCTGCTCGATCACGCAGAAGTGGTGGCACTGAACGAAGCGAAGCAGCATGCACTCACATTTAAGAAAGATGATCGCCTCAAGGGTGGGACGGCTTATGTGACCCTGGAGCCCTGCAATCACACCGGGCGAACCGGGCCTTGCAGCGAAGCACTCATCGCGGCGGGACTTGCGCGCGTGGTTGCAGCGACGATCGATCCCAATCCATCTGTGGCTGGTCATGGGTTGGATCGGCTGCGTGCGGCAGGAATTGAGGCGCTCGTTGGGATCTGCGAAAAAGAGGCGCGGCGCCTCAACGAAGGATTTGCGCGATGGAGCCAGCACAACCGTCCGCTAGTGCTGATGAAGGTGGCGATGACGCTCGATGGACGGATCGCGCCGCCAGCGGGAGTGCACTCGGCGCGCGAGCCTTATTGGATTACGAGCGAGGAGGCGCGGGCAGCCGTTCAGCCGTTGCGGTGGCAGGCTGACGCAGCGTTGACCGGCGTGGACACGGTGCTCGCCGACGATCCGATGTTGACCGATCGCAGCGGCCTGAGGCGGAGGCGGCCCCTCCTGCGCCTGGTGCTGGATTCGGCGCTGCGCATGCCCCTCGATTCGAAAATCGTGCAGAGCGCACAGAACGATGTAGTGATCTTTACGGTTTCCAAGGATGAAGCCCGAATCGAAGAGTTGCGAAAGCGCGGCGTGCGCGTGGAGGTCATGGCACCAGATGCCGGACGAGTTCCGCTGAGCAAGGTGCTCGATATGTTAGGCGCCGAGGGCATTCTGACCGTGCTGACGGAGACGGGAACGCGGCTGAATACTGCGCTGCTGGCCGGAGGGTTCGTCGATCGCGTGCACCTGTTCGTGTCACCGCAGATCATGGGATCCGATGCGGTACCCGCGTTCAAGGGCATGGCGAACGCGATTCGAATGGCCGAGGTTGAAGTGGAACGCTACGGAAATGATCTGGGGTTGTGCTCGCTTTTGAGGGACCCGTGGCCGAAGAGCAGTGGGCCGAAAAACCGTGGGCAATGATGGGGTCCCAGGCCTTCACTTTGGTATCGACGCGGGAAAATTAGGCTGTTCGGGGATCGCCGCTCCGTCGGCGCGCGGATCGCTGGCGCCGAAATTCATGCCCGTGGTGCTGTTGTGCAGCACGGCCTGTCCGCGCCCCATCTGTGCGGTGTACGCCGCGTGAACATCTAGCACGTGACCCATTGTGGTGAGCGCGTCGACAGTGGCAGGCGTCACGCGGGACTCGATAACAATTCTGCAACCTAATTGTTGCCTGTCGGTAAAGCGTGGCTCCTCCATCGCCGCCTGGATGTTCATTCCGTAATCGACAACATTCGACACGAACTGAGCGTGCGCCAACGGCTGGTTCAGACCGCCCATGATGCCGAAGCCGATGTGTTGATCGCCGTGCTGCATGAAGGCCGGAATAATGGTGTGGAAGGGTCGCTTGCGCCCTGCGAGTGCGTTCGGAGATTTTGGGTCGAGTGAGAACAGCGCGCCGCGATTCTGCAATGCGAAGCCCATTCCCTGCACCGTCACGTTCGATCCGAAGTTGTTGTAGTTGCTTTGAATGATGGAGAGGATATTTCCCTCGCGATCGACGACGCTGAAGTAAGTGGTATCGCTAGTGCCCAGCGCCCCGGGCGCGACCGTGCAGTTGGCGCGGGCGGGATCGATGAGCGCAGCGCGTTTGGCCGCGTATTCCTTGGAGAGAAGCTGCTCGACAGGAATCTTGCTGAAGCGCGGATCCCCGTCGTAAGCCTTGACGTCGGCATAGGCCAGCTTCATCGCCTCGATGCGGGTGTGTAGTTCTGCGGGACTGTGCGCGCCGGCAGGGTCGGGTTGGAACCGTTCCATGATATTGAGCATCTCGAGTGCGGCGATGCCGTCGCCGTTGGGCGGCAGCTCATAGACGGTCCAATCGCGGTAAGTGGTTGAGATGGGCTCCACCCATTCAGCGGAGTAGGAGGCGAGATCGTCGGCGGTCATGGTGCCGCCCAGATCGGATGATGTTTTCAGAATTGCCTTTGCAATTTCGCCTTTATAGAAGGCGCCCTCGCCCTGATCGGCAACGAGCCTGAATGCGTGTGCAACGTCGGGATTGCGGAAGACCTGACCCGTCTCGGGAGCCTTGCCACCGGGCAGGAAGACGCGGGTGCTTTCCGGGTTGGTTCTGAGGCCCTCTCGATCACCTGCCCACCAGGCGTGAATGATTTCAGAGACGGGAAAGCCGTGTTCGGCGTAATAAATTGCGGGCTGAAACAGGTGACGCCAGGGCAACCGCCCGAAGCGCTTGTGCAGCTTGGCCCATCCGTCCACAACGCCCGGGACCGTTACGGAGTCGATGCCTTCCTCCGGCATCTCGGTGATGCCTTTCGATTTCAGATGCTCGATGGTAAGGGCTTTCGGCGCCCACCCGCTGGCGTTCAATCCGTAAAGCTTGCCGGTCTTTGCCTCCCAGTAGATGGCGAAAAGGTCGCCTCCCATTCCGTTAGAAGTGGGCTCGGTGACGTTAAGAACAGCGTTGGCCGCAATGGCCGCGTCGATGGCAGAGCCACCCTGCTCGAGAACACGCGCCCCGGCCTGCGAGGCCGAAACCTGGCTCGTAGCGACAATGCCGTATTGAGTGGCCACAACGGATCGACCGTAGGAGCGGTCCTGCGCGTCGGCCACAGAGGCCAGAAGCGCCAATGCCGTGAGCGTGACGACGGGGCAGGAATGCATCATGGGCAATTCTCTCCTATCGATTGAGGTGCTAAGGATGGGTGGTCAAGAATCCAAAACTAACAGAGACCGGGCGCTGCCTTAAACTGGAACTATGTTTACGGGAATTATCGAACAGACAGGAACGCTGGTAAGCCTCGTGGATCGCGGGGGCGTGCGGCGGATTACGGTGGAGGCGCCCGGAGTTGCGGCGCGACTGCGCGAAGGCGATTCACTGGGAGTGAGCGGCGTGTGCCTGACCGCGCTGGATGTGGATCCGAACCTGTTCCATGCGGATCTGGCACAGGAGACTTTGGATAAGACGTCGCTGGGATCGCTGGCTCCGGGGTCGAAGGTGAATCTGGAACTGCCGACGGCCGCGGGGAGTCCGCTGGGCGGCCACATCGTGCAGGGGCATGTCGACGGCTGCGGAGAGCTCCGCTCCCTTGAACCCTTGGTCCCGTCTTCGAGGCCCGACTTCAACAAGGAGACTACCGACTGGACGCTGAAGGTGCGTGTGCCTGATGGCGTGCGGCATTGGATGGTTCCGAAGGGGTCGGTGGCGATTGAGGGCATCAGTCTGACGATCGCGGATGTAGACGGCGATACGATTTCGATTGCTATTTTGCCGCTCACGTACTGGCGGACCAATCTGCATACGCTGAGTGTGGGCGCTCCGTTGAATGTAGAGGCGGATGTGCTCGTGAAGCTGGCTTACCAGGAGATGCAGGCAAAGAAAAAGCCGGAGATGGAATTGACCGAGAGTTGGCTGGTCGCCAACGGGTTTTAGGATTTCAGCACTGGCCTGTATGGTTCAGCTCGTCCCCTGGTGTCCCCTGGAATGACTGATGTTTAGTCTTGCCACCGCGCAAGTAACCTGTCATGATTTTTTCGCCAATCCCCTTTGGTTTCACACAAACTCTTCTCGTAGGAGCACGAAATGCTTCTTACCGAACAGATCCCGAACATTTCGGCCAAAGTGAATCTGCTGGCGAAGGTCGTATGGCCCGCGCTGGCCACACTGGTTCCGGCGGCCATCGCTGGAGCGGTCAAGTGGGTACAGGACCACACATCGAAGCGCCGCAGCGCCGAGCTGACCGAACGCATCTCCACGCTTGCCAAGAGGATTTCCGAGCTTCCTGTTTTGTCATTGTCCAGCGCAACGCCCGCGGCGACGCCGCAGTCCGCGCTGACTGCAGAGTTGGAATCCGCACTGCGCGAACTAACGTCGCTACAAAAAACGAGGGCGATCCGCCGATTTACCGGGCTGACGACCACTACGGCCAAAGTTCGCGCGGCCTTGCTTCTGTACCGCCCGGTCGGCATGGCTGCCTGGACTTTGCACCTGGCTTTTTATGTGTATTCGTTCTGTTTGGTGTTTGCCTTGGTGGCAGTTTTTTCGGATCAATCAACGCCATTTATCAGCAGCGTTGCCGATCTGTTTGCTTTCATCTTCATCTTTGGTGCATTCGGAATTCCGCCACTGGTCATTCGCTATTTCGCGGCCAGGATTCACCGCGCGCAGTGTGCTCAAGCGCAGGCAACCGCCCCCTCCTCCCCGTTGGGTCATCCCGCGGAAACGCCTCTTCCGGCAGCTGGGCAAAGTATCTGAATTCCACTTGGCATGCGTAAAGTTCCAGACGCACGCAAGGCCGCGGTCTATGGCTTAGCGGGCAGTTTGGGCGGGTCGGTCAGGTAGTCATCGCCGGTCCGCGCGAGCAGAAGACGACGGCGGTCATCGAGGACTTTGAGTTCTTTGGTCAGGTCAACGAACTCCTGCTTCTGTTCGGCTGTGAGGGGCGTCGTGGACTGACTGAGTTTATTCAGTTCATCGAGCCGTCCCTGGAGGCGTGGCATTTGGCGGTCGATGAGGACTGGGTGGATATTGGGTGCTTTGGCTTTTCCGCGCGCCAGTTCGTTG